>Ga0206874_1265_pt1 | contig 11579 bp, 12 predicted proteins | sample Alteio_BWOrgCont_12_FD_152629 | JGI IMG/M metagenome (GOLD analysis project Ga0206874, IMG submission 152629) | Enriched cells from forest soil in Barre Woods Harvard Forest LTER site, Petersham, Massachusetts, United States -... | ecosystem: Environmental > Terrestrial > Soil > Temperate forest >...
ATAGCCAAATTTATTGTGCGTAAGGATAAGCCTATTACACAGGTACGGGCCGAAACGCCTACACATTTTATAGCAATAGGCCTTAATGCCGACTTGAACAAGGCCATGAAAGATGCAGCGCTGGAAACCGTTAAAGTAATTAAGGATGATTTGGGCTTTACCGTAAACCAGGCCATAGCCATAGCAAGCTCGGGTGTTGATTTTGAAGTTACACAGGTAGTTGATGAAACATTGGGCGTGCATGCCATGATTCCCAAATCTATTTTCCCCAATAAAAAATTCCCTTACTGGAAAATGTAACATTCATGTGCTGTTTATTATAACCTTGATTGATTTAATAAAATTCAATAGGTTTATCTTAATATAATTCTCATCGTTATGAAGTTAAATGTAATTGGTTTTTACCGGCTTGCCTTTTTTGTTCTGTTGGGTGCACCTGTTTTCTTGTTAGCACAAGACAGGCCCTATGGTAAAACGTTTGCTACCCGTACCGAAGTTATGGCGCAGCATGGTATGGCCTGCACCAGCCAGCCATTGGCTACCCAGGCGGCTTTGGATGTTTTAAAACATGGCGGTACTGCGGTTGATGCAGCCATTGCGGCCAATGCGGTTTTAGGTGTGGTAGAGCCGCATGTAAACGGTATTGGCGGCGATATTTTTGCGATGGTTTATGAAGCAAAAACCGGCAAGCTTATCGGCCTTAATGGCTCGGGGCATTCGCCATACAGCTTAACGTTAGATGAATTTAAAAAACGCGGATTAAAATATATCCCTGCTACCGGCCCGTTGCCGGTAAATGTGCCGGGCTGTGTTGATGGCTGGTACACCCTACATGGCCGTTTTGGTAAAATACCGATGATCAGTTATTGTCATATGCTATTGGCTATGCGCGAAATGGATTCCCGGTGGCTGATGAATCGGCAGGCTCATTAAAAGATATTAAGGCGCTTTACGGGCAGTATCCAAATATAGTTGAATTGTATAATCCTGGGGGCAAGGTGCCGCGTAGGGGGGATATTCGTACTAATCCTGATTTGGCCAATACACTCGAAAAAATTGCCAAAGGCGGCCGCGATGCCTTTTATAAGGGAGATATAGCCCGTACTATTGATGCATTTATGAAAAAGAATGGCGGCTTTTTATCGTACAAGGATCTTGCCGATCATACATCAACCTGGGTTGAACCTGTAAGCACCAATTACCGCGGCTATGATGTTTGGGAGCTACCGCCGAACGGACAAGGCATATGCGTGCTGCAAATGCTGAATATATTAGAAGGGTACGACTTCAGCAAAATTGCCTGGGGCAGCCCGGAACATATCCATTTGTTTGTAGAGGCTAAAAAGCTGGCATTTGAAGATCGTGCCAAATACTATGCTGATCCTGATTATGCCAAAATACCGGTAAAGCAATTAATCTCCAAGGCATACGCCGCTGAACGGCGTAAGCTGATCGATCCGGCTAAGGCTTCAGCAACTTTTGAAGCTGGGAACCCTGCCTTAAATTATGGCGACACCATTTATCTAACTGTTGCTGATGGTGATGGCAACATGGTGTCACTCATCCAAAGCAATTATAAAGGTTATGGCTCGGGCATGTCGCCTGATGGCTTAGGTTTTACTTTTCAGGATAGAGGACAGCTATTTACACTTGAGGAAGGACAAAATAACACCTATGCACCACATAAACGGCCCTTTCACACTATTATACCGGCTTTTGTAACCAAGGATGGCAAACCGTATATGAGCTTTGGCGTAATGGGCGGCAGCTTTCAGCCGCTTGGGCATGTAGAGATACTGATGAACATGATAGACTTTGGGATGAACGCCCAGGAAGCAGGCGATGCACCAAGGATAGATCACCAGGGATCATCAGAACCTACCGGCGAAAAAAGACAGGGTGTGGGCACTATCTATCTGGAATCGGGCTTTCCTTACGAAACCATCCGCAGCCTGATGTATATGGGGCATAAAATAGGCTTTGAAATTCCCGGCAGCTACGGCGGTTACCAGGCCATCCGTTATGATCCGGTACAAAAAGTGTATTTCGGTGCATCGGAGAGCAGGAAGGATGGGCAGGCAGCAGGGTGGTAGTTTCATAAAAAACTTAATTCTGGAAAAAATTTACGAAGTTTTTAAAACTTCGTAAATTTGATATTTCAATTCCCTACCTCTATATCATTGACAATTTAGGATTATACCACTTGTTAAATTTTGTTAATATCTGTTAATCAGTTGTTAATGTTTTTAATCTGTTATTGGTAATGACTTACATTTGAGTTATCAACCAACAGATTATGATAAAAAGTTATCTCAAAATTGCCTGGCGTAATCTCATCCGTCATAAAAGTTTTTCCCTTATTAATATTGGTGGTCTTTCCATTGGTATAGCTGCCTGCTTACTTATCTCGTTATACGTAAATTATGAGCTGAGCTATGATTGCTACAATGTAAAGAAAGACAGAATTATACGCATTACCAACGTGATGCGCACACCCGAAAATGATAATGTAACCATTGCATTGTCGCCCACGCTGTTAGCCACTACTTTAAATCACGGCTATCCCGAAGTAGAAACCGCAGTACGTTTGGAGCCTGATGCAGCAGTAATTAAGGTAAATAATCAATTATTCAGCGAAAAATTTGTTTATAAGGCCGATGCCAATGTGTTTGACGTTTTTTCCTGGCAACTTGTTGAAGGTAATCCCAAACAAGCCCTGGCCGACCCGCATGGCATGGTCATAACATCGGCATTAGCAAAAAAATATTTTGGAGATAACCCGGCACTTGGTAAGAGCATTACCTGTAATAAGGTTTTATATCGTGTGAGCGGCGTACTGGCTGATCTGCCCGAAAACTCGGACCTTAAAGTTGATGCCTTATTGCCTGCTGATTTTTCAAAAGTAACCACCTGGATGAGCGATGATTTTTCTGATTACACCTTCGCGCTTTTCAGGCAAAGGCCTGATTATCGCAGCTTCGCACAAAAACTCAACGCCATATCTAAAAATTACATTCAGCCCGAGTTAAATAAACAAGGCGCCACAAAATACTCCCTGAAATTTACTATCGAACCCTTACAAGACGTACACTTTGTTGATGGAAACATGGGCGACACGGTAAAAGGAGACAGGCAATTGGTTTACATTTTCTCCATATTGGCTATTGTTATATTAGTTATTGCCTTATTAAATTACATTAACCTTTCAACCGCCCGTGCTACCGAAAGGGCTAAAGAGGTAGGCGTACGCAAAGTAAACGGAGCGGTACAATCGAGCCTGGTCAGGCAATTTTTGTTCGAGTCGTTTTTTTGTGACAGGTATTGCATTGGTAATCGGTATTGCATTGATGTTTATTATGTTGCCGTTTTTAAATGGCCTGCTTCAAATTAAAATCCCGTTACCGTTTTCGTCATATAGTTTTTATATCATTTGCGGGGTAGTTTTAGCATCCTCATTGTTAACGGGGCTGTATCCTGCATTTGTACTATCAGCATTTCAGCCTATCACTGCGTTAAAGAGCAATTTTAAACATCAAACCCAAGGATTAACGCTGCGTAAAGTAATTACAGTTACACAGTTTGTTATTGCAACAGTAATGATTGCTGGTGCCTTTATCATGAATAAGCAGATCAATTTTATCCAGCACAGGTCGCTCGGTTTTAATAATAACCAGGTATTAAATATTTCGCTGCCTGATGATTCTGTTGCGTTGCTTCGCCTTCCGTCCTTCAATAATGCGCTGAAGCAAATGAGTGCTGTTAAAGGAACATCCGTTGGTGTTAGCTTTTCAATGAGTAATGGCGAAACGCCCAAGGCTACTACAATTGCTTCATCAAACGGCTTAAAAAGGGAAGTAATATCCAATTATTTTATGGTTGACGCCCAGTTTATTCCCCTGCTGAACATGAAACTGATTGCCGGCCGCAATTTCTCTGAGGCAATGGTAACCGATAAAAAGGAAGGTTTTATTGTGAACGAGGCTTTTGTAAAACAAATGGGATGGAAAAACCCTATCGGGCAGCCCATAGAAGGGTTCTTTCATAAAGGGCACGTAACAGGCGTAGTTAAAAACTTTCATTATAGCTCAATGCACAATCCTATTGCGCCGTTGGTTATGGTTTATGGCGCTCCTAAAGCTACTTCAGTATTCGCAAAGATAGCTCCCAGCCAACTGAAGCAGGTTAAAGCAACCTGGCAAACCTATTTTCCTGATTTTCCTTTTAATTATAATTTTTTAGATGATGATTTTAATAACGTGTATCAAAAAGATATCATGAGTATCAGGCTGTTTAATTATTTTACTGCCCTATCAATATTAATAGCCTGTTTAGGTTTATACGGATTGGCTTATTTAGTTGCCGCTCAGCGCACAAAGGAGATAGGCATCCGCAAAGTATTAGGTGCGGCCATAAATCAGTTATTGGTATTGCTGGCTAAAGATTTTGTAAAGCTGATTGCTGTAGCCACAGTAATAGCGATGCCGGTAACATTGATCATCATGAATAAATGGCTTGCTGCTTATGCCTATCACATCGCTATTAGCTGGTGGTTGCTATTGACGCCGGTATTCGCTATAATGTTGATCTCAATTATAGTTATAAGCTATCAAACCATAAAAGTTGCAGTTACCAACCCGGTTAAGAGTTTAAAAAGTGAGTAACAATTTGATTGCAGTTTTGTAGCTACTATAATAGTTTTTAATTTAATGCTGGATTTAAATTAACGGTAAGATGAAGAAAATAGCTTTATTTATACTTTTCGGTACCCTATTAAATATTTCAATAGCGGCTGATCATCCTTCACGTAAACAAGGTATTATCCGGTTAAAGGATAATGGATGAGGGATCAAAAATAACCTTGAAAATAGGTGATAAAACCTATGATATCCAAATGTATAATTTAAGTTATCATCCTAAAACTGCTAAAGAAAGAAACGAATCCACATTTGTGAATAATACCTCGAATACCATTTCAATATCTATCAGGTCCTCTAAGCTGGATCAGGAATTTATAGACTGGATATTTGCTGTAGACCAACAACCTAAAGACGGACAAATTATTGTGTATGATGGTGATTCAGATAAAGTAATTAAAACCATCACATTTACCGGTGCAACCACATCCTCTTATAATGAAGGTTTTAACATTGCAAGTTTCGGGCTAAATAATAGCCGCACAACCACTTTTGGGCTGAGATATAAAACGGTAAGCATAAAGCTATAGTATATAAATCAGCTACTGCGATTTAATTAAAATTAACCCTTGTCTGCAAATTCGATTTTGCGGATGCAGATTGCCTTGGTCCAAATAATCGAAAAATAAATTAGAAGCAACCTAAAATTCAGATGCATGGTATTGATAATAGAAATACCTTAGCACCAAAATCATATAAATGGGCAAAACACTTTTACTAATTTTATTTTTGCTGACAACCCTTACCGCATTTGCCCAAAAAACGCTTGTTATAAGCGGTACCATTAAAGATGAAGCAACAGGTGAAACATTGATTGGCGCATCCGTACGAATAAAAGAACTCCCCCAGCTTGGAACTGCCACTAATAACTATGGCTTTTATTCGCTATCAGTACCCAAAGGCGATTATACGGTGCTTTTTACTTATATAGGGTATAAAACAATTACCCGGCAGGTATCATTACGTCAAAGCCAAACTATTAATATAGCCCTATCCTCAAATAGTGCGTTAGACGAGGTGGTGATCCGGTCTGATAAGCCAAATAACGATAATGTGGCTTCACCGCAAATGGGGGTTGATAAATTAAATATGGCGCAGATAAATAATGTGCCGGTGATATTTGGAGAAAAGGATGTTTTAAAAACCATATCCCTGTTGCCTGGCGTAAAATCTGCCGGCGAAGGAAATACAGGGTTTTTCGTACGTGGCGGCGCATCTGACCAAAACCTGATATTGCTTGACGAAGCTACAGTTTACAATGCTTCGCATTTGTTTGGTTTTTTCTCCACCTTTAATTCGGACGCTATAAAGGATGTGAGCCTGTATAAGGGTGGCATGCCTGCCGAATATGGAGGCCGCCTGTCTTCCGTTTTGGATGTTAAAATGCTGGATGGCAATAATAAAGATTATTCCGTTCAGGGCGGCCTGGGGCTTATATCTTCGCGCCTTAAGGTGGAGGGGCCCATAGAAAAGGATAAAGGATCGTTTATGATAAGCGCCAGGCGAACTTATATCGATGCTTTTTTAAGGGCATCGAAAGATTCAACCATTAATGGCAGCTCATTATATTTTTACGATATCAATGCTAAAGCCAATTATCATTTTGATGATAAAAATGCGATTTACCTTTCGGGATATTTTGGTAAGGATGTTTTAGGATTAAAAAATACTTTCGGAACCAACTGGGGCAATGCAACCGGTACCATCAGGTTTAACCATTTGTTTAATGATAAGCTGTTCTCCAACACTTCTTTGGTATTCAGTAATTACAACTATGTTATTCAAAGCTTTGAAAACACAGATAATTTTAAGGCAACATCCAAAATAAATGATATCAATTTTAAAGAGGATCTGCAATATTCAATGGGGAGCAGCCATACACTTAAATTCGGCCTCAATATTTTACATCACACCATTGCTCCGGGTAATATTACTACTACTTCGTCATCAAGCTTTAATGACATTAATGTTGAAGAAAGATACGGTTATGAAACCGCTGCCTATGTAAGCGATAACTGGAAAGCCAGTGATCACCTTACTATACTATATGGATTGAGGGTAAGCGGGATGTTTTTATTGGGCCCTGGTACTTTCAGCACTTATGATGCTGCGGGCAATACCATCACTTCTACTACTTATAATTCCAGGCAGCTGGTAAAATCATATGTAGATCCCGAGCCGCGGCTTTCAACCAGCTATCAGCTTGATGATGCTAACTCCATCAAGTTTTCATATAACCGCAATACGCAAAATGTCCACCTGCTCACTAATTCCACAAGCAGTTCACCCACTGACCTGTATGTGATGAGCAGCAATAACATTAAACCCGAAATCTCGGATCAACTGTCTACCGGGTGGTTCAAAAATTTTAAGGATAATATGTTCGAGTTCTCGGCCGAGGTTTATTATAAATGGCTGCAAAATCAAATTGATTATAAAGACGGTGCCCAGCTGATAGCAAACCAGGATGTGGAATCACAGCTAACTTACGGCTCAGGCAGGGCATATGGACTTGAATTGTTTTTAAAGAAAAAATCGGGCAGGTTCAATGGCTGGATAGCCTATACCTTATCACGTACGGAGGATAAGTTTGCAGCTATCAATAATGATAATTACTTTCCGGCTACGCAGGACCAAACGCACAACCTTTCGGTGGTGGGTATTTATCAGCTTACCAAACGGTGGTCGTTGTCAAGCACTTTTGTTTATGCTACAGGCAATGCGGTTACTTACCCTACCGGTAAATATAATGTTGGCGGGTTAACCACTTTCTCCTATTCGCAGCGCAATGCCTATCGCGAACCGGCAACCAACCGCCTGGATATTGGCGCCACACTTGAAGGAAAAGAGCATAAAAAATATCATTCCAGCTGGACATTCGGGGTATATAATGTATACGCCAGCAGAGACCCTTATATCATAACTTTCAGAGACAGTAAAACTGTACCGAATACCACCGAGGCTGCGGAAACCAGTATTTTCCCGGTCCCGATTCCATCGGTTACCTGGAACTTTAAATTTTAAATTGAGTGTACAAAATGAAAATTCTTAAAATTTATATCATCACAGCATCACTTGGTTTAATCATTTCTTCATGCACCAAAGTGATCGACCTTAAATTAGGCAATAATAGCGGCCAACTGGTAATAGAAGCCAACATTAATAACGCAAGGACAACACAAACTGTTAAGCTAAGCCGCAATGTACCTTTTGATAGTACCAATACCTATCCCCCGGTAACGGGAGCTAATGTTACCATAACTGATGATAAAGGAGATAATTATCAATTAGCCGAATCGCCTGCGGGCATATACACGATTGACCGGGTAGAGGGCATTAGCGGTAATAGCTATACTTTAACGGTTTTAACCGGCGGCAAAACTTATACGGCAATTTCTGTAATGCCGAAAGCCGTAAGGATGGATTCTCTCACATCGGCTAATAGTATTTTTAATAATAACAATAATGACAAACAGGACATCTCCGTACATTTTCAGGATCCGCCGGGCGTAGCTAACCAATATCGTTTTGTAATGTATGTAAATAACGTACAGGTAAAAACCATTTTTGCCTATAACGACGAATTTAATGATGGAAAATATGTAGATATTGACTTGCAGGAGAATGATATTGATATTTACCCCTTCGACGAGGTAACGGTGGAGATGCAATGTATAGATAAACCAATTTACACTTACTGGCTCACTTTAGCACAACAGGAGGATAGCGGTCCCGGCGGAACCGTTACGCCATCAAACCCGCCAACTAATATTACCCCAACAACACTTGGATATTTTAGTGCACATACTACGCAAAGTATAACTTTTGAGGTAAAGTAAAAACACCTAACTTGTTTATTCAACCAAATCGCTTTTTTTAAAAAGCGAGATCAGCTTTATTTCGTTGGAAGCCAGGTTTTCGGTTCCGCCTTCTTCCCGGTCAATAACGCATATAATATGGGTAACATGAGCGCCCAGTGAACGCAGATCATCAGTTGAAAGAACAACCTGACCGCCGGAAGTTACCACGTCTTCCACTATTAAAACGTTTTTACCGCTAACGTCCGCCCCTTCGGCTAATTTAGCTGTTCCGTATTCTTTAGCTTTTTTTCTTATAAATGCTGCAGGAATACCTGAATAATGGGATAGCATGGTGACAACCGGGACACCGCCTAATTCTAAACCAGCTAATATTTCAGTTCCTGGTGGGATTAAATCCACCATTCTTTTGGCAATTTCGCTTAAAATGGCCGGGTTAGCCTCGAATCTGTATTTGTCAAAATATTCAGAAGCCTGCCTTCCCGACCTTAAAGTAAAAGTGCCGGTTAAATGAGAGACTTCCCTGATAGTTGCAGCTAATGTTTTATCGTTATTCACCACTGATATTTTATTGTTATCAACCAAACCGGAAACCGTAAAAAAGCCTCTCAGATTTAACCTGAAAGGCTTTGGCGCTCCCGAAGATACATTTTTCAAACTGTTTTATTGAAGATTTAGGGAGAATATCGACCACCTTTTCATGAAAGAGTTAAATTAGATAGCCAGTGCTATTGGAAAATCAATGGGGACACCAGTTAAGGCATAGATATAATTAGTAATAGTTTTATCTCCAACAACCATCACCACATCAATGAGTGAGCCTTCATTATAGCCGGCAGCATAAAAGTTTTCCACCAATTGCTCATCGGCGTGACCTTTGTTTTCGGCTATACTTTTTGCCAATTTAGCCAGGGCATCCAATTTACTGTCAAAAGTGATGTCTGCACGACGAATCTCCATGATTTGCTCGTCCGTAAAACCTTGCATTTTAGAGATCGCAGTATGTGCTGCCAGGCAATATTGACAACCATTTACCTGGCTCACTACAAGATTTACTACTTCTTTTTCCTTTGCCCTTAATGATGTTTTTGCATTTGATAAAGCAAGATAAGTGCCCAGAGCATTTTCTGAATGTGCATATACCGCAAATAGGTTTGGTACGTTGCCTATTGCTTTAGCCAGGTTATCAAATAATACCTGGTTAGCTGGTGATACCTGTTCTCTGGTTGGAACCGAAATTGTCTTCATTGTTATATATATTAAACTTTTTATGGATAAATTTCTTTTTGCGTTTTTATGAATATTCCTTTTGTTATATGGAGTTGTGTTGTGCAAGGATTGCTTTGTGACCAAATTTGCTGATCAGGTATAAAGATGCACCCAGATTGATCACATCCTTAAAAAGAAATAACCCCAGGAAGCTCATGTAATTAATGCCGTTTACATTAATAAGCGCCCCTGGAGTAGTGATAACCATTGTGCTTGTTATAAAAAACATACTTACGGCAATAATAGCCCCAATGATGCCTGCCTGAGGTTTAAACATTCCAATAATGATTAATATGGCAGCTATCACTTCGGTTAATCCAATAAGGTCTGAGCCATGATACACACCAAATAATTTAAAATGCCAGCTAATCAGTGGGTTGTTACTAACCAACGGAACAATACCATCGGCCCCTGGTACGGTCATTTTGTAAGCCCCAGCCCATAATAGCATCACGACCATGCCGATACTGATTACCACGAATGGAAGATTCTGTTTAGTTACCCATAAAGAGAGTTTAATGATTAGATTTTGTCCTGCACGGCCAGTAGTTTGATTTGCGGCGTTAATTTCTGAATTTTTCACTTTTTTAGTGTTTGGTTTTGAATAATTGATGGCTCAAAGGTCATACAAATTACACCCCCGGAAAACGGCGGGATTGCCCGAAGAATAGGCGATTTTTCCCGATGTTGTTTTTGTAGCTATTGACGTTATCGTCTTCTATTCAACTCGCGGATGCGCTCGTTTTCTTAAACTCTGATGTAGCCAGCCCGGTATGTCTTTTAAAAAATTTCCCAAAAGTCCCGGCATCTTCAAAACCCAGGTCATAAGAGATTTCTTTAGCGCTTTTTTCTGTATAAAATATCAATCTTTTGGCTTCCATGATTATCCGGTCCTGGATAATTAATAGCGGACTTTTATGGTTATACAGCGCAAATAAATTGGAAAGGGTTTTAGGTGACTTGTTAAGTTGATCCGCGTAGAAACTGACCTGGTGCTGAGTACGGTAGTGAGTTTCCACCAAAAAGTTGTATTTTCTAACGATGTCCAGTTTTTCACCAGATAATTCTTTTTCATTGATGAATTGGTTCTTGGCTAGCCTGGTGACAATGATAATCAGGCGTTTAAGTAAAACCTGCATCATCTCACCCTGAATATGGTCATAGGTATTAAATTCATCCTGTAACATCTGCAAGATCATGTCCGCTTTCTTCTGGTCCGCCTCGTTCAGTTGGATAAACATTTTTTGAGGTGGCCCGTAAAAAATAAACCCAACACAACTTACTTCCTTGTCGTGGTCTACAATACAATAAAAATCCCTGCTGAATTGCCAGGCGGTAATATCTGCCGCGCGTTCGAATTGAAAGGATTCACTCACCATCAGGCAATGGATAGTATTAGCAGGAAAATTATAAGCTACATTATCAATTGTTATTTTCTGATCTTCACCACGATTCCATGCAATGGTCAATAATTTATCTTTGTGGTCCCGGCCGTAAAAAGTCCGGTCAAGTACAGACTCATCATATACTAATCTAAACAAGGCATTGGTTTGCTCATTGTGAAATTGGTGTGTCATTTAAGTGAGATTTTTAATCACTGACGATTAATCGGAAAATCAGATCATATGCAGCATGAAAATTACTGTGCCCCTTTAGTAATACATTATTCATAAGAGATAAAAATACCATAAGCCTTTGGGCATATGCAAAAGGCTAAAGTAAAGATTAATTAAGATAGTCTGAATTGTTATTGCCTTCTATTATCTAATACAAATGCAAACGTCTCAAATTTTGAGAT
>Ga0206874_1266_pt1 | contig 11522 bp, 9 predicted proteins | sample Alteio_BWOrgCont_12_FD_152629 | JGI IMG/M metagenome (GOLD analysis project Ga0206874, IMG submission 152629) | Enriched cells from forest soil in Barre Woods Harvard Forest LTER site, Petersham, Massachusetts, United States -... | ecosystem: Environmental > Terrestrial > Soil > Temperate forest > O...
CGTACAGCACCGCTGGCGGCAGGAACCCAATCACTACATCCGGACGAGACGAGAGGAGCGCGGTGCGGATTCTCCATATGAGATGGCATGATTTTGCCAGCCAGGAAAAATGCTTGAGCTTGCTGCGTAAGTTGCAATAATTAATTTCCGCAGCAAGGGGATAAAACGGCTGTTCTTGTGCATCAGCATCAAAGACTACGACCTGAACGGCCCACCCCGATCTTGACCAATGATTCGCCAAAGTCGCAACTATCCTTTCAGCTCCACCTGGCCCAATCTTGCCAATTATAAGCGCGACAGTAAACTGGCGTTCCCGATCAGGTAGCAGTTTCACGAATTGCTACCTCCGGGTGCAGTGGTACTCTGCAAGGCCTCTGGCCTCCCCGAATATGGCGACAAAGCGAGCAAGGCGATCGACAGCCATCCGCTTGAGAACGTCGTGAAAGGGACAAGCGACAGACAAGCTAGAAGCAGATATGTCACCAGCCCAACACTTACTGTTCGCATGCGATTTGATCTGGAAAATGCATTCTTAGTCACTCCCCAGAGAAACCAGGTCAGGGACGCTAGGCCGAGGACTCCGTAGTCAACAAGGGCTTCCAGAAACTGGTTATGCATTACGTTGCCAGCGACACCCTTGCTCGCTCCCCCACCGGCCCCAAATAGGAACTCAAGAGGCCCAGCCGCGAACACATGATCAAGGCCAAGGCCCCAGAGGACGGTACGCCCGCTCGCCGTCGCGAAGCTTTGTTGCTCGCCAAATCTCAGGCTTAGCAGAGAAAATGCGGGCAGCTGGGAAACCAGGAACGCTAAGCCAAGAAGGACAAGCAGCGCAGCCAACGATTTAAGTGGCTTCCCAAAATGAGCCGTCAGCATGATCATTGTTGCGACTACTATTGCGATCGGCCCGACCCCTCGCGAGGCAAGCAATCCTAGGGCCCAAGTTGCGACTGCGATGTAACCGAGTAGCGGCAGAACCAGGAACTTCTTTGTCATTCCGCGAACGTCTAGTAGGGCAGCGAGCCCAATCATCAATCCAAACCCGATGCATAGCGAAATGAGATTCGGATCAAAAAGGTCGCCGCGAGTGAATCCCCTGACGTCGAAGGTTGGCGCCAGATGAGCGTGACCGCCGCCAAGACGCCTTACAGTCCACACCGAAAGCACCGCGCTCTGTAAGACGAGCCCAATCCCGAGTAACCCCCGGTCCCGTTCAGACCGGACGAGCGCCACTGCTAGCACAAACCCGACTATTCCAAGGACATCGCCTGCAGGCTCAGTGCTCCATATGGTGGGGAAGATCACACCCTTTAGGAGTACGACGCAATAAACTACAAATGGTATTACTATGGAGCGAGACACGCCGAGTCCCCTGTCGCCTCCATATTGAATGGCAATATTCATTGCCATAATGCCGATGAAAATATAATCAACTTGCGGGATGCCGCTCCCCATGAGCGGTAAGGTGCTGCAAGATAAGATATACGCGATAAGCGTAAAAGCCGGGTAGGCGAAGCAGAGGATAAGAGAGCCCGCAAAAGCAATACCCTTACCCAGCAACGCATTGCGGTCGAATGTAACAAATACACCCGCAACAAGAAACAGACCAACAACCGCACCCACCAGAAGCGTTTTCGGTCTGATGTACTCTTCCCCACGGTTACTCAAGGAAGTCGTTAAGGGTGCCGTGCCGTGGCCACCATGCGGTTCGTTTCGCCGCTCTCGGGGACTATTTAGCTCCTGATCCAAGTTTCGCTAAGGGCCTCCCCAATCGCAAAGCAAATCTTACCTGACCGGGCGGGCTTAGGAGGGCCAAGAATTGTGCGGTATTCTACCAGGAAACCAGATCCTTGACCAGTTCGCCAGACCTTCCGCCGAATATAGAAGCGCTCAGACATCCGTTATAGAGATCGGTGAACGGCCTTACCCGCGTAGCCAGCGATGGCCCTGTCGAGATCCTATCGCAAAAGAGAATACGATGCCTAAGATAAGCGTGATCATGCCGGTATTTAATGTTAGTGCTTACATTCGACAGGCCATGAACAGCGTGCTTTGCCAGTCGTTTCAGGATTTTGAGGTTATCGTCGTTGACGACGGTTCCACCGACGACACGCCTTTAATCTTGAGCAACTTCGCACGCAGTGACAGCAGAGTGCGTGTTTTCTCCCAACGGAACAGCGGGATCGTGGCAGCCCTTAATCGGGCGGTTAGTGAAGCGAGGGGAGAGTTTCTCGCGAGGATGGACGGAGACGATGTTTGCTTGCCGAAGCGATTCGAGCGGCAGGTTCAATTCCTTTCCGATCGGCCCGGCGTCGATATCTGCGGCTGTTGGTATGAGACTTTTTCTGCCGAGCGTTCACAGCGTTCCGTGTTGCCCCAGACGCATGAAGAGATTGTCTGCGAACTCCTGTATTCAAACCCTATTTGTCATCCCTCTGTCTTTCTACGCCGATTGGCGTTAGAAGCTTCCGGCTTGCGGTATAGGGACACCCATCTTTACGCTGAGGACTATGACCTCTGGGTTCGCGCCGCGCATCAGCTGAAATTCGCGAACCTGCCGGAAGTGCTTTTTCGTTTGCGAAGCCACGCCGAGCGAACTACCAACACAAAAGCGGCCGTTATGGCGGCGTCCACGACCGCCATCCAGAGTCGGATTCTTCAGAACGTCTTTAACAGGCCTCTAACAGAGGAAGAATTGACGCTTCACCAGCAGCTTAGTACGGGTGCGCAACTGGACACACTCGATGGGATCACGCAAGTTCAGAAATGGGCCGCAGACCTTGTCGCAGCGAATGAATGTTCGGCGTCCCTTCCTCCGCAGAGTTTTCAAATCGTAACTTGCAAGCGGTGGGCCCGTTTTTGTTTTCAAAACGGCCGTAAGGGTGTGCGCGTCTGGAGCGCTTACCGAGCGGGCCCTCGCCCAGTCGCATCTCCGAGCACTGCGGAGTATAGACTCTGGCTGAAGTGCGTTCTTAAAGGCAATCCGGTGATGCGTGTAAAGGCATGTTTTCGCCGCGGTGAGTGAAATCCGTTGTCGGACAGTGAGGATCCCCGTCCTCGAGAATCGGCCGGTGCGTTATGGACAACTCATTTGTTCTGCGCGCCAGTAGCCAAATGATGCGACGTGAATTCGGCTGGGAGGTGCACGCAACCTTGCCCCCCGGCCTGTGTGAAGGAGCGGCCAGTCCCGCCCGGATCAGATGTAACTACGTCGAAGGCTAAAGCCGAGTACTGATTGTCAAAGGCTCTTGTGCCATCCCCTAGGATCAAGTCTACAGAGTAGTTCCCTGTTGCCAGCGGCAAGATAGGGATACGGCAAATGAGGCGCTGTGGCGCGGTAGGCTCGATGTCAACATACTGGCCGAATCGTAAGCCGCCGGGTAAGAATATGATCGGGTGGAACCGCTCGTCACGGATGCTTACCTCGAGTGCTAAGCGCGTAGTTACTCTTGAATGCACCTCTGCCTCAATTACCAAGGGCTTTCCATACTCTAGGTGTCCCGAAATCGGCTCCACGATGTGCGCTCGCCGAATATATGCGGACTCTGTGCTTGTTCCTTCGTTCAGATAGGTCGTTCCTTGAACTGCGCCTAAGTAGCCGCGAACAACATCGGCCGCGGGGCCGACCTCTGCGACGCTCCCTTGGCTCAACCTCACGCACATGGAACACAGCTGCATTACCGCCGACATATTGTGACTGACAAATATAACGGTCCGGCCGTTCTTAGCGGCATCCCCCATTTTTCCGAGACATTTCCTTTGGAACTCAGCATCGCCCACAGCGAGGACCTCGTCGACGATGAGGATCTCCGGTTCAAGGTGTGCTGCTACCGCAAAGGCTAGTCTGACGTACATTCCGCTGGAGTATCTCTTGACCGGCGTGTCTAGGAATCTCTCGCATTCGGCAAATGCCACGATCTCGTCAAATTTTCTTGTAACTTCGCGACGCGTCATTCCTAGAATTGCGCCATTCAAATAGACATTCTCTCGGCCGCTCAGCTCGGGGTGAAACCCCGTTCCGACCTCAAGTAAGCTTCCAACCCTTCCGCGCATAATGATTCGCCCTTCAGTTGGTGGAGTAATCCTTGATAAGACCTTCAAGAGGGTGCTCTTTCCGGCGCCGTTCTTTCCGATTATTCCTAGTGCTTCGCCTTCGTGGACCTGAAATGACACATCCCGAATTGCCCAGAACTCACGGAGGTTTTCCCGGTTGCGCCTGCCTGCGCGGGACAGTTTTTTTGCAAGAACGTCCCGTAAGGACTCGTACTTCTCGCGCTGGGCACCAATGCGGTAGCGCTTACCGACACGCAGGATTTCAATTATCGGATTCGACATAAAATCTAAACGATATCAGCGAAGTGCCGCTCAGTCCGGCGGAAGTAGATCACACCTATCGCTGCGTAAACTAGACTCATTAGGACCGATATCGCCATCATCGACCAGTCGACCCGACCATTTCCAACGAGGGAGGTCCTGGTATTCGTAATTGTTCCGGCAATCGGATTTAGCCATATCATTAGGTCCTTTAAAAGGGGGTGCCCGTTCAACAGGCTGGCCGGGTAAATAACTGGCGTGACATACATCATCGTTTGTATGATAAAAGGCAACGCATACTTTACGTCCCGGTAGCGTACATTTATCGCTGCACACAAGAGGCCCTGGCCAATTGTCGTCAACAGCAAGGTGATCACTGAAATCGGAACGACGGCAATGGAGACGAAGTGCGGCACAAAGCCGTAACAGCCCATCAATATTCCCAGGGTAACGCTGACAACGACCATATCTACAAGTCCGCTAATCATCATTGAACCCGGGATAATAAGTCTGGGGAAGTAGACCTTCTGAATCACCTGGGCGTTCTGGACCATCGAGTCACTGGCCTTCACAACGGATCCAGCGTAGAACTGCCAACAAACGAGTCCGATCAGGACAAAGACAGGGTATGGTACCCTGCTCGCCTCAGCGGCGTCGCCGCTAGTGGGGATTTTTGCTAGCCTTCCGAAGATGACCGTAAAGATGACGGTGGTAAGTAACGGTTGAAAAACCACCCATAGCAGACCTAAGACGGTCTGTTTGTACCGTACCGACAGGTCTCGCCATGACATAACAAGAAAAAGGTCCCGGTATCGCCAAAGCTCTCGCCAATCGACTGAAATCGCTGACCGTGGCGCCTTGATTTCGTATTCCACGTGGGCCTGGGTGCTCATTGCTTGGATTGGGAAACGTGTGGTCGCGACTTTATCTGCCTGGCGGGTACCGTGCCCACAATCGTGGATCGGGCCATGTCGCAATAAAACATTAAATAAAAATTCACCGTGATTCGCTCGTTGCTTGAAAATCCTCGAAGGCGAAGAAGGCATCGCTTCGATCGACGAGAAATCTTACCTCACTATGGCGCTACTGAGTCGCATACAGTGTCTTGCGAAACAGGTATTCAGCGGCTGGTGTCGCGGCGCTATGTCTGGCTTTGCTGCTCGCTTCGATGCTACATAGAATCGTGCCAAACTGCAAGGTTCGGCTACGCCGGTCAGGCCTGCCATCGGGGTCGCTTGGCTAGCCTAATTTGTTGGCGCTCTCCACCTGGCGGTATACTCATTTTTTCCAATCCTGCCACTTCGAGCTTGCCAGCGATGAACCGAATCGAGCGTACTGTCTATAATATGGTAAGGGATAATATACGCCTCAAGCGGGCCATAAGGGACATTTATCAGTCGGCTTTTGATGTCATTCCTGTGCCCGCCACCCGATGTGATTATCCTGTTGCAATTCGGCCTGGCTTTTTCTTCGGATTCCACGACAAGTCTCCTTTCTCGGCTGACGATCGGTTCCTGCTCGGCCAAAAAGGATTGATTCCCCTTCGAATGCCGACGCCCGTAGACGAGGCGGAGATAGGGGTCTTTTCCGGCGAAGGCTGGAGTGAGTACCGCTCGCTTGGTCGTACGCGCGCTTGGAACTGGCATCAGGGTTCAATGTTGCAGTGGCTTGGCAATGGATATCAATTTACGGTAAACGATTTTGATGGCGAAAAGCATGTCGCGCGAGTTTTGGATGCCGAAACGGGAACGGAAGTCGACCGCCTGCCGTGTCCGGTGGCAGCGCTGGCACCTGGCGGTTTGCATTTCGCAAGCTATGATTTCTTTCGGTCCGGCATCGGTCTGGCTGGTTATGGATACGCAAATGGAATCGACCCTGAGGCTGATTCGCTAGCGCCATGCTCACATGGTCTCGTCGTGGGGAATACGGCTACGCACGAGCGTTCCACTTTGTTCACGGTTGATAGCCTGGCGAGGTTTGAGCCCGATTCGGGTGCCGCTGGCGCCTTTCACTGGATCTCGCACGTTCAATTTGCGCCGGGCGGCAAGCGCCTAAAATTCTTCCATCGATGGGTTCTTCCAGACAAAAGATGGTTTACACGAATGTTTTCTTGCAATATTGACGGGTCTGATCTCTATCTCTTTCCAACCAATCGAATGGTTTCACATGTCGCATGGCGCGACGATCGAGGCCTCTTGGCGTACGCGAGGACTTCCGATGGAGACGGATACTATCTCTTTGGAGACGGCGACGGAAGCTTTGCGAGGATTGGTGCTGAGGCCTTCAATTGTGATGGCCACCCGCAGTTCCGATCGGGGGGTCGCTACTTCGTGACGGACACATACCCGGACCGATTGCGGTGTCAACGCCTCTACGTCTACGACATGAGCGAGAATAAGGTCCACCTGATTGCAGCATTCCGTTCAGATAAAAAATTTGTTGGATCTGAATTGACTGACCGGTACGTTGTAGACTTGCACCCGCGTTGGAATCGTGCTGGGGATGTTATTTGCTTTGACAGTTCACACACCGGGGTGCGCAGTCTTTGCACAGTGCGTATACCATGGCTCCAAGCGGCAGAATGAAAATGCTCACTCTTATCGGGCCCATGCTTAGTAAGCGACGAGGCGACAAACCGTCGGGCCGCCCGGTTGCGTTTATGGATCTGCTGAGTCATCTAGATAGGCTTTGTATCGATTACGAGGCAGTAGATGCAAACCGTTTCAACCATGTTCCCGTGTTCGGTCGTCCGCTCTCTGCCGCCTGGGTGATGTCAAGAGCATCTCGGTACGCCTCACAGGGACACGTTTCGTTTCATGGTGCCGGGCCCGGTATCGCGGCGATTGGTGGGCGTCTGATCAAGGCATCGGCTCGCTCCGGCGCGACCGTGAGCTTACGAGTTTTTGGAGGCCGTTTTGACACCTACTTTAAAGGCGCAAGCCTGACCGAACAAAGGAGAGTTCGGCACGTGTTCTCCCGCGCATCCGCTGTCTTTTTGGAAACCAAGTACCAAGTTAACTTCTTCCAAGGTATGGCGTCCAACGTTTTTTGGTTTCCGAATAGCCGAAATGCCGGTTCCATATCTGTTGACCCGTGCCGTCCATACCAACGCCGTTTCGTATTCATAGGTCAACTTCGACCGGAGAAAGGCATTTTGGAGTTCATAGAGGTCGCTGAGCGGCTCGGGACTGGATACACGTTTGACGCGTACGGGCCACTGATGAATGGCATTACCGAGATGTCATTTGCGCGGTCCACCGCCACGTACAGAGGCATCTTAGGTCCGGAACAGGTGCCATCCGCCCTTGCGCAATATGATGCCCTTGTTTTGCCTACAGCGTATGAGGGAGAGGGCTACCCCGGCGTCATTATAGAGGCGCTCAGCGTTGGTGTTCCTACAATTGGCTCGAGTCAAGGAGGGATTCCCGAGATTATAGTAGACGGGGAGTGTGGTCTCGTGGTTGTTCCCCGGAGCACGCAGAGCCTGCTAGAAGCAATCAACCGCTTTGAGCGGTTGAATCTCAGTGAAATGCGTGATCAGGCGCATAGCCGGTTTAAATTGTTCGATTCGAGGGAGCAGTATGGCATGTTTCTAGAGAAGTGCGGGATCTTCGGGTAACGAATCCCAAAGCCGAGATATTGCATCGCGGGTATAGTACCCACGTATCTAAGTTCTCCTGGATTTATTCTTTACGGCAGATAATTAAACACTGCCATGCAAGCCACTTAACTAAAGGAATCCTTAGAACTACAGAATCAATCCCTTTACACACCCTATAAATGATCCCGCTTGACCTTGAGTCCAAAAAAGCACCCGCTACTGAGAAGAGGCCGTAGAATTCTGTATCTACCCGCGCGAAATACTGTCCGGCCAAATTGAAATCAGACCATCGGAGGGGGTGTTCGTCGGGCGTTCTTATGTTCGGCGTTCGCCACCGGTAAATATTTAAGAACGGATTATAGGCCAACGGCTCGCAGAAAATGGCAACGCCACCTGGCCGTAGGACCCGCGCCACTTCCGAAAAGCAGGTCTCGGTAGTGAGGTGGTGCACGATTCCACGCCCGAAGACTAAGTCGAAACTAGCGTCATTAAATGTCATCGCCTCGGCATTCATGGCCAAGAAATCTACGTTAACCGACATCCCCAGTTCACTGGCCTTTTCTCTTGCTTTCTCGATCGCGACGTCCGATATGTCAATACCGGTCAGATGGCGGCAATCAACCGGCAATTTCAACTCGCTAAGCGACAGTTTGCCATCTGCACAACCATACTCCAGAACGGCATTCCCGCGACTATATTCAATGACGAGCCGATTCTGTCGCTCAGCGCAGTGGCGCACGGCCGCGTACCACCTCTGCAGTCCCGATCGCGGATCCTTTTCGTGTGAGAATCTCTCGTTGTGAAAATCTCTTTCTCTTATTAATTCCTCTTTATTCATTATAAGGTAACAAGTTCTAACTTTCGGGCAGATAATATGCCGATTGACTCTTGAGGGAAGCGAATCCGCTGACGATCTAGCCCGTCAAAGGACTGTGTCGCCCCTCCACCGGCCTGTTCTTGCCTAGTTCGTTTTCGCTTTCCAGGGTTCAGATAATAGCCTACTTTACTTGTTGGAGTGGTGATTCGGTCAGGCCAGGGCTGCAGGACTGGGTATGCTTTCCTCGTGAAGAAAGCGGGGTACAAGTCGGTGGGACGACATCCCAGTTCGCAAGGGGAAGAGTTTGAGTGGAATTGTGAAATTGTTTGCTTTGGCGTGGCTCTCGCTGTTCATTTCTTCACAGGTCTGCCATGCGCAAGTTTCCTCTGATTTGCGAAAACGCGAAGGGTCGCTAACGGGCTCAGGCCGCATAATTCACGGATCTACCGTCGGTCCCAGTCGCCCCCCAACCGATTCAAGGTCTTTCACCTCCTTCTGGCGTTTGGGGCCCGGGAAAAGAAGATTAGGAAGGCGTCAAGAGCTTTTTGGGTCCAGGGCAGCGCCTGCGAAGCCACAGCAATTGGAGCTCGATTTCCTTGAGAAGAGGCTCCGGACGTATCGGAAGGATCTAATGGCAAGGCGGATGCGTTTAAGAAAAAATGGGCGCCTCACCTTGGATCTGGGCAGTCCTACTCCGGCCCCCGGCTGGGCTCTTGGGGCTCAGGGGACACTCGGCCCAGCTTCGCGGTCCATTCCTGACGAAAAGTTTATTATCGGTGGTGGCAGCGGTTCGTTTGCAGGTCGCCGAGGCTTGGGTTCAGCCGATACCGAGTCGCCGGCTTTTGGGCGAGTCAGTAGATTGCGGGCAGGTTCGACATTACTAAATCCGGGAACGGTTGGGCCTGTCACGCATAGTGTAGGTCTAGGCACAATCGATGCGCCGAGCGGCATGGTTGGTGTAGGCGAGACGGGGGCGATTATAGGCTCGGCGGGACTCGGCAGCATCGAACCAACACGGCGGCCGGTAAACAGTGCGGCCACTAAAAACACTTCGCGCATCCCACATTTGCTGATTTCAGTGCCGGATCGTCTAAAGACATCCCCTGCCGGCAAAAACCAGAGTTCGACGTCGGGTGGCGTGAGCGGAGGATCACAATAAAAGCCAGCCCGAGATTGGTGGCAAAGTGGCGTCGATGTCGCTGATCTAGGCAGAGGTCGCTTGTTAGTCAGCTAAGCCTTCACACCACGCCTTCGAAGGGGCGCTCTTATGATGCAATTCGCAAGTGCCCAGAAGCTGACGGGTAGGCTCAAACCCTCAATCTCTCTGTAGAGACGCCAATTGTATCTTACTGCATCAACCTTGCTGTTGCTCACTGACCCCTTTCGTCCAACTCTGTAGAGAGCCAGGGGCTCCTGGATGCACCAGCATGTGTGACCTAGGCGAAGGATCTGTAGCCAGAGCGCATAGTCTTGCCGCTTACGGATCAACGGCATATATTGCTTCCCAATTGCTTCACTATCGTACATGGCGGTGGGCGACTGAACGTAGTTATTGAGCAACATCCGTCGGTAGGTCAATCTCTCGGGCGAGTGGAGTGTTGTGCGAAGGTCCTCGTATCCCGTTCCGTCGGCCTGATCGCGAACTAGATTGCAGAGACCGCAGGTAAATTTGGCATCCTTGGATCGCGCAAAATCAATCTGTCGCTCCAATTTTTCACTGAACCAAATGTCATCACTGTCCAAGAACGCGATGTGTCGCCCGCTTGCCCCTTCAATTGCCCTATTCCGTGCAACAGCCGGGCCGTGGTTATCTTCAGAGGTCAGGAGCCTTATTCGCTTGTCCGCTTTCCGGAGAATCTCCACGGTAGATGGTGTTCCATCTGTAGAACAGTCGTCTGACACGATCAGCTCCCAATTCTCGAAAGACTGTTGTTGGACCGAACGGATTGAGTGCCCTATGTACCTCTCAGAGTTATAGGCTGCCATGATGACTGAGACGTAGGGTCCTTTTACGCGCTCCATGTGTTTTCTTCGATTGCGTTGTTCTGCGGAATCTCTAGCGATCGCCGACCCGATGCCTCGCGCTGAGACTCGCCCGCGTCACTATTGATTCCTTGCCTGAGCTGTCAATTCAAGTAAGCCCTGAACCCGCGACGCTGCATCGTCAAAAGCAAACCTTGACTGTGCTAACTCCTTCGCCCTCGACGCCTGAGCAGCAAGCCGCTCAGGCTGCAATGCCAGACGAAGAATCGCCTTCGCAAGGTCCTCCGGGCACCCTGGATGCACTATAATACCAATATCCTCGCGGTCAACGATCGACGCAACCTCCGAAGGTGCATGAGTCACGGCAATAATCGGGCGACCAGCCGACAGGGTGACGTGCAGTTTACCTGGAACGCAGAGGCCCTCGTAACCAGGTTTCATTGGAAGGAGGCATACATCCGCAGAAGCTAGGAGATCCACAAGGTCTTCGTGTTGGTCAAAGAAGCGGACGTTGACGATCTGTTCTCGGATTACCCTCAGTTCAAGATCTCGCCGATGCTCACCCCTACCCACTATGGCGATAGTGATTTCCGGATCGTGGACCCAAATCATCATTGCGGCGTCCAGCACGACCTCTAGGTCGTAAGCTCCTCCAATGTTTCCAACGTAGAGGACCATGAAGCCGGTTATACCGGTGACCTGTCGAAAATGGGTTCTTCCTTTTGCTGGGCGGAGGGGCGTTTCATCGGATCCGGTGCCGATCACATGTATCCGGTGGGCGGGAACGTTGTACCGTTCCACAAGCGA
>Ga0206874_1267_pt1 | contig 11513 bp, 14 predicted proteins | sample Alteio_BWOrgCont_12_FD_152629 | JGI IMG/M metagenome (GOLD analysis project Ga0206874, IMG submission 152629) | Enriched cells from forest soil in Barre Woods Harvard Forest LTER site, Petersham, Massachusetts, United States -... | ecosystem: Environmental > Terrestrial > Soil > Temperate forest >...
GAGAAGATCAGGATGGTGACCGAATCGGAATCGGTGACGACGCGCTTCAGTTCGGTCATGACTTCGTCGAAATGGGCGTCGCCCTTGCAATGCTGCTGCTTCAGGAATTCGTCGAGATGCAGGGCCATGTCCATCTCGCCATCCTCCGTCCATTCCTGCATGGGAACGATTCCCGCGTGCAGGGAGCTGTCGTAGGTCCACACGCCGATGGTGTCGCCGTCGCGGACTTGGTCGGCGAAATCCCCGTTGATCAATCCCTGCACGCACTGGCGGGTGGCGGCCATGTCGCGTTTCATCCCGCGGGTGGTTTCAAACACCAGCAGGTAGCGGTTGCTGTCCGCCGCGGCGGGGGCGGCAGCGGCGGCGGGCAGGCCGGCCAGCGCCGCGAGGAGGATCCCAAGGAGAAGGTTTGTTTTCATCGGATTGCCGGGCGGTTGAACTGGTTTCGCTCGCGCCGGTTGTGGCTTTTGATGTCCTGCTTCTGTTGTTCCATCTCGCTCTGGATGGAGCGCAAAAAATTTTCACAGCTCGAGGTCAGGCCGCCCGCGCCGCCGACCACGTCGCGCACCGCGGAATCGTTCGTTACCACCAGCACGTCGCCCAGTTCCCGGAACCGGTAGGCGGCGCGCTCGAGCAGGTCATCCGCCGTCTGCCCGCCGCCGGAATAAAGCACCTCGACCTGCCGGGCGAACTCGTCCGGCGCACCCTTGCGCACCTTGCCGCTGCCGTCGAAGATCACCGTCACCGGCGTGCCAATGGCGTCCTGGTATTTCACGAGCCAGCTGATGAGTTCGTCCCGCGCAGCGGCGGAATGGCGCGGCCGGCCCTCGGCCAGCTCGGGCCAACTGTGCAGCAAACTGTAGCCATCCACAAGGATTCGCAGCAGCGCCATGCGTGGAGCTTATCGCGCTATCTGAAAAAAAGGAAAGGAAAATGCGCCAAGCGCATGAAAACGGGTTTTAACGCCAAGACGCAGAGGCGCGAAGACGCGGGGAACAACAGGGCTTTACGCGAATTACGCGAATGAGCGCGAATTGATTTTGGCCGGTGGGTAAACGTAGGACAGCCGTCCCGGCTGTCTCTGACTTCAAATAAATGGAGACAGGCAAGATGCCTGTCCTACGCTCACTTGATGTTCAACTCGCGGTGGATCTGGAACTTTTCCACGCGCTTGCGCAACGTGGCGCGGGTGATGCCCAGCAGCTTGGCGGCGTGCACCTGGTTGCCGCCGGTCTCCTTGAGGGCGTGGATGATCAGCTCGCGCTCGACGGCGGGGATGATCTTGCGCGCCGGGTCGCGCCGCGCCCAGCGGAACAATTGCGCCGCCAGCGTGGTGGAATCCGCGTCGGCGGGAAGCATGCCCGTGCCGGCGGCTGGGGTTGCTCCGCCCGGAACGGGTCCCCCGGCGATTTCCGCCGGCAGGTCGCCCGGCAAAATAGCGTCGCCCTTGGCCACCACCAGCGCGCGCCGGATGATGTTTTCCAGTTCGCGCACATTGCCGGGCCAGTGGTATTGCTCGAGCATCTTGAGCACGCTTTGGGAGACGGACTTGGGCGTCTGTTTCTGTTCGAGCGCGAATTTTTTCAGGAAATAATTGATGAGCAGGGGGATGTCGTCCCGGCGCTCGCGCAGCGGCGGCAACAGGACGCGCACCACGTTGAGCCGGTAGAAAAGGTCCTCGCGGAACTGCTTTTGCGCGACCGCCTGCTCCAGCGGCTTGTTGGTGGCAGCGATGACCCGCACATCCACCTTCACGGATGTGTTGCCGCCGACGCGCTCGAAGGTGCCGTTTTGCAGGACGCGTAAAATCTTCGTCTGCGTGGCGGGCGTCATGTCGCCGATCTCATCGAGAAAAATCGTGCCGCCGTCGCATTGTTCGAAACGGCCGATGCGCTGGCCGATGGCGCTGGTGAACGCGCCCTTTTCGTGGCCGAACAATTCGCTTTCCAGCAACTGCTCGGGGATGGCCGCGCAATTGATGGCCAGGAACGGCTTCTCGCTGCGCCGGCTGTGATGGTAGATGGCGCGGGCGACGAGTTCCTTGCCGGTGCCGGTCTCGCCGGTGATGAGCGCGGTGACGTCCGAGGCGGCGAGCTGGCCGATCAGCTTGAAGACGTTGTGCATCTCCGCGCTCTTACCGATGATGCCCTGCTCGTAATCCTCCGTTTCCAGCAGCGGCTGGTAGGAGACCACCTGCCGCATGTCGCGCGCGGCCTTGAGCGCGCCGTTGACGATCTCCTTGAGCTTGGGCACGTCGAACGGCTTGAGCAGGTAATCGTAGGCGCCGTATTTCATCGCCTCGATGGCCGTCTGGGTGGTGCCGTAGGCGGTCATGAGGATGACCAGCAGCTTGGGCTCGGTCTGGCGGAGCTGGCGGAGGGTCTCGATGCCGGTCATGCCGCCCATGCGGATGTCCATGAGCACGAGGTCGGGCTTGACCTTGGGGATCAACCGCAGGCCCTCCTCGCCGCTGGAAGCGGTGGTCACCTCCATCCCGGGCGAATCAAAGATGCGCCGGAACGAGTATTGCACATCCGCCTCGTCGTCTATCAACAGGAGCTTCGACATCTGAGCGGGAGGCTAATGGAAACGGGATGCGAAAGCAAATCCGGGTAGGGGACTGAAATAGCCACAGATGGACACAGATGAAACGCGGATAAGACGGAGTGCGAAGTAAGAAGTGCGAAGGACGAGCCGTGAACCACGAATGGACACGAAGGAACACGAATTGATTTTGAGGTCGGTGGGCGAGCTGGTGGCCGTGCGCAAGCACGACGAGCCGTCCGCGTGACACCTGACACTTGGCACCTGATACAATTTCGGCATTAGTGCTTAGGACTTAGTCATTCCGGCTGCGCCGTCGCCGGCCAGCCGGTCCTTGGCCCACGCCCGCGCCTCATCTGCCGTCTTGAGTTCGTCGGCCAATTGTTTCTCACGGATTTCCGCGAGCAGCGCGCCCATGGCCGGGCCGGGTTTGACGCCCAGGGCCATCAGGTCCGCGCCGGTCAGCAACGGCGGGCGGATGGCCGGCAGGTGTTTCAAGGCCTCGTCTTCGATCTTCAGAAAATCATACACATCCAGCCGCCCGTGTGAGCCCAGGCAGTCGAGCCGGTGCAACTCCAGCTCCAGCGGAAAGGTCTCGCGCAGCAACAGGCGGCGCAGGGTGGCCTTGCGCATGTGCGGCGCGTCCTTGAACTGCATGTGGAACCGCACGCAGGTGGAAATCTCCTCGATGTCCTTGTTGGGGAAACGCAGCCGCGTGAGGATGTCCTCGGTCATGGTCGCGCCAATCTTTTCGTGCTCGTAAAAATGGATGCTGCCCGTGGCGGCGTCGCGCTGCGCCGTGACCGGCTTGGCGATGTCGTGCATGAGCACGGCCCAGGCGAGGTTGGCGGGCGCGTCCGGCGGCAGTTTTTCGAGCATCAGGCGCAGGTGGTTGAACACATTGCCTTCCGGGTGATAATCCGGCGATTGCTCACAGGCGGCGGTGGCGGCGAGTTCCGGTAGGACGTGTTCCAACAGGCCGCTGTCCCGGAGCAGTTGCAGCCCGCGCGCGGCGTGCGCCGGGTGAAACAATTTCAACAGCTCATCGCGGATGCGTTCGGGCGTGATGAGCCGGATTTTGGGCGCGAGCTTTTGGACGGCGGCGAACGTCTGCGGCTCGATCTCAAAACCCAGTTGCGCGGCAAATCGCACGGCACGGAGCAGGCGCAAGTGGTCCTCGGTGAAGCGTTCCTCCGGCGAGCCGATGGTGCGTAGTATCTTTGCGCGCAGATCTTTTTCACCATCCACCCAGTCGTGGAGCTTTTCCGTGACCGGGTCGTAGAACAGGCCGTTGACGGTGAAATCGCGGCGCGAGACGTCCGCGCGGGCGTCGCCGAAGGTGACGGTTTCGGGATGGCGTCCATCTTGATAATCCGACTCCGCGCGGAAGGTGGCCACCTGGAACTGCTGGTGTTGCTCGACGACGACGATGACGCCGAATTTTTTGCCGACGGCGATGGTCTTGGGAAAAAGTTTCTCGACGGCGTCGGGCCGGGCGTTGGTGGCGATGTCAAAATCCAGCGGCTCGCGGCCCAGCAGAAAGTCGCGCACGCAGCCGCCCACCCAGAACGCGTCGAAGCCCGCCGCTTGAAGCGTGCGGACGATTTGCGTGGCGAGTTCGCGGGCGGATGGAGGTTGGCCGGCCATTTGCGATTTACGATTCCCGATTCAGGCGCGAATTGCCAGCAAACTCGTCATATGGAGTGCGCCGGCAGAGCGTAGCGGCGACGGCGCTTTGACGGAACGCGGGTCTGCGACCCGCAGCAACTTCGCAAACCAGAGGCGTTCGAAATAGGCGGTGATGTTTGAATGGCGGATATTGCTGCGGCTCATAGAGCCGCGCTCCAGGCGAACAAAAAGCGGTGTCGCGCTTCGCTTGCCACCGCAGTCCAAAATTGCTGTCACTCGCCCCAGAGTTTCTTGATGTGCGCGACGCCGCCTTGGAGGTCCGCGACGGACATCTGCGGGCTGAACTCGAAGACCTTGACGTGCTCGGGCTTGACGAATGGCTTGAGCGCGGCGAAATCCACCGTGCCGGAGCCGGGCGTGCAATGGTCGCGGCCGGGGAACTGCACGTCGTGGATATGGAAGCCAAAGAGTCTTTCCGCGAGCGATTCCAGGTGCATCGCATGGTGGATGAAGCCGAGGTTCTCCTTGATCTGCGCATGGCCGCAGTCATGCCAGTAGACCATGCTGGGGCTGCGCAGTTCGCGAAACATGAATTGGAAATCTTCCTCGAAGGGCAGTTCCTCCAGTGCCTCGCGGTTTTCGCAGCCGAGCTTGAGACCGCGCATCTCGGCCTCGGGGATGATCTTGCGGAGCACCTCGTAGACGCGCTCGACAAAGGGACCCTTGGCGCGTTCGCGCTTCTCGGCGACCTCGGCGCAGAGCCGCTCATATTTGGGTGTCTCGATTTCGTTGCGCCCGACCATCTCGATAAGTTTGTCGGTGTAATCGCGCATCTCGACGCTGCCGAGGTGCAATACCACCACTTTGGCTTTAACCCGGGCGGCGAACTCGATGGTCTTGAGCGTATAGCGCAGGGCGAGTTCGCGCTCCCGGTCGCGGTCGGCGGAAAATTTGTAGAGGTTGGGGGCGGAATAGTTCACGCCCATCGGGAGCGGGCAGAAATTATGGACGCTGGAGATCTTGATCTCGCCGGCGTCGATGGCCTCCATGATGCCGGGCAGCAGGCTGATGCGGGTGCCGTGGCTTAACTCGGCGTATTCGAAGCCGAGGTCGCGGATCTCGCGGAGCATGGCGCGGCCATCGGTGTGCCGATGGGAATTCCAGCAGGTCGAGAGCGAATACATGGATGGCCGGGGTTCGGTTTGGGGATTAAGACGGGGACCGGGCGCGGCACTTGCCGCACCCGGTCCGCAGAGGGTTTACTGGTCGGCGTAGCGCGCGGCCAGCATGGCGGAAAAGCGCGACGCTTTCATTTTGCGGCGCTTCTTTTCGCTGGGCTTCTCAAAGGTGCGCTTGGCGCGCACGGTCTTGAGGGTGCCTTCGCGGTCAATCTTCTTTTTCAGGCGGCGCAGGGCTTTGTCCACGGGCTCGCCTTTTTTGAGCTTGATCTCGGTCAAATCGATTCACTTCCTCTCGGGACTCTAAATCCGGCGGTTGGGCCGGGCCTTAACGAGTCGAATACCCATGATATTTTGGAAAACCCGGGTGTCAACCGGCAAAATGGCTTGATTCGGCGGGGCGGTTGGCCCATGGTTATGCATGGCTTTGCCCAAGCAACCGGTCACCCTGACCCCTGAACAGATCGCGGATCTGAACCGCAAGCTCGCGACCCTGCGGCATGACATCAACAACAACCTGCTGTTGATCATGGCCAGCGCCGAGCTGGTGCGGGTCAAACCGGAGACCACCGCCAGCATGATGGGCACCTTGCTGGATCAACCTCCCAAGATCACCGATGCCATGACCAAGTTTTCCACGGAATTTGAGGCGTTGCTCGGCATCAAGAAAAGTTGACGTCCGCCCTCCCGCCCGGGAAACTTCAGTCCGCATGCAACGGAAGCTGTTCATCTGTTTATTTCTGGCCGGTTTGGGCGGTTTTGCTGCCGCGCAGGATACCAACGGTATCATCACGTTCACCAACTCATCGGATGACAGCCTGGCCGCCCAGCGCGCGCGGATCAATGCCTGGCGCCAGCAGTTTGGCGGCTTCACTCCGGTTCAATTGACCAATATGATGGTGGACACCAATAACCCGGACGGCACCAACCAGCTTTCGCTGGAAGAACGCCGCGCCCGCATCCGGGCCGCCCTCAAGGAATGGCACGACCGCCAAAGCCTGGCGGTTTACACCAATTCCATCACCAACCTTCCGGTCCAAACCACCCCCGGCACCAATATCTACTACCCATGAAATCCGGAATCACCGCCGCTTTCATCCTGCTGGCCGCAGGGCTGGCCTGCGCCCAGACCAACACCCCGCCGCCCGCATCAACCAATGCGCCTCCGCATTTAAGGCCTGACCACAAGATTCCCGTCAGCATCTCGCCTTGGGACCGTTACCTGAATGCGGAACAGCGGAAGGTGTTCGACCAGGCTTATCTGGCCAGCGAAGCGAAGATCACGCCGCTCAGCAAGCGGATTCATCAGCTGCGCAACGAGATGTCGGACATGATGTTCATGAACACATTCGATGAGGCGGGCTTTCGCGCCAAGTCCGAGGAGGTCGGGAAACTTGAGACCCAGATCGATGTGCTGATGGCGCAAGCCGTCGTCACCCTCCGCCCGATGTTGAGCAGCAACCAGGTGGACATGATCCGCGGGCCGCAGTCGCCGCCGCCATCTCCCACCGCCGGTGGCCCGGCTGGCGCCGCGCCTGCCAAGCCCTAACTCCGGCCGGGCAATGGAACGAACTGACCCGGAACTGATCAAAGCCGTGCTCGGCGGCGACACCGCCAGCTTCGAGCCCCTCGTCCAGAAGTATCTGCCGCGCGTCTTTGCCACCGCCCGCCGCTACGCCCGCCGCGAGTCCGAGGTGGAGGACATCGTCCAGGAGGTCTGGCTCAAATCATTCCAAAAACTGGGCACCTTCCGTGGCGACGCGCCCTTTGAACATTGGTTGATGCGCCTGACTGTCCGCACCTGCTACGACTTCCTCCGCAGCCACCAGCGCAACCGCGAGACCAGCTTCACCGAGTTGAATGATTCGGAAACGGACTGGCTGGAGCGCTTCGTGGCCGACCCCGCCGGCGCCAGCGATGAGGCCGACGGCGCCAAACAGCTCGTCCAACGCCTGCTTGAGCAGCTTTCACCCCCCGCGCGCCTGATCATCACGCTGCTGGAGATCGAAGACCGCTCCGTCAAGGAAATCGCCCAAATCACCGGCTGGTCCGTGCCGCTGGTCAAGGTCCGCGCCTTCCGCGCCCGGGCCGAAATGCGCAAATTGCTGGCAAAAATCGCCCGGGAAAAGTATCTGTAACCCCATAACGTGGATGGACGTCAAATCTAATGGTGCTATGAACCTTGAACTGCTGAACCAAAAACTCCTGGCCGCCGCCCGCCGCCGCGCCCCGGATGATCGCGTGCCGTATGCGTTTGAAAAGCGCATCATGGCCCGGCTGGCCTCCGCGCCTGTGCCGGACGGACTTGCGCTTTGGGCGCACGGGCTCTGGCGCGCCGCCATCCCCTGTCTCGCCGTGGTGGTGCTGTTGGGCGTCAGTTCGCTTTTTGTGGCGCCGGAGACCCCCGCCGCCAGCGCCACCCCGGCATCCAGCGAGTTGTCGCAGGAATTTGAGAACACCATGCTTGCCGCCGTGGACCAGCCCGCCAGTTCGACTGAGGACGAGCGGTGAAGACCTGGAACGTCATCCTGGCCACACTGGTGATCTTTACCGCCGGCATCGCCACCGGCGCGTTGCTGGTCATCATCACCGAACGCGCGCAGAACCATCCGCACCGGCTGGCGGCGCTCCTGCCCGGCCACTCGCAGACCTCCACCAATGCGCCGCGCGAGCCGGCGCACCTCGTGCTGCCGTTCGGCATCTCGGCCCGGCGCGGCACGCCCAAGGAATTTCTGGACCGGCTGGATACCGAGCTGAAGCTCACGCCCGACCAGCACGCGCAGATCGAAAAGATCCTGGACGACGGCCAGCAGCAGGCCGCCCAACTCTGGCAGACCATCGCTCCGCAGATCCGCGAGGGGATGAAGTCCACGCGCGAAAAAATCCGCGATACCCTCACGTCCGACCAGCGCGTGCGCTTCGAGGAATTGATGCGGTCCCGCCCGCCGAAAGGGCAGGAAGCTCCGCCACCCGTACAATCAATCACTAACTCAATCACCAACCCGCCCGCCGGGCCCGCCACCAACGCGCCCGCGGAAACCCCGGCCAAATGAGTCCGCCATGCGGATAACATCTTTCGCCCCCATTCTCCTGTTGTTGACCGCCGGGTGTGTCGCACCCAAACCGCCGCTCACGCTTTGTCCTCCCCGCCCGCACGTCACCGGCTACGTGGAGCGCATGCCCGCCATCGCCTCCAAATTCATCGCCGCGCGGAATGTGGATGTCTGGCTGCCGCCCAGTTATTTCAAGCCGGAGGACAGCGCCCGCTGTTATCCCGTCATCTATATGCACGATGGCCAGAATGCCTTCGACCCCGCCACCTCCACCGACAAACTGGAATGGGGCATGGACGAGACCATGACCCAGCTCATCGCCGAACAAAAGATCCGCGAAGCCATCGTGGTCGCCATCTGGAACACCCCCCATCGGCTGACTGAATATATGCCGCCCGTTCCGCCCTCGCCGCCGCTGGCCCATGACCCGTACCCGCGCTACCAGGTCGCCCGGCGTCATCCGCTCGGCGACGCCTACCTGCGCTATCTGGTCGACGAATTGAAGCCCGCCGTGGACGCGCGCTATCGCACGCTGCCCGACTGCAAGGATACCTACATCATGGGTTCCAGCATGGGCGGGCTGATCTCGTTCTACGCCATCTGTGCCTATCCGGACGTGTTTGGCGGGGCGGCCTGCGTTTCCACCGCCTGGCCCGCGGCGGGCGAGAACTTCATCGCGTCGTTCAAGGGCCGCCTGCCGTCACCGCGGACGCACAAGATTTATTTTGATTTCGGGACGAAAAGCTTGGACGCCGCTTACGGCCCATATCAACAGCGCATGGACGTGCTCATGCAGGGGTCCGGCTACATCGCCGGCGAAAACTGGCTTACCGATAAATATCCCGGTGACGGGCATAACGAGCGGGCTTGGGGCCGGCGTTTGCCGGTGCCGCTGAAATTCCTGCTAGGCAGCGCTCCCGCGCAAGTATCCGCACCAGGCGCAGCGCGTTGCCGATGACGATCAAGTCCGACACGCCCATCGCCGCCGCGCAGAGAACCGGGCTCATGAAACCCAACGCCGCCAGCGGCACGCCCGCCGCGTTGTAGAAGAACGCCCAGAACAGGTTTTGTTTGATAGTCCGCAGAGTTGCGCGCGCCAATCCCAGCGCTTCCGGCACGGCTTCGATCTCCGATTTCAGCAGGATGATGTCTGCCGCCTCGCGCGCCACGTCGCTGGCCCGGCTCACGGCGATGCCCAGGTCCGCCTGCGTCAGTGCCGGGGCGTCGTTGATGCCGTCGCCCACGAAAGCGACGCGTTCACCGGCGGCTTGAAGTCTTTTTGTAAACTCCGCCTTCTGCTCTGGCCGGGCCTCGGCAAAAACATTTTCCGCCGGGACGCCGGCCTCTCGTGCGATGCCCGCCGCCGTCAGCGCGTTGTCGCCAGTGACCAAAAATACCTTCAATCCCTGATGCTGGAGCTGCTTCACCACTGCCGCCGCGCCGGGTTTCAACGTGTCCTTGAGCGCGAATAATCCGCAGAGAGAATTGTCCAGTGACAATCCGACAATGGTTGCGCCGCGTGAAGTCCATTGCGCGGTGAATTTTTCGCCGGGTGCGGGGTCCACGCCGGATTCGCGCAGCCAGCGCAGCGAGCCCAACTGCAAGGTTGAAGGTTGAAGGTTGAAGGTTGAAGGAGGCAGAACAGCGCTGACGCCGCAGCCGCGCGTTTCGGTCCAGTTCTCCAACGGAATGTTTTCTCTCGAAAGTTTCGAGATGGTCTGGCTGATGGGATGCGTTGAATTGCGGGCCAGTGCGGCAGCCAAAGACTTGGTTCCTGCCGGGTGATTTCCGATTTCTAAAACTTCCGCCAATTCGGGCCTGCCCGCTGTCAACGTGCCGGTCTTGTCAAAGATAACCGCCGTCACCGCGCCCGCTTTTTCCAGCGCCACGCCGTCGCGGATGAGGATGCCCCGCCGGGCGGCGGCGTTTGCCCCGGCCATGATGGCCGCGGGCGTGGCCAGGCCCATCGCGCACGGACAGGCCACGATCAATACCGCCGCCGCGACGATGAATCCTGCCGCCGGCCCGATGGGTACATGTGCATGCCACAAGAACGGCGCGAGTGCGGCGTGCACGCGGCCTGCGGATGCGGGCGCCAATCCCCACCACAAACCGGCGGCCAGCGCGATGGTGACGACGACCGGCACGAACACGTTGCTCACGCGGTCACCGAGGCGCTGGATCTCCGCGCGGCTGCTCTGGGCGCGTTGCACGGCGGCGATGATGTGGGCCAGGGCCGTGGCCTCGCCAGTGGCGGTCACCCGCATGACCAGCCGGCCGTTCAGGTTCACCGTACCGGCGAAAAGTTCGCTGGCGGATTTTTTGTTCACCGGCATGGATTCGCCGGTGAGCATGGCTTCGTCCACGGCGGAATCGCCTTCCTCCACGACGCCATCCACCGGCACACGGTCGCCGGGCGCGAGAACCACGCGGTCGCCGGGCTGCAATTCAGCGACCAGAACCGATGTTTCGCCACCGGAAATTATTTTGCGCGCCGTCTCCGGGGCGAGTTGCAGGAGATTTTTCAATGCGCCCGAGGCGCGTTCGCTCACGCGGGCTTCCAGCCAGTGGCCGAGGCTGATGAGCGTGATGATGGCGGCGGCCTCCATGAAATAGACGTGCCCGCCCGCGTGGCTGAACAATGCCCACGCGCCAGTTGCAGCCCGAGGCCATCCAAAAGACCGCCGACGCCGTGGCCGAGTTCGCCGGCATCGCGCGCGGGCACGGCGCCGGTCCCGTCCGGGTCATCGCCACTAGCGCCGCGCGCGACGCCAAAAATTCCGGCGACCTCGCCGGCGCCATCCTCCGCACCGCCAGCCTGCCGGTGGAGATCATCTCCGGCGAACAGGAGGCCGACTGGGTCTTTCGCGGCGTGACCAGCGACCCCCAACTGGCCAGCCGGCCGCTGCTGCTGCTCGATGTCGGCGGCGGCAGCACCGAATTCATCATCGGCCAGGGCAGCCGCGTCGATTTCTGCCACAGCTTTCCCATCGGTTCCGTGCGGCTCTTCGAAAAATTCCCGGCGCCAGACAAGCCTTCGCCCGCCAGTTTGGCCGCCTGCCTCACTTGGGTGGAGACGTTCCTGAAAGAGGAGATCCGCAAAAAAATT
>Ga0206874_1269_pt1 | contig 11417 bp, 8 predicted proteins | sample Alteio_BWOrgCont_12_FD_152629 | JGI IMG/M metagenome (GOLD analysis project Ga0206874, IMG submission 152629) | Enriched cells from forest soil in Barre Woods Harvard Forest LTER site, Petersham, Massachusetts, United States -... | ecosystem: Environmental > Terrestrial > Soil > Temperate forest > O...
TCTTCGCCACTCACATTGACGGCTACCAGCGCGTCATACACGTCGCGGTTCAAGCTCAACGCAGTGCCCTCGGCGCTGATCACCTGCGAGAGCTCCTGCGCCACATCCCGCACACCCGCCTCAGGATGTACCATGAACATCACGCCGCTCTGGCTGCCCGCCATCCGCAGGTGCCACTGCGCGCGATCGAACAGCCGCAGCGTATTCTCCACCGTCCGCTCGCCTTTCACCCCCACCAGCTCGCTCACGCGCGCGCGAGACTCCGCAAGATGGTGCTCCACCCAGCTCCTTGCACCTTCTACCGCAGCCGTTCCTGTGCCTAAACCTTCCCAAATCCGCAGCTTCTGCATCCGTTCTCCTCAATATTTACTTGCGCCTATTATCTCGCGCCGCCACGAATCAACACGAGTTCGCACGGATGGGTCATAGGATCATCGCCGTAAAAACCACGCATCTGCCTGCAGAGTGGCCCTCATACCCCTGTGTCTATTGCGTTTTCCACATGCAGGTCACTTTTGTGTGGTTACCAATGCTGTTACGACTGTGACTTGCACCCCCCCTCACCACGAGTGGTATGTTCAGTGCATAGATGGTTTCCCTGCATGGGACCTTTGGGGGATGACATTCCCAACCACTAGTAAGCGCTTTTCAACTGGCACGACCGATTGAGTTACTCCGGAGCTACGATGCTGCATACCGCGCTTGTCATCTCGGCCTGCATGTCCATGATCTTTATCCCTTGCGCCTGTGCGCAGTGGGGTGAGGTTCTCACCGCTGAATGGCGCAACATGCGTCGCGACCTGCGCCTCGACCTGCGCCGCCGCCGCGAGGGCATGTCTGAAGCTCTCATCCGTTCGCTCCGCGAGGCCCGCGCTGCTGCTCAAATTGCAGCGCTCGCCAAGATCGCCTTCGTCGAACCGGCTCCACTCCCGCGCATCATCTATCACACACGCAAGCTGCACATGGGCCGTCCTCGCGCTCGCGTTCGCACAGTAGACCCCGTCTTCTTCCAGCGCGCCATCGCCCGTGTTCGCGAGCGCCTCTGCCAGCTCTCTGAATCTTTCCGCATGTCCAACTCCATCTTCCCCGGCCCCATGCCCGCGATGGCTATGGCGGGCCCATCCATCTCCCTCGGCAACATGGCTCCCCCCATGGTCAACTTCGCTCCCCGCCGCTTCAAGGAGCCGGTTGCGCCAGTCGTCGCCAAGCCGGAAGTCGCTCTGCCGGCCATCGCCGCCAAAGCCACGCAGCCGGAGATTGCAGCAGAAGACAAGCTCACGCGTCGTCTCTTCGACCAGGTTGGCGCCTTCCGCCGCCCCGCAAACACCATCGCCCCCAAGGCGATTGTTGCCGGAAAGATTGTTCCGCAGGAACTCGTCGTCCCTCAGGAGATCGTTGCCCCGCAGGAGCTCAAGCCTGTACGCTTCGTCTCCATGCCGGCCGCAATCGAGCCTTCTCCGCTACTCCACTTCCCACCCTCGGCCGCCGAGCTCGAAGCTCTCTTCGCTCTCGACTCGCACGAGGCACACACCAGCTCCGATGCGGTTCCCGTCGCAGTACAGGAATCCAGCGTCAAAATATCCGCGGCGGCGTAACACCGCCACACTCGTTCCCCCGGCCGCAAGCACCCCATCCGCAAGGGTGGGGTTCAGCTTTTAAAGTCCTCTCTGCGTCGTACGCTCTACAATCTTTCTATGCGCTTCCTCATAGCTCTGCTCGCCATCGCCGGAATCATCGACTCCGCTCTTGCCCTGCGCATCCACTACCAGGATCCCAACGCCGCGCCACCCTGCGCAGTCACTGAAAAGTTCGACTGCGGCACCGTCAATAAATCGCGCTTCGCCGTCTTCCCGCCCACATCCTTTGACGAAGACCCCAGCTCCAAAAAAATTCACATCCCCGTCGCCACGCTCGGCATCATCGGCTACTTGCTCATTGGCATCCTCGCGCTCGCCAACCGCCCCTGGCTCACCCTGCAGGCAACCGAGATTGGCTTCGCCTTCGCCGCCTTCCTCAGTTACATTGAGGCCTACATCATTGAAAAGTGGTGTATCTACTGCCTCTGGTCGCAGGCCATCGTCACTGCCATCCTTCTCTGCACCATCCTCTGGCTCTACCTCAACCACCGCCAGCGCCGCACAGCAGTCAGCCCATAGTTTTCAAAGTTCACTTGCGTTTCCGTTATCTTCCATTGCGAACATTGCGCCAAAACATTGCGTCCATTGCGTTCAAAGCTTTTGCTTTTAACTAATAGCTAGGAGCTAGCAGCTAAAAGCTGGCTCTATCTCAGGACATGGCCTCCCACCCCCACACCATCGCCGAGCTCGCGCAGCGCCTGCCCCCGGCGAACCGACGCCATCGCAAACGCGTCAAGCTTGCCATCATTTTCCTGATCGACCTTCTTGTCTGCGTCCTGGCATGGCCTTTCATCCGCGCACACATGCAGTCCATCACCGTGTTGGATCTCGTTGCCAACAAGCCGCTGCCGTGGCTGCTGCACTCTACCGTCACCGAGCCCATCACTACGCAGGACTTCACGCTTCCGACCAGCAACGGTCCTATCCGCGCGCGGCTTTACATTCCGCAGTCGCACCCCAACGCACCCGCCATCATCGTCCTCCACGGCGTCCACCACCTCGGCATCGATGAGCCCCGACTCATCGCCTTCGCTTCGGCTATGTCTTCCTGCGGCCTCCGCGTCCTCACGCCTGAGCTGCCCGACATCAAGGACTACCACGTCGGCGCCAACTCCATCGCCACCATCGGCGACTCCGCCAAGTGGATGGCGCTCCGCAACAACGACAAGCCCGTCGGCGTCATGGGCCTCAGCTTCTCTGGCGGCCTAGCTCTCCTCGCCGCCGCCGACCCCCAATGGCACAATGCAATTCAATTTGTCGTCGCCATCGGTTCGCAGGACGAGATGGCCCGTGTCGCCACCTTCTATCGCACCGGCGAAGACCCGCTGCCCACCGGCGATCCCGAGCGCCTCATCCCCCATGAGTACGGCGCGCTCGTTCTCGAGTACGAACACCTCGAAGACTTCGTCCCCGTCGATCATCCTGAAGCTCTCGCGCCCATTCGCGCTGTCCTCCGCGCGCATCTTTATGAAGATTGGCCCGGCGAAAAAGCCGCCCTCGCTGCGCTCACTCCCGACCAGCTCGCCCTCGCTCATCAGCTCATCGACACCACCAGCCCCATCACCCGCGCCCAGCTCGCGCACGCTGAGACACTGCACATCGAGGACATGGCCGGCGTCAGCCCCCACGGCCACCTGAAGCAGCTCACCACGCCCGTCTATCTTCTCCACGGCGCCGGCGACAACATCATCCCCTCCGCCGAAACCGAATGGATGGCCTCCGAACTCCCCGCCGCATCGCTACAGGCCGAGCTCATTTCGCCCGTCCTCTCCCACATCAATCTCGACGGCGCCAACCCCACGGCCATGGACCAGTGGCGTCTCGTGCACTTCTTCGCGCTCATCCTCCACGCCGCTGAGGCGCATTGACACGAAAATCTGTCATCCTGAGCACAGCCGCGAAGCGGCGCAGTCGAAGGACCCCGATAAGGTCAGCGTCACCGCAGCCTCTAACACCTTTCAACTACAGTCCAACTACAATCAAAATTGACTATGTCCCTCATCACCCTCGCCGACATCCTCGCCGCCCGCGACCGCATCAAGCACACCGCCGTCCGCACGCCGCTCGTCCCGCTCTCGCGCGAACGCCTCATCGCCGCCGGCTACCAGCAGTTCGCCGACTACGCTCCCCAGATTTTCCTCAAGGACGAATCCGCGCAGCCCATCAAGTCCTTCAAGCTACGCGGCGCCTACAACAAGATCGCTCAACTCTCTCCCGAGCAGCTCAAGCTCGGCGTCATCACCTACTCCTCCGGAAACCACGCGCAAGGCGTCGCCTTCTCCGCGCGCGCGCTCGGCTCGAAAGCCGTCATCGTCATGCCGTCCAACTCGCCACAAATCAAGATCGACGCCACCCGCGCCCTCGGCGCAGAAGTCGTCTTCGTCGGCCCCGCCTCCAGCGAGCGCAAACTCAAAGCCGAAGAACTCGCCGCCGCACACGGGTACACCATCATCCCGCCCTACGACGACCCCGCCATTATCGCCGGCCAGGCCACCTGCGGCCTCGAAATCCTCGAACAACTCCCCGACGCCGATCTCGTCCTCTCGCCCGTCTCCGGCGGCGGCCTGCTCTCCGGCGTCGCCACTGGCATCAAACTCGCACGCACCGCTGCCAACAAACCGGCCCCTCCCGTCTATGGCTGCGAGCCCGAGCTCGCCGGTGATTCCAAAGAATCCTTCGACACCAAAACCCTCGTCGAGTGGCCAGCCGAAAAAACCACGCGCACCCTCTGCGACGGCCTCCGCACCCAGTCACTCGGCCAGCTCAACTTCGAGCACATCCTGCAATTCGTAGATGGCATCGTCACGGTCACAGAAGACGAAATCCGCACCGCGCTCAAGGTCATCCTCGCCGCCACAAACATCGTCCCCGAACCCTCCGGCGCCGTTACTCTCGCTGCCGCACTCTTCCACATGCAAAAATTCCCCGGTATCCACACCGGCAGCAAAGTCGTAGCCATCGTCTCCGGCGGCAACCTCGACCCCGCGCTCCGCACCCAGCTTGAATCCGAATCCGCCGCCGCACACGTCTAACCCATCAGCCATGCAAGTACAAACAAAAATCCGGGTGCTCGCCATCGCTCTCCTGCTAGCGCCTGTCACTCTCCACGCCCAAAAGCCACCCAAGAACAACAAGTCCGGCTACGACAACGCTGCCCGCGCCACGGTCCTGCATACCGCCAACCTCTACGTCACCGCGGAATCCACCGCGCCGCCCATCGCCACCATCACTCCCGGCCACGAAATCGTTGTCGCCGATCACAACGGTCCATGGGTCAACGTCTTCGCCAACACTGACGCCAAAGACGATTCCGACCCCGACAGCAAGCCCGAATTCACCGCACCCGGTGATGACCCTCAGCCCAGCGCCGGCTGGATTCGCGACAAAGGCATCGTCGGCCCCACCACTCCCAACGGCGACGCACTCATCTACGGCGCCGCCGCCGAGCTCGAAGCCCAGGCCCAGCAGCCGCATCCTCCGGCAAACGCCGCCATGGCCGCGCACCTCCTGTATCAGCGCGTCTTCGAATATTTTCCCCAATCACCGCTCGCCCCTGAGGCTGCCTTCCGCTCCGCAGACATTCGCTGGCAGCTCGACAAGTTCGACATCTCCTCGTTGCCCAGCGCGCACGAGCAGGAATCCTATCTTCGTCCGCAGCTGTTCGAAGGCGACCTTCGCAAAGTGATGAAGCTGTACCCTGCATCTCCGTTCACCGCGCGCGCGGCCTTTGATCTGCTCGACAATCAACTCTGCGGCGACTGGCAAGGCCTGCCCAAGTGTCCCGAACAGGAAACCTCTCTCTATCTCAAGTACGCCGACCACTATCCCGGTGGCCCAAAATCCGCGGAAGCGCTTTACGACGCAGCCTATCGCCAGGGAGTTCTCGTCACCATGTACTCCATTGATGACAATCCCAAGCGCGCGCAAGCTGCCGCCAAGGCCTGCCAGGCTATCGCCGATGAGCTCAAGCAGAAATATCCGCAATCGGACTTCTCCGCCCGCGCCGCCAGCATCGCCTTCCGCGTCGCCCAGGGAATCCCCATCTACGGCTCCGACCGCCAGTGATCTCCCAGGCGTCGCAAATAGATAATCTGTCATCCTGAGCGAAGCCGTGTAGCGGGCGCAGTCGAAGGACCCGCCAGACCACTCACATTCGAACGCCTTCTCATGCATTCGATCTCGAAAGCAACCGCGCCCTCCGCGCAACCACGGCGCCCTCTGCGTTAAATCTTTTGCCTTTGCTTTTGCTTTACTTCGCGTACATTGCGTTAAAACATTGCGCCCTTTGCGTTCAAAAGCTTTTGCTTTGCCTTTACTATCCCCTATCCCCTATCCTCTACAATCTGTTTTATGCCGCTCCTCAAGATCATCCTCCTGGCCATCATCCAGGGTCTCGCCGAACTCCTGCCTGTCTCCAGCTCCGCGCACGTCGTCGTCGCGGAAAAACTTCTCGGCCTCGATCCCTCCACTCCCGAGATGACGCTCGTGCTCGTCATGCTGCACACCGGCACCATGTTCGCCGTCATCGTTTATTTCTGGCCGCAGTGGCGTCGCGCCTACTTCGCTTCGTCCGACGCCTTCAAGCGCTTCGCCATCCGCGCCCTCTGGGCCACCTTCCTCACCGGCCTCATCGGCTACCCGCTGCAGAAACTCGTCGCTCACGTCATGTTCCCCGGCCAGCCCAAAGCTGTCATCGAAGACCTCTTCGGCCGCCTCGATCTCGTCGCCTACGCCCTCTTCGCCGCCGGTCTGCTCATCCTCTGGGCCGGCTTGAAAGAACGTTCCGCCGAATCCGCCTCCCCCGACTACGCTCGCTCGCTCAATCGTTCCGGCGAGAACGTCACCTTCGCTCAATCCGGCTGGATGGGCGCAGTCCAGGGCATCTGCCTTCCCTTCCGCGGATTTTCCCGCTCCGGCGCCACCATCTCCACCGGCCTACTCACCGGCTCCGCTCGCGACCGCGCCGAGAAATTCTCCTTCGCCCTCGCCGTCATCATCACCCCGCTGGCTATCGCGCGTGAGCTCCTCCGCGTCCTCCACGCAGGTCACGGTGCTGCTGCTTCCACCGCGCATTCAACTGAAGTTCACACAGCCGGTCTCGCCATGATCTTCACCGTTCACTCCAGCATTCTTGGCGCGTGTCTCGGCATGGTCTTCAGCTTCCTCGCCGGACTCGCCGCTCTGCGCTGGCTCAGCTCCTGGCTCGAAAGCGGAAAGTGGTATCTCTTCGGAATCTACTGCCTTGCGGCAAGTGCCTTTGTCGCATTCTTGCACTTCGGGCCACGTCATCTCTAAGCTGCAGCTCCGCTTCACAATGGCAAGAATCGAAGGGGCATGGCTTCAGCCATGCTGTAACAGCTTGCATTCAGGAAGGCGGCTTTAGCCGCTGAGGTGGGCTTGCCCATTTCAGTTTTGCTATCCTTTCCGCATGAAACCGCTAGCGATCGTCTTCATCGCAGCCTTGCTTTGCGCTCCTGCCACGCTCGCGCAATCCAAGAACATCCACGAGCAGACCGACCCTTACTCCGGCCTGCGTACGCTCTTTCTTGAGGTCGGCACGCGCACCTGCACCGGCGACCGTTCTCCCGGCCTGCACGATCCCGAAGTGCATCTCCTGCTCTCCGCCGCTGAGAATCCGGACCACACCGTCTCCTACTTCATCACTCCAGAGCTCGACCACGCCGGATACACGCTCAGCCTTCACAAGAGAGACTCCATGGACACGCTCATCGATGGTGTCCCCGGCAGCTTCATCACGCCCACCGGCAGCACCACCACCAACCTCTATTCGGGTAACAACTCCTATCTGCACGAGACCATTCCCTTCAGCATCTCCCAGGCCGATCTCACAAAAATTGGCAGCGCCGAGTGGTTTCAGTTCCGCGTCAACGGCTCTCGCTATGATGTCCAGCGCTGCTCCGATGCCAAGCGCCTCCGCGACGTCGCCGAGTTCGTCCACGCCTCCGCAACTTACGGCACGCCCGTCGCGGCCATAGCTGCCACACCTCGCACAGTACTCCATGGCAATCTTTTAGAAGACACCGACCCTGACTCTGGCCTCAAGAAGCTCGTCCTAGCCGGAGTTCCAGCTTCAAGCTGCCCCACCGATCCCCCACCTGCTCCCGAAGACCCCGAAATCCTCCTGCGCCTCACCGCCAACCAGCGCTCCGATGGCGGCGTCTGGTATTTCATTGAGGCTGATATGTCACACGGCGAGCAACTCAATCTCCGCCGCGCAGCCACAATTCAGGTGAAGTTCGCTGACGCCACAGACACCTTCCACACCATCAACGGCAGCGAGCTCATCACCACTCCCGATGTCGACGGCCATCCTACCCAGCATGAGACCGTCGCCTTCCACGTTCATCAGCCGGACCTCATCGCCCTCGGCAAGACCCCGCTCATCGAGTTCACCATCCACGGCAACGGCCACAATCTCCACCGCTGCGTCCGCGCTGTTCAGTTTTCTGAGCTGAACCAGTTCATCTCTATCACGGCGGGATACACATCTGCGCCCACAGTCGCCTCCAACCCCGCTCAGCACTAGCGCGCGAGGTCTGCCGGCTGGCCGCGATTCTCCTCCGCCGGCAGCAAGCAGGAGAAATCGCGAAAACCCTGCTCCCTCGCGCAACATCCTCTTCTAGATGCACGTCCCGGCCCATGCGTTTGCTCCTTGATTCCTAAGCCCTTTCCGCCACACTCCCACCCCCGTCACTACTCAGGTTCCACCCTCTTCACGTCCTCGTTCCATGCGCCTTTCGCACTCCTGCCTATGGAACAATGAAGGTGCTCTGGTGGTCGAACAAATCGTTAGCTCGCCGTGCAGAAATTCGCCCGGCGCTCCAACGCCGTGCGCCCCCTACCCATGAAGCCAGTTAAAAGACTCGTCTATTCGCCCACGCGCAGCCCCCGCCTCAATGAAATGCTCGGGCTCATCGTGCTGGTCGCCGCAGGCCTCCTTCTTCTCGCTCTCCTCACCTACACACCGTCCGACCCCTCCTTCAACACCGTCGGCGGCGCAGCCGGTCTGCGCCCCGCCCACAACTGGACAGGCATCGCCGGTGCTTACACCTCCGATCTGCTGCTCCAGACCCTCGGCGTCGCTATCTTCTTCGTTCCGCTGCTGCTTATCCGCATCGGCATTTCGTGGATGCGCTCGCGCTCCATCGGCTCGCTCGGTGGAAAATCCATCGGCCTCGTTCTCTGGCTCATCTTTGCGCCTGCTGCTATCGCGCTTCTTCCCGGCCACATGCGCTGGCGCGGAGCTCTGCCGCTCTCAGGCCTCATCGGCAGCACACTGGCCGACGCGCTCATCCACGTCGTCAACTTCCCGGGAGCCGTCATCGTCGGCACGCTCATGGTTGCCGTCTCGCTCTACCTCACCACCAGCTTTATGATCGGCACTGCGCAGGAGTGGTTCAGCTCGCATTTCGTCCTCTTCAGCCGCATGCACGCTCGCTACACCGCGTGGCGTCTGCGCCGCAAAGAGCTCGAAGCCGATTCCGTCATCGACGCCTACGAGTCCAAGCGCGAAAAGGCCATTGAAAAAGCTCGCCGGCGCGCCGAGAAAGCCGAGGCCGACTCCGAGCCCACGCACCCCTCCACCTCCGCAAACGAAAACGGCTCGTTGCTCAGCGGCTTCTTCGGCTGGTTTGGCCGCCGTAAGCAAATTCCCGAGCCCGCTCCCGCTCTACACTCTGACCGCGCCAGCTTCAACGCCGAACCGCCCACTGTCTGGGAATCCATGCCCCGCACCATGGTCGCGCCGGCAGAAGCGCCCATCCCTGCACCAGTCGTCGCCGCTCCGCGCGAAAACGTTCTGCCCTTCCAGCAATCGCAAAACGCCGCGCCCGCTGCAGAAGACAACTGGCTCGACGCTCCCGGCCGCTTCGCTCCTCCACCACTCAAATCCATCGACATTCCCGAGCCGCCGCCCGCCCGCATGTCCGCGCCCAAGCCGCTGCCGCGTCCCGTTCCGCCTCCCATGCCATCTCCAACGGCAGATATTCGCGATCAAAATATCGCCTTCGGCAAGCGCGCAGACGCTGACCTCCGCCCCATCGCCATGACCGCGAAATCTGTCCGCGGCTACAAGCTTCCGCCCAGCTCGCTGCTCTATCGCAGTGAAGAGCACGCCACAGTCCGCGAAGATGCCCTTCGCGAAGAAGCGCGCACGCTCGTCGCCAAGTGCTCCGAGTTCGGCGTCGATGGCTCCGTCGAACAGATCAACCCCGGCCCCGTAGTCACTACCTTCGAGTTCCGCCCCGACGCCGGCGTCAAATACTCTCGCGTCACCGGCCTCGCCGACGATCTCTGCCTCGCCATGGCCGCCGAATCCATCCTCATCGAGCGCATGCCCGGCAAATCCACCGTCGGCATCCAGGTCCCTAACTCCGAACGCGAAACCATCTGGCTCCGCGACGTCATCGAGTGCGAAAGTTTTGTCGCCAGCAAATCGCGCCTTGCCATCGCTCTCGGAAAAGACATCTCTGGCCGCATCGTCACCGGCGATCTCGCCAACATGCCGCACGTCCTCATCGCGGGCTCGACCGGCTCCGGCAAATCCGTCGCCATCAACGCCATGATTATGAGCGTCCTGATGAAGTCCACGCCCGAGCAGGTCCGCATGATCCTCGTCGACCCCAAGCGCGTCGAGCTCGGCATGTATGAAGGCATCCCGCACCTCTTCACGCCCATCATCACTGAGGCCAAACTCGCCGCCAACGCGCTCCGCAACGCCGTCAGAGAGATGGAACGCCGCCTCAAACTTCTCGCCGCCAATCACGTTCGCAACATCGACCAGTTCAACAAGCTCTTCGAGCACGGCTCCGAATATCTCTTCGAAGACGTCAACCAGGAACCGTTGCCCTACATCGTTATCGTCATCGACGAGCTCGCCGACCTCATGATGCTCGACCGCGCCAACGTCGAAGAAGCCATCACCCGCCTCGCGCAAATGGCGCGCGCCGTCGGCATCCATCTCGTCCTCGCCACGCAGCGCCCATCGGTAGACGTCATCACCGGCCTTATCAAGGCCAACGTCCCCACGCGCATGAGCTTCCGCCTCGCCACCAAGGTCGATTCGCGCACCATCATCGACTCCAACGGCGCAGAATCCCTTCTCGGCAAGGGCGACATGCTCTTCCTCCCGCCCGGCACCTCGCGCCTGCAGCGCGTCCACGCTCCCTTCGTCACCGAAAAAGAAATCGCCGCCGTCACGCAGTTCTGGAAAGACCAGGGCTCCGCCGAATACGTCGAGTCCTTCCTCGAAGCTCCCAAGGACGAAAAGGGTTCGGGTGAATTGGGCTCTGAAGATTCCGGAGAGGCCGACCCCATGTTCGACGACGCCGTCCGCCTGGTCTTCGAATTCGGTAAAGCCTCGACGTCTCTGCTGCAGCGCCGCCTGCGCATCGGCTACGGCCGCGCCGCCCACCTCATCGACATGATGGAGCGCGACGGCCTAGTCGGCCCCGCTGACGGCTCCAAACCAAGAGAAATCCTCAAATCCCCCGACTACTACCGCGAAGTCGACTCAGCGCTACGGTAGTACTGCGTTTCAGTTCTTCTTCCCCGGCGTCATCGACGCCGACGGCTTGCTCTGCCCCTGCAACACTTTCATCGCATCCGCGCGCACCGTCTCATACGTCGGTTCACCCTCATAAAACTTGATGAGGCCCTGGTTTCCATTCGCCTGCATTGTGTCCATCGTATAAACGCGGTCACCCTTAGCCGCTTCTTTTGGGTGCATTGCCTTATACGTCCCCTGGTCCACATCCAGCG
>Ga0206874_1270_pt1 | contig 11402 bp, 8 predicted proteins | sample Alteio_BWOrgCont_12_FD_152629 | JGI IMG/M metagenome (GOLD analysis project Ga0206874, IMG submission 152629) | Enriched cells from forest soil in Barre Woods Harvard Forest LTER site, Petersham, Massachusetts, United States -... | ecosystem: Environmental > Terrestrial > Soil > Temperate forest > O...
GCTGGAGACGGTCAGCAGTGGTGTGTTGGTTACTGTCGGTCGCAATGATGCAGTGGGAGCACGGCCAGTCATGCATTCCAGGATCCAGGCGCGATCAACATTGTTTCGCGTACCTTCTCCTACAACTTTGCCTGAGCGAAGCACGGTGAAATGGTCACCGATGTGAAGAAGTTCGTGGAGACGGTGAGAGATATAGATGATAGTGAGGCCTGCTGCCTTGAGTTCGGCGAGGACCTGAAAGAGTGATTCTGATTCTCTGAGTGAGAGAGCCGAAGTGGGCTCATCGAGAATTAGGATTCTCGCACCATGAGCGAGTGTTCGGGCGACTTCAACGATTTGGCGGCGACCGAGGGAAAGCGTTGCAGCCTGGGTTGTCGGTGGCATTGGTTTGCCGAGTCGCGAAAGAGCGGCGTGCGTGCGCAGGTCTTCGGTTGGCCGATCGATGAGGGTATTGCGAGTGAGTTCTCGGCCCGCGAAGACATTTTCAGAGAGGTCGAGGTTCGGGAAAATGGAGAGTTCCTGGTGCACAATAGCAATGCCATGAGCGACAGCGTCCCGTGGTGACCGCATTTTGATGCATTGACCCTCAAGCAGAATTTCGCCGGTGTCTGGCAATTCAGCCCCGGCAAGAATGCGCATAAGCGTGGATTTACCTGCTCCATTCTCCCCAATAAGAACGTTGATCGCATTACGGTGAACACGGAAATGGATGTGGTCGAGCGCCAGGACGCCGGGGTACTGTTTGCCGACGCCACGCGCTTCGAGCAAGATGTCGTCTGCTGATTTCATGAAACCACCTCAGTAGCGAGGCGCGCCTGCGCGACGGCATGCTGCCATCCGGCGTAGCGGGAATTGCGTTCTGCCGCAGGCATTCGCGGGGTGAAAGTTGTGATCGGGAATGTAAGTGTGTCGAGTGCAGGCCACCAGTTGAGAGATAACCCGGCAAGACGTGCCGCACCTAGTGCGGATAGATCTTCGTTGTTAGAACGGTGGATGGGTTTTCCCAGGATGTCGGCTTGAAGCTGCATGAGTGCTTCGTTTCGTGTGGCTCCGCCGTCAGCATGAAGTGCCGTAAAGTGTGTGCCGGATTCGCGCTCCATCGCTTCGTAGACGTCTCGTACTTGAAAGGCGATTGAGTCCAAAGCGGCGCGGGCAAGGTGTTGGCGAGTGCTCGTACGAGAGAGACCTGTTATCGTGCCACGTACCCCGGTATCCCAGTGTGGTGCGCTGAGGCCGGACATAGCTGGAACAAAGTAAACGCCAGCGGAGTCTTCAACGCTGTTAGCGAGTTCTACAAGCTCTTCGACTCCGTTGGGAAGCGCGAGGAATTCTTCGAGCCATGTGAGAGCCGAGCCGGTCATGCTGATGTTGCCTTCGAGTGCAAAGAGGACTGTCGATGGAGTGGACCAGGCGATCGTTTGCGAAAGCTGCGAGTTCGGGCGTGAAATGGGTGATGCGGTAATGGTCATCAGTGACGAGCCCGTTCCGTAGGTAGCTTTGACCGCTCCAGGAGTAGTGCAACCATGCCCTGCAAGTGCTGCATGGGAATCGCCTACGGCAGCCATGATCGGTATGCCTTGGAGACCCAATCGTTTGCAGGTGCCAAAACTGCCGCTGGAGGTGTGGAGTTGTGCGAGCGGTGCAAGTGGAATATCAAAAATTGCTGCGAGCTCAGAATCCCATGCAAGGCTGTGCAGATTAAGTAGCTGCGTTCGAGACGCGTTAGAGTGATCGCATAGATGCTCTCCTGTGAGGTAGTGGAGTAGCCACGAATCGACTGTGCCTATGCAAACTTCTCCGGCATTCGCACGAGTGCGAAGACCGCTGATGTTTTCGAGCAGCCAGGTAATCTTAGCAGCGGAGAATAGCGGATCAATGCCAAGACCGGTGCGTTCGCGAAGCAGCAATTCATATCCATTCGCGCGGAGGCGGTCACATATTGCCGTGGCGCGACGACATTGCCAGGTGACAGCGTTGGCTAGAGGAACACCAGTGGCGCGGTCCCATGCGAGGACCGTCTCGCGCTGATTTGTGATGGCAATCGCACTGATGTCTCGACTATAGGCGAGGCACTTTGCAATGACGCTTTCAATAGAGCTAAGAATGGTATTGGGATCCTGCTCGACAAAATCCGGTCGTGGATGGAGAACGTGGAGTGGAGCGGCAGCACGATAGGCAGGCTGAGCATTGCGATCTACCAAGAGTGCCTTGGTGTTTGTCGTGCCCTGATCAATGGCGAGAATGAAGCTCATGTTGTAGCCTTCGCAGCAGCCATGAGCTGCAGTGCTGCTTGAGCGATGCCAGAGGGGGTGAGACCGAAATGCTCGAGAAGGAAATCAGAGGAACCCGTAGGTGCAAAAACACCAGGTACACCGAGAATTCTGATACGTGTCGGGTGTTCCTGAGCAACGATTTCTGCGATCGCGCTTCCTAGTCCGCCGTATATAGAGTGCTCTTCGATTGTGACAATGCCACGGGTCGTACGCGCGGCATCGAGGATTGCTTCGCGGTCGATTGGTTTAACACTAGACATATTGAGGACACGCGCATCAACTCCAGAGGCGCCGAGAATCTCTGCAGCGTCAATCGCGCGTTCAACAAGAATGCCATTAGCTATAAGTGTTACGTCATGCCCCGGGCGGAGAGTGTGTGCCTTGCCGAGAGTGAAGACGAAATCTTTCGGCATAATATTACGCACGGGAACGCGGCTGATGCGGAGAAACATGGGGCCAACATGCTGTGCACTGTAGCGCATGAGAGCCCGGGTTTCTACGCTGTCAGCGGGAGCAACCACTGCAAGGTTAGGTATCACGCGCGTAAATGCAAAATCTTCGATGGAGTGGTGTGTGGGACCGAGTTCACCGTAAGCCATTCCACTGGACATCCCGCAGAGCTTGACGTTGGAATTGGTGTAGCCGAGGTCAACCTTAACCTGCTCATTGGCGCGCGCTGTAAGAAAGCATGAAGCTCCACAGACGTAGGGAAGCATGTTGCCAAGTGCAAGTCCGGCGCCGACTCCGACCATATTCTGTTCGGCGATGCCGACGTTGATAAAGCGGCCTGGAAATTTCGTACGGAAATTCTTGAGTTTAGTGGATGAAACTGAGTCGTTGACGACAGCGACAATGCGAGGGTCAGCGGCCGCGAGGGCCTCAAGTTCTTGAGAGTAGGCGTCACGGCAGTCGAAGAGTTGATGCGTCACGCGCTCACCTCATCACTATTCTCAAGAATTACAGAAAGTTCTGCGATAGCTGCAGAGAGTTGCTCAGCATTCGGGACTCCATGGTGCCACTCAGGCTTGTTTTCTGCGAAGGAGACGCCTTTGCCTTTTACAGTGTTGGCGATAATGCAGGAAGGCTTTCCGGGCTCGATAGGCAGCGAACGAAATCGTGTTAGCAGTGCAGCGTGATTATGGCCATCGATTTCTTCCGTCGCGAAGCCAAACGCGCGAAACTTTTCAGGAAGCGGATCCATCCTAATAGTCTTTTCGGTGAAGTCACCCTGTTGGATACGATTTTGGTCAACAATAACTGTGAGTGTGTCGAGATCATAATTCGCGGCACACATGCAAGCTTCCCAGTTGGATCCTTCTTGCAACTCTCCATCACCAGTGAGAACAAAGGTCCGATAACCGATACCTGTGATGCGCGATGCGAGCGCGCAGCCGACGCCAATTGGCAACCCGTGGCCGAGGGGACCTGTATTGGCTTCGACGCCAGGAAGCTTGTTGCGATCTGGATGGCCATTGAGCGCGGAAAGTGGGTCCATGTACGTGTCGAGCATCGAGGCACGAAAAAATCCGCGCGCGGCAAGAGTGGAATAGAAGGCGCCAGAGCAGTGTCCCTTGCTCATGATGAAGCGATCGCGCGAGGGCGAAGCGGGTTCCTCTGGGTCAATGCTAAGGATGGCGAGATATAACGTGCTCAGGATGTCGGCGGAAGACAAGTCGCCGCCTGTATGGCCGATGCCGGCGTGATGGACCATCCGCAGGGCCTTAATGCGGATTCGGTTGGCCTGCTGATGCAGCCAATGCGGAAGATGCTCAGGAGCGATCAGTGCTGCGGGTAGATTAATTCCCAATGCCGGAACACTCCGAATGCATAAAATGTGAACGGGCTGAAGGTAGGATAGTCGGGAGTCATTGTCAACAGTGATGAAATCCAGCAAATGCTTTGGGAAGTGCCGCATGGTTTGCTCTACAGAAGGCAGGTCGGGGAGTCCGAATTGCGGAACGTCGAATATGACATCGGCTGCGAACTCCCACTAAAGTGCTTAGATGAAATCTAGCAACATCTATGTGTGGTCAATAGCCGCCGTAGCAGCTCTGGGTGGATTGCTATTTGGGTATGACTGGGTTGTGATTGGCGGAGCAAAGCCATTTTACGAGACAAATTTTGGACTGACATCGCCCAGTGCACAGGGATGGGCCATGAGCTGCGCGCTAGTTGGCTGTCTGGTTGGCGCGATGGTTTCAGGCATGCTGAGTGAATGGCTAGGCAGGAAGCCTGGTCTGCTGGTGGCGGCAATGATGTTTCTGATCTCCAGCATTGGAACTGCTCTCAGTCATACATTTAGCGCATTCGTCGTATGGAGAATCTGCGGAGGTCTGGCAATCGGCCTGGCATCGAGTTTGAGCCCTTTGTATATTGCAGAGATTTCGCCAGCAAAGATTCGTGGTCGTCTCGTATGCCTGAATGAATTGACAATTGTGATTGGAATTCTTCTGGCACAGGTGACCAACTTGCTGATTGCTGAGTATCGCGGTGGTGAGCTCAGTTGGAACGTGGCGTACGGCTGGCGTTGGATGTTTGGTGCAACTAGTGTTCCAGCATTCGTATTTTTCCTCGGTATGTTATTCGTTCCGGAGAGTCCACGCTGGCTTGCACTTCGCGGGCGAAACGACGAAGCGAGAAAGACACTGGAAACGATCGGCGGTAAAGACAATGCCAGCTTTGTGCTTGCTGAGATTGCAGAGAGTGCTCACGCTAGTCGCGGCGATACCGAGTTGAAAGAACTGATAGGAACGAAGCTGCGCAAAGTGTTGCTTCTTGGTGTGGGTCTGGCTGTGTTGCAGCAGTGGTGCGGGATCAATGTGATCTTCAATTATGCGCATGACATCTTCAACGCAGCGGGATATGGCTTGAGTGCAATTTTTGTCAACATAGTAGTGACCGGCGTGGTGATGCTGCTGTTCACCTTTCTTGCTATTGCCACCGTAGACCGTAATGGACGGCGCATCTTGATGCTGAGCGGATGTATTGGCCTGTCTGTCATCTATATTGCTTTAGGCTTTTTCTTCCATATCCACAGCCACGGCGCTCATATGCTGTCGCTCGTAGTGGCTGCGATTGCCTGCTATGCGATGACTCTTGCGCCGGTGACGTGGGTAGTTTTGAGTGAGATATTTCCTGGGCATGTTCGCGGAACAGCGATGGCCATTGCTACGGCGTCATTGTGGGCTGCTTGCTTCGTGCTCACTTATACATTTCCGCTGCTGGAAGCATGGCTTGGAACCGCTGGCACTTTTTGGGTTTATGCAGCCGTCTGTGTGATTGGTTTCTTAGGCGTGAAGCGTTGGCTGCCGGAGACCAAAGGACGCACTCTTGAAGAGATCGAGGGCTTTTGGATTTAAGCCGGCACTGCTTTACGTGCATCATCGAAGCATGCACGTGCAATCTCGGTAAGAAACAGGGATTGCTGCCAACGGTCAGACTCTTCTGCGCCATTGAAAGTGCGGGCATAGAAGATGTCTGGCGGCAAGAGTTCTGTAGCAAAAGTGATGAAGTGCTGCGTAGGTAATGGCGTTAGAAGAAAAGCCTCGAAACATTTTGTCCAAAGCGTACGAAAGTGGGCGAGATTAGACGAATCATCATCTTTGGAAATACTCACCTGGATGCTGCCGGGGTTACCGATCCGGCCATGGAGAAAGCGCACACGATCAATGACGGGCTGGATGTAAGCGAGCTTGCGCGCGAACCCCCCATAGACCATCTCGCTTCCGGTGTACCAATGCGAGAAGTCGCCATTGAATCGCAACTCAGGGAAGCGTTCGACAAACTTCACTGTACGTTGCATGTCCTGGAAGAGTGTAGCCCGATGTGTTTCCACGTAGAGCGGAATGTTGTGACGTGTTGCAGCTTCAAGAACTGCCTCGATGAGTCGGGCGCCCTCGTCGTCAGATTCCAGTCCCCACCCCAGATGGATAGTGAGACATTCCAATCCTGTGTCCGCTGCAGCTTGCGCGATGCCGAACGCTTCTGCTGGCTGATTGATACGGTGGCTACCGCACACCCCCAGAGAATTCGTTCGAGCTTCAACAAGTGCGACTCGATCAAGCGGATCGATAAACTGAATTCCGTCGTAGCCCGCGGCTTTGATAGCATTCACGCGGCCGTTAGGGAACGGTCCCAGGCCTTCAAGGGCGAGCCAGTTCATATAGCAGCGCAGGCGGCTCATGTATTTTGCAGTGACGTAGCGCTAGCGTCCTCTTTCGTATCGAGCCAGACATCGTCATCTGCTTCGGCGAAGCGCTTATTGCCAGCGGCAAGAATCTCAGAGTCAGGTACTTTATGTAGCGGCGTATAGCGCGGATGGTGAGATTCCTTGTAAGGATTATTGCGTGCAGCGTTGTAGCAGCAGATCATTGACCAACGTGGGTTGTCAGATCTGTTTTGATCGCTTCGATGCAACGTGTTGGCATGGAAGTAGAGAACATCTCCCGGCTCCATCTCTACGTAAACGAGAGGCAGTACTTTGAGGATTTCTTCCACACGTTCGAGGTTCGCTCCGGCCTGCTCTCCGGTAAGTGTGTGGTCAATGCGGCCCAGCAGGTGTGAACCCTTGATGACCTGCATACAGCCGTTTTCTCGAGTAGCTCGGTCGACGGCGATGAAGGCGCTGGTAAGGAGCGGATAAAGCACGCCATTTTGGTACCAGTAGCCATAATCCTGGTGCCACGCCCAGGCGCCACCCACCTTTGCATCTTTCATGATCATCTTAGAGTGGTAGTGATATACCTCGCCTTCAAGCAGTTGCTCAGCGACACCAACAATGGATTCAGAGCGCGCGATTGCGCCGTAGACGGTATCAGTCGGATGATTCCAGAGCGAAAGTCGAACCGTGCCGCCTTCACCATCGGCTTTTCCAAAAGAGTGCTGATCGAGAACACGGTCTTCCCGCGAGGTACGGCCCAGTAGCGCAATCTGCTGGGGAGTTAACATTCCCTTGAGTACGATGTAGCCGTCTTCGTTGTATTGCTGGATTTGATAGGGAGTAAGAACGGTCATGTTTCTCTCCAGGATGCGGCAAACAGAGTATAAGTTGGCGATTTGAGCTTTGTCTCCGTACAGTCATGAACCTGGTGCTTAGAATTCCGCGATGCGGGAATATTTCGTTAGCTGATGCCGACCTTGTAGCGAGGCCACTCGGGACGGATGAGGTGGTGGTCAACGACGGGTGGCTGGTCGCATTCACATGCGATGACAGTGGTGGGGCTATCGGGGGCTTGTTCTGGCAGGCCCGTGATGCGAAGAGAGATGGCATCCTGCTGAAATTTAAGAGGCTTGCCGTTCTTGAGTAAACGGGCAGAGAGGACCTTGCAGCGAACGCCACCGACAGCGACAACGGTAGGTGGTTGAAAGAACGGAAGCCACTGCGTTGCCGGAGTTCCCGAGGGCCAGAAGTAAACATGGATATAGAGTGTGTTCCCCTTGCGTGTGAAATTTGTGTAATTGCCAAAGCTCACGGAGGCGCCACCTTGAGTTGCATAAATGGCGTCGCCGTTGGAGGCGAGCCAGATACCGACTGTGTCGAGTATGCGTACAGTTTCGACGGGGACGGTACCATCGGGTTCGGGACCAATGTTGAGCAAGTAGTTGCCACCCTGCTGGGCACATGTGGTCAGATCGTTCACGATCCGCTTTGGCGATTTCCATTCAGTGTCATTGCGCTGGTAACCCCAACCGAGATTGAGGGTGTCACACGTCTCCCACGCGCGATTGTCGGCCTGGATTTTATGCTCAGGTGTTGAGAAATCTCCATCAAGGCCATTGCGGTTGTTGACGATGATGTCAGGCTGAAGTTCGAAAACCATGCGGTTCATTTTGTCGGCCTCCCACTGCGCAGGAGTGAGAGGCTTATCCACGTCATACCAGAGAATATCGATTTTGCCGTAGTTGGTAAGAAGTTCTCGGATCAGTCCATGTGTATAGTCGACGAAGCGTTTGCGTGCGGCTTCATCTGTGGCACAACGAATGCCGTCTGGGTGATGCCAGTCCATCAAGGAGTAATAGAAGCCAACGCGAAGACCTTCAGCGCGGGCAGCCTCGACAAACTCATGCACCAGATCGCGTCCCGGGCCTTGCTGTTTGGCGCTGTAATTTGTCAACCTGGTATCCCACAGGCAGAAACCCTCGTGATGCTTTGTCGTCAGCACCATATATTTCTGTCCGGCACGCTTGGCGAGACGTGCCCACTCACGAGCAAAACCGGGCTTGGGGTGAAAGTGCCTGGCCAACTCCTCATATTGAGGTAGAGGAATGCCTTCGGATTCGAGTACCCATTCCTGTTGGCCCACAATGCTATACAGGCCCCAGTGAATAAACATCCCGAAGCGGGCCTCAGTCCACCAAGCCAGCCGGCTGGCCCGCGTCTCTTCCTGGTATTTCAACTTGCCGTGCTGTGTTGAGACAGGATTTGCGCCAGCTTCTTGAGAAGCAGCATATGGTGCCAAGGCAGCGGCGGCCCCGGCGGTTGTGATCTTTACGAAATTGCGTCGTGAGACGGGACCGAAGGGCATTGCCAGCTCCTCTGAAGCGCATGGTAGCAAACAGCAACGGCATATAGGGAGCATGAAATTGCGAATGTGATTGACAGCATGCTCGTTGCGGCTTGGATAATGTGGACCATGCGAAAGTTTGTGTTGTCAGCGATGTTGATGATGACTGTATCTGGGTACGCGCAGGTAGCGGTGCAGCTTCCAGCCGCTGGCGTGGAACACAGCGTTGTGGCCGAAAAATTCAGCTTTGTGTCCGATGGACCAACCGGGCCGGGATGGACGCGTCCAGATGAGATTGCACGCGCATACTTCCATGACAATTTAGCCGCCTTGTTTGAGCGAACGATCATTTTAAATACGAACATTCCTGCGCGCACCAGGTTAAGTTGGATTTTCACCGGACCGCATGCCGGCTTCACAGTTGAACTGAGTTCATCAAAGGTAAGGGTGGTTGAGCGGTATTACGATTCGATGGGTCTCTACGAAAATGGAAACTATCCGAATAAAGTTGTTCGTGATGTCGAGCAACCCTACACCGGTGAGGCGCGGAAGTTGACGGTGGTGGCTGATTCGCATCTTGCTGTAAGCGTGTTTGTGAATGGCATGAAAGTGCTGGAGACGGAGTTGCTGTTTGATGTGACTCGCCACCAGCTCATGTATTCAGCGCCGCGGTCTGAGCATGATGTGGTTGAAGGTGCATTGCTCAAACCTGAGACTAAAGATGCACGCATTGCGGTCAAGTCGAGCGATGTTCACCAGACGATGCTTGGATTTGGCGGAAGTCCCAGTATTCCGGCATACATGGAATTGAGCGATGCAGGGAAGAAACAATACTGGGAAATGCTGAAACATTACAATCTTCTGTTGGATCGCGAATACCCAATGGGTACAGAGCTTAAGCATGACCTCAGTAATCTAGAGAACCTTGCTGACGCAACCCCGCACTATTACGGTGACAACTTTCCCAATGGGGAAGTATCGAGTTTTGAATACAGCAGGCATGTGCTCGACATGGGTGGCGATTTGATTTATGAGATGTGGGCTTTACCTGCCTGGGCTACGGAGACCTATGACGGCCCCAGAGTGATAGATGCATGGGGCAAAGTGGTGAAGAAAGCGGCAAAGCCTGAGGAATATGCGCGGATTGTCGTTGGCTACTGCCAGCAGGCGAAGGCTAAAACCGGTGCGGCTCCACTGATCGTCGGCATTGAAAATGAAGTGGAACAGCCACCGGCAGTATTTAATGCGATGGTGCTGGCGCTACGGCGGGCGTTAGACAATGCCGGGTTCGCCGCAACGAAGATCCACATGGCTGACGCCAGCTATATGTTTTATGGCGTGGAGCGTGCGAAAGAGCTGCGTAAAGACCCGGCGGTTTGGAAGGCGATCGACTACACGGCCGTGCACGAGTATGACTTTCAGGAATTCATGGCGAACCCTGACATTTATGACGAACGTATGCACGAAATGCATGCTGCTAGTGATGGAAAGTCATTTCTGGCGACTGAGATTTGTTTCAACGATCCCAAGTACCAGGAGCCAAGCTATCGGATTGCATTCCAGGCAGCGCAACTCTATTACAAGAACCTGACTGAGCTGGACGCAGTTGCACTCATGTATTGCTGGCTGTTGCTGGATGTGGAGGAGCCCACCTTCGGCGGGTCACGCGCGCTCATTGTGCCCGACAAAACAAATGGGGGTGTGCCGATTGCCTCCAGCTTCGAGTTGCGAGTTCTTGGAGCATTTAGCCGCCACGTATTGAAGGGAATGAAGCGGCTAGGTGCTGATAGTGACGACAACGACCTGCAGGTGACGGCATTCGGAGATAGTAAGAACGAGACTGTGTTGATCGTAAACCGTGCCTCAACGGCTCGAAAAGTGAGCATCGACGCAGGGCTGAAGGGGAAGATGCTGTATGTGGAACGCACGGGGCTATCTGAAGCAAATGTTGTCACAGCTATTGGTGGAGAGATAGTGGTGGAACCCGGTCAGATTATGGTGCTTTCTACACTCAAAGCGGAGTAGCCAACTTCCGAATAGCGGAATGGAAGAAATTGCACTGCTTCGAAAATTAGTTCTACACTCTGCTTTCAGGGAAGCTAGGACGAAAATGAGAAGCAAGGTTAGGAACTGGAAGCGTTGTGCTCTAGTAATGCTGGTTTGTGGGGCCTGCGGTGGGTGGAGCAGTGCGCAGCTTACGATCGACCATCACTGGTCGAACACAGATGCGCAGAGCCTGATCGGGCTTCCAATGGGAAGCCATAAGACGATTGTTACTAAGAAAGGCGATCTGAGGTGGTCGCAGTGGAGCTTGAAGCGCAAGCCGCTGGATTCGCCGATCGGCTTCAGCTCGCAGATGGATGGAGAGCTCGCGATTGAACCTTCTGCGGGTGGAAATGCCCTGCAGATATTGGATCAGGAACTTTATCAGGGGCGTTATCCCTTCATAGTTACGACCTTGAAGGGCGATGGGCTTCAGCTGGAGGAGCTGGCTTTTGCCGTTGATCCGGAAGCAAGGCCAGGAGAAATACCGTCGCAAGATTCAGGCGCGAAGGGTCTGGACATTGTGCGGCTTACTTTCAGAAATCTTGGAAACATGCCTGTCGATGCAGCTGTAAAACTGAGC
>Ga0206874_1271_pt1 | contig 11313 bp, 5 predicted proteins | sample Alteio_BWOrgCont_12_FD_152629 | JGI IMG/M metagenome (GOLD analysis project Ga0206874, IMG submission 152629) | Enriched cells from forest soil in Barre Woods Harvard Forest LTER site, Petersham, Massachusetts, United States -... | ecosystem: Environmental > Terrestrial > Soil > Temperate forest > O...
AGTGCGCGCGATGCCGCTGAGGACCCAGCCTTCTCCGCGTGACCAGTAAATCTTTTTGCCGTTGGGGCCGAGCTTGCCGATGTTAGTGGCGTCGCGCGCGTAGAGGTGATCCTGCTTGTCGTAGAGCAGGTCAGAGGTGCGCTGCCAGTTGAGATTCATGTAGTCGATGTATTTGTGGTCGCCGGTGGCTGCGGAGAGACGCACCCATGCTCCGGGCGCCATGAAGAGAGCGTCGCACCACCACCACGGAATCTTCGGGTCGTTGGGACGAAGAGTCTGCAGCGGAATGACGGCGTCGAAGTCGGCACTGAGAGGCGCGATCATGGAGGCGTCTTTCTTGCCATTGAGGAGATAGAGCTCGATGTAGGTCTGGGCGAGGTCTTGATCGTCAGCGCCGGGGAGATGCGCGACATTTTCATCCTGATTGGGCTGGCGGCCGCGAAGCTGCCAATGATATTTATTCGCCATTGCAAGCATGGCGTCTGAGTATTTGGGGTCGTTGAGCTGCGACGACGCAGCCATGAAGCCGGAGTAGAGGACGCCGGATGTCCAGATCTGGTCCCAAGTGGATTGAGCGCGGGCGAGCTCCCAGTCAGCGACCTTGCGTGTGGCAGCATCGATGGCTGCTGGCGTGAGCGCGGGAGAGAGGCCGGTTGCGAGCGGGCCGGGGTCGGCTGGCGAGTCGCCGAAGTTGCGGCTGTTGTCTTTGTCGATGCCGGCCTGTTGGACAACATTGGGCCTGGGATAATCCTGCGCGGAGAGATTAAGCGCAGCGGCCAGGAGCGTGCAGGTGAGTGTGATGCAGCGGAAAGTCATCTAGTGTTTGTCCTGTTCTGCGAAGGAAAGTTTTGAAGGGTCGCTGCTGGGAGGAGCGCCGGGATGCGTTTCGATGCCGGTGACGTTTCTGGAATCGCTGAGAGCAATTGTTGTCTTGTCCGCGATGTGGAGCGCGACGTCAGAGAACGTCCAGTCGCTGGCGTCGGCGATGTGTCCTGCGGTAGCGGCGGTGATGTCGATGTGGTCGAGCTTGAAGTGCTCGAGGGGGACCTGAGGATAGGCATCGACTTCGAATGCGGTCTTCGTGTTGGTCGCCTTGATGTTCCAGATGTGGACGTTGGAGACTCGAGCGCGGCCTTTGTCTTCCGGCACAACCGTGGTGAGCGTTTTGTAATATGCGGGATAGTTGGTGAGGCCGGGAGGAATGGTGGCGTAGCTGTAGCTAGGATTCCAGTTCATGGTGATGCGGAGAACGGCGGTGACAGCGTCGAAGGTCATGTCATGCAGCTTGATGTCATCGGCGAAGCCTCCTCGGGTGTGCGCGGATTTGAAGAGGATGCCGACAGGGACGTGGCCCTCGGCGACGATGTTCCAGGCTTCGATGTTGCGGAAGCCGCCGGAGGTTTCGCTACCGAAGGTGATGCCGGCAGCCCCGTCGCGGATGATGCTGTCGTGGATTTTGACGTCAGTGGTGGGGCGGTTAACGCGGAGGCCGTCGGAGTCGCGGCCGGCCTTGAGACAGAGCGCGTCGTCGTTGACGGCGATGTCGGCGTGGGAGACGTCGATGTGGGTAGAAGAGTCGATATCGATGCCGTCGGTGGAGGGGCCGCGACCGGCCTTTCCCAGCTCATCGATGTTATTGCGGATGGTGACACCATCGACGACAACATCGTGCGAGTAGCAGATGTGCATGGTCCAGAAGCCGGAGCGGCGAAGCTGCAAGCCACCGCCGAGGTGCACGTTGGAGGAGTCGAAGACGGTGATGAGGCGTGGGCGCTTGGCGTCGTAATCGCTCGCCCAGCGCAGGCCTTTAGGTTCGTCGATCTTTCGGAGGGCCCAGTAGCTGTCCCAGAAGATTTTGCCGTCGCCATCGATGGTGCCGTCGCCGGTGATGGTGGCGTTCGTTTGCTTGTAGACATTGATGAGAGCGGCGGGCCAGGTGAGTTCGAGACCGGCGACGCGCGTGGGGAGCTCGGGGTAATCGGCGATGTTTTGTGAGCCGAGGAGGGCGGCGGGCTTTTGGATGCGGAGCGTGACGTTCGATTTTACGAAGATGGAGCCGATGCGGAAGGTACCGCTTTGGATGATGACCTGGCCTCCACATTGGGAGGCGAGATCGATGTTGTGCTGGATGAGTTTGGTGTTTGCGGCGACGTCTTCGCCGTGGGAGGCTACGGACGTGAGCGCGAAGACGCAGGTTTGGGCCTGGGCAGTTGCGGCGAGAAAGAGAAAGACAACGGCAACGAGGAGAAATTGTGCTTTCCCGCTCATCGCGATAGAGCCGCGATGAACGGGGCATTCGGGAGATTGCACTGGACGAAAGTTCATGGTGTCTCCGTGACGAGCTTGATGGTGCCGAGGATGCCGCTGGGGATGGGCGTGACCTTGTTGAGATCCTGCATCTGGAAGCGGTCGCCGAATTTTTCGATGAGCGGCTTGTAATCGCGCGGCGGGAGCGCGGACCACGCGTTGAGCGCCGTGTTGTAGACGTGGATCTCGATGTGGTTGGTACCGGGTTTGAGGAGCTTCGTCACGTCGAGACGATACGGCGGATGCCAGAGCGCGCCTGCATGCTGGCCGTTGAGGGTGACGAGTGCGGCTTCATGGATTGGCGGATCGAAGAAAGCGTGCATGCCGGGGCCGGGGCGCGTGACGAGCGGGTTGGGAAGGCCGTTGGGGCCGAGGGCTTCGTGCTCGGGCGGGGAGTTGGGCGCGCCGGGGAGTGCGGCGCCGCCGTCGATCTGTATATAGATAGGAGATTTTGGAAGCGTGGCGAGGCTGAAGTCGCGGGAGTAGATGGCTTCGCCGGAGTAGTGGAGGGTGGAGGGGTCGGCAGTCCAGTCGGTGAGGTTTGATTCGTTTTTATTTTTCTGCAGCGATACGAAGTTCACATTCCAATCGGAATTCAGATCCAGAAGGGTGCTTACAGTAGGTGGTGGGTTGACGGCCAGGTCATAGAGCCCGTGGTAATCGAACAGAAAAACACGCGATTCATAGGGTGCGAGTTCGAGATCAACCTTATCGGGGAAGATTGTTCCATCCATCATTCCGCTTTCAGGGTTGACCCTTTCCCCGAGTTGAGAGTCTGTTGCTAAGCCGACCGTAGTTTTTATGGAAGCGATACTTGTGTTCACCACGAAATAGATGTCGGCATTTTCAATCTTGCGACGAATGAATCCGACCGCATTCTTTGTTGCGCTATCTGAATCTTTGAAACGCAGATCGGGCGTAGTGGCATCATGCAATGCTTGCGTGAGTTGGTCGGCATTGGGGACGAGTGCGATGGGTGAGAGTTGTGATTTGTCGGCGAGGGGTTGGCCTTCGGCGTCGAGTGAAGGAAGTTTGCCGACGGCGATGATTTTTCCGTTGTGCGATGCCCAGTCGTTGATCTTGCGCAGCGTGTCGGTGGGGATGCGGTCAGTTGGCGGAAGGACGAGGATCTGGTGCGTGCCGAGACCGACGGAGTCGATGGCGTCGGAGTCGATGAAGTCGAAGTTGTAGCCGGCGGAGAGGATTGCGGAGATGAGCTCGCTGGGCACGAGCTTCTGCATGGCGCCGGTGACGGTGACGTGCGCAGGAGTGAAACCGGCCCAGGCATCGTCAGTAGGAAGTAGAACGGCAACCTGATTGGCGGGTTGACCCTGGCGCAGCAAATAACTGATGCGCGCGATGTATTCGGTGACGGCGGGCATCACCGGGTGCCAAGGGTTGTGGTCGTTGAAGACGGCTGCGGCGTAGAGCGACCAGCCGGGGTCACCGGGGACAAGTTCAGCGGGCGGCGGCGAGTAAGGCCAGCCGTGGAAGACGAGCTGGTTCTCGCCCATGATGAAGTCGATGTCGGCCTCGGCCTTCATGTCGAGCGGCGTGGCGCGGAAGACGGGCGAGTGCAGCCAGGTGAACGTTTCGCCGGAGGTGACGTTGTTGCCGAAGACGTGGTTCGCGCTCGTTGCCCAGCGCAGCGTGGAGAAGGCGCGCCACTGCGGACCTTCGCCTTCCGGCAGCGCAGCGAGGTGCTGCGAGGAGAAGCTGACCGCGGGTTCGCCGTAAGTCTGCGAGCGAAACTTTGTGCCGTGCGCTTTGGCCCAGTCGTTGATCTGAGTGAGGTAGTTTTCGTTGACGAGCTCGGTGAGGGTGCGGCCCCAATCGTGGCGGACTTTTTCTGCAGCAGGTGTGTTGCCGGCGACGAGTTCAGGCAGATGTGGGATGAGATCGTATCCGCGGCGCTTGAGGAACTGCTGCGGCAGGTCGGGTGTCCAGTCAGCGCCGTAGGCTTCGAGCGAGTCAGAGAAGATGGCGTAGGGCGGCGTGCTGCCAAATGCTTTGACGAGCGGTTCGCCGACCTTGGCGAGATGCGTGGCGACGGCTTCATGTGAAAAAGGGTCGAGGACATAACCTTCAGCACCGACGGCAGCGCGTTTTACCTGTTGGAAGGTATGGCTGACATAGAAGAGGAGAGCGACACGAGAGTTGGGTGAGGGAGTGATAGTGTCGGAGTCTATGGATTTCATTGTGGCGGCGTCCCAGCGTTTGGGTTCGCCGGGTCCGATGGTGCGAGCGATGAGCTTGTCGCCCTGGATAATAGTGAGCGACGGGATGCGGCCCTGATCTTTTGGGAGTGGGATTTCAGCGATCTTTGGAATACGAGTTGCGTTCGCAGGGATTGGAACTTCCAGAACACGAAGCATGCTGGCGGCTTCGCTAAGCGGCGTGTTGGAGCCACCATACGGCCAGCCACTACACAGGGTGACATCAATGCGCAGGCCGAGCTTGCGGCCTTCGTCTTTGGCGTAGGTGATGGCTGAGAGGTGTTCGGGCGAGAGGAAGGGCAAATTTTTGAAAGTGATGCCGCCGTTGCCGGTGCCGAGTCCCGCGGGATTGGGTCCATCGAGGACCTCGGGGTAGACGAAGGCGAGCTCTGCGCCGCCGATGCCGTCTGCCTTCATCTGCTGGAGCTCGCGGAGGATCTCCGGCTTGGTGACAGCGGCGCCGAACCACCACCAGCGCACCATGGGTCTGGCGCTGTCCGGTGGATGGAGAAAATTCTCACGGAGTTGCAGCAGCGTGGGTGTGGCCGAGGTCTGTGCGCTGAGAGGGAGGGCACACAAAACTGCGCCAACGGCGACGAAAGCGCGAATGCTACAGAACAGTTTCATGCGGAGCTACTCCTGTGGCGGAGAAGGTTTGGTTACAGGCTGCGCAGGAGCGAACTCCGCGTTTGGGTCAGGTTTCTTCTGGTGCTCGGGGTCCGAGTCGTAAGCGGGCGTGGGGCCACTGAGGATGGGCTCGGTAAGGCCGGCGAGTTTGGGATAGGTTTTCGCTCCGAAAAGGTCGAACACGGTGGCAGAGTTGATGCCGACCTTGAGCCATGAAGCTGGCACAAACAACGTATATTGCGGGCCGATGTTCCAGAAGCGACCAAGGCAGCGACCGTTAATCCAAAGTACGCCTTTGCCGAGCGAACGAACATCAAGGAAGGTGTCGCCGGTTTGCTCGAGCTTGAATCCGCCCCGAGCAAAATGCGGGCCTGGCTCTCCCATATTGTGTAGACCTTCCATGAAGGGAACAGTCGGCTCTTTGCTCATGGGAAGGCTGTAGATTTTCCAACCGGTCAATGGCTGGCCCGCAAGCGTTGCGCTGCGAATGCCCTTCCATTCCTGGCGCATCCACTTTGTGGAATTGAGGCGGCCTGTATTTTCGACGAGGATATCGAGCCGCGCGAGCTTTGTGGTGGTGAGCGTGACAGAAGTTTGGTTGTAATGACGATCGAGTGTGCCGGCAAGAACGCCGTCCAGATAGACCAGCGCAAAGTCATGCACCTGGTCGAGCTCCAAGAGAGCTTCATGAACTGGAGCATCGAGTTGTTTGCGATACAGGATGTATCCGTAACTCTGGCCGAGCTGCTCCATCGGCTGCGGTGTTTCTGAATCAATGGGTGCGGGAAGGGCCACCTGGTCGAATAGAGGCGAGGTGATGCCCAACTGGAACTCAGGAATCGCGATGACGGGTGGTGTTGATGGAACAGGAAGAGCCTTCTCGCCGGTGTGCTTGAGGATGAGATCGCGATAGGCGAAGAATTTTGGCGTGGGATGCCCAGCTTCGTCGATAGGAGCGTCGTAGTCGTAGCTGGTGACGTTACCGCGATAGTTGCCGGTGGATTGACTGGCTCCGGCCATCATGCCGAAGCTGGTGCCGCCATGCACCATGTAGAGATTGAGCGAAGCGCCTCTGGAGAGGATGGCATTGAGGTCTGCGAGCTGCGGTTCGATGGGGCGAGTCTCATGCGGATGCCCCCAGAGGTCGAACCAGCCGGGCCAGTACTCGGTGGCGAAGAGCGGCTGGCCGGGCCGCTGTTTGGCGAGAATATCCAGCGCTGCTGCAGCGCGACCGCTGCCGAAGTTGACGCCAGAATAGATGCCATCGATCTCGCCTGCAGCCAGGGCGCGTGAAGGGTCGACGGTATAGAGCAGCGATTTGTTGAAGCCAGCGGCGACAAAGATGTCGCGCATGTGATTCATGTAGACGTGATCGTTGGAGAAATTGCCGTACTCGTTCTCAATCTGCGTGGCAATAATAGGACCGCCGGTTTCAATTTGCAGCGAGCCGACTTCCTGAGCAAGACGGCGGAGCCAGCGTTCTGCGGGCAGCATGAAGGCGGGATCATTGGTGCGAAGCGCGGTGGACATTCTTGGATCGGCGAGCAGCCATGCAGGGAAGCCGCCGAACTCCCACTCGGCACAAGAGTATGGGCCTGCGCGAAGAAGCACGTGCAGACCTTCGGCTTGCGCGAGCTTGATGAAGGCGACGAGATCGTTGTTGTCTGCGAAATCGCAGACACCTGGCTTCGGCTCATGGACATTCCAGAAGACGTAAGTCGCGAGGGTGTTGAGACCCATTGCCCGAATCATCTTCATGCGTGTTGCCCAGTAGGCACGCGGCACGCGAGCGTAATGCATCTCGCCGGAGAGCACCTGGATCGGCTTGCCTTTGAGCACGAAGTGATCACCCTCAATTGCAAAGCCGGATGTTGGGTTTTGCGCGAAGATGCGATGCGTGGCCGCCGCCGCGGCTGTGAAGGCGAATGAGGCGATAGCTTGGCGACGCGTGATGTGCGATGCGCGGGCTGGTGAAAAAATCTTCATGCAGGATAGTTCTCCGTGTCCTGGGAGAGAAGGGCAGCCCATTTATTAGGCTGATTGCCCTCAAGCGAAGAAAGCTGCACGGCGAAGTTTCCTGTAGTGGAACACTCTGCGCCGATCGCGGCGACAGTAAGGCCTGTAGCCGCAGCAGTCAGACGGTTGAGCAAATCATTCTGGCTGCCGCCGCCCATGATATACAGACGGCGAAACTGTTTGCCTGTAATCTCCGTTACGCCGCGGAGTACTTCTGCGTAGCGCACGGCAAGCGAGCGAAAGATAAAGGCTGCGAGCTCGGGAGCATCCGCGGGGTCAGTGCTGAACTCAGGGAGATTGCGGCGATGCAACTGGGCATTAATGCGTTGCGGCATACGACTGGCGAGAAGAAGATCTGGGTCATCGACATCGAGATGATAGGAGAGCGCGGGGATGTTCTCGGAAGCAGCAATCAGGGACGCGATCTCGACGCGTGCGCCTTCAGCGGCCCAGGTTTCCATGCACTGGCGAAGCAACCACATGCCATTGACATTCTTGTGGAAGCAGATGGAGCCATCCGCGCCGGCGAGGTTGGTGAAATTTTCCTGGCGGGCACGCTGTGAATTGTTGGGCTCGCGGAGCAGTGTGCCTACAAGAGACCACGTGCCGGAGCTGATGTAGGCCCAATCGCCGGCAGGGTCAGGGACAGCCGCGATGGCTGAGGCAGTGTCATGGCAGCAGGGTGCGATGAGTCGCGTGTTCGTAAAAGCAGGGAGATTGGCCAGAGGGCCTGTGAGCTCGCCGAGATCGGCGCCGGGGTTGACGAGCTCAGGCATGGCAGAGCTCGGGACCTCGACGGCGCTGAGAATTTCGTCGTTCCAATCTCCATCGAGACCGAGTAGTTGCGTGTGGCTGGCGTTGGTGCGTTCGGAGACGGCGCGACCGCCGAGAGTGTGCAGGATATATTCCGGCAAGTTGAGCCAGGGCAGTGTGCGGAGCTCGGCATCATCTGCAAAGAGTTGATACGCGGTGTTGATGCGCAGCAGCTGGATGCCGGTGAGCTCGCGCATGCGCGCGGCGGATATGCGTTCCTGCAAAGCTGTCTCCGCGGCGATGGTGCGCTCGTCGCGATAACAGAAGGGATTGTCAGCGGGATTGCCTTCACCGTCGAGGCGAACATAATCGACTGCCCAGCCATCGACGGCGATAGAGCGAATGCCTTCGTTAGCGATCGAGGCGCATTGGCGCAAGCCCGTATGCAGGCCTGCGAGAATTGCATCAAGATTCCAGTGCAGACCTGTAGCGGTTTCAATAGTCTGGTTGGGAAAGCGATGAATGAGCTCAATTCGCGGCTTATAGTCCAGCCAGCGAAGCAGGGATACGCGGCAGCTCTCGGCGCCGAGATCGATGGCGACAAGAGCACGGCGATCCTGGACTGCAACAAGCAAAGAGGCCGGCGATTTCATTGCGGGAGCGCTCATGCGTAGCTCTTATCGCAGATAGGCTTCGGTAAGTCCGCCATCCACAGGAATGAGATGGCCGGTGGTGACAGGGGCCCTGGGACCACCGATGAACAGGATGGCTTCAGCACAGTCTTTGGGGTCAATCGGCACGTGGGTAAGCGTGCGCTTGGCGTAGAAAGTAGCCAACAGGTTGCGCAGAGCGTCATCGCTCGCCGAATCATCAAACGCGATGTTGTATTTGGTGAGCGATGCCTTCACCCGATCGCGCGGGAACATCGTGGAACCCTTGACGACAGTTGCGGGTGAGATGCCGTTCACGCGCAGCAGCGGCGCATAGGTCACGGCGAGTTCGCGAACGAGATGCGACAGCGCGGCTTTCGAGACGTCGTAAGCTTCTGTGCCGCGCTTGGGTACAACAGCATTGGCGGAGCTGGTGAGCACCACGCTGCAGGGGATCGCCTGCTTTTTGAAGATTGCAGAGGCTTCGTCCGTGAGCAGATAGTTGGCGGTTACATTGACTTCAAGCGTAAGCGCCCACTGCGCGTCCGTAACGATGCCGTCGGGGGAGGAGGGGAACATGGCGGCAGTGTTGATGAGCAGGTCGATTCCGCCGAACCCAGCCAGGGTGGCTGTGAGCGCCCGTTGGATGGCCTCGCGCTTGCGGATATCGATGACTGTGGCAACTGCACATTCGGGACCGCCGATTTTTTTGGCTTCGTGGGCGACCTTCTGTGCGGCCTCCTGTGAGAGGTCTGCGACGACAACGTGAGCGCCGCGTTCGGCGGCAAGGAGAACGACTTCGCGACCGATACCGCTGGCGCCCCCGACAACGAGAACGATGCGGCGAGAGAGTTCTTTCTCTGGCGGCTGGCGGCGGATTTTGGCTTCTTCAAGCGCCCAGTACTCGATGCGGAAAGCTTCGCTCGGAGGCAGCGCGACGTAATTCTCATGCACGGTGAAGGCAGAGGTGGGAGCAGCTGGGCCGGCCTGTGGCAGGTCTTCCGGACAGTTCGCGTCGTCCATGAATCCAGCGCCTTCCATCACGTGGATGGCGTTGATGTAGAACTCGCCGGTGATGCGCGATTCAGCTTTGTTTTTGCCGAAGCTGAACATGCCAACGCCGGGGACAAGTACGACGGTGGGGCTGGCGTCGCGCATGGCAGGGGAGTCCGGCAATGCGTGCGCCGTGTAGTACTCGGCGTATTCGGCGCGATAAGTTTCGAGCGCTTGTTCGAACTTTGCTTCGAGGGTCTCGAGCGTTGTGGTGGGATCCCAATCGACAAAGAGCGGACGAATCTTGGTACGAATGAAGTGGTCGGGGCAACTGGTGCCGAGGTGCGCAAGCTTTTTCGCGGAGTGTGAATTGACGAAGGCGAGAACGTCAGCCGCATCAGTAAAGCTACCGATGACGCGCTGCTTTGCGGAGACGCGACCGCGGATGAGCGGCATAAGCTTGAGTGCGAGCGACTGTCGGTCGGCGTGCGATTGCACCTTCGCGCCGCCAAAGCTGGAACTCTTCTTCGCCTGGTGATCGGCGATGAACTGACCGATCTGGTCGATGATGGTGATGGTGTTGAGATAGCTCTCGCGCTGGGTGTTGCCCCAAGTAAACAGGCCGTGGCCACCGAGCACGACGCCATCGCAGCCAGGTGTGGCAGCTACTGCGTCGCGCAGCATCATGGCGAGTTCAAAGCCAGGCCGCTGCCACGGAACCCACACGATCTTGTGGCCAAACTGCTTGTTGAACTCTTCCATCTTCTGCTTGCCATTCGCGGAAGCAGCGAGAGCGATGCCCCAGTCGGGATGCAGATGGTCGACATGTGGGAAGGGAAGAAAGCCATGCAGCGGAGTATCGATCGAAGCAGCGACAGGATTGTTGCCAAAGGTGCAGAGCGGATACATCGCGACCATCTCGTCTTCGCGTGCGACACCCTTATAGCTGTTGGCCAGGGCAAGCACTTTATCGAGATAGAGCGTGGCGAAGCCGGAACGCTTGATGCTGCCGAGGTCTCCACCTGAGCCTTTTACCCAGAGGATTTTTTTGGTCTGGCCGTCGAGCGGATCGATTTCATCGAGCTTGGAACTAGTGTTACCGCCACCAAAGTTTGTGAGGCGCAGATCGGAGCCGAGAAGGTTGGAGCGATAGCGCAGAAGTTCAGGCCCGTCGAGCTTGGAGGCAACGGCCTCATCCCAACGGTCTTCAAGAAAACGGAGCTTGTGAGCAGGGGGCATAAAGGCGCTTTTAGACAAAGGTCAGAGATAAACGAAGGTATAGCAACCGAACAAGATTACACGTTGCTGAACCAATAGGACAACTATTTCTATAGGGGTTTTCGGGCAGGAGCGGGGTCAGAGTGTGAATTTATGCCTGCGCAGTGCGCGATCGGGCAGAAGCTGGGCCAGTGGCCTTGGAAACGGGCTGCTTGGCCGCTTTTTCACTCACACCCGGGGTTGGGGATTCGCCTTCGAGCATGGCTCTGGCTCTATCGGCGGTAATGGCACGGTGCTCGACGTAGTTGTACGGGGCAACGGTTTCTCCACGCAGAATGGCGAGACCGAGGTCGATGAGGCGGGGGCCATATTGCTGCACCTCGTGGGAGATGGAGGCCATGGCCGGGCTGCCATGTCGACGCATTTCTACCAACATCTCCTCCAGGCAATCCTGCCCCACGACGGCAACATGGGTTTCGCGCCCGAGTTCGCGAACGGCCGCGATCGCGCCGACCGCGCTGGTGTCGTTCGCG
>Ga0206874_1272_pt1 | contig 11305 bp, 11 predicted proteins | sample Alteio_BWOrgCont_12_FD_152629 | JGI IMG/M metagenome (GOLD analysis project Ga0206874, IMG submission 152629) | Enriched cells from forest soil in Barre Woods Harvard Forest LTER site, Petersham, Massachusetts, United States -... | ecosystem: Environmental > Terrestrial > Soil > Temperate forest >...
AACGCCATGAGCTGGGCGTATTACGATGATTATATTTATAATCCCGGTGTTAGTTTGTATAAATGGCTGGAGCCGCTGCATCAGCCTATTGTGAACGACCGCTGGGCAGATAATAAAACCGACGACCTGCAATATGCGTGGTTCAATGGTATGGGCTATTGCGCCTGGGAAAATATTTGGGGGATATGGAACGGTGTGGCCCCACGCTATGCCGAAACCATCCGCAGGATGCACATGATCTATAGCAGGGATGCGGCGATGTTCCACAGTGAGGGATGGGAACCGTATACGCCAGTTTTGCAAAATGGTGTATTTGCCAGCAAGTTCCCACAGGGAGACCGGACGTTATGGACGTTTGTTAACCGTGATAAAAAAGCAAAATCGGGCCAACAAATTCAGCTGCCTTACCAACCCGGTGTAATTTATTATGATCTATGGAACGGCACGCAATTAAGCCCCGTGCATAAAGGCAACACTGTACTATTAAGTTTCGCGATGGAGGGCTATGGCTATGGTGCTATTTTGTCGGTAAATAACGGCATTACTAACAGTGACCTGTCCGTTTTTCTATCCAAAATAAAACAAATGGCGAAGGTGCCATTGAATAGCCTGCCCAACCAATGGCGGTTTTTGCCGCAGCATTTGGTAAGCATAGTGCCAACCGCGCCACATAAAACAACACCTGCGGGCATGGTGCTGATACCCGCGGCAAAGAATTTTAAGTTTGACGTAAAGGGCGTGATGATTGAGGGTGACGACATCCCCAAGGGTGTGGATGTGCAATATCCGTGGGAAAAAACTGCGGGGCGCGTTCATCATCATGTGATGGATATTAAGTCGTTTTATATCGACCAATATCCCGTGACTAACATGCAGTTCAAGAAGTTTATGGACGCCACGCATTATCAACCCAAAGACGCACATAACTTTTTAAAATACTGGAGCAATAGTAGCTATCCGAAAGGCTGGGGCAACAAGCCTGTTACCTATGTAAGTATTGAAGATGCCCGCGCTTACGCCAAATGGGCCGGGAAACGCCTGCCACATGAGTGGGAATGGCAATATGCCGCGCAAGGAATGGATGGGCGGCTTTATCCATCGGGTAATAAATCAGATTCGACCTTCATTCCGCCTGCCGATCATAACCGCGCTATGCGCCCGCCGACTGACGTTAATGCTTATAAAGAGCAAAGTCCGTTTGGCGTGCGCGACCTGGTAGGCAATGTTTGGCAATTTACGGATGAGTACGTAGACGACCATACCCGCGCGGCCATACTACGCGGCGGCAGTTATTTTTACCCGCAAACAAGTATGTGGTATTTCCCGCAGGCGCATAAGCTGAATGAGCATGGTAAATACCTGCTAATGTCGCCGGGACGGGATAGGGCGGCTACTTTGGGATTTAGGTGTGTGGCGGATAGGTAATATTTAAAATGAACGTCATGCCGAACTTGTTTCGGCATCTCAAAAGTTAAGTATACATCATGCGGGTTATATGTCCTGTGGGATGCTGAAACAAGTTCAGCACAATTATTAATACTATTTCAGCGGCCTTGCTGCCACTCCTTCAAAAGTTATCTTCACCGGCTTGATAAAACCGTCTTTATCAAAATACATATGGTCGATGCAGGTGACGCGGTGGTTGGCATCTGTTTCACCTAATGGGCGGCGGTGGTAAACGATATACCAATCATCGGTTCCGGGAACATTGATAACCGAATGGTGCCCCGCGCCCGTAGCCACTTTAGGGTCTTGCTGCAATACCACGCCAATGCGTTTGAAAGGCCCGGTAGGTGAATTACCGATGGCATAAGCTACGCGGTAGTTGGGGCCGGTCCAGCCGCCTTCGCTCCACATAAAATAATATTTGCCTTTGCGGAGAAACATTACCGAGCCTTCCACATAGCCTTCGGGGGTTATGGATTTATAGATAGTGCCATCATCAAAAGGTGTAAGGCCTGTAAAATCCTTGTTTAGTTTTACGATGTTGCAATGCTGCCAGCCGCCATAGATCATATAGTATTGCCCGTCGTGGTCTTTAAAAACAAACTGGTCGATTGGCTGCGCGCCGTTCCGTATCTCATTTATCAGCGGCCTGCCTAAATGATCCTTGAACGGACCGGCGGGACTGTCGGAAACACCAACGCCTATGCCGCCGACCTCTGTTTTATCATCATGAATATCATTCGCTCCAAAAAAGAAATAATACTTGCCGCCCATTTCAGCAACAGCGGGTGCCCACATGGCTTTTTTGGCCCATTTTATGACGGCTGTATCAATAATGTCGGGATGCTTTGTCCAATGCACCAGGTCCTTCGACGACCAGGCATCAAAATGCACCTGCTGCTCGTAAGGCGTGGAGTAGGTAGGATATATCCAGTATTGGCTCTCAAATATTTTAGCTTCGGGGTCGGCATTCCAACCCTGTATTACCGGGTTGCCGGACATTTCGGTTTTTTGCTGCGCGACGGCAGAACCGGATATAAAAGCTGAAACAACTATTAATAGGATTGCTTTAAAGTCGGATGTAAATTTCATAAGGCAAATATTAAAAAAATTATTGCTGCAATTTCACCCTGATAAAGCGTGGGTGATAATGATGACCCCATCGTTTTATATCGTTAAAAAAATCAAGCGATATAACATTGTAGCTGATGAGCAGTTCATCAGGTTCGGAAAGATTGGTATGTACTTTGGCGTTATAAGGCACCAAGCTTTTGTTTTCGCTATTTTCAGGGGCTGTGTACAGGTTTATAACCGGCCCGAATGGACCCTGCGGGCTCAGGCCTAACCGCAGGCCAACATTGTTGCCTAAACCATCGGTCTGAAAGACCAGTGCATAGCGCCCATCGGGCAGCGGGCTAACACTCAGCTCATGCGAAACACGGGTAGTTACTTCGGCTATCTGATTTATATCGGCGTTCCAGGTTTTACCGTCCCAATAACGCCATTTGCTGAAATCTTCATAATCCTGCGGCAATACGCGCGCCACCAGCAGGCTTAAATGATTTGGCCGCGTGCCGTATACATAAATATAGCCGTCAGGGTTTGGTGCGCCTGCGCTTTTGGTATTCACAAATACCGCTGATCCCAGTACACCATAATCGCGCGGTGTCTTTCCCGGGATAAAGAACGGGGTATCCTTTTGTTTTTGATCGGTAAATGGGGGCTTGCTGCCTTTGGGGATGATAATTAACGATGTGCCATGTTCATCAAAAGCAAAGGCATCGTTATCCTTCAGCCATTTTACCTTGAAGGCATTGATGTAGGTTTTGCCGTTAACGGGATTCACAAAGCCATCGCCCAGCCAGTAAAAATCCTTTGGCCCGGCTTCGGGCGTATTGGGGCTGAACATGGTTTTGGGATTGCCTTTATCATCTTTAGCGTAAATGAATTTTATATGGTCGTTTGGCGGTACGCCATCAACATAAGCACAGGTATTGTGCACCAACACATAGCCGGGCTGTGGTATATCATTCACCACATCGCCTATCATGGTATCGCTGAATATGAGTAGCGTTTTAGTATGGTTGCCTGGTTTATCGTTGCCATTCAGGGGGATGGAATAAATGCCATCGGCCCCGAACCACCCCGAGTTACGCACGAATAACGACGTCCATTCCGGCGCCATTACAGTAGTAAACTTTAGCGTAGTGGTATCAGTATTCTTAGGCCAGCTTTGCGCGAAACTTTTATTAAAAAAGGGGATGGTAATTACTAACGCAATTACTATCCCCTTAAAATACGTATTCACGAAAGCTGTCATTATATATATCTGCGTGATTTAAAGTTTCAATCTTTCACCTTTAAGCTTTCGCCTTTTACCTATTTTATCCCGTAATGGTCATTCATCAGCTTCACAAAAATGCCACCCGGTAATATTGATTTAAGCGTTGTGGCAATAGTTTGGCCGAAAGCGCCCACTAAATAATTGTGTTTTGGATTGCTTTTATCCACTATCTTAACAAGTTCCGCTGCCAGTTTTGATGGATCAGCACCGATGCTTTCGTCTTTTTCCATGGCGGCGACGGCGGCGTTATACTCGCCGTTTAGTTTCTCATTTTTTAGCGGGAACGGAACTTTTTCACGGCTTGCGGTAAAGTCGGTTTTGAAATCGCCGGGGTTTACCACAACCACTTTAATGCCAGTAGTCCGCAACTCCATGCGCAGGCTTTCCGAATAACCTTCAATAGCAAATTTCGACGCGCTGTACAGCCCCTGATAAGGTAAACCAAACAGGCCGGCCAATGAGCCGATATTGATAACCATACCTTGTTTCTTCTCGATCATGCCCGGCAATACGGCGCTGCTCACACGTACCACGCCAAAAAAGTTCACTTCAAATTGTTTTTTGGCAATGTCAACCGGCATGGCGTAAAGCGGTCCGGTTATCCCGTTGCCCGCATTGTTGATCAATACATCAATTTTGCCTTCGGCCTTAATAATGGTATTAATAGCCGCATTAACCGAAGCGTCGTCGGTAACATCCATTGACAGCGGTTTAAAAGGCACGTCTTTTATTTTTTTCGCATCGCGGGAGGTACCGTAAACTGTATGGCCCTGGGCCTGCAGCGCTTTTGCCGTAGCTAAACCTAAGCCCGATGAGGCTCCCGTAACAAGAATTACTTTTTTCATTGGTATAAATTTGATGGGGTTTATTTTTTTATAAACATACTAATTTAGTGTAAGACAAGAAAAATTTTGTCTGAACCCATCTCCGCGCGTCATTGAGGTACGAAGCAATCCCACTATGCAGGTTGCCTATATGCAAGTTTGCTACTTAGCGTGTGAGGTTGCTTCGTCGTATCTCTTCGCAATGACGTGAAGGGAGGTGCTACATCTTCATCAAGCTTGGATTTATCCTGATATAAACCTCTAATCCTATTGGCGCGCTGCCGTAAAGCGGGTGCAATGCCGTGAGCGAAACATTTACGGTAGCTTGTACGCCGCCTGTAAGGTTGGTATGTTTATAGGTGCTGAGGATGTGGTTAACGCCTAAAGTAATGGCATTGATGTTAAAATTGGGATTGGCCGGAAAGTCGCCGGTAAGATCCAATTCATCGGCATCCTTTTCTACAAATTCATACCGACCGTAAATGGCGGTTTTATGCCATTGGAAGCTGTTTTCCAGCAATACCGATGGCAGTGTTTTTTGATTATCGGAATAATGGTTTTGCCCGTATACTAAAGTGGTAGCCACATAACTGTCGTCGTTCAGCATTTTGGTGTGGATGGCTGAAGCGGTAAACCGGTCGACATTCTGCAAAGGCTCAATAGCTTCCGGACTATGTATCCAACCGTTGGATACCTGCAAGGCCCACTCTTTTGAGGGGTTGTATGATAGTCGTACAGAATAAGAATCGAACCGCATCGGGTCGAAATTATAACGGAACTCATCCGGTTCGCGGCCGGTAAATACAGAGCCTTCCAGCTTTACGTTTTTTAACCTGAAACCTAATGTGGCTACGCCAAAAGTGATGTGCGTTGCATCCTGGTAATGGTGGCCCAATGGCGCGTCGGGATCATTCATTGCCGAAAGGCGATGCATGAATACAGGTGGCCCTAAGGCAGGCTCGCCGGGGTAGCCAAAGGATGCCGATATATCAGCATCCTTTGCCACCTTTTGCGTGTAGTTAACACTCAACTCGGCAAACAGGTCGTGCGGGTGCTGGGTGTCGACCAGCTTTTTCCCTTTGTATGATTCGCCGGTTTGGTAAAGCAGCGGGTAGCCGCCCGGCCCCACCAAAAACGGGTCGAACGAAAACATGGTGTTTATGGAAAATAAACCATTGTTGCCAACTTTGTGCTGGGTCATGGCCATAAACCAGTCGGGCGCATCAAATTTTTTGCCCCCGCGACTGCCTTGTTTAAATAGGTCCTGGTTGTTGTAGCGGGCAAAAAAGCTGCCGTGTATCATAGTCATCCAATCGCCAGTGTGTATCATGTAGGCGTAAGCCGGGGTTTCATCGGGCACCCATGATGTTCCTGAACCGTCGCGGCTCATGGGCACATCAAGCGAATACTGGCTGTTCATAGTCATGGGTTTCATGCCGTCCATTTGCATGCCGCTCATGTCCATATCGCCCATATCCATTTTCATTGGTTTTGCAGGCGCTTTTTTATGTGGCTTTGCGGGCTTTTTAATGGTATCCATCTTCATGCTGCCCATATCCATTTTTTGCTGCGCGAAAACCGGCGAAGCTATCAACATCAGCATAAAAAAATAATACGCTTTCATAAATACATTAATTAAAAACGTTAAAAATATTATATTCCAACCTTACAAGGTATGTGTTCCCGCTTGTGCGTTTCATGTCGTTATATAAAGGCGTGCGATAAGAAAAATCAACCCTGAATACACTATTGAATATCAATTGTAAAGCAGGGGCAGCATCAAGGTAACTTTGCCCGTAACCCGGGTTGGCCTTACCCAATAATTCGAAGTATAAATTTAAATTAACCTGGTTGTAGTTTTCGTATGACTTTGGGAGCAATAGATACCCGGCCGATAATGTATAACCAACAGCATCGCGCGCATTTTGTTGCGGCAGGTCATAACCACCCCGGTTATCGAACGCGTGCAAATAGCTTGCCGAACCCGACAAGGCCAATTTGTGCAGTAACTGCGTAAACACCACGCCACTTTGCAAACCGCTATTATCGCCTTCCAGCGAAATTTCCTGGTTTGGTAGCGGGTTATTTATGCTTGCTGCTTTTACAAAAAACGCCCCACGGAAATGCTTCTGCACCGAGTCGACAGATAAAAACCGGTATTTGGCGTATAGGCTACCCCCTTCAAAATGCTGCTGATCATGATAATAATCAGATTCATATAACGAGCCGTGTACCATAAGGTTTTTACTGGCGCCGTACATGATTTCAAGCGTGGTGCGGTCTTTATAAACCGGGTTAAAATAGCCCTGGTTCTCCAGCCGTATACCAACCGAATGAGTTGCCATATTGCTGGCAGGCTCGGTATTTACATACAGCTCCTGTGCAAATGCAGGGCATGCCAAGGCCATGAGGCTTAGGGCCAAAAGTAATTTTTTCATAACCTTATAATTAAAGGTTAGATGGCCAGGTGGTATACTTTGCCGGGCTTCCCGTTGTCAGTTGCTACAGGCTGATATTTTTTATAGACAGCCGGTGGAGCGAAGCCTTTATCGACAACCGTTACGGCAACGGCGCCATTTAAAGCCTGGTTAGACCCATTCATTAATTTATAGGTATTGCCTTCAAAATTAAAGTAGTTGTTATCTAACTTAACATTATTGAAGTTGAAGGTGAGCTTTAAATTGTTTACAAAAAAGCCCGATGCCTGTACCTTTTTGCTGATCATATCCAGGTTAACCGGCACATCCTTTTTAAAGGAAAGTACAAATATGTTTTTGTTCAGGTCGACCTTAATATCGCTTATAAAATCAAGCGTACGTAATGATTTTTCGGTAGCTTTTGAACACATGGAACAGGTTAGGCCGCTAACTTGTAATTCGGCTTTGGTAAATTGAGCATTGGCCGCGCTAATTGAAAATGCCAGTATGGCTATAAATAATTTTAGAGTTTTCATGTTGAATATTATTAATCATAAAAAAATAGGAATATACCGAAGGAGCCCTTCGGGGATAATAAGCTTTACAGGGTAAAGCGTTTACGATCAATAATCAGATACGGAAAGTGCAGTTTTTTATAAATACGGGGATGTTATCGGCTAAAGACCCGTCAGGAGGTGCCCGGCCGATGGTAGCTTGTGTTGAAGTAACCGGGATATTAAAAACAACGTTGGCAAACGGCAGCCTGGCTATATGAAAGCTAAATAATTTGCCTAAAAACGAAGGAAATTCACCTACATGCGAGTCCTTTATTTTTATGTTGATCTGTTTTTCGGTGCAGCATTTCATTTTGCTGTTCACCATGTTGTTGCTACAGTTTTTTACCGGGGTATTAATATTTACCGCAGTAATAACTTTGCCACAATAACGCAGGTTAATTGCAAAGCCCATTGCTGTAACTATATACAGCATGGTTAATACAATTGCGCCTGATTTTTTAAACATGATGTAAATATAAAGGTTTTACCATCAAACTTGCATCACAAAAAACAAATGGAAATTGAAAATGACAATTTAATTGCCCGGGGAGATCGCTTTGCTACTATGGCGATGGGTTTAAAACCTTGGGTGCTCGAAGACCAAAAGAGCGGCGGAATTGTGTGATTCCCCTCTTGAGAGGGGTGTAGGGGTGTGTCCTTTGCGCTTCATTAACACACCCCTACAGCCGCACTTTCCCACGCGCCCCCTCTCAAGAGGGGAACAAAAAATATTTCGAACACTCGTGGTTTAAAACCCACACTATGCAAAATCCGCCGGGAATTGTTTACTTCTTGCCGCTAACTACCGTAATCACCACACGGCGGTTTTTTTCGCGGCCCTCGTGGGTTTTATTGTCGGCTATTTGCTCGGTGGCGCCTTTGCCCTGGGTGGCCATGCGCTTATCATTAACACCGGCGGCAACTAAAAATGTTTTTACACTATCGGCCCTTTTAACGGATAGATCCATGTTATAATCGGCTGTACCTAAACTATCGGTGTAACCCGTAATGGCGAGCGTTACCTTGGGGTTATTCTTCATATTGGCGGCCAGGCTTTTCAGGCTGGTTTGTGCATCGGGACTAAGATCGGCACTGCCGGCATCAAACAGCAATACCTGGTTAAACTTGGCCATTTGGTCAATCTTGCTGCCTATGTAAGCACCCGCGGTGCCACCTATAGCGCCGCCTATAATGCTGCCTAAGGCAGTATTGCCCGCGGTTTTACCTATCAGCGCGCCAACGGTAGCCCCCGCTCCTGCGCCTATAGCTGCGCCTTTTTGTGTTTTTGAAGCTGTACTGCAACCCACGCTTAAAAAAAGCAACAGGACAAACAGCAAGCTAAATACAGTGGTTTTTATGGTAAAGTTCTTCATTTATTGCAGCGGACCGCTCCCTTTCTGCCAGCATAACTGCAAAGCAAATGCCAAAGGAACATATTTACCTGTTTAGAGGCCATGTGGGTACCGATAGCCCCGTTTAATTACTATAGCAACATTTTTTTACTATTTAGGAAAGTATTGAAGGTATTAGCCACCCCTCAGATTCGCTTTATAGCAATACCTGTGGCCCGTTTTTAGTACAGAAATGTAATTATAGCGCAGGTGAAAGCGTGTTAAGATCAAACCGGATAATAAATTCGGTGCCTTCGCCAAGCTTGCTGTTTATTTTTATGGTGCCGCCAAGCGCTTCAACCTGGGTTTTTACCATAAAAAGCCCCATGCCTTTGCCTTCGGCGGTGGTATCAAAGCGTTTGTAAAGGCCAAATAGCTGGTCGCCATTTTTTTCAAGGTCAATCCCTTTACCATTGTCTTTAAACCGTAGTTCTACCTTATCTTTTAATTTGCGGCTGGTTATGGTTATTATGGGGTCGATGCCGGTTTGCCTGTATTTTATACTGTTTGATACCAGGTTATAAAATATGCTGTATAAATAACTACGGATGGTGAACAGCGACCCCACCTCATCAAAATCACAGTTCAACTGCGCATGCTCCTTTATGATGGTGTGATAGGTGTTGGTTATAATATCATCGCATAGTTCCTTAAAATGCACGTTTTCCTTTTGCTCGTTAACCGGGCGGCGGGCCTGCAAAATACTGTTCAGATCTTTTATTACCGTGTCGATGTTTTTTATCGACTGTGACAACCTCTCCACTACCTCGAGTTTCGATTCGGCATCAAGATCTTCATCATGGTCTTTAAGCATATCGGTCAGCCCCATGATATTGGCTACCGGGGCACGCAGGTTGTGCGATACGATGTAAGTGAATTGTTCCAGGTGGCTGTTATGCTGTATCAGGTCGGCGGTAATGCGTTCGCGTTCAAGCGCCATTGTTTTAGCTTCGGTAATATCTTTGTTGGCTAAAATAAACCCCCAGTTTTTGTTGTCGTTATTCTCTACATTAAGCCAGCGTACGTCATACCATTTGGTAATGCCATTGGCATCAGTAAAATTCAGCTCATAATTCGCATTTTCGCCATCTGCCACCTTTTTAAGCATTTGCATAATAAATGGCCAGCGTTCTTCGGCAAAATAATCTTTTATGAATTTGTTAACCTCAAGGCTCTTTTTGTTTTGTTCTTCCGAATATTTTTGAGCCAGCGCATTAAAGGATACTATATGTAATCCCGAATCGAACAAAATATAGGCCGTATCGGTATTATCAAAAATGGTACGCAGGTTTGCTTCCGATTTTTTAAGGGCTTCTTCGTCTATTACGGGCGATCGCATTACTGGCTTAAATTGATTAGGGTGCTGGGGTGTAAATATAGCAGATAATATTTACGCGCAAACTTAAATCGATCTCTTTCAGGGGTTAAGCCAGCAAAAAGGCCCAATGTTTTAGCATCGGGCCTTTTTATATATTGTTAAACAGACCTCAAATTATTGGTCGTCATCGTCAGCCGGAATGCTGGCTATGCGGTAACCGGTGTTACCATCACGATCGACAAACGACTGGTAGTAAATATCATTAGGCGATACATAATATTTTTTGCCGTTCAATGTTACCCTGCGGCATCCATCGGGCAATTCGTTCACAATATCGCCAACTTTAGGCGCGGCATCATCGGGTGCAACGCCGCCGTCATCATTGGTATTTAGTACGCCATCCCTGCCTGCAACTTCATAAACGGTTTGTTTCTGATCGTTAACAACAGGTTTGTAGTATACGCCGTTCATTTCATAGAACTGTTGGCCATCTATTACTATCGACTTAGCACCTTCGGGCAAATTTGGAACTGCTGCACCAACGGGAGGGGTAGCAACCTGGTAGCCACCGCCATCATACGGAGTATAAAATACGCCGCCATAATAGTAATACAGATCGGCACCCCAATAAAACGGATAATAGCCAAAAGGTAAACCACCAAGGTAAAAACCCAGGTGCGGATAACCGTAATAGCCAAAGCCGGGCCTGTAGAAACCGCCGCGCGCGTAAGTTGCCACGCCATGTACACCTGTAAAACGGGCACCTATATTACCTGCGGCAAATGAACTGCGCGCCGAAATACCTGTGCTATGGAAACCGCCGCCAATGCTGGCGCCGCGAAAACCGCCGCCTATGCTTATGTGGCCGCCATGCTGGGCACTTGCTGTTGTTATAACAGCGATTGAAAGGAAACCGGTTAAAAATAAACCGGAAACGTATTTATATAAGCTTTTCATGATTAATACTTAAACACAAGTTAAACAGAAATTTTATTTATAAAGTATATT
>Ga0206874_1273_pt1 | contig 11250 bp, 10 predicted proteins | sample Alteio_BWOrgCont_12_FD_152629 | JGI IMG/M metagenome (GOLD analysis project Ga0206874, IMG submission 152629) | Enriched cells from forest soil in Barre Woods Harvard Forest LTER site, Petersham, Massachusetts, United States -... | ecosystem: Environmental > Terrestrial > Soil > Temperate forest >...
AACGGCGAAAACCCTTTCACCTTCGCGGTATTCACTGTTCGGCGAGGCGTCGTATCAAATATCCCCGCTGACGAAAGGCGACGTTGCCGGCATCGTCAATCCTGCGGATGGCTCGTTCTATGTCGGTCCATCGGTAACCACGTCATTGACAAACGAAATAGACCTTCTACTTGGCGGAGAATTATTTTACGGAAACCATAACACGCTCTACGGCGATTACGGAAAACTTTTATACATGCGGCTGAAGTGGAGTTTTTAGTGCGCCGCGTTCGCTACTGCCGCGCCGGTTATGCCAATCTTTGTTAGACCCCACGAATTGAATCGGTCATCCTTTCCATTTCCTACGTATTCGCAGTGTGTTATATTGCAATCGGAAAATGAAATCAGCAAGTATTATTGTTCTTATTCTTGCCGTGTGCGCGGGGTGCGCACGGGCGCCGCAAAAGCAGACCGGGAAATCGGCAGCGACGGCATGGCAAACGGGGATCACGGTTGCCGATGAGCCGGGAAATTACAATTCGGATGAAGCGCTTGCCGTATATGCGAACGCCAAGTCGCTTGGCGTTCGTTGGATTGGGCTGACGCCCGCCGGATTTATGTACGACATCCATAAGCCGCAGGTGCGCTGGCGCGAACAGCAAAACATAGGGGATGCGATTGATGCCATACACGCGCTCGGCTTGGCGGTAACACTGAAACCCTATCTTTGGAGCGGTCAATTTTACCGTGAAAATACATGGACGGGTGAAATCGAGATGCAATCGGAGAGCGATTGGATGACGTTTTTCCATCAGTATGACGATTTCATCCTGAATTATGCGCGCACAGCCGAACAGCACCATGCCGAACTGCTTTGCATCGGTTTGGAATTACCAAAGACACTACCGCGAACCGTCGATTGGAATAATCTTATCCGGCAGGTTCGCGGCGTATATCACGGCATGATTACGTATGCATCCGCCGGAATTGACGAAGCCAAAAATGTTCCATTCTGGGTCGCGATGGATTTCATAGGTGTGGATGCGTATTGCAGTTTATCGGACAAATCGTCGCCCACCGATCAGGAATTATATGACGGATGGAAGCCGTTTGTAAAGCAATTAGACTCCTTGAGCGCCGCGCAGGGAAAGAAAATTCTTTTCACCGAGGCGGGATACCGCAGCTGCGACGGCGCGGCATGCAAGCCCTGGGAATGGGCGGAGACGAACCCGCATCCGGTTGACGTTCAATTGCAAGCGCGCTGCTATGAAGCGTTGTGCAAAAGTTTCTTTTCAAAACCGTGGTTTGCCGGCATGTATTGGTGGAAATACTATGCCACGCCGACCGCCGGAGGACTTGACGACAACGATTTTACCCCGCAAAACAAACCCGCTGAAAAGGTGATAAAAAAATGGTATTCGGCGATGGATTCTTTACACGCGGGGAATGGTCTTGAATGAACATTTGGAAAATTGTTGATTGCATGTCATAATTCGTGTAGTTCACTAACAATTCACGTTCACAACAAACACAGAATATGTGCGGCATCGTCGGATACATCGGCACAAAAAATTGCGAACCTCTTATCGTCAACTCGCTAAAGCGTCTTGAATATCGCGGATACGATTCCGCCGGCATCGCCGTTGTCACGCACGGAGCGTTACAGGTGCGGAAGAAAGCGGGCAAGGTTTCGGAATTGGAAGAAGCGCTCGACGCCAGTCCGGTTTCGGGCACAATCGGAATCGGGCACACGCGCTGGGCAACCCACGGCGCGCCGACGGATTTGAACGCACATCCTCATTGCGATCAAGATAACATCTTCGCACTCATCCACAACGGTATCATCGAAAACTATGCCGTGATAAAACAGAAGTTGCTCAAGCGCGGCGTCGTATTCCGCTCGGAGACCGACACGGAAGTTCTCGTGCAATTGATAGCCGTCCTCTATAAAAAGACGCATGATTTTGAATCCGCCGTGCGTCTTGCATTGAACGAAATCGTAGGTGCCTACGGTATTGCCGTGCTTTGCGCCCGCGAGCCGGACAAACTTATCGTCGCCCGCAACGGCAGTCCTCTTGCCGTCGGCATCGGCGAAAACGAATATATCGCCGCTTCCGATGCTTCGGCGATTGTGAGCCATACCCGCCAGGTTGTGTATTTGGCGGACGGCGAAATGGCAATCCTTACGCGCACGGGCATGACGACCAAAACAATTGACGACGTTGCCGTTACCAAAGATATTGAAGAAATTACGCTGGATGTTGAGCAATTGCAAAAAGACGGGTTTCCGCATTTCATGCTCAAGGAGATTTATGCCCAGCCGGAGACTATCCGCGATGCCTTGCGCGGCAGGCTGTTGCCGGAGGAAGGCACTGCGCGACTCGGCGGGCTTGCCAAAGTTGAAGGCAAATTGCGCACGGCGAAACGCATTGTCTTTTTAAGTTGCGGCACCTCGTGGCATGCGGGATTGGTCGGCGAATACATGATTGAACAATGTGCGCGCATTCCCGTCGAAGTGGAATATGCGTCGGAGTTTCGCTATCGGAATCCCATGGTTGGCGAAGGCGACGTCGTGATTGCAATTTCACAAAGCGGCGAAACCGCCGATACGCTGGCGGCGCTGCGCGAAGCGAAACGACAAGGTGCGCTCGCGCTCGGAATTGTGAACGTAGTTGGCAGCACGATTGCCCGCGAAACGGACGCGGGCGTTTATATCCACGCCGGCGCGGAAATTGGCGTCGCTTCCACCAAAGCATTTACCTCCGAGCTTGTGGCGCTCGCGTTGATAACGCTGATGCTCGCGCGGATGAGGACGCTTTCTTATGTCGAGGGCACGCGCATCGTGCGTGCGCTGGAGGAACTTCCCGTGCAGGCTGCGAAAATCCTGCTCGCAGATTCAAGCATACAAGCAATCGCGGAAAAATTCAAGGATGCACGCAATTTTCTTTACCTCGGCAGAGGCTTCAATTTCCCCATCGCGCTGGAAGGCGCGTTGAAATTGAAAGAGATTTCCTACATCCATGCTGAGGGCTACCCCGCCGCAGAGATGAAACACGGGCCGATTGCGCTGATAGACGAAAACATGCCGGTCGTCGTTATCGTCCCGCACGATGAGATCCATGACAAAGTCATCAGCAACATCGAAGAAGTCCGCGCGCGGGGCGGGCGCATCATCGCCATTGCGACAGAAGGTGATAAGCATATCGAGCAGCTTGCCGAACACGTGGTATATATTCCGCAGACGCTTCCGATGCTGACGCCGATACTCTCCGTCATTCCGCTGCATTTGCTTGCATACCATATTGCCGTCATGCGCGGCTGCAATGTTGACCAGCCCCGCAACCTTGCAAAAAGCGTAACGGTGGAATAACTGTGAAGTTATGAAATGAGACCTCTGAATAAGAGACTGTCATTCTGAGGAAGCGACGCGACCGAAGAATCCCATACATAGTGCTTCTCATCACGGTGCGATTCTTCGCTGTGCCCAGTATGACAATGGGGAGAGACTTTTTCAGAGTGATGAATTCTGCGTTATGAGTGATAAATCATAAATGGTATTTTTGCGGCTCATAACTTTTCGACCATAACTTCGTATGGACCCTTGGCGCAGTTGGTTAGCGCGCTTCCTTGACATGGAAGAGGTCATAGGTTCGAGTCCTATAGGGTCCACTTACACCGCTTCTCGAATGTTATTCGAGCAACCACAGTTCTTTCCGTTTTAATTCGGCGGCTTTCCGTTTATAGGGTTTTACCCGCGCCGCATATTTCTCCAATTGCAATTGTATCTCGGCGAACGTGTGAAAATTGTGATATGGAATTCCGTTTGCTTCGCAATAGACGGCGAGCCGGTCTTTCGCAAAAACTATGTCCGAGCGCTCCGCCGGGCAGCAATCGCTGGTGCCATTGCCGATATAGACGATTGAGTCCTCCTCGCCGGCGTTATCCAGCACGTGCAGGCATTTGCAGTTCGCCGTCATCGTGCAATGCTCGCGGGTGAACGGAAACGTTACGTGGAGCCTGCCGTCCGCCATAACGGCGGAATTCGCAAAGACGGGGACGCCTTCAATGTGGTTTGCTTCAAAAATACCGTGGATGTAAAAATCCAATCCATCGCTGACGATGAAGAGATCGAGTTTGCGAGACTTACAGAAATCCGCAAATGGGATGAACGTTTCATCAATCGGAAACGTGCGGAAAAATTCTTCAATCTCACCGGGAACGAACGTCCGGGAGTTTTTCGTCACGAACGTCCAAAAATCGTTCGAGAGCAGTTCTTTCTTCTCGTATTTTTTTCCGAGATCGTGTATCTCCTTAACCTCGGCAAATAATACTCCCGGGGTATCGCGGTGCGTAATCGTCCCGTCAAAATCACAAAATATTTTCAAGGACATTGGATGCACATTGAACTAAACATTGAACCGGAAATAGACGACGTCGTTATCGCGCATGACGTATTCCTTCCCTTCGATGCGGAGAAGCCCGGCTTCCTTCACCGCTCCCGTGCTTCGCAATCGGATAAGGTCGTCGAAACTTACAACTTCCGCGCAAATGAAACCGCGCTCGATATCGGAGTGAATAACCCCCGCCGCTTGCGGGGCGCGTGTTCCCCGCGTTATCGTCCACGCCCTCACCTCCGGCTCGCCGGCGGTGAGGAACGTGATAAGCCCAAGAAGATTGTACGCTTCGTGGATGAGCCTCGTGAGGCTCGATTCCGACATGCCTAATTCGCCCAGAAATGCCATCCTGTCCGCGGCGGGCAGTTCTGCAATTTCCGCCTCAATTTTTGCGCACACGACAACCACTTTTGCATTGTCTTTTGCCGCGATTGCGCGAACTTCTTCGATAAGCGGGTTGCCGTTGCGAAGCCCGGCTTCATCGGTGTTTGCAACGTACATCACGGGTTTGTCCGTCAGCAAGTGCATGTCGAATATGACCGGCTGTTCGGTCTCGGAACGGGTGAAATATCGCGCAAGCCGCCCTTCGCTCAGGTGCTGTTTAAGGTTTTGCAAAACCTCAAGCGCTTCCTTCAACTTTTTATCGCCTGTTTTTGCGCGTCGTTCTGATTCGGCGATGCGCCGCTCGACGGTATCCAAATCTTTCAAAATCAATTCCGCTTCAATGATTTCGATATCGCGCTGCGGTCGGATGGCTGCGTCCACGTGAATGACGTTCTCGTCCTCGAAACATCGCACGACGTGGGCGATTGCCTCAACCTCGCGGATATGGGCAAGAAATTGATTGCCAAGCCCTTCGCCGCTTGCGGCGCCTTTCACGAGTCCGGCAATATCAACGAACGACACCGTTGCCGGCGTGATTTTTTTGGGATGATATAACTCGGCGAGCGCGTCGAGCCGGGCGTCTGGAACCGGCACAACGCCGATATTCGGCTCGATTGTACAGAACGGATAGTTCGCCGCCGCCGCTCCCGCGGAGGTAAGCGCGTTGAACAACGTTGATTTCCCGACGTTTGGCAGCCCGACGATGCCGCATGATATTCCCATTATAATATTCCTCCGGGGTAACGCGAAGAAACTCGCAAAACAGGAAACGATTCAGTGCGCATTGCCGCACTCCGCGAATACCACGGAGTTTGCATCGCAGGCGAATAAAAATTCGGCGATTTCAATAGAAAATTATCCAATTTTATTAGGGGCTTCAAAATATGTATTTTGCAACGAAAATGACAATGCCGTTCATTCAATTGCGTTGCGAAAATAGCGCATACAGGGCGGATAACAAACACACCGCGTAGGCGCATGAAGATTCGTATGAAAATATGCCGGCGCGAATCACCGGTTCGGATATGGGCGGCATGGTCGAAAGTGTTGACGCGTGCAGCACGTGCGGCTCTGGTTATTACTGCATGTTCGTTCGTCGGATGCGCATCGCTCAACGTCCAGAAACGCAGCAGCGCGGAAATTCAGGTTGCGGGGACCTACACCGATCTGCAATCGGCGGTTCGCCATGCGGCGGAAAACTTGGGGGGTGAAGTTGTAGAATATCCGAATTCTTCACCGGAGCAGCCCGGAATGAAAGCAATTTCGAGCAATAATATATCCGGCTGGTTTGCCGGTTATACGGCAATCGCGCAAAACCCCACACTCGATACGATTTACTACGTTCACACGGCTGACTCGGCGGAGCTTACGGTGCACTCGCACCATCCGGTTATTCTTGCCGCTGCGATAGCGCAGGAGCTTGCGCATCCTTCACCCGCGCGCGAAGCGGAACAGCGCGATAGTTCGTCTGTGCCGATGACAAGCAAATCGAAGCCCCTGTTTATGGCAATGTCCATGATTGAGCCGGCAATCGGGAACACGTATTTGTTCGCGGATAACCCATTTGTATTACACGCGGATATCATTCCTGAAATTGCTTTTCCATTGCTCGTTGACGCCGGTCTCATCTACTTTTTGATCGCGGAACACGATAAACCGTCGAGACCGGGAACGTATATTTTGGGTACTGTGGCGCTCACGCTCCGCGTTGTTGGGATTGCCGGATTTTCGGCGGATATAGACAGATACAACACGCTTGTGCGAAGCGGGTACGATTTATCACTCGATGCATTGCGGGATTTGCAGGGACGGCTTACGTTAAGCGTGAATTTGCCATGAACATTCGGATTCAATGTGCGCTCCGGGGAGTTGTTGCCGTTGCAATCGCCGCAGTCATTGCAGCGGGGGGTGTGGGCTGCGCGCCCTATTTTGCAACGCGCGTTCCGTTCAGCTCTACGATGGAACAGACGACGGACGCGGTGCGTAAAACAGCATTCAATTTGCCGGATATAGAATTGATTGCGGACAAAGGAAACGTTGTGGAAGCGGGCGAGCCGGAAGCGCGATACGTCGGTATGCGCAGCAAAGCCTCCGCCGTGCGCGGCGTGCGTTCCGAACCCGTACTCGGCGTGAGAGTATCGCCGCAAGGAACCGGCACAGTTGTGCGGCTGAACTCATCGGGCGACGAACGCGAAGCCGATATTTTTGCCGTCGCGTTAGAACAGGAGCTTGCCGATGAGAATGCCATTCCGAAAGATTCGCTCCCGTTGCCGATTTTCCCGATGCAGCCGAAATCATCGTTGATACAGCAAGGTCTGAATTTTCTCAACCCCGGCGTCGGCTTGTGGTACGTGCTGAACGACAACCCGTATTACTCCCCCGAATGGTGGAAACCCGCGTTGATAGGTGCAGCCGATATCGGGGCGCTTGCCCTCGGCATTCCCGCGGCGCTCCACGTTATACAAGGAAACGCCAGCCGGTCGCAGCAGTATCACTTCATCTTAGGATTGGCGGCGGCGGCGGCGCTGCGGTATTCGTTTGGTATGGAAGGTTTTGCAATAATGCTTGAGTATAACGAACTTTCGGAAACGCCCTATTATCTTGGGGCTTCCTACGTGCGCAGCAGAATTTCGAGCATTGGAGTCTCGGTGCGGCTTCCATGAAAACGCCAAAGGCTATGATGGTGAGGATACGGTTGATAGCGACGAAGCAAATTTCTCCGTTCGTTATCGCCTTAGTATCTGCGCTGGCGGTTTGCGGGTGCTCTATTTCGCGACCGATAACCGGCGAGCAAATTCTTACCCATCCGGAGGGTACGAATATCGTTATACACACGGAGCTGCATTCATACAGGTTCTACACATATACTATGCACGAATCCATGCTCACGGGGCTTTCGCAAACATATAAACCACATGCGCCCGGCGAACCGACGGAATTGGACAGCCGGTATCCGCCTCTCTATCGCAATATCGAGTTACGGGACGTTTTGCGAACGGAGGCAATCGAAACGCGATTTGAACCGATTGAAAGCGCCATCTTATACGGCGCAATCCCTTGCGCCGCAATCATCGGCGTGCTTGTCCCGATTATCACCCACGGAACGCCGTAAATTTCACCCCGCGTATTCGCCCCAGCACTCGCGCAACGTTCCCGCAATTTCGCCGAGCGTGGCGGAGCATTCCGCCGCCGCAATTATGCAAGGCATCAGGTTACGCTCGCCGCGCGCCGTTTCTGCAAGATTATTGAGCGCTTTGGCAACTGACTCAGCGTTGCGCGTCCCCTTCACTTCATTCAGACGCGCGATTTGCCGCTCACGAATGCTGCCGTCCATTTTCAGGACATTGCCAAACGGCGGCTCGGCGATTGTGAACGCGTTCACGCCGACGACAATCTGCTCCTTCGATTCGATGCGTTTTTGTGTCTCGTATGAGGCGCGCGCGATTTCATCCTGCACGTATCGTGCTTCAATGGCTTTCACGGCTCCGCCCATTCCATCAATGGTTGCAATGTAAGCATTCGCGTGTTTTTCCAACTCATCGGTAAGATACTCGACGATGTAACTGCCGGCGAAAGGGTCTACAGTATCGGCAACGCCGGATTCGTAAGCGATTATCTGCTGGGTGCGGAGCGCGACGCGGGCGGCATCCTCCGTCGGCAGGGCAAGCGCTTCGTCGAATCCGTTGCAATGCAGGCTCTGCGTGCCGCCCATAACGGCGGCAAGCGCCTGCAACGACGTGCGGACGATATTGTTCATCGGCTGCTGCGCGGTGAGCGTGCTGCCCGCCGTCTGCGAGTGGAACCTGAGCTTCATCGAGTTTTCCTGATTTGCGCCAAATCGCTCCTTCATAATTTTTGCCCACATGCGCCGCGCCGCGCGCAGCTTCGCAATTTCTTCAAGAAAATTATTATGGATATTGAAGAAAAACGAGAGCCTCCCCGCAAACGTGTCAACGTCCATACCCGCGTTAAGTGCAGCATTCGTATATGCAATGCCGTTTGCAAGCGTAAAGGCGATTTCCTGTGCGGCGGTGCAGCCCGCTTCGCGCATGTGATAGCCCGAAATAGAAATCGTGTTCCACGAGGGCAGTGATTCGTTGCACCATTGAAACACGTCCGTGATGAGCCGCATGGATTGTGCGGGCGGATAAATGTACGTGCCGCGCGAAGCATATTCTTTCAATATGTCGTTCTGCACGGTGCCGGAAAGCTTCGCAAGGTTCGCGCCTTGTTTTTTGGCAATCGTTACGTAAAACGCGAGTAAAACAGCGGCGGTCGCATTGATTGTCATGGAGGTTGTAACGCTTTCCAGCGGAATGCCTTCAAAGAGCCGCTCCATGTCCGCAAGCGTATCTATGGCGACTCCCACGTTGCCGACTTCGCCTTCCGCAAGCGGGTGGTCGCTGTCGTAACCGATTTGCGTCGGCAGGTCGAACGCGATAGAAAGCCCCGTAACGCCCTGCTCCAAAAGGAACCGGAAACGCGCGTTCGATTCCTCGACCGTGCCGAATCCCGCGTATTGCCGCATCGTCCAAAGACGGGTGCGGTACATGGCGGGATAGACGCCCCGTGTAAACGGGTACTCGCCCGGAACGCCCGGCGCGGCATAGGCGCCGTTCAAAAACGCGGGTATTTCAATTCCCGAATCAGTCGCAAAATGTTTCTTGGGATCCGCCATTTGATGATATGTTTCCATGCGCCGGAATCCCTGCGATTCCGGTTTCAAAATCATTGCAAATTACCAAGAATTTCATTGCGCGGGTGCGGCGATTATGCCATTTGCGCATAATGATTCTTGAGCAGGCTGTTGAAAAACCGTTAAAGGTGTCATTCAGAGCGCAACGAAGCACAGGCTCTGCTCCTCGCAATGACCAAGGGTTAAGGTAAAAGCACACACCTAACCTTTGTCATTCAGAGCGAAGCGATGAATCCATCATGATTACACAAGTAGGCTGCATGGATTCTTCGGTCGCGGAGCCTGTGCAGAGCGTAGCGAAGTGCTCCCTCTGAATGACAATCTACAAACTGCGAAACTACCGGTGGTTTATTGCCTTCTATTTCGTATTTTTGAATTGGTACGTACGTTCTCTCTGGGCAGTTAGTTCAGTTGGTTCAGAACGCCTGCCTTACAAGCAGGAGGTCGCTGGTTCGATCCCGGCACTGCCCACACTCCAACACCATACTAAGAAATGAGAATGATATCCATACCACTGGTTCACTAATTCTCGAAACATTTCTGTTTCTTCATTACAAATCCCATTGCGAAAAATATCAGGCGATCACCATTAAACGTGGGGGTATCGCTGTATTCACGTTAATCCCTCAATTTCTCTTATTCATTGGAATTGTTATTTTTCTTGGTCAGCAATTTTTTACGGTATTGCTACTCTTACCTGTCTTTGGGGTTTGTATTCAACGAAAGGTTATATGTTGCCCTCTCCGATGAATCTATGGGAGTTAGGGTATTTAAAATTGAATGCAAAGAATTTTAAGGTACAAACGATATTCGATGCGGGAACGAATTATGATAAGAATAGACGCTTCGTAGCAAATAAATTCTACAAAGCGTCTATTGCGTCCATCGTTTATATCGTCGGCATTATTTTTGCTTTGATCGGTCTATTGCCTTAGTCTCGCGGTCTTTTCCCGTTATGGCTTTGTGTTGTGTCCCCATGTTGGGTAGTTTCGGGGAAAACTCGTTGACTTGCCCGCTATCGTTTGCAGTTGCTCCCGCCCCTTGTTGAGGGGTTACAGAGACCGCTTCTGCGGGTTTATCTGACGATTTCGGCGATTTAGAGATTGTAGGTTTATCTGTCATATATGTCATACATAATGAATAGATTCCGTAGTGGCGGTTTCATCGTTTTGACCCCGTTGAATGCCGCCCCTACGGCTTGCTTGAATGCAAATTTACAAAACATTTCTTTAAACGTCAAGTTTAAAGGGATAATTCCGTAAATAAATAAAAGGAAAAATAAGATATTTATGAGAATTATAAGAATGTATCATAGTTATGATATAGGAAATCACTGTAAATATAATACACCCATACCGGATAAAAGCGAGGACATCGTAAGTTGGGCAGTATTTGCAGACGGAAAACTGATTGCACCGGCAACAGGAGAACCAGACAACGTAACCTTAAAAGATGACGTTGTTACACTGTTGGGATCGGGGTTTGAGCTAAAGGTAACATTTATCTGGTTAGGAGCCTGCCCATGATTGACCGCTAAGGTAATGATAGGGACAGGCATATTTGTCAGTACCTGACTGGTAAAACTGCTGGATATGGATACGGCAATAATCTCAGGCGTCGGGATTATTGAAGGAGTTGGCACTGCAAAAGTTGCGCTATTTTGGTATTGCCCAATATCTGTCCCCGCAATAGACGATAGAGATGCGTTCGCAATTAATTTGAGCGGGTCAACAGGCTGAGCCTGTGACCAATCATTCCAATTAGCAACACGGATTGGATTGCAAGTATTCATGAACT
>Ga0206874_1274_pt1 | contig 11230 bp, 14 predicted proteins | sample Alteio_BWOrgCont_12_FD_152629 | JGI IMG/M metagenome (GOLD analysis project Ga0206874, IMG submission 152629) | Enriched cells from forest soil in Barre Woods Harvard Forest LTER site, Petersham, Massachusetts, United States -... | ecosystem: Environmental > Terrestrial > Soil > Temperate forest >...
AAGTTTATATTCACCAGGAAGATTTTAGCAACGCTATTGAAGTCCTCATCCTTAATCAAATTAATATATGAAGACACGCGCTATTACCGGCTTTTTCTTTGTTGTTGTTATGCTTGGCTCGTTCTTTTTCGGGCATTATCCTTTCGGGATATTTTTTTTGTTGCTCAGCATTTTATGCCTTAGGGAGTTTTATGGTTTGATAAAACAAACGGGCTTAGATCCCAATGCACAAACCGGGTTAATTAACGGTGCTTTTATTTATATAATATTTGCTTTAATTACCTATAAAGACAACCCTGATGTACATAAACTGCTGTTTTTATTAACCTTAACCATAAGCGGAATATTTATACAGGAGCTTTTCAAAAAATCTGATGTACCATTTACTAATATTGCTTTCACACTTGCCGGGCTGGTTTTTGTAGTGATACCTTTTACCTTTTTCCATGCACTTGCCTATATAAAAGGCGATTTTAATTTTCATTACCCGCTGGCTTTTATGCTGATGCTTTGGGCCAATGATACCGGCGCCTATTTGGTTGGGATGAAATTTGGACGCACTAAGTTATTTGAGCGCCATTCGCCAAAAAAAACATGGGAAGGCTTTATCGGGGGCATCATTATCAGCGGGGCGGCTTCTTTTATTATCGGTTATTATTTTAAAGAGCTACGATGGAATCAATGGCTCTCTATGGCAATTTTAATTTCCTGTTTTGGTACCCTGGGCGATTTGATCGAGTCGATGTTTAAACGAAGCATTAATGTAAAAGACTCCGGCGGCATATTGCCGGGCCATGGCGGCCTGCTCGACCGTTTCGACGGGCTATTATTAGCTGCCCCAATTGTATATACCTACCTATACTTAATTTCAAATTAATAACTTTGTAAAAAGAATTAAAAAATGACGATCCATAAAGAAGGATATACTTCCATCGCCCTCTGCATCCTGTTCATATTTGTTTTGAACGCGGTGATCCAGTTTTATTTTCCACAGGCCTATGCTGTAAAATGGCTGATATACATCCTGTCGTTTATGCTTTTTGTTATTATACTGCAGTTTTTCCGCAGCCCCTCAATTTCAATCAGCAAAGACGAAACGCAAGTGCTTTGCCCTGCAGATGGAAAAGTGGTAGTGATAGAAGAAACCGTAGAAACCGAATTTTTAAAAGATAGAAGGATCCAGCTTTCCGTGTTTATGTCGCCCATTAATGTGCATATAAACCGTAACCCCATATCAGGCATTGTTAAATACTTTAAATATAATCCCGGCAAATACCTGGTGGCCTGGCATCCAAAATCATCAACCGAAAACGAACGCACCACTATCGTTATTGAAAATCACGAAGGCGTAGCCGTATTGTTCCGCCAAATTGCAGGGGCAATGGCCCGCCGCATTGTTTGGTATGTAAAAGAAGGTGACAAAGTTGACCAGGGTGAGCAATTTGGTTTCATAAAATTCGGATCGCGTGTGGATGTTTTTTTACCGCTCGGATCGGAAATTAAAGTAGGCCTGGGCGAAGTAGTAAAAGGTGGCCGCACCATACTGGCTGTGTTGCCGGTAAAACCTGCACCTAAACCCAATAAAGCAGAAGAAGCTGATGCATTTGAAACTGTTAAAGCAGCAAGGCCGGTGAAAAATACAGTTAAGAAGAAAGAGGCGTAAGTCTTCTTATGTCATGCGTATAAGATTTGACAACTTTTAAAAAGTTGTCAATCCATCACATATTATAAAAAAGGAAACGGGTGTCATACTGAGGCTCTCGAAGTATGCGCGTGGGGGATCTCTAACTATGCATTTAGCGGTAATGACTGACGGGCAGGCCTTTGCGCTCACCCTTCGAGTACCTCAGGGTGACACCCGCTTTTGAAAAGAAGAGATTTAACAACTTTATAATTTCTTGAAAAAGAATTCCACAAAAAAGCCTTTACGGAAAATCCGCAAAGGCTTAATATTTTAAGCTCCCTGTTAGGGTAATTAAACTCTTTTTGATTTGATACGAGCTGCCTTACCAGTAAGCGCACGCAGGTAGTATAGCTTAGCACGACGTACTTTACCGTGGCTGTTTACTTCAATTTTATCAATATTTGGCGAGTTGATAGGGAAAATACGCTCAACACCTATACCGTTTGATACTTTACGTACAGTAAATGTTTCGGTATTGCCGGTACTGTTACGTTGTATAACAACACCCTGGTAAACCTGTATACGTTCTTTGTTTCCTTCACGTATTTTATAATGCACACTTACCGTATCACCTGCCTTGAAAGACGGAAGTTCTCTTTTTTCTACTGATTGTTCTTCAACAAATTTTACTAAATCCATGATTTTTAGCTCTTAAAGCGATTTTTAGCCCGTAAAAATCGGATTGCAATTATAGGGAATTTTTTTAACAAATAAAAGTCGATGTGAAAATTATTTATTGGTGAGTGGTTGAAAAACTAACCTTACGAAGTTTTTAAAACTTCGTAAGGTTTTCTGGTTCACCAATCAACTAAATTTACTCCAACAAATCCGGTCTTCTTTTCTTCGTACGATCAATGGCTTGTTCAAAACGCCATTTTTCAACTTCGGGGGTATTGCCGCTTAATAAAATATCGGGTACTTTATGGCCGTTCCAGTCAGCGGGGCGGGTGTAAACAGGAGCGTCGAGTAACCCATCCTGGAAAGAATCAGAAAGGGCTGAGGTTTCATCAGATAATACGCCAGGGATTAATCTCACCACAGCATCAACCAAAACAGCAGCCGGCAGCTCGCCGCCCGAGAGTACATAATCGCCAATGGATATTTCGCGGGTTACAAAAATATCGCGGATGCGCTGATCTATTCCTTTATAATGCCCGCATAAAATGATGATATTGGTTTTTATAGAAAGCTGGTTGGCAATCTGCTGGTTTAATGTCTCACCATCAGGCGACATGAAAATTATCTCATCATAATCCCGTTCGGCCCTTAGTTTTTCAATGCAATTGGCAAATGGCTCAATGGTCATTACCATACCGCTACCACCGCCGTACGGATAGTCGTCAACGCTTTTTTGCTTTTGCGATGAATAATCGCGCAGGTTATGTACATGGATCTCTGCTATTTCCTTCTTTTGCGCACGCTGCAAAATAGAATGGGCAAAGGGGCTTTCCAATAATCCGGGCAGAACAGTGACGATATCAAAACGCATTTTTTTTAGAATCAGGATGCAGATAAGGCACGAAATTAGAGAAATTTACAGCAATTAAAGATTTCGAATTGGCCTTTATTTGACGATCTCTCAAATCTTGACTCTTGGCTCTTGCATCCTGACTCTACTTTGGGTTTTGATACAAACCTAAAACATTCCCAAACGGATCACTAAACCTTGCTGTAATTTCCGGAGCATCCTTGCCTATTGGTTGTATTATTTTGCCGCCGTTGGCAACAATGGCCTCCACAGTTGCCGCCACGCTATCCATCATGATATAGATCAGCAGGCCCGGTTCGGGTGATGGTTTGCGTCCTAACGCCCACATGCCGCTAACTACGCCTACGCCATCATCAAAGGCTACCTGTTCAGTGTCTTTATCCCGCAATGGCCAATTGAAAACCGCCTCGTAAAAACCGGCGGAGATTTCTATATCACCTGCCGGAATTTCAAGGTAGCATATTTTGCCATGCCCACCGCCCCTATGCTGGTAAATACTGATTGTATTCCCGGCTGGGTCAGTAAACCAGGCAATAAACTGATCCCCTCCCATAGCTATCCTGTTTACTATCTTGCTTCCATTCGCTTCTAATGCTTTTATTGTTTCCTCAACACTATCAACCATAATTGATACCATTAAACCCGGATCCGTTGATGGTTTGCGGCCTGTTACCCAGGTGCCGTTCACTTCGCCTATGCCATCATCAAAGGCAATGCTCCCATTACCACGGGTCCTTATCCTCCAGCCAAAAACTGTTTGGTAAAAAACAGCTGATTCCTTAATATTTATTGCCGGGATTTCGATATAGAATATTTTGCCATTGCCCAATGTTGGCCCCTTTTCGTTGTTCATGGGTTTTATTTATCGTCCGTAGCTGTATTTACAAAATTGTCTAAAGCATCTTTATCAATTAGTTTTTCAATAAGCCAGTGATGTCCAAACGGATCTCTTATCTCTCCCTGCCGGTAGCCATACGGATAATCAGTAACCGGTGACAGCACAGTAGCTCCTGCCGCTACAGCCTGCTCCATCACCGCATGTACATCATCGGCTGTTAAACCAACGGTTACCGTTGTGCTACCGGTTTTATCAGGACTTGAGCTCCTGGCGCCTTCTTCATGAAGACGAAACATGGCGCCATCTATTGAAAATGCGGCAACATGTACACTGCCATCATCATTATTAAGTCGCCACAATTCTATAGCTCCAAAGGCTTTTTTATAAAATTCAATGTCCGTTATCCTGCTTTTGATTGATAATACGGGTACAAATGTTGTTTTAGTTTTCATTTTAGAATTCTTTTGGTCTCGATTCCTGATTCCTTCTTTAATCTTCATCCTCCAGCATAAAAACATCTTCGAGCGGTTTGCCGAAAACCCGCGCAATTTTTAATGCCAGTACAGTTGAAGGAACGTATTTATTACTCTCGATAGTGTTGATGGTTTGACGTGATACACCTACCTGTTCGGCCAGGTCGGCCTGGGTTATGTTTTTAATGGCGCGCTCCACGCGGATGTTGTTCTTCATAACTATACTTCCCGGCTTAATGAACGGTTAAGGCGATAAATAACCCACCTGAAACGGATCACAAAAAACAGAAGTGGAACAAACAGGTTCAGTTGAAGCATATGGCCAACATCCTCTATAAATACAAGGCTGATGATGAGGATAAGGTAGTTGATAAAGATAGCCCAGCGCAACGAGTCAAGCCGGAGTTGCCATATCTGCTCATCTTCAATTTTTTCTTTGGCAAAGGCTACCAAAAACAAACCCGATACCATTAGTAAAGAGGTGCATATAAAAAACAAGTGCTCGCCATTGAAAAGCCCTGTACTTCCCGGGCCATCCATAATATTTACCATTCCCCGTGCCCGACCTATTATGCTAAGCGGCACATGCAGCACCACAAGCGCCCAACCCAGGTAGCGGCACCAGTAAGGAAATAAAAATCGTGATTTCATAATTGTAAAGCTTGGTTTACCAAATGTAAAATAAACCTTACATAAATCAAAATAAATTTGACAGAATGGAATAATCTACCGAACTGGCTCTCTTGATGTATGTAGTACGCGAAGGATAAAGATTTGTTGATGCTCATCATCAACTATGTAGTGTATAAGATATTGAAAAACGGTTGTAACAACACATCTTACATTTTCATAACGGACAGCACCGATGTATGGAGTACCGGCAATTGTCAATAACCTTTGCTCAAGGTCAGTTAAAAAACGTTTAGTAACCGTATAAATCCTAAAACAGGATCAGTCGGAAAAGTTGTGGGATGAATAAATCAAGTGTAGATATTAGCGAGTCTAAAAAGGAAAAAAGTTGTATCTCTAACGCCTCTAGAGGTTGCCCTGAAAGCTTTTATTTAGCATTGAAAGATTCAGCAGATGCATTTGTGCTTCTGTTGTCAAAGAAGTTCAGGATCGATTCATAATGTGTCTGAACAGACCTTGCGACCGTCTTAAAAGCTTCAATTCCAGCAGCCTCAACATCATTATACCAGATAGCTAATCTTTTAAAAAGCGACTTGCTTATCTTTACTGACGGTGAAGATCTGTCCTAAACGAAGCGAAAGGTTGTAAGCTTTGAGTAACAGCGGATACCTGGGAAAAAGCAGATCTGCTCTTTGCTTTTGTGAAGACGTCCATTTCGAAGAGTGCTTGAATAGCAGGTAACGGCTCCTGGCCAGCAGTTGCTTTAAGGCATCACCATTGGTAAACACTTAGGCTGATACAGCTGATCGGGTTGTTATCCAAATATACCTTTTAAAAAATGCCGAATTCCGTTGTCATTTGCGCCCCCTTTCTTACTAAGTTCCTGTCTCTTGTGATGATTTCACCACTTTGTTTTGCTTCCCAGCGGCGTCTTTTGATGCAAAGGGACACTTTATGACCGCGGATTGGAAAGTCCTGAATGGCTGTTTCAGGCAGGAAGCCCTTCGATTCCAACTGGGACTTTTCATAGCCAGCTGGCGGCAGGTTCTTTTCTTCCAGGTAAATATTCAAACCAGCCGGCTTTTGAGCAACGTCGGTTAATTCGAAATAATCTAAAAGGCCTTCCGGCAATATCATTTGGACAAGGATTGCGTAGCTGTTTAACAAAGCTTATTTAGTTTTCGTTTAAAAAATGCAAAACAAATACTTTTATCTTTTCCCCACAATTATTCTGCTTGATCCCTTAACAGGGGGTACGAGATGACTTGAAACGGACGGCTTTGATATAAAAAAACCGTTTAAATCAACGATTTAAGCGGTTTTGGTGTCGGATGACACCTCTTTAAGCGGAATGGGAAGGAGACTCGAACCTGTTTAAAATGACTGGTGTCGAATTAATTACAGGTACCGGCCGGCTGATGGGCTCAAATGAGGTGGAAGTAATTTCGAAAGAAGGTGAAAAGCGTCTCCTGCGCGGAAAAAATATATTAATTGGGACGGGTAGCCGGCCGGCCATCGATGATATTCCAGGACTGCGGGAATCCAATCCAATGACGCATATCGAAGCGCTCGAACTCGATATTGTTCCTGAGCACCTCGTTATCATCGGTTGTGGCTACGTAGGGCTTGAGTTTGCGCAGGCAATGCAGCGCTTCGGTAGCAAGGTAACCATGATCGATCACGGGGAACGGGTATTGAAAAAGGAAGACCCGGACGTAAGCGCCGCTATCGGTGAGTTATTACAGGATGAAGGCGTGGAAGTATTTTTAAAAACTTTTGTAAAGGAAGTGTTGGGAGAGTCCGGTAAAACGGTAACCATTCAAATTGAAAAAAACGGCCAATCCGAAACTATCCAGGCTACACATATTCTTACCACCACCAAACGATTGCCAAACACTGACGGCATCGGGCTGGAAGCTGCCGGCGTGGAAATCACCTCTGATGGGTACATACAGGTTAATGAACATTTGCAAACGAACGTACCCGGTATCTGGGCAGTAGGTGACGTAGCAGGAACGCCCAAATTTACGCACGCAGCGTTCAATGATTTCCAGTTATTTGTTGCCAATGTCACTGGCGGTAACAAGAGTACAAAAGATCGTTTAATTCCTTATTGCCTGTTTATTGATCCAGAGTTGGCACGTGTTGGATTAAACGAAACGGAGGCCAGGTCGAAGGGCATCAAATACCGTCTTTTCAAGATGCCGATCGCGATCGTACTGCGTTCTAGGGCGACCATGGAAAAGAGAGGCTTTATGAAAGCCCTGGTTGCGAAAGATTCCGGTAAAATTCTTGGCTTTCTTTCTTTTGGGGCCAGTGCGGGAGAAGTTATGGCCGTGGTACAAATGGCTATGATTGCGGGCCTGCCCTATAAGGCATTTGTCGATGCCGTGATCACGCATCCCACTATGGCCGAGGGAATCAAGTTCCTCTTTCTATCGGAATTAACAGGATCCGAAGTGAAGCAGGAAATCATTAATTAGCTTTGTGTTTATGAGCTTGAATTTATAAAAATGCGTTAAATATTTAGATCATAGTCATGATTACCCTATATCTTCCATCTTCAAATAATTCTTATGACGTCTTGAAAGAACGTTTAGATGCTTTGCCTGTAAAGCACGAAGTTGTTAAAACCGATTCCGGTGATGAGCCCCGTTTAGCAGATAAAAATCAAGAGATCGCTGGCCGGGCATCGATTGAGGATTACCTCAGCGAACTGGAGGAATTTGCGGAGGCCTGGTACGAGGATCGCTGCGATAAATATGACTTCGATCCCGATGCTTCGCGCATTCCCGAGCCGGGAAAAATTAAGCCCAGGTATATAAATATAGACGGGCAAAAGAAAAGTTTATACCCTTTTTTGCCCGTCTATGCACCTCAATCGAGAAGCCGCCAGGTTGAGATGATCGGTTAATTATTTATTAGGTTTACTCACATAGTTATTGCCCTTTACGTAGAAACGATAGGGCAGCAACGCATCTTCTCCGGCATAGGCAACACCTATCCTGGGGCCCGTCGTGATTTGGCTTTGTGTAAAATTCAGGCCTTTGTCCTCCAGCCACAATACGTCGCCTTCCAAACTTATACCGTTGAGATCTCTTTGTTATAGCCAATGCCCTGGTTAACGAGCCGGGGCCGGCCGTTACATTTGGTTTCAATCCTTCATGCCTTTTCGTAAAAGCATGGTATCGATTCCAACGGTGGGCTCAATAGCCCTGATCAGGACAGCACGCGGGTCGTTTTCATGGGAGATAACGATGTTCATCATCTCATGGATACCGTAATTCAGATAGATATGGGCAATACCACCTTCTTTAAACATGGTCTCGGTCCTTCTGGTCCTAAGACCGTTCCACGCATGTGAGGCTTTATCTGTCGGACCATTGTAGGCCTCTGTTTCCACTATGAAACCATCGGTAAGCTGCCCGTCTTTGAAGGTAAAGAGATATTTGCCTAACAACTTCATCCCAACGGACAGAGGGTCGGGGTTCAGGTAAAATGAGTGAGGTATTTTCATTGTCATACATGGTTCGGCCTAAGGGAGCCCTACGTTATATGATCTGCCTGGCTATACGTAATGATGGATATTGAACCACGGACCGGGATCGACACCTAAAACAATATGTTGAGCAAATCCGCACAACAGGGCCTGCCAAATAAACCGTTACGGATACTGAAATAATGGATCAGATCCCCCTGGATAAAGTCATTGGCATTGGAAACGGTTATCACATCAACGATTTTACCTTTGTCGTCAAATTGAAAAAATTGCCCTTCCCGCACAGCAACTGTGTTTTCGCCCGGTGTGAAAACAATACCGTTAATATTAAGCTCCGGGGTTTGCCTGCCGATCATCGTATAAGAAATGCCCGCACGGTCACCGTCCACCACGTTCCTGTCGATTTGATAGGTTAGATCGGGGATGCCGGCCAGCCTCGATTTCAGCTCGCTGAGCAAGGCCTGCTTTCCTGACTTCAGCGTGCCATTCCAATTGATGGTGACATTATCGGCGGTCATACCCGACAGATGATCCCATTTGCGGGCATTAAAATAGCCGAGATAGTTATCAATCGCTTCTTTTACCGCCTGACCTGTTAATTTGCCGGCGTTCTTTACCGTCAATAAAGAAACGGGCTGAAAGTCAGTTACCTGTTCTTTTTCCTTTGATTGGGCCTCCAGCTTATCCAGCTGGGTAATGGTAAGCAAATTTGTCATAACCGCATCGTTATTCATGACGAAGAACTCCGCGCTCATCGCTTCTACCTTATTGCCGGATGCAGGAATTTTACCGTAAGGCCCGTTTTGATGGCCCTGTAAAATATAATGCACGGCGGCTATATTTCCCTCAACCAATACGATCCGGTCCTTCATTTACAATCCTGGGAATGGTATTTTGTAACGTTCAATGCGCTATCGCAGGCCTCCACCGCCTCCAGCAGGCTATGGTATTGCTCGCTCCACTTCATAGATATTTTACTTTTGGAAAAGGTAATAATCGGACCTGTCCCTGAGTCGTTAACCGGTGCATGTGGCGCCTTACCCCCCGGTGCGGGCTGCTCATCTCCAAAAAGCTCCGTGAAGATCTGTTCCCGAACAATGCCGTTTTGCACCAGCCAGTCCGTCAGGTCCCGTATATAGCCGGCGGGGCCACAGATATAACATTCGCCGCCGGCAGGCAATTCCAGCTGTTTAATGATATCGGTGGTCAGCCGCCCTTTGATATCATAATTTCTTCCTTCGAGATAGGCAGCCATGGGTCTGCTGTAGATACTGACCGAACGGGAAGTGTGCATTTTATTGATTAAAGATTTTACCTCTGCCGTGAAGGAATGATGGTCGCTATCCTGTGCCGAATGGATCCAGTAAACCTTACGCTGCACTTCGGCAATGGACAGGGCATGCAGCATGCCCAGCATAGGAGTTATACCCACACCGGCACTGAGCAGTACCACCGGCGACTCAGAGTCGGAAAGGATAAAATTCCCGCGCGGCGCGCTGACCTGCAGTTCTGAGCCGGCTGAAATCTCCCGGTGCAGGTAGGTACTGCCCGGGCCGCCTTCCAGTTTTACAGCGATCCGGTAATAGCCGGTATTGACCGGTCCGCAAAGCGAATACATCCGGATGATGGGTGTTCCGTTGGCTCCGGCCGGTATCTTTACCGCCAGGTGCTGTCCCGCTTTAAAAGCGGGCAGGTGCCCACCGTTGATGTCTTCCAGGCGAAAGCTCAGGACGTCGGTGCTCTCTTTGACGATTTGGGTGATCTTTAATGACCTGAACCCGTTCCATGCCAATGGCAGTGTCCGGCCAGCAAGACCCGCGTTGCCCTTTAGCCCGCTCTTCAAGGCATCGGCAAGCTCACGGAAGGAACTTTGCCAGCCTCCGCTTAACGCGGGAATATTCAAGGCTTTCAGCAGCTTTTCGAGCGGATGATCGGCACTATAAAGCAGGCCATCGACGTCGGCTACACTCATGCCTTCGGGGCCTGCCGCAATTTTGATGATTTCGTCCCCTGCGGTCAGTTCCCCCTCCTCCAGCACGCGAAAATAAAATCCCGGCCGCCGCCTGGCAACCAGCAGGGCAGGCATTTCCGGAACACCTATGCTAATGCCCACTTTAAAGCAGGTTACCCGTGGCTGCGTAACCTCAAACAGGCAGGTACCGATCCGGTACCGGTCGCCTATGCAAACCTCTTCATCAGCTAACCCCGTTACCGTCAGGTTTTCTCCAAACTGCCCGTAAGCAAGCTCCTGCCGGTTTAACTCCCGCCGCCAGTATTCATAAGATTCCTTTTGATAGATCATCAGGGCGCGGTGTTCACCGCCATGGGCAGCCTTATCTGCCTGTACGTCACCTTCGACATTCAGCTTACCCACTTTTATCCTGCCTTCTACCGGCGACTTAAAAATGGCGGTTTCCACTTCCTGCCCGTTGATCTGTACTTTACGGGGAACCCCGATGTTTACTGAAACTACTTTCATGGCTGGAATCCGGTTAATTCAACGCTGTCAGCTTCCCTTCGCGATAAATCCGGGAACACCGGTTTTTACCACAGAATTGAATCTTTGTCTGGTCTGTATATTGCTGATCGCCTCTACCGCTTCCCGCGGGATTTCGGG
>Ga0206874_1276_pt1 | contig 11113 bp, 10 predicted proteins | sample Alteio_BWOrgCont_12_FD_152629 | JGI IMG/M metagenome (GOLD analysis project Ga0206874, IMG submission 152629) | Enriched cells from forest soil in Barre Woods Harvard Forest LTER site, Petersham, Massachusetts, United States -... | ecosystem: Environmental > Terrestrial > Soil > Temperate forest >...
GGTCAGAGAAACAACTTCATGTCTTCTCAGGCAAGAACGGTGGTGCCAACCCGGCTGGGGAGCTAGTCTTCGATGCGGAGGGCTCACTATTCGGCATAGCCCAAGCAGGGGGGTACAACAACGAGGGCGACGGCGTTGCCTTCCGGCTGACGAGCGTTGACGGCGCTGAGTGGAAGGAAACAGTGCTGCACGTCTTCAGCAGCAATAACCGCGGCGGCGCGACTCCGCTGGCTGGCCTTCTTTTTGACACGCAGGGCGACCTTTACGGAACAGCAAGTTGGAGCCACGTATCTGACGGCGATGTTTTCAGGATCGAGCCTCCCAGTCGCGAGGGAGGCGACTGGACTCTCCGGGCCTTGTATGGGTTCGCTGGCCCGCCGGACGGAGCAACCCCTGGGGCTGGGTTGGTCCTTGATAAGCGCGGCAACCTTTACAGCACAACGCAGATGGGCGGCACAGGGCAGGTGTGCCAAGGGGGGTGCGGCATTGTGTTCGAGGTTTCGCCCTAAAGAAGCCGCGCCTGGGGCCCTCAGGTTTGTCGAGTGGAAGCTCAGAATTAGCGGTTTCTAAGGAGAAATCGATGAAAATAATTGCGAATTTAGCATCCGGCATCTTCCTGGCAATCGTAAGCCTTATGGCTGGTCGGTATTTGGTCTTTCCGCCGCACGTGACGGCTCAGACACCCCTCCCACCGGCAGTGCTGCATATTCTCTCAGGAGACTCCGCCATGATAAATGCTCGATTCATCCGGCTCTGGTCGCCTATGTTAGTGGTCATTCTTATGTTTGCCTCATCTGCCTCGGCGGAATCGAAGGAGAAAGTACTGTACAGCTTCCAGGGCGGCAGCGACGGGCAGTCCCCGGCTGGTGGCGTGGTCTTCGACAAGGCGGGGAATCTGTATGGCGCGACTTACGAGGGCGGGTCGACCTGCTCTTCGCCGGGATGCGGCACGATCTTCCAACTGAGTCCGGGGAGTGGCGGCACGTGGACTGAAACCATCCTCTACGGATTTAACGGCGACCAGGGCTCCTATCCGGAGGGAGGCGTGATTGCGGAAGCCAATGGAAACTTATACGGCACGACAGCCTATGGTGGCAGCGGCATCTGTCTTCTTTTCGGCGGTAACGTGGGTTGCGGAGTGATATATGAGCTGTCGCCGCCAGTTCAAAAGGGCGGCCAATGGACGTACGCGGTTCTTTACAACTTCCAGGGCGGGAAGGACGGCCAGATTCCTCATGGAGATTTGACGCTGGACGGAGCAGGCAACCTGTATGGAGCCACACTGTATGGCGGCGGGTACGGAACTTGCAACGCGCCGTATTTCCAGTACTGCGGGACAGTGTTCAAGTTGAGCGTGCCGAAGCAGAAAGGCGGCAAGTGGACGGAGAAAGTTCTGTACAGGTTCAAGAGCGGCACGGACGGAGCGAATCCTAACGGCGGGCTGGTGCGGGACAGCAAGGGCGTAATCTATGGAGCCACTTTTTCGGGAGGAAATCAAGGTTGCAGGGGAGATGGATATCTCGGCTGTGGCACGGTCTTTAAGCTGAACCCGCCCGCTAAGAAAGGCGGCGATTGGACAGAGAAAATTTTGTACACCTTTCAAGGGAACACGGATGGATTCAGCCCCGACGCTGGCGTGATCCTCGACGCCAAGGGCGCAGTTTACGGTGCGGCGCAAGGCGGAGTGAGCGGAGGCGGGATTGTTTTTCAATTGAAGGCAGCGAGCGGCGGGCGGTGGGGAAGGACGGTGGTGTATGGATTCAGCAGCTCCAGCTACTCTTACGATCCCTCAGTTGGCGCTTTTGGCAAGAGCGGCGACTTATACGGCACAACCAATGTCGGTCCCGGCCACGCGCTGGCTGGCAGTGTATTCCGATTGCGGCCCGCGCCGAATGGAAGCCTTTGGGGCTTCAGCCTGCTATACGGCTTCACCGGCCCTCCGGATGCGGCGCAGCCCACCTCCCCTCTGGTCTTCGATAGGGCCGGAAATCTTTATGGGAGCACAACGCAAGGCGGTGGTGGGTCCTGCACGTTCGGTTGTGGAGCAGCATTTGAAATCAGCCCATAGAAGTCGCAGAATGCGATTCTTGTGAGCTAACCGACGTCCCACACTTGTGAGCTAACCGACGTCCCACACTTGTGAGCTAACCGACGTCCCACAAAGGAGAGAGCATATAGTAATACTTCCAAGCTAGTAAATAGCAAGGTGTTCTTGGCGGCTGTGTCCGCCGCAGTAGGATGGATTTCGCTCTGCGGAACACATTTGGAAGCCCAGACCGGGCCCAATGCTGTTTTCAATTCAAGCGGGGCCTGCTCCTCTTCCTCTTGCACGCCGTCCACGGCCTTCATTGACGCGAGTGTATTCGTCAGCCAAGCCACCACCTTTTGCGGCATATTGAACTATATGCTCACTCCGTCTAATGGGATTATCCCTTCGTCCGGTGCGGTCATTGATGCTCGCGGTCTCAATTCCACGAACACCAGCATGACGTGCACGTCGAGCCCGTGGGCCGGAATCAGCAGCCCGCCGCCCTCGACGATCCTGGTGCCGGCCACCGGAGGAGGCACGAATCTCGCTCCGATCGTTATCCCGTCGGGCTGGGTTCTGCCAGCCAACACTCACCTCATCGGCGTGGCTGACGGCGACGTCGCCACTTCAGCGGGCTATAGCTATTCAGGCACCACGATTCAGGCGTGCAAGACGGCTCAACCTGGCTGTGCATCCGCTTTCTCTGGTACCAGCACCATGCTTTCCATGTGCAGCTCGGCCTGCTCAGGCGTGTCAATCGAAAATTTGAGCTCAGACGGACACGGAGACTGTGTTTGGGGTTAAGCGTAGGAAACCAATCCGAGCAACTCTCGATCGTTCTTCAGATTTATAAATTCGTATGGCTTTCGTTTTCTAAACGACCCTCCGGCGTCCTCCCCTGAACGCTCGTCAAAGATCCAAACCGCTGACAATAAGCCAACTCAAATAAATCCAAATCCGGCCAAACAGCCCGATAGTACTGCTTTTCGCAGTACTTTCGTAATCCTCGGACGGGGCGATATCACGCTACACTTTTAGGGAGCGTCTTCTGTGATTTTCGCTCTATAGCAACGCCGCCGCAGAGGTCTCGTTTCGCTGAATTTGCCGACGCCATCTCGACTGCCCATTCTCTATGTCATCCTAAGTGTGCTCGTTTTGATCAGCGTCGTTCCCATGTATTTTTACTCGGAACGCGTGGAAACCATCAACCGTGACCGTCTGATCACCAATGAAAGGCTTTTGCAAAACACGGTTACGCGCTCTCTTGCGGACGATATTTCACAGCACCAGCAGTCGCTGCGAATGATGCAGGCGAATCTCGCCTCGGCCCTGCAGGTCGCAAGTGGCGGAGATCTTACTTCCCAACATGTGGAAGCTCCCGAGTTGCGCGCATTACTGGAAAATTTTGTTTCCTCTTCCGACGACTTGGCCTATGCCACTCTTTTGAATGCCGAGGCCAAGGGAATTTCCGCGGGACGAATCGCTCCTGACGCCTTTCTGCAACGCGAATTGGAGCGGGCCTATGCCGCGGCCCGCGAAGGCCGCGCCTATAACGGCGAAGCGCTGGTACTGGGAACGGGTAAAACCGCCCATACGGTAATGCTGGTCAGCACTCCCGTGACGTACGGGGGCAGCTTTCTTGGCATGATTGGTTCCGTCGTCGATCTGCAGTTCCTGATCCGCCGCCTGCAAGAAGTGAACCGAGGTGGACTCACTCCGTACGTCGTCGACAGCCAGGGACGCTTGGTCGCGGGCGCAACTTCGGCCTACGCCACCGGGCAGGACATGTCCAATCTTGAAATCGTGCGCAACTTCACCGAGGCCGGAACCAAGGCACAAATGGTGGCTGCGACCCGGGAATTCAACCTTCGCACGGGCAATACCAACATAAGAATGCTTGGCACGTACAGCCCCGTAACCAATCTGGATTGGGCCGTGGTCGTGCAAAAGCCACGGGCCGACGCCTACCGGGGCGTTTACGACATGCAGCGCGACGCTCGTACTCTTGCGATGATGGCGATTGCCCTGAGCGTCGGGATCAGCGTTGTTGCTGCCCGTCGGATTACCAATCCTCTACAAGTGCTCACTCGGTCCAGCCGAGCCATAGCCGGCGGAGATTTCTCGCAGCGGGTTCACGTCAAGAGTCACACGGAAATCGGCGAACTCGCAGAAACTTTCAACGTCATGTCTGAGGAGCTCGAGCATTTCGTGCTCGACCTCAAACGCGCCGCCAATGAGAATCTTGAATTGTTCATGGGTTCCATTCAGATGCTGGCCGGCGCGGTCGACGAAAAAGATCCATACACTCGCGGCCACTCCGACCGCGTTACTCGCTACTCCTTGATGATCGCAAAGGAAATGGGAGTGTCGGAAGATTTCATCGAGACCGTGCGCATCTCGGCCCAGTTACACGATGTCGGGAAAATCGGAATCGAAGATCGCATCCTGAAAAAGCCAGGCGCGCTTACGCCCGAAGAATTCGACATCATGAAGACGCACACCACTAAGGGCGCGAACATTCTGCGTCCGGTGGCGCAACTGAAAGACATGATTCCCGGCATCGAACTGCATCACGAATCGCTCGACGGCCGCGGCTATCCGCATGGACTGAAGGGAGACGAAATTCCCCTTCTGCCCCGCATCATCGCCGTCGCCGACACTTTCGACGCGCTCACCACCAACCGTCCTTATCAGGAAGCTCATGACCCGAAAGACGCGCTGAAAATCATTCACAATCTTTCGGGCAAGCGCCTCGATCCGACCGCCGTCGCGGCCATTACTGCGATCTACGAGCGCGGAGAGATTCACGTTCCGCGCCAAATCGTGCCCGTCCCATCTGTTCCGCTCGCCGTGCCAACACAGGCAATTCCACCAGCCCCGGCTCCGGCCGTCGCCGAGGTGTCGGCTCAAACTTTGGCTGTCGTACAAGCCACTCGCTTCTAGCGGCTTCCGCGCAACGCCGGGCTCCCGTCGAAGTCATCAACTGCCGCTATAATTAATTATTAGCCGCGATTCCTACTCTCTATGATTCAGACTCTGTTTGGCAGCCTGGACGAGCAGCAAAAGCCCGGCCTCTTCGATCGCATGAAGGAGGCGGTGACACGTACCCGCGAGAATCTCAGCCAGCGCATTGAGGAGGTTGTTTCTTTAGGCAAGGAGATTGACCGGACGACGCTGGATGACCTCGAAGCCACACTCCTTGGCGCCGACTTGGGCAGCACCACCACGCAAGAAGTGCTGGGCAAACTCCGCGACAAGGCCGACCGAAAGCAAATTAAGAATACCGACGAACTCAAACGTCTTTTGAAAGAGGAGCTGCTGGCTATTTTGAACGCCGCCAACACGCGTCCTGTCGAGAAAGTTGAGGGCACGCCTGAAGTCATCTTGGTCGTCGGCGTGAATGGTACGGGAAAGACGACAACCATCGGCAAGCTGTCGCAGGTATTTCGCTCGCAAGGCAAGACTGTATTGCTGTGCGCCGCTGACACCTTCCGAGCGGCCGCCATCGAACAACTCGAAATCTGGGGACAGCGCACCGGAACGGAAGTCATCCGTACCAAAGCCGGAGGCGATCCTGCGGCCGTTTTGTACGACGCTCTGCAAGCTGCATCCGCGCGCCACAGCGATTACGTGATCGTCGATACCGCCGGGCGTCTCCACACCAAGACCAACCTGATGGCAGAGCTTGAGAAAATGCGCAGGACGGCGCAGCGAATCATTCCCGGCGCGCCTCACGAAACTTTGCTGGTCATGGACGCCACCACCGGCCAGAACGGATTGCAACAGGCGCGTCAATTCACGGAGGCCGCTGGCGTGACTGGGATCGTGCTCACCAAACTCGACGGTACAGCTAAAGGCGGCGTCGTGGTTGCCATTTCCCGAGAACTTGGTCTGCCGGTGCGCTACGTCGGCGTAGGCGAAAAAGCCGGGGATCTGTTGCCCTTCAATTCCAAGGATTTTGTGGATTCACTGTTCGCGTAGATTTTCCCACCACAGAGACGCGCGAGAGAAAAATAGCCCTGATAATCTAGTTTCTCTGTGACTCTCTGGTGAAAAAGTAAAATGCCCGATCGCGACACTGACGAACCTTTCCTGCGCCGAGCCCTCGACCTGGCCCGCCAAGGCATCGGTTTGACGTCACCCAACCCCTGCGTGGGCGCTGTCGTTGTGGATGCGAAGGGGACGATCGTCGGCACTGGCAGCCACACGTACGACGGATTGAAGCATGCAGAAATTCTCGCCTTGAAACCGGCTGGAGAAAAAGCCCGCGGCGCAACTCTTTATATCAATCTGGAACCCTGCTCCCACCAGGGACGCACGGCACCCTGCGCTGACGCACTGATCGCGGCGGGAATTGCCCGGGTGGTTGCTTCCATGCAGGATCCGAATCCGCAAGTCCGCGGCAAGGGGTTCGAGAAACTTCGCGGTGCCGGGATTGACGTTTCACTCGGCATCCTTGAAGACGAAGCGAAATCGCTGAACGAGTCTTTCGCTAAGTACATTCGTCAGCATGTTCCGCTCGTAACATTGAAGGCTGCGATGACGCTGGACGGCAAAATCGCGCCGCCTCCGAAGCAATCAAATCTTGCGCCCCGTCCCGACTGGATCACGGGAGAATCCGCGCGCGCGCATGTGCAGGAACTTCGCCATCAGAATGACGCGATTCTGGTCGGGGTTGGCACCGTAATCGCCGATGACCCGCTGCTCACCGACCGCAGCGGGCGGCTTCGACGGCGGCCACTCTTGCGCGTGATTCTCGACTCCCGCCTGCGCCTGCCCGTGGACTCTCGCATTGTCAAAACTGCGCAGGATGATGTTCTGGTTTTGTGCTCGTTCGCAGAAGAAAAAAAGAAAAAGCAATTGCAGAAGATTGGCATTCGGGTGCAGCAACTGCCGGCCGCCACTCCAGATGGGCATCCCGACTTGACGGCCGTAGCTCGACTCCTCGGCGAACTCGAAATCACAAGCCTGATGATCGAAGGCGGTTCGATGGTCAATGCGGCCGCGCTTGCCTCGGGCGTCGTGGACAAAGTCTTTCTCTATTACGCGCCAAGAATTCTGGGAGGCACTGCTTCAGTTCCATTCGCCGGAGGCGTCGGATTCGCAACTATCCACAATGCAGTGCACGTAAAATCTATACGACTGCATCGTTTTGGTGAAGACTTTGCAGTCGAAGGCTGTGTGCGAGATCCTTATCAGGATGCGAGCGACTAGCTTGAGGAACTTAGCCTTGGCCCACCGACACTCGCCCGGCAATCTGATCTAAGATTGTTTGCACCCTCTGCGTGTGGCTAAGTCAAGTGATTGTGGAGGTTAAATGTTCACCGGCATTATCGAAGAAGTCGGACGCGTCGCCAGTATCGCCGAGGAAAACGGCAACCGCCGCGTTACTGTCTCGTCCCCGCATCTCGCAAGGGAATTAAAAAAAGGCGACAGCATTGCGGTCAGCGGCGTCTGCCTGACCGCAATCGAAATCACGCCTAACTCCTTCGCCGCCGATCTAGCCGAAGAGACATGGAATCGCACCTCATTCTCTCGCATCCAGTCAGGCGCACTGGTTAACCTCGAGCTTCCCATGCGCGCCAACGGACGCTTAGGCGGCCACATCGTTCAAGGCCACGTGGATGGCACAGGAGAGTTTGGCGCGCTCGAGCAAATCCCCGACGCCGACAATTTTTGGCTTCGCATCGAGGTCCCGCCAGATCTGACCCGCTACATCATCTTTAAAGGCTCGCTCTCGATTGAAGGCATCAGTCTGACGGTCGCAAGAATCGAAGGAACAGAAGTGACGGTTGCCATAATTCCACACACCGTCGACGCGACCAACCTGAAATCCCTCAAGCCCGGCGACCCCGTGAATCTGGAAGTAGATTTGATGGCCAAGTACGTGGAGAAGATGATGCGGGGGGATTCAAGCAACAGTTCGCTCACGGTCGAACGATTAGTCGAGCAAGGTTTCTGAACTGATAGGGCTACGCTTTCAAAGTCATCCGATCCAAATCCAAGAACTCCTGAATGATTGGCTCCGGGCACTTCTCCATTTCGGCATAAGTGCCGAAGAAAAGCACCTTGGCCTCGTGCAGAAATACGATTCGGTTTGCCAGCTTCTCGGCCAGGCGCATGTCGTGGGTTACCACTACGCTGGTGAGGTGCAACTGGGTTTTAAGCCGGCGGATTAAATCGCCCAGCAATTGAGCCATCAACGGGTCGACCATGGTTGTCGGCTCATCATAGAGAATGCACTCCGGCTGAGCGGCGAGAGCTCGCGCGATTGCGACCGATCGCTTCATTCCGGTCGACAAATCCGAGGGAAGCAGATCGCGCATTTCCCTTACTCCGACCATATCGAGCAGTCCATCGACGATCTGGTAGATCTGATCTTCCTGGAGGTCGCGGCGCTCGCGCAGGGGGAAGGCAACATTTTCGCCCACCGTCAGCGAATCGAAAAGCGCTCCATTTTGAAAAACCATCGTAACTTTCTTACGAATGTGTTCCAATTGCAGCTCCGAATAGTCCGTAATGTCTTCTCTCGCGACAATCACCCGGCCAGAATCCGGCTTCATAAAACCCATAATATTTTGCAGCGTGACCGATTTGCCTACGCCGCTGCGTCCCAGAATGCACACCGTCTCTCCCGCCATGACCTCGAAGCTGACGTGGTCGAGCACGCAGTGCTGTCCAAAGGCCTTCGAAACATCTTTGAATTCGATATACGGTCCCTCTTGTGCGTTGCCGGCCATAAGGAGTTTTTAAATGTTCGGGAATGCTTTAGTTTAATTTTCCAGCCCAGAACTTGAAATCCTGGCTTGTTCCAAATCTCCGGGCGTGTTGAGATTTCGGAACATGTCGGCCGAGAATCGTGCCTGTACCAACTCAGCTTCCTCAATCACTCGCGTCTCTACTACTCTATCGAATAGCGCATCAATCTTATTTTCCCCTCGAGCCAGCGCCTGCTCGGCGATCTCGGCAAAGCCCCGCCGATAAGTTGCGCACAGCGGTTGCAAGCGCCCGCCAGCCTGCGGAACCATAATCATCGCGTTGGACTCCCGAGCCCGCGCCAGTAAATATTTCAGGAACTCCGGCGCGATAAAAGGAAGATCAACCGCCAGCATCAGGTTCAACTCCGTTCCAGAACTCACGAGCGCGGCATGAATTCCACCCAAAGGTCCCCGTTCCGGATAAACATCTTCAACCACGCGGCCAAAAGCTGCAAATTTCCTGGCGTCTCCCACAATCCTTATCTCTCCCCCAAGACTCTGCGCAGCCTTCAGTGCCCGCGAGAGAAGCGTCTCGTCTCCAATCCGAACGAAAGCCTTGTCGCTGCCCATGCGAGAACTCTTACCGCCAGCCAGAATGAAAGCCGTGACGCCGAATTCACTCCGATCATTCACCAGCTGATCATACACAGCGCGAACCATCTAAAAATCCGCGCATACGCAAGTTAGAAAGAACGCTTTCCTTTGTGAACATTAGTGCCCTCGCTGTTAACGCGTTTGAACGAATCCCCCGACGGCCAACATACCCAAGCAATCGATCAAAGTAAAATGAGCGTGATTCCCTGTTACCGCGCCCCACATCGCTGTCTAAAACCAACTCCGGAACCTTGGCAAACAGCGCTTTGCTGCGCTCGTCGAAACTGGACCAACTTTCTCCGTTGACGAAGGCTGCAATCTCGCGCTTCTCCTTGCGTTGCCGCAAAAAACTCCTAATCGCAAAGCGGAGCACACCACCCGCGCCGCTCGAACCATACCCATGAATCACTTTCAGCACGGCCACACCGTCCTTCCGCGCACGCGCCAGCGCCGCGTCAAGCTTTTGATAAGCCTGATCGCGAGTCGGAAACCCTTCTTCGAGATTGATAATGCGCACTCTTCCAGACATAAATGGCCTGTGCCTGTACCACTTTACCCGCTTCCCCCACTAAGGGTTAAAATCTAGGACGCTTCTGCGGTGAAGCGAACCGCCTTTCGAATAAGCCACGTGTGAATGACACGAAAGTAACCTACACAAAATTACGCTGCCGTTAGATGATGTGTCTTCCGGCGATCCCATCCCGGAAAGACGAACATGCCACAGAAGTTAATGGACGTTCTTATGTTAGGCCGTTGCTCCCACGAATTTTCCTGGCCGCGGCGGGCTGCCGATGGCCAGTTCTACCAGGTTTGCCTCCTGTGCGCCGCCGAATATAGCTACGACTGGACGACCATGAGGCGAATCGAGCGCGTCGACCACAGCCAGGCTGCCGCCGAGGTGGACAGCGTCGCCGCCAAACGCCGCGCGCGTTCTCGTAAGCCCACGTGGGTTCCACGGGCCCGGCGCCTCAAACTCGACACCCCAGTGCGCTATCGTGTGAAGAATCTCGGCAGCTGGTATGAAGGTACGATTGCGAACCTCAGTCACTCAGGCGTGCTTTTGGAAGGCCCGCAGCGCTTTCCCGACAACACCCTGGTAGAGATGGTTTTCGAGATGCCGGAAGAAATCTCTGGGCAGAAAAACAGCACCGTGCTTTGCCAGGGACGCATCACTCGGACCAAAGACTTGCAGGACAAAAAAGATTTGAAAGAAAAAGCGGAGATCGCCAAACTCGCAGCCAGCATCCTGGATTACAAATTTTTACACCAGAGTTAGTGTCCACCGGAAAAAGTCGAAACTGCCCGCCGAGTGGGGCCTCGATCCGCATAAATTTTTAGCTGCTTTCGCTTTCACTTCAATGACTCAACAGCTTCCTACAACATTTTTCCTTGAATCCTCAGCCATCAGTGCATCTAAAATACTTACACCGGAATTACATTATCAGGAGTGATCTTTATGAAGGCGAGGTTTTCTCTCCACCTCAACAGGCTGCTTTTGCTCACTATCTTGGTACTGGCTGTCGGCTGCGCCAAGGCTCCGACAGATACCCAGATTGCCAACGATATTCAGAACAAACTGAACACCGATTCCGGTCTTCAGGGCAAGCAGCTCGCCGTGCAGTCCGACAAGGGCAGCGTGACGCTTTCCGGCCAGGTTGACAATGACGCGCAACGCGACGCGGCCGCGCGCTATGCCTCCAGCGAGCCCGGCGTGAAGCAGGTCGTAAATAAT
>Ga0206874_1277_pt1 | contig 11051 bp, 12 predicted proteins | sample Alteio_BWOrgCont_12_FD_152629 | JGI IMG/M metagenome (GOLD analysis project Ga0206874, IMG submission 152629) | Enriched cells from forest soil in Barre Woods Harvard Forest LTER site, Petersham, Massachusetts, United States -... | ecosystem: Environmental > Terrestrial > Soil > Temperate forest >...
TGGTATTCCATAAACGCGGCAGCGGGTATAAACCCATCAACAGTTACCGCCCCCCAGCCAATTTTAGCCAGCGCGTCGTTCATTTCCTGCAGATCGGGTATTTTTTCGATGGTTAAACCGGCAGCAGTAAGGCCGGGGATATAAGGGTAGTAAGCTATATTTTTAAGGTAGCTGTAATTCTGCCGCATTACATAGCGCCAAACAGCATGGTCGACCGGCGTATAATGCTCATAGTGCTGTTCAACAATAAATTGTTTTAAATGCGCAGGCAACGCCGCGACCTGCGGGTTGTTAAAATCATTAAAATCGGCCATTGGTCAGTCGGTTTATTACTAACGCAAAATTAGTAAAATAAGCCCGGCTATTCCTTAATTTGTTCAACTTTCGGCAAGCCTTCTTCAAGTTTACCTGGCAGGATAAGATAATAAATGCCTACAAGCGCCACTAATAATGATATAAGGTAGAATGATATGCTGATGTATACTGCCAGCCCAACATCCATATGGAAAATAGGCGATAACGTTTGAAAAATTGTTTCCCTTGCGCCTATGCCACCAATAGTAATTGGTACAACAGCGGCAAGCGCCGAAAGCAGGAACGATAACAAATATGGCGCGAATTTGCCTGTAAAATCCTGCCCCAAAAGCACCATGATGATACACATTATTTGTAATGACTGCACCAGCACGGCTTTGGCGTGACCCTTAAAAAAGTGTTCGCCAAATTCGCTGAAGAACTGCTTTACAATAAGATAATAGATAACACTGCCTATACAAAAAATGCCCATAGGTATGGCAAAATGTATGGGTATTTGAGGGATGAATATTTTAAGGCAAACAATGATCAAACCTATGGCCCATAAGCCGCTGAACCTATCGAAAAATATGGCCCAGAAAACTTTTTTTGCCGGAAGATTGAACCGTTTTTTTAGCAAGTATATTTTATATCCATCGCCGCCAATGCCGCCGGGTAATAAAAAATTGTAGAATATCCCCAATAAGTAAAGCCTGAAATTGAAGCGTGTATCGAGGTTAAGGTTGATGCACTTAAAAAAACTTAATAACCGCCAGGCCGAGGCTACCATTGAAAGAAAATAAAAGAAAACTGCCGCCAGCATCCACCAGTAATTAGCATTTAAGGAGCGATCCTTAATATCGCTGAATTTAACTTTGCTGAAAACATAGTAAAGCAATGCCGAAGTAACAGCAAATTTTAGCACTACCTTGGTAATACTCCAAAGGTGGTCCTTCCAGGTTTTGGGTTTTATTTCCTCGTCTACTTCGTTAACTATGGCGTCCTCAATATTTGTCATTTCTGCTGCAAAAGTAATTAAATTTATTTTGGTTGAATTATGGATATGTTGTCGACCGTAATTATAGCAACAATATGGCATTCAACAGCCTAAAAATAACTGGTAAAGATGAAGCCATTATGAGTTCAGCATTTCATATATGTAAAGGAAACTTAAATTAAGTGTAACCAAATTGTAATCGCTTACATCCGATAACAGATCAGTGAAATCAAAATACTAATTTTGCACCATGAGTAATGTAAAAGTAGGCCTGGTGCAAATGACCTGCACTGCCAACAAGGAACAGAATTTACAAAAGGCAATAAGCAAGGTGCGCGAAGCCGCCAAACAAGGCGCGCAGATAGTTTGCCTGCAGGAGCTTTTTACCTCGCTGTATTTTTGCGACATTGAAGATTACGACAACTTTAAGTTGGCCGAGGCTATCCCCGGCCCGTCGACCAATGCACTTTCGGCAGTGGCGGCAGAACTTAATGTGGTAATCATAGCCTCATTATTCGAAAAACGTGCCCAGGGCCTTTATCATAACACAACCGCTGTTTTGGATGCCGATGGCACTTACTTAGGCAAATACCGCAAAATGCATATCCCCGATGATCCGGGTTTTTACGAAAAATTCTACTTCACCCCCGGCGACCTTGGTTATAAGGTTTTTAAAACCAAATATGCTACCATAGGCGTACTCATTTGCTGGGACCAATGGTATCCCGAAGCAGCCCGCATTACCGCATTGATGGGCGCCGAGATATTGTTTTATCCAACCGCCATTGGCTGGGCCACCTCGCAGGATGAAGACACCAATACCGAGCAATACAATGCATGGCAAACCATCCAGCGTTCACATGCGGTTGCCAATGGCGTACACGTAGTAAGCGTGAACCGCGCGGGCCAGGAAGGTGAACTGAAATTTTGGGGAGGCTCGTTTGTAGCTAATCCGTTTGGGAGGGTGCTATATCAGGCATCGCATACTAATGAGGAGATTGTTGTACAAGAGTTAGACCTGAATAAAACGGATTATTATAGAAGCCATTGGCCGTTTTTACGTGATCGTCGTATCGATTCTTATCAGCCAATTACAAAAAGACTAATTGATGAGGACTAAATGTCTGAACCATGATTCACTTGATTTTAGGATTTCTTGATTTTCGTTAATGAAGCATAAGGAACTTACTGAAAAAATAATAGGTTGTGCTATGAAAGTACATAGTGTTTTAGGCAACGGCTTTCAAGAGGTTATTTATCAGCGTGCATTGGAAATTGAGATGGGTAGGGCCGGATTGGGTTTTACCAGAGAAATGGAAATGGTTGTTTGCTATGATGGAATAGAAATAGGTACAAGACGGGTGGATTTTTTCGTAGAGGATGTGATCATGGTTGAAATAAAGGCGATAATATCATTAGAAGACGTTCATTTAGCCCAGGCAATGAATTATGTTGAAGCATACAAAATGGAGATAGGATTATTGTTGAATTTTGGCTCAAAAAGCTTGCAATTCAAACGTGTCCACAACAACAAAATTCTTAATTAAAAGAAATTTAATATTATTAAAATCCAATCATGTAATCCTAAAATCAGGCAAATCATGGTTCAGACGAAATAAAATGACCAACACACCACCAAAAGGCTTCCACTTCCCTGCCGAATGGGCTAAACATACGGCTACCTGGTTGAGCTGGCCTCACAAAGAGGAATCGTGGCCGGGTAAGATAAATACTATCTACAGGCCTTATTGTAACTTTATAAAAGAAGTTTCGCAGGGTGAATTGGTGCGCATAAATGTTGCTGATGAGCACATGGCAGCATTTGCCAAAGGGCAGTTATTGGCTGTTGGTGCTGATTTGAGTAAAATAGAATTTTTCAATTTCCCGTCCAATGATGCCTGGTGCCGCGATCATGGGCCGGCGTTTTTGATAAACGAAGAAACTAAGCAAAAGGCCATTGTCGACTGGGGCTATAATGCCTGGGGTGGCAAATACCCGCCGTTTGACCTGGATGATGTTATCCCGACCAAAATTGGCGAACGCTTTAATTTACCTGTTTATCATCCCGGCATTGTGATGGAAGGCGGATCTGTTGATTTCAATGGTAAAGGCACCATATTAACCACCACTGCCTGCCTGCTTAATAAGAACCGCAACCCGCAATTAAATCAGCAGCAAATAGAGGAATACCTGCGAAACTATTATGGCGCGGAACAAATACTATGGTTGGGCGATGGCATAGTAGGCGATGATACCGACGGCCATATTGACGACATCACCCGCTTTGTGAACGAGGAGACCGTGGTTACCGTAGTTGAGGATAACAAGAGCGACGAGAACTACCACATACTACAGGAAAACCTGCAAACCCTTAAAACCATGCGCCTGCTCAATGGCAAGCAACTGAATATTGTTGAACTCCCTATGCCTGATCCCGTTGTTTATGACGGACAGCGCCTACCTGCATCATACGCTAATTTTTACATAGCTAATGCCGCCGTAATAGTGCCAACTTACCGTTGCGCTAATGATGACAAGGCCCTTGAAATATTGCAGCAATGTTTCCCTGACAGGAAAGTGGTGGGCATTGATTCAACAGATATTATATGGGGGCTGGGTAGTTTTCATTGTTTGAGTCAACAGGAGCCGAAGGTTTAAAACTATTGCGCTACATGATACCAGGGCGCCTTTAATAGTCCAGGTCTGAAATAAATTTTTACAGTATCACCAATAGAAACACTACTGTATAAATGCCGGCCTACATCTTCCTCTTTTTGTTGATGCATAGGCCCCCATTCGCTTAGGGTTAAAAGATAGCTTGTGTGCTTGCCGCTCTCGATTCTGTGATCAAGTACCTTTGCTTTATAAATAACAGGTGCCGATTTATCAAAGGTGCAATTTATGCTCGTAATACCTCCGAAAGCATACATCGCCGATAATATAATCATAGCAAATATTTGTGCTTTAATTCCTGTTATTGAACGGTTTAAACCTGTAAAATAAACTATTGTAAAAACTATCGCAGCTGTTAATATCATTGGCAGCCACAAGTTATTGTATTGAAAAATCTGGTAGTCGGCAATAACAACCACCAGCATGGTAATTACAGGCACCATAATGCCCAGTAATAAAAACGGAGTGACACTTCTTTTACTATTTCCTGCAAATTTTATTAATCCTTTACTGAATACCATTACAATAATCCCCACTAATGGATAAAATAAGCCCATTATTACAATGGGGTAACCTCTACCAAAAAATACAAGGCAAAAAACAGCAGAACCCACAATATTATAAGCTAAAGCTATCTGTTTCGCCGTTTTAAGCTTTCTTTCGCGGTCCTCAACCGTATATCCGAGGGATGTATCCTTTAGAACCTGTTCTTCATCGTGTTTCAGGTCAATGGCATCCAGGTCTTTAAATTTATCCCTTACCCAGCCTTCAAACTCAGCGCTATCGCCAAGGTCGGAGTAACTTCTAATAGTCATTTTATCTCCTGAATTTAATTCAAGACTTATAAATTTCTGCTCTATTCTACATCCCTTAACATCTGTAAAACTGATTTCTTTCCTTGAAAAAAGATTGATGCACAAAATACTATCATCATAAATAATAACTTTTCTTTTAAGCGCATTAATGATAATTAATGCAGAACCGACTACGATAATTAAAGGAAACAGCAGTAATACTGATTGCGATTGTGGTATCTTTAACAACACCATAGCAAAAACAAACATAGCTGCCGCTATAAGTATGTAAAATATTTTCATTCCGGTTGAGATAGTATATTCGCGTCCCATTGGTTAGGTTTAAATTCGTTTTAAATGTAATAATTACTATTTGTAGGTTGGGCAGTTTCCATTGTTTGAGCCAGCAGGAGCCGGAGGTTTAGTTTTTGGTTACTACAAACCATGGGATATGCAGCAGGCCTTGTCGTAAGTTAACTTGCACGGTGTCTCCAACTTTAATATGCTCATATAACCAACCATCTATTTCCTCTTCTTTTACTTGTTGGCGGGGTCCCCAGGGGGTTAATGTTGCATAATCAGTAGTAGACCTTCCACGATGTTCTCTTAGCCCAAGTACTGCTGCATTGTATATTTGTGGCCTCGAAGGATCAAAAGCACAATTAATTTGCCCGGTACTTCCATATCCATAAGCTAATGCCATCAGAAGCATAAATACCAAATCTACTTTGCTTATCGCTATAAGTGGATTGATGCTTGCTTTATAAAACGCAGCCATCATGACAATACTTATCAAAGCAAATGGGAGCCAAAAATGACCTGTTTGTAAAAGCGTATAATTCTCGTATGACATTAAAGCCATAAACATTATAGGAAAAAGTACCCCTAAATAAATGGATGTAAGGATCCGGGGCCTGTCGCTTGAATTTAGCTTAATTGCCCCCCTACTTAAAAGAATGATCGCTATACCTAAAAATGGATACATTAGTAAAATAACAGCGCCATTTGTTTTATTATAGAAAAGGGCAATTACACCAGCTATTATCCCAACAATATTATAAGCTGCCGTTATGAATTTGGTATTTCTTACTGGTTTTTCATTGACGGTTTTTATCGAGTCAATATCCGTGCCTTGTGACATTTAGGTTCTTGATTTTAATTCTGTCTAAATATAAAATATTCTGCACATCAATAACGAATTCTCATCCTGCAAAAAATCCCCCGGAATTTTCACCGACCTATTTTTGCCCTTTACCGACTTCTTTAATCATACCGCCTAATACCCGTAGGGTGGCCCTGTTTGTTGCGGTACATTTGACATAACATTTAATTACAACAACGTCATGGAAAATCATATAGATAACACACCACGCAAATACAATAAAAATACGGTATTAGGTTTTATACTGTTATTTATTGGCCTGGGTACATTAGTTAAACATAGCGCGTTCTTTTTATTCCCGCACTGGGTATTTAGCTGGCCCTTTATATTGATCATTATCGGCCTTGCAATAGGCGCCAAAAATAATTTCCAAAAATCAAACTGGATCCTTCTTACAGCATTGGGCGTTCTGTTTTTAATTCCTAATATTATACCTTCGTTGCACGTAGTTATACTATGGCCGCTTATATTGGTTGCCGTGGGCATAAAAATGCTTAGCAGGCATACCCAGCACTGGAACGGCCAAAACTGGGAAAAACGTAACGATGAGCAGTTTCATAGTTTTGATAAAAATATTTAAAAGAATAACAACATCATGAGCATTAATATAGATGATCAGAACCCTGGAGTAACTCCTAACCCCCACAGCAACGGCAAAATATTGGTCGGCCTGCTGCTGATGGTTTTAGGCGTAGGGTTCCTGCTTCAACAACTCGACTTTGACTTCATCCCCCACTGGCTGATCTCGTGGCCAATGGCCTTTATAATTTGGGGGCTTTATATGGGCGCCAGGCATAATTTCCGCAACTCGATCTGGCTCATAATTACGCTTATAGGTGTAGTAAATATATCAAACGATATTTTCGATTACAATTTGCACGCTATTATGTGGCCTGTCGCTATTATAGTATTTGGCATTTGGATGATCACACGCCGTAACAACACCCTGGACAACAATAAATGGAGCAAATGGGAAGGGAAATGGGACAGCAGCAAATACAAGAACGGCAACCCTTTTGAGCCTATAGTAAACCCTGTTACGCCTGTAGAACCCGCTGATGCCGAAGGGCCTACGGTGATGTCGTCAACCGGGTCGACAACCATACCACCGGAAGGCAGTGCATATAACAATCCATTACGCGGCGATGATTATTTAGACGCGGTATCGGTTTTTGGCGGGGTGAAAAAAACCATCCTTTCAAAAAACTTCAGGGGTGGCGAAATAGTGAATATTTTCGGCGGTGCCGAGCTTGACTTTACACAGGCTGATATTCAAGGCCGTGTAGTGATCGACATTACCCAGATATTCGGCGGCACCAAGATCATCGTGCCATCAAACTGGCAGGTAGTGTCGGACCTGGCCGCTGTGTTCGCCAGTGTTGACGATAAACGCATAAAAACAACAGCATCGCCCGACAGTAATAAGTTACTTGTGCTTAAAGGCGTATCGATATTTGCAGGTGTAGATATACGCAGCTACTAATAAGCCTCACCCAACCCTCTCCAAAGGAGAGGGCTTTAAATAGTTAACAAACAAAAATCAAACAATAGCACAACGGTTTTGGCAATATCACAAACAACATCAAGACTATATATGGGTTTAAGTGCCTGCGCCCTTTTATGGGCCGGCGTGCAAACCTATATTGTACATAGTTTTGGTTTTATATGGTATATAGCCATAACCGATGGCATTGTTAACACCATATTACTTTCGGCAGCGTGCTGGCTTATTAACAACAACCTGCGCTATTACCAGCCGGGCAAGGGCAGCTATATGAACTTGCTGATGTGGTGCTTGTCGCTCGCAGGCATATGTACCGCGGGTTGCCGCTGGATAATCCCCTACCTGAGCATGAGCTCGGTTTACATGGTGTTTTTAACCAACTCGTTAACCATCCGCTTCTGCACCGATTTTTTGGCTTTGGGCTGGATGGCCATGGTGAGCATGCTATATTACACCCAACTCGATCATAAGGAAACTGAAAAGCGCAAATCCGAGGCTGAAAAACTGGCCCGCGATGCCGAGCTGTATAACCTTCGCCAGCAATTGCAGCCACACTTTTTATTCAATAGCCTTAATTCCATAAACGCGCTGATAGGCTTTAAACCCGAGCAGGCACGTAAAATGATACACCAACTATCAGACTTTTTGCGCGGAACTTTGAAAAAGGACGACCAACTGCTGGTGCCTTTGGTTGATGAACTGCAGCATTTAAATTTATACCTCGATATTGAAAAGGTACGCTTTGGCCACCGTTTGGAAACTGAAATAAGCTGCGACAAGCATTGCGAAGAAGCCATGCTGCCATCGTTACTATTACAACCGATAGTAGAGAACGCTATAAAATTCGGCTTGTATGATACCACCGAAAAAGTGACCGTAAGCATACGCGCCGAGATTGACGGCAATAACCTGGTGGTAATGATTCAAAACCCTTACGACCCGCAAACCACCCGCCCAAAAGGCACCGGTTTTGGCTTGCGGGGTGTGCAGCGCAGGCTATATTTACTATTCGCGCGTAACGACCTTATGGAAACTCATCAAAATGATAATATATTTACAACCATAATAAAAATTCCGCAGGTATGAAACGCGTTTTAGTTATTGACGACGAGCCATTGGCACGCATGGTTGTTTTAGAATATTTACAGGATTTTGCCGACCAGTTAGAAGTTATACAGGAATGTAACGATGGCTTTGAAGGTTTAAAAGCCATACAACAGCACCAGCCCGACCTGGTTTTTTTGGATGTGCAGATGCCCAAAATAAACGGCTTTGAAATGCTGGAACTGGTTGACAACCCGCCATCAGTTATTTTTACCACCGCGTTTGATGAATATGCCATAAAAGCCTTCGAGGCCCACGCGGTTGACTACCTGTTAAAACCCTTCAGCAAGGAGCGTTTTAACAAGGCAATTGAAAAATATTTGTCGCAGGCGCCTGCCGCGGCACAGCATGCTAAAAAAACGGAAGACCTATTAGAAGCCGTTGCCAATTCGCCCGCGCAGCATGAGCGCATTGTAGTAAAAACGGGCACCAAAGTAAAGATCATCCCTGTACAGGATGTGATATATCTGCAAGCCGACGACGACTACGTAAGCGTTTTCACCAATGAAGGTTCGTACCTGAAAAACAAAACCATGAACTTCTTTGAGCAAATGCTCGACCCGCGCCATTTTGTACGCGTACACCGCTCCTACATTATCGCCATACAACAGATCACCCGTATCGATCCTTATGAAAAGGACAGTCACCTGGCTATTTTGAAATCGGGGGCGAAGATACCGGTGAGTAAGACGGGGTATGTGAAGTTGAAGGGTGTTTTGGGGATATAATTTTTATTTCGAATTTGGGATGTTCGATTTCGGATTTTTGTTGGACAAAGTATAAATCTTACATTTAAAATCTAAAATGTAAACCTATATCACCAAATGGAAGTCGAATTTCAAAATAGCAAAGAAGATTTTATAGACTTTTATAAAATACAATTAGTTGATACTTTCAAGAGATCATACCTGAGTATCATCATATTTTTAGGAGTAATAATAGTAATTTGCTTAGGCACTCCGTTTAAATGGGCCTTATGTTTAATTTCCATATTGGCATATTCCTTTATCATTGCATCTTTTTATTTAATCATGTTATGGAAAGTCGTGAGACGACTAAACAAGGAAATCTCTGATGAAAAAGCCTACTCGGAAAAAAGGAAAGTAATTATTGATGAATATGGATTAACAACCATAGGTTCAGAAAAAAATATAACGAGAAACTGGGACAGTATCGTTTCGATAAATTCAAATAAGAAATTCATCTATATAAGACTTATCGACAAAAAGGTACTGGTATTGGCTAAAAAATGGTTCTCCTCGGATATTGAAATGGCCAATTTTATGGGGGCAATTAGTTCAAAGATTATAAAATATGGTGGACCTAAACCTATACCTTTTATTCCTACAATAAATCAGCCTGGGCAAAAGGTAGATAAAAATGCTACTTCTTATTATGCGAAGCCCAAACCACCTTATTTGTTAGGGTTATTAGGGGTTATTCCATTAGTGGGTGCTTTTGTTGGTGTCGCCCTTATATTATATGGCATAATTAAATATAAAGATAAATGGCTGGTACTTATTGGGGTGGGTGGAATACTCTTTACGGTACTTATTTATGGCTCATTGTTTTATACTGCTAACAATAGTAAAATATTCAAAAACGGTTTTGCTGCGATTGACACAGTGGAATTGAATACTATTGTAAAGGAAATAGAGTTTTATAAATTGCAAACTGGCAAATATCCGGATAGCTTAGCCCAAATAAACATTAAGGGTACCCTTGCAAGTACATCAGATCCCTTACTTAATGGGAAAAAGAATGATAGCTTTAACTATCACAAAATAGGCAACAAATACACCTTATTTTCTTCAGGCATCGACCAGATTGCAAACACAAAGGATGATATTTATCCAACCGTTGATACAACAAATACCGGATTGATAGTTAAAAGAAGATAAGCTTTAAACTTCCATGCAAATCACTTTCCAACCAGCAACGCTTGATGAGCATTTTGAGCAGATAATAGCACTGCAAAGGCAAAACCTGTACACTTCGCTTAGCGCTGAACGACAGGCGGAACAGGGATTTGTATTTGCTGAACATACTGTAGAGCTATTAAAATCAATGGCATCGCATTTACCGCAGGTAATTGCTTTGGCTGATGATAAAGTTGTGGGTTATAATTTGGCTATGCACATGTCAATGAAAGATCACCTGCCATCATTAGCGCCCATGTTTGCTGAATTTGAAAAATGCGTTTATAAGGGTGCGAGGCTAACCGATCACCGGTTTATGGTTGGCGGCCAGGTTTGTGTGGATGGTAATTTTAGGGGGATGGGCCTGTTAAGCAAATTGTATAATGCAACTAAAACCCATTTGCCTGAGGATTATGAGCTATTGGTAACCGAAGTATCTACACGTAATAAAATATCACTTAAGGCTCATCAAAAAATGGGGTTTGAAATTATTCATACTTATGATGATGGGATTGAGGTGTGGGATGTGATTGTTTGGGATATGAGGGGTTGACGCCTCTTCTTGCGCTCGTTTGCAACGAGCGCTTAACACTGCCGGGCATTT
>Ga0206874_1282_pt1 | contig 10849 bp, 8 predicted proteins | sample Alteio_BWOrgCont_12_FD_152629 | JGI IMG/M metagenome (GOLD analysis project Ga0206874, IMG submission 152629) | Enriched cells from forest soil in Barre Woods Harvard Forest LTER site, Petersham, Massachusetts, United States -... | ecosystem: Environmental > Terrestrial > Soil > Temperate forest > O...
CCTAATTGCCTGCGCGCAAACAGGTACAGGTAAAACAGGGGCATTTTTGCTGCCTATTTTAAACCTGATCACCCAAAACCACGAAGAAAAAACCACCACGCTTATATTAACCCCCACCCGTGAACTGGCACAGCAGATAGACCAGCAGGTGGAAGGGCTGGCTTATTTTACCGGTATAAGCTCCATAGCGGTTTTTGGCGGTGGCGATGGCATAGTTTATGAACAACAGCGCCGTGGTATCCAAAACAATGTAAATATTATTATAGCCACTCCCGGCAGGCTTATAGCGCACCTTACATCGGGCGTGTTAAAGCTGAATCATATAAAACATTTGGTGCTTGATGAAGCCGACCGCATGCTGGATATGGGCTTCAGCGATGATATTATGCGCATCATCAGCTACCTGCCAAAGCACCGGCAAACATTATTATTTTCGGCCACTATGCCGGGGCGCATACGCAATATGGCCAAGGCCGTATTACATAACCCGCAGCAAATAAACATCGCCATATCACAACCCGCGGTTGGTATCGATCAGCAGGTGTATTTGGTTAATGACCACCAGAAACTGGGCTTGCTGCAATTGATATTGAAAGACGGCGCTTATGTAAGCACCATCATATTCGCATCAACCAAAGACAAGGTAAAAGAGGTTTACAAACAGCTTAAATCGGTACACATAAAGATAAATGCTTTCCACTCCGACCTGGAGCAAACCGAAAGGGAAGAGATATTGCTAAAATTCAAGAACCGCCAGGTGCCGGTTATTATTGGTACCGACGCCTTATCGCGCGGTATTGATGTGGAGGGGATAGACCTGGTGGTGAACTATGATGTGCCATCGGATCCTGAAGATTATATTCACCGTATTGGCCGTACCGCCCGTGCCGAAACAACAGGCACCGCCATAACTTTTGTGAACGACCGCGACCAGCGCAAACTGAAAAATATTGAGGACATGATAGAGCGCCAGGTAAGGCGCATACCATTGCCCGAATCATTAGGCGACCCAACCCTGATAAAAATGGCTCCCGGCAAACGTGATGGCGGCGGTAACCGGAATAGTGGTGGCGGCAACAGAAGGCCGGGAGGGCGACCCGGTGGTAACAAAAGCCGCAATCAAGGCGGCGGTAAGCCCAGTCAGGGGCCAAAGCCCCAATAAAAGCAGACCGAAAATAAACGGATAGTTTTTTCTTTCAAAAACCTTTTCTTATTTTAGGCTGCTAAACCAGTAGTAATGAATAAGTTATTTATCGCCATAATTGCAGCCGTAGTTTTATTTGCAGGCTGTTCAAAAAAGAACAACACAAATCCATCTTCATTAATTGTAGGTAAATGGCATTTTGTTAGCGATACCATTAATGTTTACGATAACGGTACACTAAGTAGCAGTACCCCGGGTGTATTTAAAAGTACGGGCTACGCGCAATTTAACGCGGATGGAACAGGCTCGGAATCGCCCGTATCAGATACGGTGAAATTCAACTATACGGTTGCTGATTCCAAGCTGCTGACTTTAAATTACCCAACCCAAAAGATAGATGGGGTGCAGGTAGATGCCGAAACCCAACAATTCACCATCAAAGTGCTTGATAGCCATAACCTGTATCTGTTTTCCGATGCCACGGTACTTGATGGCGGTAATTCAGAACGAACCACGGAAGCAAGCCATTTAACGAGGTAGCATTTTTAAAGCACGGATCGCAACTGCAACCCGTGCTTAATTATTAACTATTCCTGTTCCTGCAATTTAAATTCCTGCTCATCGGCACTTGGGCCGTAGCTGCCGGGGATAGGCACGTTCAGCAAGCGTAAAAACACGCCCAATTGCGCCCGGTGATGTATAGTTTGGCTAATAGATACCCTTACCACTTCGGCTTTGGTTTGTGTCATGTATATATCGTCGCCATTGCGTAGTGTCCACATTTGCGCTAACACGTCTTCATTGGTATTGAGTAAGCTCTCTTTGGCGGCGGCCAGGTTCTTTTCAAACTGTTCCAGCAGTTCGTCGCTGCTGTTCAGAACTTCGGGCTTGTAGGCATTTTTGGCAAAGTCCAATTCATCGGTGTTAATAGCCATCGGGATCCATCCGGGCAGTTCGGCAATATGGGTCGACAATTGGCGAATGGTCATGCTTTTTGGGTGCGGTTGCCAATCGAATTTATCGTTTGGTACAATGCTTAAAAATTTACGCGTAGTTTGGGCTTCCTGCTCAACTTCGTTTAAAAACATTTGAATGATTTGCATAGCTTTTTGTTGTTTTAAGTTTTACAATACAAATAAACTACGCGGTAATGACAGCCCTATGTCAACAGCATTTTAAAAAGTATCAGGTATTTAGTATCAGGTATCAAGATTATTTGAATTTGTTGTTTTATAAGATCTAAAACCGGTAAAAATCCATCACTTTTAGTGTTCACATTTTGCTGTATATCAGCAAAATGGCATAACCTAAACAGAGCCTAAACACACCTAAACAGTGCCCAAACAGCACCTAAACACCCCATAAACGCAACCTAAACGCGCCCAAACAAACCGAAATTAACCTAAACATACCCAAACACCCATAAACACTTAAGTCTCTAATTGTCAATATCTTAATATTGCCAAGTGTTCATTCAAGATGAACACTTTGAACACAATTTTAAATCTCCCCCTACCGGGGGGGAGATTTAGAGGAGGGCTGTTCACCGTTTTTTTACTTAGCTTGTGCCCAAATTAAAACAACACATGCCCCGGCTGATATTTATTGTATTCCTATTCTTTATTTCGCTGCTCGCCATTTTTAGGGCCTTTGAGTACCATCTGTGGTTGCTGGCTATCGGGGTAACAGAGTTTTGCTGGGTATTCGCGGCAATAACCATTGTGTTGCTGTTAACCGGTTTTTGGGTAAGTAAATACCAGATGGCGGGTACTGTAACAGGCATTATCGCGCTTGTATTATTTCTTTCACCCATTGCAAGGGCCTATGTGGTTGCCGGTAGCTTACGCGAAAATTTTGATAATGCATTTAGCACTACTAATACTGATAGTGTAACCGCGCCATTCAGCTTTTTTAAATTGTTTGCAGGCACGGTTAAAGTGCCATACCATACCCTAACCTATGTTAACTATGCCAATACCAGCATGGGTTTGGATTTTTACCCCTCGCAGGTGGTTGGTAAAAAGCCTTGTGTAATTGTGGTGCATGGCGGCTCATGGGCCGGGGGCAATAGCCGACAACTGCCCGAATTGAATAGCTATTTAGCAACCAAAGGCTACAATGTGGCCTCCATCAATTACCGCATGGCTCCGAAATGGCAAACGCCCGCGCCTGTTGAAGATGTTACCAACGCTTTAAAATACCTGCGTACGCATGCGGATGAATTACACATTGATACTGATAAATTTATCCTTCTCGGTCGCTCGGCGGGAGGACAGATAGCTTTGCTGGCCGCTTATACGCTGCACGATAAAAGTATAAAAGGCGTAATTGATTTTTATGGCCCTGCCGATATGGTTTGGGGATATGCTATACGGTCGAACCCGCTCATTATGGATTCGCGCAAGGTGATGGAAAATTATATTGGGGGCCCGTATGCTAAGGTGCCGCAAAAGTATTTTGATTGCTCGCCATTGGTTTTTGTCGATAAACGATCGCCGCCAACGCTTATTATACACGGCAATAATGATGTGCTGGTCGCACCTGAGCATAGTCGCCGCCTGAATGAAAAACTACAGCAAAACGGCGTTAAGCATTACTGGCTGCAAATCCCCTGGGCTACCCATGGTTTCGATTTTAATTTGAACGGCCCCGGTGGCCAATTATCGACCTACGCGGTTTTACAGTTTTTAAATACTATTTGCCCCGCGGCCGTCAATGTGGTTGAGTAAAAAAGGCTTTACCCTCTTTGCGGCTTGCCGCAGAGAGGGTCGACAAGCGTAGCGAAGTTGGGGTGAGTAAACGGCGCGCGTTCATTGCCGATATAAATATTTAGCCATGCAAACTGATAACTGCTCACTGCAAACGGGCAACTGCAAACTGCTATCTCCTCCTTTTCTCTCTAAACCTGCTAAAAAATAACATGGCCAGTGCGCAAAGTACAAAACCGCATGCACCGTTCAGTCGCAGGCCGTAATCATTGCCGGGGTCTTTACCATAAATAGTTAAAAAAGCAAACAGGGCTATGCCCAGCGTTTGCCCCAGCTTTACAAAAAGGTATTTTACCGCGAAGAACATCCCCTCGCGATTTTCCTTAGTTTTTATGGCATCATCCTGTGCAATTTCAGCAAGTATGGCATTGGGCAATATCCCCAGTGCCGCCAGCGGGAAACTGGCCGCGATAAGCAGTGTATAAATTTGCGCCTGTGCCGATATGGGGAACTTCCCCAAAAAATAAAATGCTACAAACACCAGGCTAAGCACACCAAACGAAAACAATACGATAGGCTTTTTGCCGATCTTTCGCGACAGGTAATTAATAAGCGGGTAAAATACCAGCGACAGTACCACCATCACCCCCAGTAATGGGCCGCCTTCCGATTCGGGCAGGTGCAGTAGCACCGTTACAAAATACAGCAACCCGCTCGATATGATACTTAGCGCCATATAGAACGAAAAATCTGAAATAAGGTAATATTTAAAATTACGGTTGCTAAAGGTTTTGCGTATGGCGGGTAATAACGGTAAATGCGATGGTTTGCTGGTTGAATATTTCTTTTCATCAATAAACAGAACGGGTATCAGCATTACCATCCCCGCAAAAACACTTAACCCGCCAATGGTATATTGCACCGCCGTATCGCGACTGGTAACATGAAAAAAGCGTTGTACCAGGTCGGCATAATTATTAACCAGCCCTGCTATTACCATGCCCAAAACAAAACCTACCTGCTGAAATGATGATAGCTTTACCTTTTCGGCTGCGGTTTTGGTTACTTCGGGCAATAAAGCATTATAAGGTATAATGTAAGTAGTAACACTCATAAAAAACAGCACCATGGTGCAGCCGAGCCATATAGCATTCAGCGTGCTTTCGCCCTTTACCACCGGGCAAAAAGTGAGGCAGCAAAAAATTACCGCGGGTAAAATGGCCCATTTCATAAATGGGATACGGCGCCCCTTTGGATTCTGGCTTTTATCGCTTAACGAGGCGATCAGCGGGTCGAATATGGCATCAACAAACCTGCCCGATGCCGCTATCACCGAAAGGATATTCAGCACCCCGAAAAGCATCAATTGCGGTATGAGCGGCGTTAAACCGGCATTACTGGGCGGCAAATAAAAGTAAGGCAGCATCACGATGATCAAATTGGTCATCATACTCCAGCCTATCATACCGCAGGCATAAGCTATTTGTTTTCTGAGCGGGAATTTTAGCGCAGGCATTTACCCGCAAGATGCAAATATTAATGTGAAATTTTGATGATGTGAGGCTTTAGATATAACATTGGTGGTTTGGTATCTATACTCATACAGCCGGATGTCGTACTGAGACTCTCGAAGTAATGTCAGCCTGAGCCTGTCGAAGGCATGCAGGCAAGGGCCTTTACGCTCACCCTTCGAGAGCCTCAGGGTGACACCCCTCTTTTAAACGTTATCTGCTGTCACAGCCCTAAATAACAATTTCCAATCCGCGATTAAATTCTCACATTTGCACAAAATCTGTTACCATGTCGAAAGGTAAATTATTGGTTATTGATGATGAGGAGCGTTTGCGAAAACTGCTTGCCCGTATTTTACAACTGGAAGATTTTGACGTACTCGAAGCCCCGACCGCCAAAGATGGCTTGCGCAGGTTGGAGCATGAAGTGGTTGATGTGGTGATCAGCGATGTAAAATTGCCCGACGGCAACGGTATCGACCTGACCAAAACAATCAAAGCCGCATACCCCGCTATCGAGATTATTGTACTTACTGCATATGGTACTATTAACGATGGGGTAAGCGCCATAAAAAACGGGGCCTTTGATTATATTACCAAGGGCGATGATAACGAGAAGATAATCCCGCTGGTAAATAAGGCCATGGACAAGGCCGTTTTGCAGCGGCGCGTGCTTGAGCTTGAAAATAAGCTAAGCACTAAGTTTGGGTTCGACCGTATTGTGGGTACTTCGCCTGCCATTACTGCCGCCATTAAACTGGCCCAGCGCGTAGCGGCTACCGATACCACGGTACTTATTTTGGGCGAAACGGGTACAGGCAAAGAAGTTTTTGCCGAAGCCATTCACCAGGCCAGCCCGCGCAACGCCAAACCGTTTGTGGCTATTAATTGCAGCGCTTTTAGCAAAGAGCTTTTGGAAAGCGAATTATTTGGCCATAAAGCCGGCGCGTTTACAGGCGCCGTGAAAGATAAAAAAGGCTTATTTGAAGAAGCCAACGGCGGCACCATCTTTTTGGATGAAATTGGTGAACTCGACCACGATCTGCAGGCCAAATTACTGCGCGTGCTTGAATCGCAGCAGTTTATAAAGATAGGCGATACCAAAACAACTAAAGTAAGCGTCCGCATACTGGCCGCCACCAATCGCAATTTGCAGGATGAAGTGGCCCAGGATCATTTCCGTTCCGATCTGTTTTACCGCTTGTCGGTTTTCCAGGTTACGCTGCCTGCCTTGCGCGAAAGGAAGAAAGACATTGGCCTGCTGGCTAAAATGTTCGTGCATCATTTTGCCACCAAGGTAAATGCGCATATCACAGGTTTTACGCCTGATTTTTTGGAAAAACTGGAGGCCTACAACTGGCCGGGCAATGTGCGCGAGCTAAAGAATATTATTGAACGTGCGGTTATCCTTTGCGATGGCAACGAACTGGATGCATCGCTGCTGCCTTATGAATTTGAGGCATCGCCCACAAAAACATCCGGCAACCTTTCGGCCTTCGACCTGGCATCAGTTGAAAAACTCCACATCCAGCGCGTGCTGAACCATACCGCCGGCAATAGGGCCGAGGCGGCAAGGCTGTTAAATATTGGCATTGCTACCTTATACCGCAAATTGAAGGAATACGGTTTGGAGTAAGTCATCTGCCAAAATAAAAAGAGCGATCTATTTCTTTTTGCGATTCCCCTTGTTGGTAGTGCCAGTTCTATTTTTGTTGTGGTAAGACAAGCACTATAACATCGTTTTCAATAACCCGCCTTCGGCACGTATGGCAGCGCCATTGGTAGCCGATGCCAGCGGGCTTGCCAAATAAGTTACCATATTGGCCACTTCGTCAGGTGTTAAAAAGCGTTGGATAATGGAAGTTGGGCGCATGGTTTTAAAGAAATCTTCCTCGATCTGTTCCACGGTTTTATTTTGGTCTTTCGCCAGTTGATCAATAAAACCACCAACACCTTCTGATAGTGTCGGCCCCGGCAATACCGAATTTACGGTTACATTAGTGCCGGTGGTTAGCTCGGCCAAACCACGCGATATGGCCAATTGCGCGCTTTTGGTCATGCCGTAATGTATCATTTCAGACGGTATCTGTACGGCCGATTCGCTCGATATAAATATGATGCGCCCCCAGTTTTTCGCCAGCATCTTACTAAAATAAGCCCGCGATAAACGGATGCCGCTCAATACGTTCACTTCATAAAATTTCAGCCAGTCCTCGTCAGGAATATCGTCAAATGCCTTCGGCTCAAATATGGCGACGTTGTTAACTAAAATATCAACTTCAGGTATTTGGCTAATAAGGTTTAAGATCTGTTTAGGAACCGAAAAGTCGGCTATAACGCCGGTCACTTGCTCATTACCGGTTGCCGATCTGATGCTTTCAACAGCCACGTCAACACGTTGTTGGGTGCGCCCGTTAACAATTACCCGTGCGCCTTCGACGGCAAGGCTTTTGGCAATGGCATAACCAATACCCGCAGTGGAGCCGGTAACTAATGCGATCTTATTTTTTAGTTGTAAGTCCATGATTAGAAATATTTAATTGAAGCACTAAGCTAAACACTTAAGTTTTGGCTTCAACCAATATATTTCAAACATGGAATAAGGCTGACAATCGACCTAAAATATCGCTTCCGCTATCCTTTTCGTAGGCCCGGCATTACTCATGGTATAAAAATGCAGTACGGGTACCCCGAATTTCACCAGCTCCCTGCATTGGTTTATCATCCATTCAATGCCAACATCCTTTACATCCTTTTCGGTTTTGCAGGCGGTTATGGCATCGGTCAGGTCGTCGGGCATATCTATGTGGAATGTTTTCGACAGGTTAACCAATTGCTTTGAGCCGGTAATAGGTTTCAGCCCAGGTATAATAGGCACATCAATACCATTGGCACGACAGTTATTTACAAAATCAAAATACTTCTGGTTATCAAAAAACATTTGGGTAACGATAAATTTTGCCCCCATATCAACCTTTTGTTTCAGGTATTTGAAATCAGATTTCATGTTCGGCGCCTCAAAGTGTTTTTCAGGGTAGCCTGCTATGCCTATGCAGAAATCAGTTTTGAGGCTTGAATCGCTATGCTCATGCAGGTAGATGCCGTTGTTCATATTCACTACCTGTTGCAGCAGATCGGTAGCGTAGCAATGGCCATTGGGCGTAGGCACAAATGAAGCATCGCCGCGCCTCGCGTCACCACGCAGAACCAGCACGTTCTCAATACCCAAAAACTGCAGGTCGACGAGCCCGTTCTCGGTTTCATCCTTGGTAAAACCACCGCATAACAGGTGTGGCACGGTATCAACCTTGTATTTATTCATGATAGCCGCGCAAATAGCGATTGTACCAGGCCGTTTGCGGTAGCTTAACTTCTCGAGCAAACCATTTTCATGCTCCTTATAAATAAAATCCTCGCGTAACGATGTTACATCAATAAACGGCGGCTTGAACTCCATTAGTGGGTCGATGGCATCATAAATGCCCTGTATACTCTGGCCTTTTAATGGGGGAATGAGTTCAAAGGAGAACAATGTCTTCCCTGCCGCTTTATTAATGTGTTCCGTTATTTTCATTTTGGTATAAGTTACCTTATTTTTTTATAATTTTTTCTCCGCGCGTCATTGCGAGGTACGAAGCAACCTCACACGTTAGGCCGCCGACGTACTTTGCAAGTGAGGTTGCTTCGCTCTCGCTCGCAATGACGTGTTGGAGGCGGGTGCGCATATCAATAGTTTAAGTTAGGGCCAAGCCAACGCTCCACCGTTTCTACCGACATGTTCTTCCGCACGGCATAATCCTCCACCTGGTCCTTACTTATCTTCCCCAACCCAAAATACCTTGATTGCGGATGCGCGAAATAAAACCCGCTTACCGATGCTGCCGGTGTCATGGCCAGGCTTTCGGTTAGGTGCATATGTGCGTTTTCTTCAGCTTTTAACAGTTCGAATAAAGTTATCTTTTCCGTATGATCCGGACAAGCGGGGTAACCCGGTGCCGGGCGTATGCCCTGGTATTCTTCTTTTATCAGTTCAACGGTGTCCAGTGCTTCGGTTTTGGCGTAGCCCCAGTAATCCTTGCGCACCAGCTCGTGCATTTTTTCGGCAAAGGCTTCGGCAAGGCGATCAGCAAGGGCTTTGGCCATTATGCTGTTGTAATCGTCGTGATCTTTTTCAAATTCAGCCACCAACTCATCACAACCTATACCGGCGGTAACCGCAAAGCCACCCCAGTAATCAGCTATGCCGCTATCTTTTGGGGCGATAAAATCCGATAAAGCATAATATGGTTCACCCTTAACTTTCTCCACTTGCTGACGAAGCGTGTAAATGGTTTCCAAAACCTGCGTGCGCGATTCATCGGTATATAACTCAATATCATCGCCCACGCTGTTTGCCGGCCAGAAACCGATAACGGCATTCGCTTGTAACAGCTTTTCGTCCACTATCTTTTTCAACAAGGCCTGGGCATCATCATACAGTTTCTTGGCCTCAACACCAACAAATTTATCATCAAATATTTTCGGAAAGCTGCCGCGCAGTTCCCAGGTATGGAAAAATGGTGTCCAATCTATATAAGGCACCAATTCCTCTAACGGGAACGCTTCAAAAACCTTTGTACCTGTAAAGGTAGGTTTAGGCGGCATCATACCATTAAGGTTGATCTGGAACCTTGATTCGCGCGCGTTATCAATACTCACAAAACGCTTATCCGATTTTTTATTCAAATGCGCTTCGCGGGCTTTTTCGTATTCGTTCTTTATGCCTGCAATATATTCGTCCCTGCCGGTTTCGCTCATCAAATTGCTGCAAACCGTTACACTGCGCGATGCATCCAATACGTGAATTGCAGGGCCAGAATAATTAGGCGCTACTTTAACAGCAGCGTGTATGCGCGATGTAGTGGCCCCGCCAATAATCAGCGGAATAGTAAAGTTTTGGCGCTCCATTTCTTTAGCAAAATGCACCATCTCATCAAGCGATGGAGTTATTAAACCACTCAAGCCGATAATGTCCACTTCCTGTTTAATGGCCTCGTCAATTATGCGTTGTGCGGGCACCATCACCCCAAGGTCTATCACCTCAAAGTTATTACAGGCTAAAACCACGCCTACAATGTTTTTACCAATATCATGTACGTCGCCTTTTACAGTCGCCATTAAAATTTTACCGGCGTTGGCGCGGGCATCAGCCGCAGTGTCTTCACCCGATGCCAGTACACGCTGTTTTTCCAGTTCGATGAATGGCAGCAGGTAAGCCACGGCCTTCTTCATCACACGTGCCGATTTTACCACCTGTGGCAAGAACATTTTACCCGAGCCGAACAGGTCGCCAACTATGTTCATGCCGTCCATCAGCGGGCCCTCGATCACTTCCAGCGGTTTGGGGTACTTTTGGCGCGCCTCTTCCACATCATCATCCAAATACTCAATAATACCTTTAACCAGCGAGTGCGACAGGCGCTCTTCAACAGTTCCCTTGCGCCATT
>Ga0206874_1284_pt1 | contig 10836 bp, 9 predicted proteins | sample Alteio_BWOrgCont_12_FD_152629 | JGI IMG/M metagenome (GOLD analysis project Ga0206874, IMG submission 152629) | Enriched cells from forest soil in Barre Woods Harvard Forest LTER site, Petersham, Massachusetts, United States -... | ecosystem: Environmental > Terrestrial > Soil > Temperate forest > O...
TGATGCTCCGGCAAGCAATTCATATTTTCCTTTTTCAACAATCCAGCCTTTGGTTTTAACATCGTAATAGGCTAAATCCTTTACCGGGATTTGCAGGTTAACATCAGCTGTTTCGCCACTGGCTATTTTTACTTTTTTAAAGGCTTTCAGCTCTTTTTCAGCACGGTCAACTACCGATCCTTTTTTACCTACATATAGCTGAACGGTTTCTTTACCGGCATATTTACCGGTGTTCTTAACCTTTAAAGTTGCGGTTATAAAGTCGGTTGATTTATAGCTTTTTTTATTAGTAAACAAACCTGAGTATTTATAGTCAGTGTATGACAGGCCATAACCAAACGGATAAAGCGGCTCAATTTTCTTGGTATCAAACCAGCGGTAACCTACCAATATACCTTCTTTATAATCTACTTTCAGGTTTTCGCCGGGATATGCATTTAACGCATGTGCCGGGGAATCTTTAAGCTCAGCCGGGAACGTAAATGGCAGCCTGCCTGACGGATTTATTTTTCCAAGTAAAACATCGGCAAGGGCATTACCATTTTCTGACCCATTATACCATGACCATACGATGGTGCTGCTATTTTGCTTGATTTTTCCGATATCATAAGGTGCACCGCCAACTACCACCACAATGGTATTTGGGTTTGCGGCGGTTACGGCATCAACCAAAGTTTGTTCAGCAAAAGGAAGATTCAAATCCTTACGGTCGCGACCCTCACTTTCATACTCACGATTGCCGCCGATAAATAATATAGCCATATCAGTGCTTTTTGCAGTAGCTACGGCTTGCTGTATCAACGCCGAATCAGGTTTAACAGCTTCTTCAGCAGCGCCTCTGCGGGCAGGCTTGTAAACTCCGGAATAGCCCTGCGCATATTTAATATTTATTGTTTTACCCAACCTATCCTGCAAACCAGCCAATGCAGTTACTTCATAACGGGCCTTAACACCGGCTCCGAAACCACCTAAGTGGAAAGTGCGGGTAGCATTATCGCCTATCACTGCAATGCTTTTTATGGCGGATGTATTCAGTGGCAGCAAATGCTGCTCGTTTTTCAGCAGCACGATAGATTCGGATGCGATATCATAAACTGTCTTGCTGTGTTCTGGCGTATTCAATTTTCCGGCAGGCTGATTTTCGCTCATTGTGGTATGATACATCACCCATAAAATGCGACTCACTTTTTCATCAATTACCTTCATACTAACCTTACCTGCTTTGACAGAATCGAGCAGTTTTTGAGCGAAGAAGTAGCTGTCATATTTGGGGCCTGAACCCATTTCCAGATCAAGGCCGTTATTGGCAGCATTTACGGTAGTATGCGTACCGCCCCAATCGCTGATCACTATGCCTTTAAACTTCCATTCGCCCTTTAAAATTTGATTTAGCAAATAGTCATTTTCCGAACAATAAGAACCACGTAATTTATTATAAGCCGACATGATGGTCCATGCATTACCTTCGGTTATAGAAGCTTTAAAAGCGGGCAGGTATATTTCGCGCAGCGTACGCTCGTCAACATCAACACTTACACGTCCTCGTTCAACCTCCTGGTTATTTACTGCAAAGTGTTTAACGCAAGCCGCTACATGCTGGCTTTGTATGCCTTTTACCGATTGTACAGCCAGGCGCGAATTTAAAAACGGATCCTCGGAATAATATTCATAAGTACGGCCGCAAAGCGGGGTACGGCAAATATTAAACGCAGGAGCCAGCATCACGCTTTTTTTACGTGCATGTGCCTCTTCGCCCATATCATGACCAAAACGGTATGCCAGTTCAGGATTCCAGGTGGCGGCTAAAGCCGACCCGTTAGGGAAAAAAGTAGCCGAGTCGGTTGTTAAATTTGCCGAACCCCATCCTTCTTTAACATCTTCACGAACGCCAAGTGGCCCGTCGTCAGTCACCAGTTCGGGGATTCCCAAACGCGGTACGCCCGCCGATGTAAATATGCCGTTTGCATGCAGCATGGCTATCTTTTCTTCGAGCGTTAGTTTTTTAACGATGGCTGCAATTTTTGCTTCTACAGGCTGGCTTTTTTTTGTTTGTGCCTTAACCTGGGTAAATGCTGCAAGCATAAATATGCCGCAGAATAAATACCCCGAAAATTTCATTTTCATAATTTTAGTGATTGAGTCGGATAAGAGAATTAAGAGCTTATTGGTTTATATAATCCGGTACAATATAATGAATTACAATGGCTTCAAATCAAATGATTGATAGCCTGTTGTGACCGGCTTCGGCCAATGATCGTTTCAAAACCCTGATAACATAATTGTTATACAATTACTTAGCTTATTATTTTTGTTGATATTATTTACCTATCTTCATCATTTAAACCCTTGATTAAATGAAACCCGATCACATTTTTTGGATAGCCTTAGCTGCTTATGCCCTCCACATTTTAGAAGAATATGCTTACGACTGGAAAAGCTGGGCACAAAAAGTTTTAAAGCTAAACGTAGACTGGAACATGTTTTACGTTACCAATGTGGTTGTACTGTTCTTCGGGATTGCCTGCGCCGAAGTGGGCTGGTCGCACCCAACCTTTAGTTTGGTCTTTCCGGCGTTAATGCTATTTAATGCGCTGTATTTTCAGATCCTAACTTATATACGGTCGAAAAGAAAATTCTCTCCCGGTATGATCACTGCAATATTCCTGTTTTTGCCGATAGGTTTCGGAAGCTTTAAAATGGCAATGGACCTGGGCGTACAAACCAAATCGCTTATTGAAGCCGCTGTGGCCGGCGCGCTGGTAATGGCTTATCCGCTCTTCCTGATCAAAACCAGGGACCTGGATTATTTTAAGCCATGAGTACGTCGCAGAGGCGCGATGCATCACGCCTCTGCGGTTTACCTCTTTACCTGATGGTTAGGAGACGCAAAGCATTGCGGCTCTACGTTCAATTCTTACCATAACCAAAAGTTATCGGGCATTGCCTTTTTTGATGAAAATGCATTGATGAAATGATGAACCTTTGCAGTAATAAAACAACTGCAATGCAAACTCATCATCAATTAACTAATAATAGCGGCTTCCTGCTTAACATCAATGAAAATGTACGCAAGGGTATATTTATTATCTGTATAGCGCTTTGCTTAACCTCATTGGTGAGCCCTGCAATAGCCTTATTAATGGGCCTGGTAATTGCTCAATTAACCGGGCACCCTTACCTCTATTTAAATCATAAAGCCACCCATTTGTTATTACAGATCTCGGTGGTTGGTTTGGGTTTTGGGATGAATGTACACAGCGCATTGCAAGCCGGTAAGCAAGGTGTAATGTTCACTATCGTATCCATAAGCGGCACATTGGTATTTGGATACCTGATGGGCAGGTGGTTGAATATCGAACAAAAAACATCTTTTCTTATCTCATCCGGAACGGCTATTTGCGGGGGTAGCGCCATAGCAGCAATTTCACCAGTTATTAAGGCCGAAGAAAAGCAAATATCCGTTGCACTTGGTTGCGTGTTTGTTTTAAATTCTGTTGCACTGTTTGTTTTCCCGGTTATTGGTCATTACTTTAACTTATCACAAACACAGTTTGGCTTATGGTGCGCTATAGCTATACATGATACCAGCTCGGTAGTTGGTGCGGCAAGTAAATACGGCGCACATGCTTTAGAGGTTGCCACAACGGTGAAACTGGCCAGGGCTTTATGGATAGTACCTGTTACGTTTATATCCACCTTCATTTTCAAAAATCAATCTAAAAAAGTGAGTGTACCGTACTTTATCGGCCTGTTTATACTGGCAATAGTAGCCAACACTTATATCCAGGCAATATCGATTATAAGCCCATATTTAATAGCCATTGCAAAAGCCGGTTTAACACTTACTTTGTTCCTGATAGGCGCTGGCTTGTCCCGCAAAGTAATTACATCTGTAGGCTTTAAACCTTTATTTCAGGGTGTAGTTTTGTGGATAGCCATATCTGTTACCGCTTTGTATGCGGTGATGCATTTGGCGTAATAATTAATTAAAATGTCATTATCTTTAATGATCAATACAGAATATCCGGTAAAAATGAAGTTTGAGATCCACCAACCCTGCGATCAACTGAAACCATATATCAAACATTTTATCATTTCAGAAAATGACGAATTGAAAAGCTATAAGGTACTGCCCGATACTTCCATTGTAATGGGTTTTCAATATACAGGCGGATTAGCTTATCTGAAGAACGACCTGGAAGTTCCTTTAGCAACGGCAGGCGTTACCGGCCTAATGGATGCATATCGTATTTTCAAAAACAAACCTTACACAGGTACCGTGTTGGTTGTTTTTCATGAAGCCGGCGCGGCAAACTTTTTTTCTGTCCCGGTAAATGAATTGTTCAGAGAAAGCCTTGCGCTCGATAACCTGTTTAGCAGTTCTGCTTTAAAGGATATCGGGGACCAGCTTTCGATAGTTGCTGATGATTTATCCAGGATAAAGATCATCGAAAAATTATTAATAAGCCAGTTATATGCTCATCCTACAGATGTGCTGGTAATCAAAGCTCTGCAATACATTCATCATTCAAAAGGAACTATCCGTATTACTGAATTAGCTAAAAAATTGCATACCAGTCAAAGCCCGCTCGAAAAAAGATTCCGCCGTGTTGTTGGCGCATCACCAAAAAAATTTGCATCTATCGTCCGTATAAAAAATGTGATAACCGCATTAAATCAAAACGAACCTGAATTTGCTATGTATCTGGCAGGGTATTATGACCAGGCACACTTTATTAAAGATTTTAAAACCTTTACCTCCCAAACGCCCGAACAATATTTAAAATTACCAGGGAAATAAAAACAAGGAAATAAACGATTTTTTACAATCACAACCTCCGCCACACCTGTAGTTTTATTGTATAAAATTTAAAGAAATGTTTACGATACAAAAATTAAAGGAAGCCCACAGCAGGGTAAAAACAGGTGTAGATTTTCCCCGTTATATACAGGAGATCAAAAAGCTCGGACTAATTCAATATGAATTCTTTGTTAAAAACGGGGCGATAGCTTACTATGGTGCAAATCATCAGCTAACCGCAAATCCTATTTATGATGAGTTGGCAATTGCTACAACCTCATCCCCAAAAGCGCTGCAGCATACAATTTCCATACATCAGCAGGGGCAAACAGATTTTTTAACCTTTTGCGACCAGGCCGCAAAGGCGGGCGTTGAAAAATGGGTGATAGATACTGAAAAAATGCTTTGTACTTATTATGATTTGACAGGTAACGAAATGGTAACAGAACCCATTCCACAGGACGATTACGAGTAAAAGACAATTTATACCATTAAGTTGCTTAATAACTATGGCAACTTAATGGTTGAAGCTGGTTGCCGGCATTAGTAGCATAAGTGTTTTAAAAATAGGTTGCAATACCAAAGCTTAAACCCCTTGTTGGGCCCAATGCAGCGCCAATGGTGTTGCCTGTAATATCTCTTGTTGTCTGGAATCTGTAATTTAAACGCAATACCGTTTGCGGTGTCGGCCTGAAACTGATGGCCGGCATAATACTTTTTAAATCATTGTACTCTCTTTGCCCCGTAGCTGCAAACTTTTGCGCGTTCCAGTCTACATATTCCCCGCGTACTGCAATGTTAATGGTAGCATTATCCCAGTCCAGTATTTTACCTCTTATTATAGGCTGCACAATGTCAATAAAACCGCCATATTGCCTGCTGGCATATTGCGGGGCATAATCGGGTGGTAAGTTCACAAATATCCAAACCCACTCAGTTGTGATGGTGGTATGAGTGGGCAGGGTTGAATTAAAATCAACATCAAAAACATTTACGCTTCTTTTATTATCGACCTGTGCACCTTCAATCAGGTAGCTGTTATAAGTACCACCCATGTACGATAAGCCCAACTCGCCAATCTTATCATTCCCCAGCGAAAGTTTACCGGTATAAAGCGGCTGGCCGCTGGCGCTTGAAGTTAAGCGGGTAAGGCTGCCGTTTGCTGCCGGTAAAAACGTTTTTCCCTGTGGGTTATCAATAATTGCATCATCAAAGCCGCCGGTTAAATAAAACTCATAACCATACATCCAATGATTATTATATTGTTTACCATACAAGCCAAACCCGGCGTTGCTCCAGGTATCGGGTAATAATTGCGACATGGCAATCGGTCTGTCCGTAAATTCCCATTTAGGGCCATCGTGGTTTTGATTAAACGAACCTATAGGATTTAAAATTAACCCACCGCGTAAATTAACCAATGGATTAAATTCAATATCAAGTGCAGCATATTCTATTCCAAATTCAGGGCCGGTTGTTGCCTGGTCAGGATCTCCCGTAGGGTCATTTTCATATTCAACTTCCGACAAAAATTTAATGTGTTTAGAAATAGTCGAAGCCACAAACAAGCTGAACCGCCTGAACTGAAATTGATTGCCCGGCGAAATACCAGAGGTGGAAGTGTGTTGCCAATCTGTTTCCATATACCCGCCGATGGAAACCGGCATTTTTCCAAGTTTCAAAAAAGGGCGGTTATAAATGGCATCCATGCTCAGGATGTGCTTTGCAGTATCTTGTTTAACAGTTGAATTGAGCAAGCTGCTGTCAATCTGGGCAGAAGCAGGGCTACTGCAAAAAAATAATATAGATATAACGAGGGTAAATAAAGGCGTTTTCATTTAAGAGAAATAAGGAGTTGATTATTTTCGATAGTTACCGGAAAGATGCGGAGATTGGTATCAGCAGGGCCGTTTTTTACCTGGCCCTTATTGCTAAACTGGCTACCGTGCGCCGGGCATTCCAGCCTGTCGCCAAATACCTGTAATTCAGCGCCCTGGTGGGTACAGCGCATCAATAATGCAGTATATTCTGTATCGGTGGAGCGATAAACACAAACAGGATATTTTAGCTTTGGATGCTGTACTACCACATATTTTTTGAACGATCCATTTTTTTCATCGAAAACATTTGCCGGTATTACCAGGTTTGATTGATCGATTGTTCCGGCTATAACTTTACTGCTGCCACAACCTTCAAGCATGGCCACAACCAGGGCGCCCCCGCCTAAACAGGCAAATCCACAGGTTTTTAAAAATGCTTTTCTTTCCATATCATTAAAGCGATTTCAAAAATGTAATAACGGCCGCCTGGTCGGTAGCCGAAAGCTTGCTGAACCTGGCCGCGCTAACAGCTGCTTCGCCACCGTGCAATTGAATAGCTTGTTCAATACTATGGGCTCTGCCATCGTGCATTAAATAATAATCACCGCCCTGTACGCCCGGAGCCAATCCTAATCCCCATAAGGGTGTAGTTCGCCACTCGGAGGTTTTAGCATCTCCTTCCGTATATCCGTCATCAAGGCCCGGCCCCATATCATGTACCAAAAGGTCGGTAAATGGGTTAATGACTTGATTGGCAAGCCCCGCAATGGCTGAATTGCCGGTAGTAAGTGTTTGTTTATGGCAGGTTTCGCAGCCTATTGCAATAAATTGCTGCAAGCCGTGCTGTACTGTAGCATCAGTGGCATTACGCTGTATTGGCGTTTGTAAACAGGTTACATAAAATACTACCGAATAAAAAGTGGTATTATCTATTTCGGGATTAGCGGCGATTGCCGGTGTAGTTTGATCAAGGTAGTTAAAAGGGTTTAACGGCATATAAGTAGATGTAATGCCCATATCATGGTTATACGCTATGGCCACCTGCTGAAATAAATTATAGACAGATGCTTTACGCCCGAAACGGCAAATATATTTACCATCAGCCCTCGGTATGGCCCCTGCTAAAGGAGTTACGTAAGATGGGATATCGCCATAATTAGGATGCCCTCTTACACCATCAGGGTTATTTTCATTGGCTTTGGCCATGGCTATAATTTCAGAATCAGGAACTGCTTCTAAAAAGCCCACGCCTGCAGTAATAGGCGCTATTAATTTAGTGCTTGTAGCACCTGCAGGGATTTGCTCGGGTGTATAGCCGGGTAGGCTAAAGGTACCCAATTGCGGGCCGCCCTCGGCAAGGAACTTATTGCCGGTACTATCTGTTTGCCCAAAGCGGGTAAGAATAGTAAAAGGATGACCCCGGTTATCACTCGAATGACAGCCGCCACAGCCTGTAGAAACAAAATATGGCCCCAGGCCGGTTGCAGCGGTTCGGGTAGCAAAAAACTGATCGTTCCCGGCCGAGAATAAAATTGTTTGCGCACTCGAAAGGCCAATCGGCCCGCATAACCCCTCTTCGGGGTTGATCATATCAGTTTTACAGGAACTTACAGAAGTTATAATAATAACTATGGTTAAAGTAAATAAGGAGATAAGAATAGTAGATTTTTTGCTCATGGGTTGTTGCGCTAAAATTTCGTTATCGGGGTAATATCCCGGCAGGGACATATTACTTTATTGCCTGGGTTGTGGGTTGAGCAGCAAAGCTAATGGCACCTGCCTTTAATTGAGACAAATATAAGCTTATTTAGACTTAGTCCAAATAATGTCATAATTTTTTTATTGACAGATTATTGCAACTGTTAAAATGAAAATTTCAATAATTGATTGCTGTAAAATGAAATGGGCGCATTAATTCCCTGTGGTTATGCTTCCGGGCAGCATTGTAGTTGAGCTTGCGTACCTGCTGTTGCCGTAGTTAATTAAAAAGTTTTTAAGAGTAGCCAGCTTATCGGTATTGATCAGATCAACGCCGCACTTCAACAGCTCTTTCCAAACTACATTATTTTCGGGTGAGGCCCAAAGCCGTACTTTTTTGCCAAACCTGTGTGCCATGGCAACATAAAAACACAATCGCTTTTGTTCAGCCTCCGGAATAGCGCCTTTCCCTGTCCACTTTAAAAGCCTGGAGTATTTACAGCTCGATAAGGTGTATATATTGGTAGCGGTGGTGTCTTTATCGGTTTTTTGCAGATCTTCGTCAATAAAAGCAAAACGGTTTTCCTCGCTCTTAATCATTCTATAGGGCTTATGGCCCGATAATACAACGGTTATAGCCCCCGGCAAAACCCTGCCATGATCATAGCTTGATAATATCGGCCTGTACTTTTCAAGCAACAATTTAAGCGCAGTATAAGTATTTTCGGCACCTGTTTTTATATCGATCATTAAAATTACAGGCTCATTATACCCTTTATATACCCTGCCGTTGTTTTGTACTATACGATTGGCCAATGGTTTTAAATAAAGAGTCTCCAATGTTTTGTCATTCCTGAAAAAAGGATTAATATGAGCAACAATTAAATCTTCACCCTCTAAAAAAATGTCGGCCTCAATATTGGTATATCCATTTTCCAGGGCATCAAACAAGGGATGCTCATGGCAATAATCATTATGAGCAAAAGCGTTAGGGAGCGGTATTGATTGAGAATGGGCGGATTGGAGGCCAAAGAGCAGTAAAACAAATATTCCTGTTTTTAGTAATTTTACGCTGAAAATTGCTGGTAGCGTTTTCAAGTATTATTGCTAATTTTATGCGGCAATATTACCCTTTTACTGTTGTGGCATATTTAAATATGTGTTACCAAATGGTTAAGTTGCAAGTGCTTAATATTAAGTAATTGCAATTTACTTGTACAGCCCAATCGTAAAATCCGAATTTATCCCTAAAAATCAGCGTTTATGCCATTTCAACTTCTTCTCAACAATATTGCGAGATATATTCATTTAAGTGATGCTGAGAAAGAAATTTTCATCACCTATCTCCAGCCTAAAAAAATAAAACGGAAACAATTTTTTTTGAATGATGGTGATGTGTGCAAATATTCGGCATTTGTAACTGCTGGCTGTTTACGGGGATTTACCGTTGATAAAAATGGCATCGAACATGTTTTAAGCTTTGCACCGCCCGACTGGTGGATAGCCGATATGTACAGCCTCATTTCGCAAAAGCCAGGCATATTAAATATTGAAGCATTAGAGGATACAGAAACTATCCTGCTATCAAAAGCAAACCAGGAAAAACTATACCTGGAAATTCCAAAGTTCGAACGTTTCTTTCGCATCCTAACCGAAAACTCGTTAGTGGCCAACCAACAGCGCATAGTTGATAATATGAGCCTTACCGCCGAAGAACGTTATAATATATTTTGCAAACGCTACCCAACCCTTATAGATCATTTACCCCAAAAACAAATAGCATCTTACATAGGTGTAACACCCGAATTTTTGAGCAGGATGAGGAGCGGACTATTGAGGAGGCAGTAAGCAGTTTGCAGTGGATTTCTGAAGAAAATAACTGTTCACCCAATCAACGCAGTCAACCACCAACCAATTTCTTCAACCACTCACTTAATCAACCCAATCAACTACTCACTAATTTCCTCAACCACTCACCAATTTTCTTAACCTACATCATCTTTTCACCTTCGCACCTTGCCGTACCTTTGTTGTATAAATTAAACAATAAACATCATGGCACAAACAGTATTACATAAAGCCGAAACCCGTGGACATGCAAACCATGGCTGGCTAAATAGTTATCATTCATTTAGTTTTTCAAGTTATTATAATCCCGAGAGGATGAATTTTGGAGCATTAAGGGTATTAAACGACGATACTGTTGATGCAGGAATGGGCTTTGGAAAACATCCGCATGATAACATGGAGATAATTTCTATCCCGTTAGAAGGCGACCTGGAACATAAAGACAGCATGAACAATGTTGCTGTTATAAAAAAAGGCGATATACAGGCAATGAGCGCCGGTACCGGCATTTATCACAGTGAATATAATAAGGATAGGGAGCAGCGGGTTAAATTTTTACAGATCTGGGTTTACCCCGATAAAAAGAATGTTGAACCCCGTTACGACCAGATCACTTTAAACCTGGAAGACAGGCATAATAAATTGCAGCAAATACTTTCGCCAAACCCA
>Ga0206874_1287_pt1 | contig 10782 bp, 7 predicted proteins | sample Alteio_BWOrgCont_12_FD_152629 | JGI IMG/M metagenome (GOLD analysis project Ga0206874, IMG submission 152629) | Enriched cells from forest soil in Barre Woods Harvard Forest LTER site, Petersham, Massachusetts, United States -... | ecosystem: Environmental > Terrestrial > Soil > Temperate forest > O...
TTACACTCGATGTTTCTACACAGAAGGTTAATAATATTTTATCGCAAGCTAAAGTGCATGTTTGGTTTGTTAGCAGGAACAGGCAGGAGCCTGATATTGTGAACATAAGAATGAATAAACGTGATCCGGCAAATTTTGATATCTACAGGTTAAACATTAAAACAGGTGCGTTAATGCCATACCTTATAAACCCGGGTAATATAACCGAATGGTATCCGGACGCTGACGGTAAAATAAGGCTGGTTACAGCATCAGACGGGGTTGATCAAACCATATTATACCGCCCTAATGATAATACGACTTTTAAACCTATTATTGAAAATAATTTTAAAACGTCAGTAAGGCCAATAGCCTTTACCGGCGAAAAAAATCATTTCTACGCATTATCAAACGTTAACCGTGATAAGATAGCGCTTGTTGAAATTAATGCGGAAAACGGCAAAGAGTTGAAGGTGATATTTGCTTGTAATAAGGCGGACCTTGGGAACGTAGAATATTCAAAAAACAAGCACCGGCTAGAGTTGGTATCATGGCAGGAAGCTAAACCCCGGAAAGCTTTTTTAGATGAAAGTACAAGGAATATATACAATAAATTACTGGCTAACCTTAAAGGTAATGAAATTGATATTACTGATAGGGACAGTGCCGAAAATAAATTTATAGTTTTAACCTATACCGACCGCAACCCGGGATCCTATTATCTTTATGAGAATAACAGTGGCAAATTAACAAAGTTGGGTGACATAAATTCAAGCCTTAAGCCGGATGAATTATGCAGAATGCAGCCTATATCTTTTAAGGCAAGTGATGGAATGATCATTAACGGATATCTTACTTTGCCATTAGGTACAAAAAAAACCAATTTGCCTTTGGTGGTAATGCCTCATGATGGTGTGTTTACACAAAGTTTTTGGTGGGGCTATAACCAGGAAGTGCAGTTTTTAGCTAACAGGGGATATGCTGTTTTCCAGGTTAATTACCGTGGTTCAGTTGGATATGGTAAAGATTTTTATAGTGCCGGTTTTAAGGAAGTTGGCGGCAGGGTGCAGCAGGATATAACAGATGGTGTGAAGTGGCTGATTAATAATAAAACGGCAAACCCTAAAAAAATTGCGGTGTTTGGTGGTGGTTTCGGCGGGTTCTCAGCATTATATGGATTGTCGTTTTATCCAGGCTTGTACAACTGTGCCATTGTACAGCACGGCTTAATTAACATTTTTACGTATATTAAGGATGCCCCGCCATTTTATAAACCCAAAGTAAAAATGATGTATGAAATGTATGGTAACCCAGAAACAGATGCCAGCAGGCTAAGGGCAATATCACCTGTTTTTCATACTGATAAAATAAAAGCGCCCCTGCTTATTTTTCAGGGGGCAAAAGACGACCGGGCAAATATTAGTGAGGTAAACCAATTTGTGCGTGAATTGCAAAAACAAAACGGCAATGGAATGGTGAAATATTTCCTGAAGCCAAATGAACGTACTGTTTTTAGGAGCGAGAACAACAAGATACAGATGTATACCGAAATAGAAAAATTTCTGGATGATAATATGCGGGCAAAGCCTTAACCTTTATCATGGTCAGGTCTCAAAATATTTATCGTAAAAACTTTTCACTGATCATCGTCTTTTTGATCCTGATATCGGTAACCTTTATCATTGCCCTTTTTGTATCCTATAATCTTACTGCCAAATATGTTGAAAATGAGTTTGCCTCAAAAAAAATAGATGTGCTGGAGCAAACCATTAAACCGTATAATGATCTTTTTCAAAATAAAATTCCCGAAATAACATCGTACCAGGGTTTCCTTGATTCTGCATCTGCAGCTAAATATGCCGATGCTATTTTTCATGATTTCTCCTTTGTAAAACGGGTGGTTTTTTATGACATGCATATCGGGAGTCAAAAAAAAAGCACTATTCTTAAAAACCATCTCGGTATATCGGTCAACGGAATTTATCAATACAAACTTAAAAAAGGTAAAGTAATTGGGGCCAGGGACAGAGGGGCAACTGATGACGCTGATTTTAAGCAGATGGCCACAAAACTAAGCGATTATATAGCTTTTTCTGATACTACACGCGGATCAACCCCCGATGAAATATTTAAAACATTTTATGATATTAAACCCGATAAAATAACATACACCAATACGCTTCGTCGCGAGGATGTAAAAATATTCCGCGAACTGCAGAAACAAGGTAATTCGTCATCATTTTATAAACAGAATATGATGACATTTTTTTTAGATCCTTATTCATTAAAGGTTAAAAATTCGCATAAGGAACTATATCAAAATATAAGCATCCAGCCCGTTGTATATGATCCCGTTGATAACGAAAGCGGAAGCATGGCTACAGAAGTGGCACTGCCGGGGGCCTTTTCTGATTATAAATTATACTTTAGTTCGGCCAATAATTATCTTAATTCCGAAATCAACAGGAGGTTTATGCCTATCGGCGCCCTGGTGTTGTTAATGTACTGTTTTTTGGTGCTCATAGGCTGGCTTATTTATCGTAATTTGAATGTTAACATCAAATTATTTAAGCTGCAATACGATTTCATCAATAATTTTACGCATGAGTTTAAAACCCCGGTAAGTGTAATAAAAATTGCCGGCTCTAACTTAAGCGGTGATAATGAGCTGAGTGAAAAACAACGCCAGCGATATGGCAGAATTTTAAATGAGGAAGCCGACAAGCTTAACGAACTGATGAATAAGCTGCTGTCATTCACTCAGTTGGAAAATAAATCCATTGACATAAAAAGAGAAGAAATTGACGTAGACGATTTTGTAAACAGGTACAAAGAGACTTTTAGGTTAAAGTATCCCGACTTTAAAATTAGCTGTAAAGTGTATAATGTTAAGGCTTTTTATACCGACCCGGTGTTACTGGGCAGTGTTTTTCAAAATCTGATAGAAAATGCTTATAAATATTCCCACCCTCAAAAAAGGGAGCTTTATATAAATGTGCGGAATGAAAAGCGTAATATTATTTTTTCTTTCGCTGATAAGGGCATCGGGATACAAAAAAGTGAACTAACCAATGTGTTTAAAAAGTTTTACAGGATAGAAAATCAATATAACCAGAATGGAAGTGTGGGTTTAGGTTTGGCATTTTGTAAAGAACTGGTTAATTTTATGAACGGAGAGATAATAGTTAATAGCAAGGTTAATGAAGGTTCGGAGTTTATAGTTACCTTACCTTATGAAAATTAAAATATGAATAAAGAAATTAAGATTGCGCTGGTTGAAGATGACGAAAACCTGCGTTTCCTGGTGGCCGAAAGGTTACAATCAGAAGGATACAAAGTTTTGGAGGCCGGTAATGGCGATGATGCTGAAAAAATAATTTTGCAGGAGCACCCCGATATTGTTTTGCTGGATTGGATGCTGCCTGGTAAACAAGGATCAGAAGTTTGTACAAACATAAGGAGCAAAGGCTTTGATCAGCTGGTGATAATGATGACCGCCAAGGGGCAGGATATCGATAAAATAGAGGCCTATAAATTTGGTGTGTCCGATTATATTATCAAGCCATTTAATATGGATGTTTTGGTAGCAATGATTGATAATAAGATCAAATTTTCGTTAAATAGCGAAAAAACTGAATCGTACAAATTTGCCAATATGGAGCATTTGCCGAATACGCATTTGTTGATAAGGGATGGCCGTAAAATAGAGCTCACCATACTGGAGAACCGCATATTACTTTATTTCTTAAAAAATAAAAATAAAGTAATTAATCGTGAAGAACTGATGATGGAAGTTTGGGGTTATAATGCCGATGTAAATACCCGCACCCTTGACATGCACATTGTAAGGCTCCGTAAAAAAATAGAAACCAACGCCGATTCGCCGCAATATTTGCAAACTGTGAGAGGGATTGGGTATAAGTTTGTTTATAACGGGTAGTTGCCTGTCAAAAACTATTCGCCAAAAAACTCACGAAGTTTAATTCGGATGTGTTTGTTTTCAAAGGCCACATTGAGGGCTTCGCCGTTTTAAAACTTCGTGAGTTTAATAACGTAGAGACGCGATGCATCGCGTCTCTACAACGCCTTGCTATAAACCGTTGCCACCACAAAATCCCCAAAAAAAGTTTGTTGCTCAATGGCTTTATAATCATACGCCTTAAATTGCCTTTCAATATCCGGCAATTGTGATGCTTCAATGTTGCAAAGCATCTTAAAAAACAAAAACATCGATTTCAGCAAAACATTTTGCCACCATTTACCGGTAAGTTGAAAATCGGCATTAAGCCATTTGCCGTCTGGCTTTAATAATAAGGTGTGAATATGGTTAAATACCTTTTGCAGTGTATCGCTGGTGAAATTATCAAACAAAAAGGGGGTTATTATCACATCGAAATCAGCCTTAAGCGTTACATTTTCTATCGCATCATTAATAAAAATCACCTGGTTGGTACCAATATTTCTTTTTTTGGATAGGCTCATCATATCTGCGGCAACCTCTACATAAGTTATTTTTAATTCGCCTGTGTGTATCCGGGTTAATTCCTCCAGTACCCAACCCGTTCCGCCCCCAACAATCAGTACCGCAGATCCCGGCGAAATAAACCGCAGCAAATAAACCTGGGCATTGATCAGCGCCCGGCCATAAACCATGCGCGACAACCTGTCGTAAAACCATGCGGAATTATTATAGTTAGCGGACATTTTTGTTGTCTGAAGTTTTTATTCAATAATTTGTTTCATGCAAAATCCGAAATCGAACATCCGACATCCGAAATTTTGTTTCTATCTTTAATCACCCATCATTATCAAGCAAATATGAAAGCAATATTTACAAAAATCACATTTATCGTTATTTTATTATTAGTTGGAAATAGCCTGTTTGCACAAAAAGTAAAGCCCGATGATAAATATAACCGCCAGGAAGTAATGATCCCTATGCGCGACGGTGTTAAATTGCATACGGTTATTTTTGTTCCTAAAGATCAAAAGGATAAACTGCCCTTTTTAATCACCCGCACGCCTTACGGCGTAAATGACAATCTGAGTCCTGAAAGGGATGAATACACCCGGGATTTGGCTGAAGATGGCTATATTTTTGTAGCCCAGGATATCAGGGGGCGTTACCTGTCTGAAGGTAAATTTGAAATGACGCGTTTCAGTCGTGATAAAAGTAAAGCACAATCAATTGATGAAGCCAGCGATACTTATGATACCATAGACTGGCTTTTAAAAAACATACTGAATAATAATGGCAAAGCCGGGATTTACGGCATATCATACGATGGGTGGACGGCTATCATCGCTGCTACCGATCCGCATCCTGCATTAAAAGCGGTATCTGAACAGGCAACTCCTTCGGACATGTTTATGAATGATGATTTTCATCATAACGGTGCTTTCAGGTTAAGCTATGGATTTGAATACGCTGTATTGACCGAAGCTGCCAAAACAGATTCGTTGTATAATTTTAAAGAGTATGATACCTACAATTGGTACCTGAAGTTGGGTGCTTTATCAAACATCAATAAAAAATATGCCCATGGCACTTTACCTACCTGGAACAATTTTATGGCTCATCCGGACTACGATACATTTTGGCAAAAACAGGCTTTAGCCTATCGCCTTGATTACCCAAGGGTGCCTATACAACATGTAAGTGGCTGGTGGGACCAGGAAGATATGGTAGGGCCGCAAAGCGCCTATAAGGTTTTGGAGAAAAGGGACAGCAGCCATCGTAATTTTATTGTAATGGGGCCCTGGCGGCATGGGGGATGGGCCGGTGGCGAAGGCAAAAGCCTGGGGAATATTAAGTTTGATGACCAGGCAACAGCCACCCATTTCCGGAAAGAGATACAAGCTAAATGGTTTGGCTGGTATTTAAAAGGTGAGGGCGATGGAAAATTTGCAGAAGCCACATCGTTCCAAACAGGGTCAAATCAATGGAAGAATTACTCTGCCTGGCCACCAAAGGAGGCCATGACAAAAAATATTTATTTCCATGCTGGTGGTAAGCTATCGTTTGACAAGCCTACAGCTGCTGAAAACAAACCATTTGATAGCTACGTTTCTGACCCTTCAAAGCCTGTTCCTTACCGCGCCAGGCCCATTGAAGAAACTTACGGGCCCGGGTCAAGATGGTATTTTTGGTTGACGGAAGATCAGCGTTTTGCTGATAGCCGCCCGGATGTATTAACCTGGCAAACTGATACCCTAACAGAGGATGTTACCATCACCGGTAACGTAGCCGCCAAACTTTTTGCAGCAACAACGGGCACTGATGCAGATTGGGTTGTAAAACTAATCGATGTTTATCCGCAGGAATATAAAAAGGAACCCAAGATGGCGGGTTACGAGTTAATGATAGCCGATGATGTATTCCGTGGCCGGTTTAGAAACAGCTTTTCAAACCCTGAAGCTATTACTCCCGGCAAAGTAGAGCAATATACCATTGACCTGCATGGAGCCGACCACGTGTTTAAAAAAGGGCATAAAATAATGGTGCAGGTACAAAGCAGCTGGTTCCCGGTAATTGATCGTAACCCGCAAAAATTTGTACCAAACATTTATGAAGCGAAAGACAGCGATTATCAGACTGCCACCCAGAAAATATTTCATTCAATAAATTTTGCGAGTTGTATAGCGTTGCCGGTTGTGCAGTAATAGGTTTAGAGATATATCAGCTTTGACAACTTTTTAAAAGTTGTCAAAGCTTTCCCCGGGACAAAGCTTTCCGGTTACAGGTAAATGCTTATTTTGTTAAACAGCAGTAAAACTACATATTGCAATATCAGCACGCCATCCATATAGAAAAAGTAGTAGTACTCATTCTTTTCCCACTTTGATTTAAAAATAAGCCAGCCCGTTAAAATTGCAGTAACGGTTAATGCAAAAAAATCGGCGTTAAAGCCATTATTCCTGAATAAAAAGAGAATTACAATATATCCGCCTAACAAAAACTGGCAAAACAGGTAGGCATTTTTTTCACCCCACATTACCGGAATAGTTTTTAATCCGGATTGCCTGTCTTCAAACAGGTCGCGGATATCAAATGGTATGGTAAGGGCTGCAATAAACAAAAAGCGTTTGGCAATAAGCAGGGTGGTATCCCGCATGGAAACATCCGTTAAATGAAAATGCTGTGCTTCCAGTATGGGCAATAAAACGGTGCTCATAGTCCACACCAATGTGATGAGGAATTGCTTTAGTCCGGGAATATTCCGTAATCCGAATTTTTGTTCACCGATAGTAAATAGGGGAATGCTGTAACAAAAGGATACTATGCTCAAAAAAATGAGTAATATCCTTGATTCTATCGACATTAAAAAGAACAGCGGTATTAACGAAAGCACCGAAACAATGGTAAAGGTTACCATTAGCCTGTAATGCGAAAAAAACCAGCGAACGCGTTTGTAGGATGATTTTTCGGGTTGATTTGGCTTGGTGAGTAATATGCTGAAATTATAAATACCAAGCGTCGACGTAAAAAGCAGCCAAATTACCGGTATAACAGGTTTTGCTCCAATTAAATAAAATGTAACCAGCCCCTGTGCTACCGTGCACAATGCCATAAATACATTACTGAAGAGCAGAAAATCAAAAACGGACTGAAGTGTTTTTTTCATTGTCAATAAAATGACAAGCTGATACCGTTTTTAAAGCGTTTTTGATTGAAGGAGCGGTAGCGGCTTTTAATTCAAATATCGTAATCTCCGGCAATATTCCAATAAGAAAGAATCAAGAGCTAAGATTCAAGAATCAAGACAAACTCTTTTCACTTCTTCACTCTTCACTCTTGAATCTTGGTTCTTGACTTCTTGATTCTTACTTAATATCTGTCATCATCTATATCCAGATCGTCTTCATCAGGCTGCAGGTTAAACAGGCTGTTAAACATGTCCGAAAATGCAAAACCATTATCAAGGAAACCTTTACTTAATTGCGAAAACTCGGATAAGCCGTGCAATACAAATTCCATTAATAACAGCTCCTGGCTTTCGGTTAAGCGTGGATGAAACTTTTTAACCAGGGCCCTTAACCCGGATACTGAATTTAAAGCCTTTTTATATTCCTGTAAAGGCAACTCATCAATTACCGATAAGCTATTGCCATCGCTAAACCAATTGATAATTTCGGCATAAGGATTAGGCGCCTTAGCTTTTTTGGTTTTTTCGGGATCGGGGAAAAATTGCAGCAACAGTGTTTTTACAGCTTTGCCTATTAAAATATTGGCTACCTTACCAGGGCCTTCCAGCTCGCCTTCGTAAACCAGCTCAATTTTTCCGGTAATAGCTGGGATAACGCCTAAAAAGTCAGAAATGCGTACGAAGGTGCTTTTTTCATTATTGATGATCATACGTCTTTCGGCGTTGCTCACCAGGTTTTCAAAAGCCGATATGGTTAAACGTGCTGATACACCCGATTTTTTATCGATATATTCGGAGTTACGTGCTTCGAAAGCAATTTGCTCAACCATATCCTTTACCAGGCCATCAACTTCAATTGCGCTTCGCTGCTCAGGCGTAAGAGATGCTTCCTGCTGGGTTATTTTTCTCGAAATCTCTACCGAACGCGGATAGTGCGTTAATATCTGGCTCTCAATACGGTCTTTAAGTGGGGTAACTATAGAGCCTCGGTTGGTGTAATCCTCGGGGTTGGCGGTGAACACAAACTGTATATCGAGCGGTAAGCGCAGTTTAAAACCGCGTATCTGTATGTCTCTTTCCTGCAGGATATTAAATAAAGACACCTGGATACGTGCCTGTAAATCGGGCAACTCATTGATCACAAAAATGCCACGGTGAGCACGAGGTATCAATCCGAAGTGGATAACCCGCTCGTCCGAGTAGGTGAGCTTCATGGTTGCTGCTTTAATAGGGTCAACGTCGCCAATTAAATCGGCAACGGTAACATCCGGAGTAGCCAGTTTTTCGGTATAACGTTCGGAACGGTGCACCCACGCAATGGGGGTGTTATCACCTTTGGCTAAAATTTCATTATGCCCATACCACGAAATTGGTTCTAACGGATCATCATACAATTCCGATCCTTCAATATAAGGTATATACTCATCCAGCAGGTTAACTAATAACCGTGCAATACGTGTTTTAGCCTGTCCGCGTAAACCTAACAGCAAAATGTTATGGCGGGATAGTATGGCAGTTTGCAGATCGGGAATAACCGTATCTTCAAAACCAACAATGCCTTCAAATCCGCCTTCGCCTTTTTGCAATTGGGTTATCAGGTTGGCCCTTAATTCATCTTTAACCGACCGGCTTTTGTAAGCTGTTTTTTTTAGTTGGCCAAGCGTTTTTATATCTAACAATTTGTTCATTCGTTTAATTTGATAATGTGATGATGTGTTGATTCGACGATCTGAAAATTTGATGAATCATTATATTTCAATTTCCAAATCAACACATCTTCAAATCTTTGATTTATAATTACTAACCTCAATCAAATTTTGATCGGGGTCGCGGAAATAAATTGAATATATTTTACCCATTGCCCCACTGCGTTCAACTATTCCCTGTATCGGTATGTTTTTACCTTCAAGCTCAGCTTTTATCTGCTCAACAGATTCTTTAACTATAAAACATATATCAATAGCGCCCGGTGTGGGTGAGTGTGCTTCCGGCAAAAAGCCCCTTCCTTTTTGATGCAGGTTAAGCTTTTGATTACCGAACTTTAATGCTTTTCTCCTTGCCGAAAACACTTCAACTTCCATGCCCAATATATCCTGGTAAAATCTACAGGTTTCGTCAATGTCTTTTACCGTTAAAACCAGGTGATCTATTTTGTCAATCGTCATTGGTCATTAATCATTTGAAATCTGCACATCCAGCATCTCACATTATATTACCTTACTGTTTTCCTTCTGTTACGAATATAATCCTCAAAAATATATTCGCCCAGGCCATTAAGTGAGCTGTAAAAGGCTTTACCTCCGTTTGTTTCGGTAAATTTACGTACAAATTGTTGCAGGTAAGGGTCTTTGGCAATCATAAAAGTAGTGATGGGTATTTTAAGCCGCTTGCACTGGGCTGCCATATTCAGGGTTTTATTAACTACTTTTCTATCAAGCCCTATACTATTTTTATAATATTTGGTTCCCTCTTTTAAGCAGGTTGGCTTGCCATCGGTTATCATAAATATCTGCTTGTTATGAGTTTTGCGCCTGCGTAGCAGATCAGTTGCTAATTCCAAACCGGCATAGGTATTGGTATGATAAGGGCCAACCTGTAAATACGGCAGATCCTGCAAAGTTATGGGCCAGGCATCATTACCAAAAACTACGATATCCAAAGTGTCTTTAGGGTATTTTGTGCGAATTAATTCTGCCAGCGCCATGGCTACTTTTTTAGCAGGCGTAATACGGTCCTCGCCGTAAAGAATCATAGAGTGCGAAATATCGATCATCAGCACTGTTGAGGTAAGGGTTTTGTAATCCATTTCCTCCACTTCAAGGTCGCGCTCGGTCATCATAAAATCGCCGATACCATGGTTAACCTGTGCGTTATGGATAGACTGGGTCATATTGATTTGGTCCAGGCTATCACCAAATTCAAACTCACGGCGTTCTGCATTTTTTTCATCACCCTGGCCCGATTGTGGGGAGCGATGATTGCCTTTGCCTGATTTTTTTAGTTTGCCAAATATTTCTTCCAGTGCCGATTGACGAATGCTTTGCTCTGTTTTTGCAGTGATCCTGAACTCACCGTTCTGATTATCTTCGCTCAGGTAGCCCTTTTGCTTCAGCTCGTCGATGAAATTGCCCATACCATACTCATCATTGGTAAGGTT
>Ga0206874_1288_pt1 | contig 10775 bp, 9 predicted proteins | sample Alteio_BWOrgCont_12_FD_152629 | JGI IMG/M metagenome (GOLD analysis project Ga0206874, IMG submission 152629) | Enriched cells from forest soil in Barre Woods Harvard Forest LTER site, Petersham, Massachusetts, United States -... | ecosystem: Environmental > Terrestrial > Soil > Temperate forest > O...
TATAATATTTATTATCTATTCCACTTCGATCAACGGGTCCGTGCCTAAACTACTTTTGTCTTTAAAATGGGTATTGGGGAAAAAAAGTTTAGCTTGTTGATCGAACTCCTTACTAATGCTCATTATGTTTTCGAAAAAGTCATACTTTCTTAATAAAGGAAGGAATCTTTTTATACCAAGGTCACTTATACTGTTATAGAAATTACAATAAAGCTCATCATCACTCATTTGTGACTGAACTATATCTACATATTTCTTTTTATCAGATATAGAGCTTTCATCAATATATTTTATAATATGATATAGGTGCCTGAAATAATGGCCGAGATTAGCAGCCGTTCTTCCTTGGTATACTTTTTTGTATGCATCATTAAGTATTTTTTGAGAAAAGGCTTCATTGTCTGACTCAATAGATACTTTATCCACATATCGATGTATATGACTACTAAATGTACTTATATAATCATAACCAACCTTCGCAGTACTTTCTTCAATAGATCCTGATAGTGATTTCACGATTTCACGTTGATTCTCTAAAAGGTTAAAAAATGTCGTTTCAAAACGCTCTATATGTGAATAGTCTTCTTGTCTTTTAAAAGTCAAGAAAATCAGCGCCACACCCAAGATATTAAAAAGAGTGCCAACAATGCCACCAACATAATCTCCAAAAGTTCCCCAATCGGTAGAAAGTGATGATAAGGGATGCAAATGAAAGTTAACCCAGTATTTATACATCGCATAACACCCTATAAACAAAAATACGCCAGATATAATCAATATTGGCTCATATTTTTGGGATACAGTTTTATTATATGCGTTTCGCATTTCTTGAATCATTCCGTTTTTTTATTAAACCAATTCACTTGCAAACATCTCTGCCTGTTCCAGAACAGTGTTAGTAGCCCGTTGTTCATCATCAGGTGGGTATTTGTGTGATCGTAAAACACGCTTAACTTCCAGCATCACACGGTCCTTTGCGGATTGGCGGATAGTCCAGTCGGTAGTTGTACTACGTTTTACTCGCGCTACAAGCTCTTTTGCAATTGCAACGAGGGTTGTATCGCCCATCATGTCCAAAGCTGTTTTATTGCATGCTAAAGCATCGTAGAAGGCCTTCTCGGGTTCGGATAGCCCCAGCTCTGCGCCAAGTTCGGTTTCCCGGTTCACTTCATGGGATAATTCGAGCAAAAGCTCCATCATTTCCAGCGCGGTTATCGACTTGTTATTATACTTGTTTATCGCTGCAAGTAGCTTTTCGGTTAACCCCTTATTGACAACCACATTCTTCTTGAACCTTATCTTAATCTGGTCTGATAGTAGCTTCTTTAGTAACTCTATGGCCACGTTCTTTTGCCGCATATTACGGATCTCATTCATGAAATCTTCGCTGAAGATATCGATCTCAGGTTTTGCTAAGCCGGCCTGGTCTAACAGATTTACTATACCATCGGTTGATATTGCCGTTTCCACCATAGCCTGTATGGTGTTTTCAAACTCGCGCCTGCGCTGCCCGGTTACGGCCATATCAAACTTCGCTAACCTTGCCTTCACGGCCTGGAAAAATGCAACTTCTTCAGTTATATCATCAGCAGCGGGTTCGGACTTTGATAAAGCGTAGGCCTTGCTAAGGGCTGTAACCTCCCTTATATATCGTTCCTTACCATTATCCAAACCCAGTATGTGTTCTTCAGCCTCAAGGATGATATCCATCTTTCGGCCTGTAGGGGCTGTAAAGTAACTGGCGTACTCAAACCCGTGAAACATTTGCTGGATCACTTCAAGCTTTGTTAGCATGAGGTTCACGGCTTCAGCAATATCCATTACTATTGCGCCATGACCGTTGTTTTCCGTATAGGTTTTTAGCGCGGCTTTAAGGTTGCCTGTCACCGGCACATAATCTACCACAAGCCCTCCAGGTTTGTCATTAAACACCCTGTTTACCCGAGCTATTGCCTGCATCAGGTTGTGACCGCTCATATCTTTATCAAGGTAGAGTGTATGCAATATTGGGGCATCAAAACCGGTTAACCACATGTCCACAACGATAACCATCTGTAAAGGGTCGTTTCGTTCCTTCAGTCGGGTTGCTATTAATGTACGCTTTTCTTTATTGCGGATATGATCCTGGAGGAATGCATCATCAGATGAGCTACCGGTCATGATTACCTTTATACTGCCGTATTCATCACGCTTATCATGCCAATCAGGTCTTAATGCAATGATCTCATTGTATAGTTTTACAGCGATGATGCGGTTCATGGCCACTATAAGGGCCTTACCATTGAAGACGGTATTCCGATCTTCAAAGTGAGTTACAATATCGTTGGCGATTATCTTGAGCCGTTCCGGATGACCAATGATGGAATCCTGGCGGGTGGCCTTTTCTATCGCTTGTTTGGTAATATATTCGGGCATAGGTTCGGCCACTACCCAAAAGTCACTTTCCATTTGATCTGTGAAAATCTTTTCCAGCTTTAGTTTGGCAAACCTGTTTTCATAGTATATAGGAACGGTAGCGCCGTCGATCACCGCGCGTTCAATATCATACACATCCACGTACTCACCAAATACCGCTTTTGTGTTACGGTCAGTGCTTTCTACCGGTGTGCCGGTAAAGCCTATAAAGGTGGCAGCAGGTAAGGCATCGTGCATGTGTTTGGCAAACCCATAAATAGTTTGCACCCCAATTTCGTTGCCGGCCTCATCTTTTATATACCTTTCCTTCGCTTCAAATCCATACTGTGTCCTATGGGCTTCATCCGCGATAACTATAATATTACGCCTATCAGAAAGCTGTTCATATTTATTGCTGCTTCCTTCGGGTAAGAACTTCTGAATGGTGGTAAAAAATACCCCGCCTGATTTACGGTTGCGTAGCTCAGTGACCAATGCCGCGCGACTATCGATCTGCACGGGCACCTGGCGTAATAACTGCGAACAATTAGCAAACGTATCGAACAGTTGCTCGTCAAGGTCATTCCTGTCAGTAATAACTACAATGGTCGGGTTTTCAAGCTCCCGTACCAGTAAGCCGGTGAAAAAGACCATTGATAGTGATTTGCCTGATCCCTGGGTATGCCAAACGACACCGCCCTTTCTGTTACCACCTTCTTCACTGGCAAGCTTTGTAGATATGATCGCTTTTTTTACCGCATAATATTGGTGATAGGCGGCAATCTTTTTGACCACCTCGATGCGTATAGTTTTGGTTTTTACATCCTCTCTTTTTGTTTTTTCAAAAACAATAAAGTTTTGGATCATGTCCGTTAATACCGCAGGGGACAAAAGCCCATTCATTAATACAGCGAGTTCGCTGGTTCTACTGGAAGCTTCAGTTCGCCCGTCAGCCGTTTTCCAGGCCATGAACCGGGATATGTCGCTGGTTATGGTGCCCATTTTTGCTTCAAGGCCATCAGAGATAACCTCAAAACAGTTGTAGTAAAACAGGGATGATATTGCCTTGTGGTAGGTTTGTAGTTGCTGATATGCTTTATCGATGGTTGCCGCGTGATCTGCGGCATTTTTTAGTTCCAGAACGATTATTGGTATACCATTAAGGTAAAGTATGATATCGGGCCGCTTATGCTGCCCGTTTTCAATGATGGTAACCTGGTGGGTAACATACCAGTCGTTGTTTTTAGGTTCAGCGTTATCAATAATTTGAGCCTTTACGGTTCGCTCTTCCCCCTTTTCGGTAAATACAACATCTACGCCCTGCGTGAGCAGCGTTTGAAAGTATTCATTTCCGGTGATCAGGTCACCTTGGCCGGGTACACGCAATATGTCCCTTACGGCTTGTTGAAGTATGTTTGGGGCAATTTTGGGGTTTATCTTTATTAGTGATGCAGATAACCACTTCTCTATAACTACATCTGAAAAAGCGGACCGCAGATCTGTGGAATGATCCGGGTCAAGCAACTCCGGCAAGATATAGGTAAAGCCTTTTGTTTGCAATACCTCAATTACCCAGCGTTCGATGTCATTTTCGATGATGCGCGTCATGATAAAACTAATCCTAATTTAAAGTTAAGTTTATCTTTAAGTTCCTGTGGTAATTGATCCCAAACGTCTTCCCAATAATCGGCGAGCAGATCAACCAGTTGTTTACCATTTATTAACCCAATGCGGGGGAAGTTAGGATCAACGGCAACTTCTTCTGCTGCTTTTTGGTAATCAGCAGTCGTTATGAAAGCACCTTGCCCATTATAGGGGATACTTTGGCGCAAGGTCTTTACTGTACCGGCACTTATTTTAGCCCCCAACTGGTACCTTTTTGCTTGCACATAAAGTTTTATTTTGGCCATGCCATATACATTGAGCTCGCCTGTTACGTCAACTCCACCATCACCAACTTTACCAGTATGCCGAGAGCCTTCGAACCCTAAAGCAGTTAATAGATTACTGATTAATATCTCAAACTCTTTCGCTTCTAATGCAAGTATCTGATTTAATACGGATGTATAATAATCGTATTTAACGGATCGTTCATTTTCTGGTAGTAACTCACTTTTACCTATAGTTTCTAAGAAGTCCTTTAGGTGGTTAACGCGAAAAACCGTTAGTGATGACCTAATAGTATTTTGGAAAGGTACGCTAAATTGGTTCCTTAAGATGGGCACTGTATTCCATTTAACTTTTCTGCGGTGCGTAAATGGACAACCATCACTCGAATCAGCAAGGTAGTAGCTGTTACCCGGCTGAACAACACCATAATACACATAATCAGTATTTGCATCAGGAGTAATCACGTAATCTCCAGGTTGGATTTCCAATAAGAAGCGCGCTATCTGACCTACCTGTTGGCCAATTACCACGTTACTTGTGTCTTCAGGATGGTATTTCCTATACAAAGGATATAACTCGTCACGCTCGGTAATATGAGAAAGGTCGATCGTGTGCAACCATCCGATAGCAACATATCCCCCTTTAATAAAGAGGTCAGTATATTTACCAAAATCAGCTCTTACTACGTAAAGGTTCATATATCCAGCTGACTTAATTGTTCTTTAATACATTGTACTTTAACAGTTCCATTCATGAGTTTAGGTAGCAGCGAGTCTCTCATTAAACTTAATGTGCTGATTTGAGCCTGATTGTTTTTTATCTTTTCGAAATACGGACTTACTGTGTTTTGGAAAGTTTTTAATATATCATCATCCGGGATAGTGATATTGATTTCCTTTATCATCTGGGAATTTACCGCTTCAACGATAGACGAGGTACTACCCAGTTGGGCCCAGTTATATGATTTCAAAAAACAGATATAAAAACTCTGGTGACAACTTATCTTTTTGTTTAAAGTGCGCTATAGCTTCATTTGAGACCATTCTTTCAGTCGAGATTGCTACCCGACCAATAGTCATTTTAAAGCTTAACATGACGGTGTTTTTGGGTATAATAGGAATATTGAACCTTTTTATGGCATCTTCGGTTAAGTACTCGGATACAGTCGACATGTATAATCCGCCAGATCCCATGTCTTTTATTGATACCCACTTTATATCGTCTGGATTCATTGTAAACCATTGTTTTTCAAGCCTGGGTGGTGTGCGGCCAATACCTATATCGAAAACTTTACCCAATGGTAACTCATCCCAATTGTCATCCGCCCCCTCTTTAAACCATAGTCTGAACAATGTTTCCGCCAGTTGTTCTAAGGTTTTATTGTTGCGATGTAAAAAATCGATTTTATTATCCAAACTGCTCAACAGTTCTGCAATTGCCTTTTGTTCTTCATATGAAGGGAGTAACCAAGTAGTATCCTTTAGATAACCCCAATCCGCCCTTGGCATTCTTGTACCACTTTCACCTATGTTGCACGTTTCTATAAAGTCAGATGCTGCTACAAAATATTTTATAAAGTTCTGGTAATGGCCTTTTCTTGCTTTTAGGACCCATATATCAGTTGAGCACACGCCAGAAAAATTTGGCTGAACAACTTTTCTGAAATATGGCCTAAGTTTCCCAAAAAGTACGTCGCCAGAGGAAAACATAAATTTTTGACTCGTTACCGCATCAGAACTACCTACGCCATTTAATCTTAACGTTTGTTGTTCAATATGTTCCAGGCCGATATAGGGAAAATTATCACCCTTAATAGGTAAGTAAGTTTTTTTAACAACATCAATAAAATCATCTAACAAATATTCTTTCCATTCACTCATTATCAACCTCCTGCAACTTTCCAAGGCTAAGTTTAATTCGGTCATTTAATATAGCTTCTTCTTCCATCTGGTGAGACAACTGCGTCTTTAATTCATTGAAAACTTCAGCAAAATTAAAGTCACCATCATCGTCAGGTAACCCAATATATCTGCCTGGAGTTAATACATAGTCCATCGATTTTATCTCGTCGATAGTACAAGATTTGCAGAAACCTGTTACATCTTGATATTGTTCTCTGCTATTTAGCCAATGGTGATATGTTTCAGAAATTTGGGCAAGGTCTGATTCGTTAAAGTCACGGGTGCGACGATTAATTAAATGCCCCATGTTACGAGCATCTATAAACAACACTTCACCTTTGCGAAGGCGCTTCTCGTCGCGGTTTAAAAACCAAAGGCAAGCAGGTATCTGCGTATTTAAAAACAGTTTTGTGGGCAGGTTGATGATGCAGTCAATCACTCCTGCGTCGACCATATTGCGCCTGATCTCGTATTCCCCGTTTTGCTTCGTTGTCAATGCTCCTTTACTTAGCACGACTCCTGCACGCCCCTTCGGAGCCAAGTGGTATATAAAATGTTGCAACCAAGCGTAGTTTGCATTACCTACGGGTGGTACACCAAATTTCCACCGACCATCGGACTTTAGTAGTTCGCCACCCCAGTCTGAAATGTTAAAGGGAGGATTGGCAATGATAATATCCGCTTTTAAATCGGGATGGGCATCTTTCAAAAAACTGCCTTCACTATTCCATTTCACTTGTTCGGGATCTATACTCCTAATCGCCAAATTCATTACGCACAACTTCCAGGTGGTCTGGTTGCTTTCCTGTCCATATATTGAAATATCATCAATTTTGCCTTGGTGTTGTTCAACGAACTTTTCAGACATAATAAACATTCCACCACTACCGCAACAAGGGTCAAAAATTTTCCCTTTCAGCGGTTGCAGCATTTCAACAAGTAGAGATACTACAGACCTTGGGGTGTAAAACTGACCGCCCTTGCGGCCCTCGGCTAAGGCAAACTGGCCAAGGAAGTATTCGTAAACTACTCCGAACAAATCTTTGCGCTGCGCTGCTTCGTCTCCCAGGTTCATGTTATTTATTACATCGATCAGTTCGCCTAACGTTACCTTGTCGAGCTTGGACTGCGCGAACTGTTTGAATAATACACCACGTATTTTGGGGTTTTCCTTTTCAATAAGATCCATTGCTGTATCCACATCTTCTCCGATAGTCGCCAGCTTCGCACGGGATACTATGTAGTTCCAGCGGGCGTGTTCAGGTACGAAGAATACATATTCCGCACTATATACGAGTTTATCTTCCGGATCATCGTAGGCATAATCGCCTTCTTTATTTAATATTTTTTTATGTAATACCTCAAAAGCATCGGACACATATTTTAGAAAAAGCAGACCTAATACATAACTTTTGTATTCGGCAGCATCAATATTCTTACGCAGCTTATCAGCAGTTAAAAAGAGAAGTTGTTCGAGAGGCTTGTTTTCCTGCTTGTTAGTTTTTGCCATTAGGTCGGGAATAGTCTATAGTTTAGATTAGGCTAATATAGAAATATTATATAAAAGTTATGGGTTCGATGACAACCATCGTGCAAGGATGTTTACGCGTTAATTTTATTTTCGTTTAAGTTGCACGAGTTAGTCTGAAAATATATTTTTGCTGGCCCTGCTTTGGTGGGGATGTTCTATGACAGTAACACTTGATAAGTACCAGTTAATGGAAATTATTAGTGGGTCTGTACAATTGGGTGTCGAAACCACATTGGTACAGACCGGTATGTTAAAACCTTATTTAACTCGCACTACTGCATACAATATGTATGGCAGGAAGACTGTTGATAATTGGATCAAAGAGGGAAGGATCACTGCACATAAAAGTGGTGATCGGAATTCTAAAGTCCAACTTGACAGGCTTGTATTACAGGCGCTGGTGAAAACAGACGAGTTGATCGTTTATTTCAAACAGGCAGCATAAAGCATTACCGCAAAGTATCTAATACTTTGCGGTTTGCTTCATCAATCATCGAAAAGTCTTTTTCTATATAAACATCCGCCAATTTGTGTCTGGGATCGACGTGATTCAAGGCAAGATCAACATCATCCTTTGATATTTTACAGATGTTCCGGGCTATGGTGGCCCAACTGTGCCGAGCAACATATGAAGTTACATGTGTTGGTAATTCAAGTATGTCAGAAATTTGCTTCAAGCCTTTGTTAACAGCTCTAATAAAGTTGTTATTAGTATTATACCTACAATAAAAATCAAATACGCGCACGCCTTCGGGATCAGTGTATTTGGATATTATATCCATGGCCTCCGGTTCAACTTTTATTGAAATGAATGCTTTGTCGTCCCTTCGGCTAACCGTTTTGCTTCTGTTATAGGATAATCGACCCTTCGTTAACTGATCGACATTGTAAAGATCTATTAAATTGATGCCAACTAAGTAAAATGATAGCATAATAACATCTCTGCCGAGTACCATCAATTCGCCCTTACCAGAAGGTTCAAAATCTCGTATGCGCTGGATCATATCAACTTTCACATTCCGTTTTGCACCGGGAATGGGTTTCGGTATCTTATACTTTTTGAATGGATAGTGGGTTATAACCAATTCATTGCTGTCCTCGTCATTAAATTCCTCGATAGCATCATTAAACAAGGCCCGAATATCGCGCATATAGTTGTTGATACCGTTCCCTACGGGTTTCAAAATACGCGCTTCTTGGTTCCCAAAGCGGTTAATCCTGGTTACTTTGCGTTCAGTTTTGAGGTAATCTTCATACCTTTTCAACGATCGGGCGGTTATATCGGTAATTAATACCCGGTCACTTTTAAAAAAATCCTGTAAACTATTGACAACCGTCTGATACCCGATAGCTGTTTTATCTTCTTTGGGTGCAGCATCTTTTTTACGCTTCATTATGACCTTATTCGCAAAGGCTATAAAGTCGACTTCAGCTTTTTCTTTTTTATCAAGCACTTTCTTAATCAATTCAATAATTCTCTCGGTAGTAAGAGTAGAAGTGATGGCTATATTTTCGGCAATAGAACGATATTCGTCGATTAGATCATTTAACTTTTTAGATTTAGTTTTATTTGTTATCACATTTTTCTTCGTGTTTAAATCATCTTTACTGACAAACATATTTGTAGGTAGGTACTTCGACTTCCGACTATAAGTAACCCGGATTTTTACATTCCAGGTACCGTCTTCTTTCTTGTGATGTTTAAGGATGGTATAGTTAAAGGTGATCATACTGTAAAACAACTGTAAAACATTTCTGATCAAACGTACAAATTTGTTTGTTTATTTGGAAGGAGTAAGATTATAAAAAGTGCCTTTCTGCGCTAAAAAAGCCATTAATACCCATGAATAGATGATAGTGAAAAACTTATACCATCTGCCTTACAAGCAGAGGGTCACTGGTTCGAACCCAGTAACTCCCACAAAAGCCTAACAGAAATGTTAGGCTTTTTTTATGGCCGTATTTGGTGCCGTGAAAACACCGACCACCAGCCATGAAAACTTGAGAACGGAACCAGGAATACATGATCAATTTTATAATCATAGGCATTTGTATTATCGCCGGGATGCTTTTCAGGGTTTCGGGTGCACTGCCTGCTGATGCGCATAAAGGGGTTAACGCCTTTATCATTTACCTGGCTTTGCCTGCCGTATCGTTCAAATATCTTCCTCATATACAATGGAGCGGGCAATTACTTTTACCCGCTTTAATGCTGGTTATAGTATGGCTGGGGGCGTGGCTGTATACCAACTTGTATGGCACCAAACGAAACCTGGCCAAATCGACAATAGGCGCGCTTAAACTTTCATCGGGCTTATCAAATACATCGTTTGTAGGTTTCCCGCTCATCGCGGCCTATTTTAGCGATAAGTTTTTGGGAATTGCTGTAATATGCGACCAGGTTACTTTTATGCTGCTATCAACCGCCGGGGTTTTAGTGGCGGTGAACGCTTCACAAAAACAGGCACTCTCGGCTAAGCTGATCATTAAAAAAGTATTTAGTTTTCCGCCGTTGTTGGGCTGTATAGGGGCGCTTACTATACCTCATTTTATAAACATTTCTTTCCTCGATCCTGTGTTTGATAAGCTGGCACTTACAGTAGGGCCGCTGGCCTTATTTTCAATAGGGCTGCAATTAAAATTTAGCAGATGGAGGCAAGAGTTAAAAAATATTACGGCAGCCTTAAGCTATAAACTATTAATAGCACCTGCTTTGGTATTGGCTGTGGCCCTGTTGCTTGATTTAAAAGGCATAATACCACAGATAGCGGTTTTTGAGGCAGCCATGCCCACGTTACTTACTTCGAGCGTGGTGGCCGACGATTACAACATTAACCCTAAACTATCTAATTTAATTATCGGTATAGGCCTTATTGCCGCTTTTGCAACTACCGCGTTCTGGTGGTGGGTACTGCGTATTTTATAAGATATTACTGTTTGGGTGATATTGTCGCCAACAAAGGCTGAGCGCAGCTCCCTTCGATTTGCGATAGTAAACTTCTTTTCTTGCGCCATATTTACAATGATCGTTTCTGTTCTTTAACTCAACGCATCATGAA
>Ga0206874_1187_pt2 | contig 10759 bp, 9 predicted proteins | sample Alteio_BWOrgCont_12_FD_152629 | JGI IMG/M metagenome (GOLD analysis project Ga0206874, IMG submission 152629) | Enriched cells from forest soil in Barre Woods Harvard Forest LTER site, Petersham, Massachusetts, United States -... | ecosystem: Environmental > Terrestrial > Soil > Temperate forest > O...
GTTTCAATCATCGCCCGGTCCGAAGACCGGGCGCGACGGTTGTGAGAATGCCGTAGATATTCATTAAAACGTAAGGGTTTCAATCATCGCCCGGTCCGAAGACCGGGCGCGACGCCTAATCATTGCAGACATGCTACTGTCCCAATCTTCGTTTCAATCATCGCCCGGTCCGAAGACCGGGCGCGACGCCATGGTTAGCATCGAACAGGAAACCTTCGGCTAATTGTTTCAATCATCGCCCGGTCCGAAGACCGGGCGCGACTTAGCTTGCCTATGTTTCCTTGGGAATAGATCGGATGTTTCAATCATCGCCCGGTCCGAAGACCGGGCGCGACAAGATTTCGGCGCAGACGCCGGTTGACGATCTCGGCGTTTCAATCATCGCCCGGTCCGAAGACCGGGCGCGACGCGGCCGACGCCCTCGCAGCCACCTGGCAGGCGATTTTAGTTTCAATCATCGCCCGGTCCGAAGACCGGGCGCGACATGTACGGCGGCGGATCGTTTAACCTGACGCTGACGGTTTCAATCATCGCCCGGTCCGAAGACCGGGCGCGACCTGACCGGCACGGAATTTATTTCCATTTACGACGGGTTTCAATCATCGCCCGGTCCGAAGACCGGGCGCGACTATTCGCAAATATACGTCCGATGCCAAGAGCGGGGTTTCAATCATCGCCCGGTCCGAAGACCGGGCGCGACCAAGCGATACCAGTCATCTCAGCAACATTCTCAAACTGAGTTTCAATCATCGCCCGGTCCGAAGACCGGGCGCGACGGTTAGTGCCGGCGCCCTGTCTACCGAAGGTTCCTGGTTTCAATCATCGCCCGGTCCGAAGACCGGGCGCGACGTTAGCGATGGCCGCGCAGTGAACTCGCGTATGTGATAGTTTCAATCATCGCCCGGTCCGAAGACCGGGCGCGACTTGATTTCACTACATACCGGCGGGTGCGAGCACGTTTCAATCATCGCCCGGTCCGAAGACCGGGCGCGACGCTTCGCGCCGAAACGCTTTCCGATGCCAAGGATTGGAGGTTTCAATCATCGCCCGGTCCGAAGACCGGGCGCGACTTTCGAACTTTCTACGGTCGTAGAGTTGCCGTTCGTGTTTCAATCATCGCCCGGTCCGAAGACCGGGCGCGACTTTCGAGTCCGACGGGATCGGACGCCAGAAGCAGGTTTCAATCATCGCCCGGTCCGAAGACCGGGCGCGACTAGTCTGGATCTTCGGGAGGGCGCCCCTGTGCGTCGAGGTTTCAATCATCGCCCGGTCCGAAGACCGGGCGCGACGTCATAAGGCCGCGTCTAATTGCATCGGCCATTACGTTTCAATCATCGCCCGGTCCGAAGACCGGGCGCGACCTAATCTGCATGGTTGTTGGGAGGTCCCGCTGCGTGTTTCAATCATCGCCCGGTCCGAAGACCGGGCGCGACGATGCTTGCATCCTGGATCTCATACGTGATCGAATCGTTTCAATCATCGCCCGGTCCGAAGACCGGGCGCGACAAGTGCCGGGGAAGCTGCTCGATCAGCGCGACCGCACTGTTTCAATCATCGCCCGGTCCGAAGACCGGGCGCGACTTTCTCGGACACGACCTTTCTCACGAGTTTAAGGAGTTTCAATCATCGCCCGGTCCGAAGACCGGGCGCGACATGGTGGTGCGTCTGCGGCCTCCAGCACAGTCTGTACGTTTCAATCATCGCCCGGTCCGAAGACCGGGCGCGACGGCCCCCATACGGTCGACGCTGACGCCGAACGCGTCGTTTCAATCATCGCCCGGTCCGAAGACCGGGCGCGACAATCGTCATCGCCAGACGCGGGGCACGGAAGGCAAGTTTCAATCATCGCCCGGTCCGAAGACCGGGCGCGACGCTGTCACGCATTACCGCGTAGGTGCCGATGCAGCCCACTTCTGTTTCAATCATCGCCCGGTCCGAAGACCGGGCGCGACTTGGCGGCCTGGAGGTTCTTCTGGGCGTCGGCGAGCGCTTTGTTTCAATCATCGCCCGGTCCGAAGACCGGGCGCGACTTCCGCGACCACCACGACCACCGCCCGAATTGGCGTTGTTTCAATCATCGCCCGGTCCGAAGACCGGGCGCGACAAGTCGACGCCCTCGACCTTGGCCACTCCGCCCACCGTGTTTCAATCATCGCCCGGTCCGAAGACCGGGCGCGACGACGAGTTCGGGCTCGCGTACGGCGGGTTTGGTCTGGGCGTTTCAATCATCGCCCGGTCCGAAGACCGGGCGCGACGTGGCCGGAGTCCGGTCCCGTCGAGTGTCCCGACTGGGTTTCAATCATCGCCCGGTCCGAAGACCGGGCGCGACCTCGACTTCTTCGTCCTCGTCGAGATCGGCGCAGCGAGTTTCAATCATCGCCCGGTCCGAAGACCGGGCGCGACGCCAGCCGATCGATGGCCTCGACGACCGCGGCACGATGTTTCAATCATCGCCCGGTCCGAAGACCGGGCGCGACGGTTGTGAGAATGCCGTAGATATTCATTAAAACGTAAGGGTTTCAATCATCGCCCGGTCCGAAGACCGGGCGCGACGGTGCCCAATGTCTCTATACGGGCGTTGTCACCCTGGTTTCAATCATCGCCCGGTCCGAAGACCGGGCGCGACTCAAGTTCCCCCGCGCAAACGTGATCTACTGCGGTGTTTCAATCATCGCCCGGTCCGAAGACCGGGCGCGACCCGGCGGCGCGAAGGCATTCGTCCAGTTCGCCATGTTTCAATCATCGCCCGGTCCGAAGACCGGGCGCGACACGAGATGGAAAGAAAGCGCTTGGCCAAAGGAATGTTTCAATCATCGCCCGGTCCGAAGACCGGGCGCGACCAGACCAGTCCAGAAGGCGGCCAGTTTCTCCATGTTGTTTCAATCATCGCCCGGTCCGAAGACCGGGCGCGACACCGAAGACGACGTCATTTCCGCCAACCCCGAGCTTGTTTCAATCATCGCCCGGTCCGAAGACCGGGCGCGACTTCCTCGGATCCCCGGACAACCCAGTCGTCCGCGAAGTTTCAATCATCGCCCGGTCCGAAGACCGGGCGCGACAAAGCCACGTCGCGTCTCCGTCGTCGTCAACATCCGTTTCAATCATCGCCCGGTCCGAAGACCGGGCGCGACGCCGTACACAAACCCGCGAGTCTGGAGGGTGTCAGAAGTTTCAATCATCGCCCGGTCCGAAGACCGGGCGCGACCCTGGTAATCTACGCCACGCAGACTGTAGTATTAGTTTCAATCATCGCCCGGTCCGAAGACCGGGCGCGACAATGCCGGAGTCGATCGGCACGCCGCAGCCCGCAGGGGTTTCAATCATCGCCCGGTCCGAAGACCGGGCGCGACTTCCGATCGCCCGGAAGGCAAACCCCAGGGCTACGGTGTTTCAATCATCGCCCGGTCCGAAGACCGGGCGCGACCCTCGGAGAGCTCCACTGCACCGACACCGACCGATTGGTTTCAATCATCGCCCGGTCCGAAGACCGGGCGCGACGCAACCTTTGGGCATAGGCTATGGCTGAACAGTAATCGTTTCAATCATCGCCCGGTCCGAAGACCGGGCGCGACAATTGGTCCGACTATTGGAGTGCGCTGATATTTTGAAGGTTTCAATCATCGCCCGGTCCGAAGACCGGGCGCGACCGGCAATGGCGCCGACGAGGAATAGCCCGAGGAGGTTTCAATCATCGCCCGGTCCGAAGACCGGGCGCGACGAACTCGCCCATCCTTGGGTACGAAATGGGACCGACGTTTCAATCATCGCCCGGTCCGAAGACCGGGCGCGACTCGGAGACCGGATACAACAATTCAGACTGGCAGTCCATGTTTCAATCATCGCCCGGTCCGAAGACCGGGCGCGACAGTGAACCGGAAAGAGGATGCCGCGTACGAAAGAGGTTTCAATCATCGCCCGGTCCGAAGACCGGGCGCGACGACCACGGCGTGCTTGCTATCGCCTTCGCTCATTTCGGGTTTCAATCATCGCCCGGTCCGAAGACCGGGCGCGACTGGACAGTGGCAAGTGGGATCGACTCTTTGGATCGTTTCAATCATCGCCCGGTCCGAAGACCGGGCGCGACAAGCCAGCTCGCTCGCAACGCGGTCCGGGATCCGCATGTTTCAATCATCGCCCGGTCCGAAGACCGGGCGCGACCGATGTCTCACTCGGTCGAGAGCGGGCGCCGCACGGTGTTTCAATCATCGCCCGGTCCGAAGACCGGGCGCGACCAATGCAGGGCCTGTTGCTTGATTCGGACGGCGAGTTTCAATCATCGCCCGGTCCGAAGACCGGGCGCGACCGAGTGAATGAAGTCTCTCGGCGTTCGCCTTCTGAACTGTTTCAATCATCGCCCGGTCCGAAGACCGGGCGCGACTTTGCCAAGAGGAGCGGGAAGAATTAAGTAAGTCGAGGTTTCAATCATCGCCCGGTCCGAAGACCGGGCGCGACGGATCTCGGCCCCGATTCGCTGCCCTTTCGGCTGCGGTTTCAATCATCGCCCGGTCCGAAGACCGGGCGCGACCGGGGATAGCGATCGGCGAAGGTCGGATCGACCTCGGAGTTTCAATCATCGCCCGGTCCGAAGACCGGGCGCGACACCGTTGAGATAGCCGAAGGTCCTTGCCATCGACTGTTTCAATCATCGCCCGGTCCGAAGACCGGGCGCGACTCGCCAAGATCGACTGCCGGGCGGTCGCAGCCGACGGGTTTCAATCATCGCCCGGTCCGAAGACCGGGCGCGACGGGTTTCTTGGTCTAGGAAGAGCACAGAGCCCATTGTGTTTCAATCATCGCCCGGTCCGAAGACCGGGCGCGACAGTTGATCCCAGGCGGGGCTATCGCCACGACTGCGTTTCAATCATCGCCCGGTCCGAAGACCGGGCGCGACCGTTCGCGCCGGCAACGATCTGATTGGATGACTGGTTGTTTCAATCATCGCCCGGTCCGAAGACCGGGCGCGACGGCTCGCCGGTTCCCGTGGGATTCTGCAGCACGCCCGTGTTTCAATCATCGCCCGGTCCGAAGACCGGGCGCGACACGCCGCCAAACAAAAACAGGCCCCTCCCGCCGTCGTTTCAATCATCGCCCGGTCCGAAGACCGGGCGCGACGCCTTCCCGAGGCGCTTGTCACGCTGGAGTGCGTTGAAGTTTCAATCATCGCCCGGTCCGAAGACCGGGCGCGACAGCGTGGCATCGATCTCGAATCGGCCGGCCCGAAAGTTTCAATCATCGCCCGGTCCGAAGACCGGGCGCGACATAGGTGCGCTTCCACTCCATACCAAGCCAGCGGAAAGTTTCAATCATCGCCCGGTCCGAAGACCGGGCGCGACGGCGGCTTGGGGGACTTGGTAGTCGGGGCAGTCGAGGAGTTTCAATCATCGCCCGGTCCGAAGACCGGGCGCGACTCGGCGCTTGCCGTGGTGATCTTGTAGCCGGAGAACATGTTTCAATCATCGCCCGGTCCGAAGACCGGGCGCGACCTGGACGGTGCAAACCAGCGGCAAACCTGGCTTGTTGTTTCAATCATCGCCCGGTCCGAAGACCGGGCGCGACGAAAGCGGCAATGGCGCCGACGAGGAATAGCCCGAGGAGGTTTCAATCATCGCCCGGTCCGAAGACCGGGCGCGACTCTGCCTTCGACTCAGAATCCTGCCCGGCAATTCACGTTTCAATCATCGCCCGGTCCGAAGACCGGGCGCGACAAGATCGTGCGTCCCGATATTGTTACCGTTATCGGTGTTTCAATCATCGCCCGGTCCGAAGACCGGGCGCGACAAGAAGGGGCCGAACGAGGAGCTCGCGCGCCTGAAGGTTTCAATCATCGCCCGGTCCGAAGACCGGGCGCGACGGCCAAATCCTTGGCCGTTTGAATCTATTATCCATGGGCGCGACGTTGACCGCTGGGACGTGTTACGGTCAAAGCGCACCGTTTTGAGCCTGTGGTCAACGCGAGCATTAGGCCCGGGAGGTCAGCACAGGGGGTTCGCGCTAGGTGATCAACGGGCCAAGATAATCGACCCAGCCGTCGCGGCCATACACTTCCAGCCGCTCATCGCGATGGCCAAATAGATAGTAGATTCTGAGACTATCCGTACTACTATCGATGATGTCAAGGAGCTTGGAACGCATGCGGTCCAAAAGAATGTCCGTCAGCGTGCATTCGAATATTGAGTACTGAACCCTTTGTCCGAATCCTTCGCACGCTTTCGCCACTCTGCGCAGCCGCTTCTCGCCGGCCGGCGTCGTGGTGTTGACGTCGTAGCAGACAAGGATGTCGAAGCGGACTGGGCGGGGAGATGCCATAGGTTAGCAGGGAAGGTAAGGAAGGTAGTTGGGTAATTCTCCTCGAAGCGCGCGAGCCAGTACTCGGGCTTGAATATGAAAAAGCAAGCCGACCGGCACCTTCTCTTTGAAGAGAGCATGGCCGACTTCCTCTCTCTTCCGTTCGTGGTACGCGGCAAGAACCTTCTTTCTCCCATCTGTCGTAAGCAAGCAGCTGCCGCCCTCGCGTTCTTCGAAGTCGGTAGCGAGAATTTGTTTCCTGTTCACAAGCGTAAGGCAAAGACGGTCGAGGATAACACTTCGGAATTCCTCGATCAAATCCAGAGCTAGTGCAGGTCGTCCTGATCTCAGCGCATGCAGAAAACCAACCTGTGGGTCTAGCCCGACGCCCTCCAGGGCGGCAACGCAATCCGATGTCGCAATGCTATAAACGAAGCTCATCAGGGCGTTCATTCGGTCTCGAGGAGGCCTCCGGCTCCGGTTAACGAAAGCGAAGTCGGTGCTTGGGACTGTTATCAAGCGGTCAAACTCGTCGAAATATGTCTGTGCGGCATACCCTTCGTGTCCCCGAAGGTCGTCGAGGCTCGGCGAATCTGGCAGTTGAGTGATGGTTTCAGCGATGCCGTCGATAACGAGTCCGAATGCTTCCTTGTCGGTTTGAGCCTTGGCATCGCGTCGCCCACGCATCAGTACCTGCCTGGAATTCTGAAGCTTGCCCGCAACGATCGAGCGAGCGATGTTCAATCTTGCCTTCGGATCGTTGGCGGTATTCCACTGCGCGTTACGCAAGAGGACATTGCCGCCGGTCTTGCCGGTGACTCTGGCTTTAAAGCGGCCTCCATGGTCAAAGAACACTATCGAGCGGCCGTCTTCGGCGCAACGCATCATCAGCGGGCTCGAAACATGCACGACGCCGAAAGCATAGATGGAACCGAGGTGGTGCAAGGGAACCCGCAGAATCGTCTCCTCGTCCGTCCAGACTTTGACGGTGTCATCCTTTAAGGTGGCGTGAGCGTCCTGAGTCTGAATGAACAGCGTGTTCAGCAGTTCGCGAGTCATAACAGGGTGGCCTCCGCTCGAGGAAGATAGAGGTTGGGCGGTTTGGATAGCGCCCGGTCAACGGCGAAGGGCATACAGGCGTCGATCAGCGAACAATTACGACATCGGTTGTCGGCGACCGGCGGCGGTAGGGTCCTCTCTTCGTTAAGTATCGCGCGGACAAATTGCACCGCTTCAAGGACCTCCGCTCGAAGGTCGCCGGTGAATGCAATGGGAATCCTTTCCTTGGTCTCGAAGAAATACAAAGCACCTTCTGGTACTTCTTGACCGGTCATTTCTTCGAGGCAAAGGGCCTGAGCGCAAAGCTGATAAGCGCCGTGGCGAGTGTTCTTCGGCTTGCCCGATTTGTATTCAACAGGATACGGTCGGCTTTCTCTCCATTCGACGACATCGGCTTGACCAACCAAGCCAATGTCATCGTTCCAGAGCGGCAGCGCTCGCTCGACTCGTACACCGCGCTCATTTCGCGTGCTCGGAGTATCCGCCCTTTCATGAAGTCGAGCGCCTTTCAGAGTGAACAAGTTCTCATCGAAGAGGTGCTCGACATGGATCAGAGCGCACCGACGCGGGCAATAGCTGAAGTGCGCCAACGCGCTGATCATCACGGGTTCGGGGTTCATCGCTCTTAGAGCAGATCGAGTACCTCGATACCTGCGTTTGGAGATCGGTCTTTGTGAAGTTGAATTCTGTAGTCGTGGAAAGACCGCGGAGGTGTTTCAACCGTACGGCTGACCTCCACGATGGCGCCATCGACATGACGCGCGGGCGACGAAAAATCAAGCAGTTTATGGGCCGGACAGCAGCCCATCTTTGCCTGGCGTGCCCTTTGGTCAGGGTCGCTGTCCGTCCCGATGTGCTTGAAAACGATCAGTTTTCGTGCGGACATGAACCCTTTGCTCGCAGATCGGTCGTGATCGTACATATTGATCAGAGCTTCCCACAGTAGCGACAGATCCTCTTCACTGAATCCGGTTCCCTCGGCAAGATTCGCGCTGATAAAGCCTTTTGCAACATATAGTCCGTAGGGGATCAAAGACTTGCGGCCCATCGTTCTGAGTGAAGATTCCTCCTGTTCGGATTCCCACTTGACGTAATCTGCGCTGGACTTAGCGGATTTCACGTCTACTGCAACCGCCATTCGAGTGATTGAGGCATCAAGGGGGAGAATTGGGTCGATCGACCGCGCAAACGCAAGCTGAACAGGTCCCCGGACTTGACCTGCGTTCGGCCCCGTGCTCATTACGGCTCCAAGCGCTCTCACGTCGAAAAAAACTCTCGCACATCCAACCGGCGGCCCTCGACACACGATCTTTCGTAGCCTTTGCGGCAGAATCGTATCCGCCGGTCTGTTCGTGAGACCGAGTGATTTCCCTGTTTAGATTCGTGGCGTGCTGGATGTAGATGGCATTCGGCATCTCATTCCCTTTCGCGGCCTGAACGTAATTCCTAATACGACGCTTGAGGGCCACGTCCGAGACCAGTCCGTGTAGATCCTCAGGATCGATGCGCGGGGCATTGGCTGCGTCCGGATCGCCGTTAGGGTTGCCATTTTCGCAGTCGAAGAAATAGAGAAATTCATACCTGTTCGCGATCGTGTTCATGATTGACCTTCCTGCTCTGCCTTTGCCTTCTTGGCGGCCGAGGCTGTTGTTCGTTCTTGAGTGTCGTGCGCCATTTGCTGGTAGTAGCCCAGTGCGAAGAGGGTCTGCTCTTCAAGGCTAAAGGTTGTGGGCAGGTCTGCTTGAATTCGTCCCCAGATTGTCGATAGTCTCTCTTCGAGGTGGCGGGCGAGCCCCGGTTCCAGCCTGCTGAGGTGAAATTGCGACTGCCGCGCCAGCCGACCGAATACGAGGGCCGGAGTTGAACTGGCGGCAGGATAGAATCGCTGCACGATGTTGGCATTTACGTCACCAAGGGCGGCGTATTGAATGTTTGCTAATACGGCCATTAAGCGACCAGCATGGTAGGCCGTCTTCGGATGGTCGGGGTTTAGGTAAGGATGCATGTGACCTCCATGGTCGGTATTTCTGGCAATGTAAGCCTTGAGAAGACTCATTCGAATTGGGCGGATCTGGTCTTCCAATATGTCAACCCGGGTACGTTTCAGGGCGCCTTGTATTGCACTGAGTGGAAGAGGGCTTCCTGTAAATGCCGACCGCCACAGAGCCGTAAGCATGGGTGCCTCCAGGTTGTCCAAGTCCCGAACCATCGTCGCAGCTACTGCAATAAACTTTGGTCTGCGAATCATTGATTGGCCGTCCGACGCCGTAATCGAGAGATCCGAAAACCATGAATTTACTCTGCCGACAAGATCGGCATATTGACCTTCCTGCCAATCTCGGATCATTACCCGCCCAGCAGATCCCGCAACAACGAGGATATAATATCGATGCATCGCCAAGTCAGCGTGCTCGCCGTTCTCGATTGCCGCCAACAGCTTCTGCATGGCTGAGCGGGCCAAGATGCCGGAACTGTCGTCTTCACCATCCAACAACCACGCAAGCGGATCTTCGGCTTCCGGAAGTGAATTGGAGAACCAGTGTCCTACGATCACGGGGCCAAGCTTCTTACCCTGGCTTACGATGTGGTTGAGGCCGGCCCTATATTGCATGGCAGCCTGCTCTGAAACGACTGCATTCGCGCTTTGGTCGAGTCCGTAGGAGACGAACGCCCCTTTGTCGAAGCTGATCAGGCTAGATCCGATTGCAAGCCCGCCAACTTGGCCAAGGCCTGCGATTTTCGGATGTGTTGGGAGCGGAATCGTCAGCTCGCCGGTTACGAGGCATCTAGCAGTTCCGGGATCTGCAGGGCTTGAGCTTGACGATCGGCGCTGAACCCACCAGCCAACCATTCTAGGGTCATCGGCGATCATTTCCGATTGGAGCCCAAGCGTGGCCTTGTCGGTGGACTTCGCTTTGGCTCGTTGGAGGTCCGTCTGGATGCGATGCAAGGTGTCTGGATCTTGCAGAGCTGAGGCATACCGTTTCACGGCCGGCAGTGTTTCTCCCAGTTCTAGAAGAAGCTCAACGTAGTAGTCATGCTTAATGTGGTCCTTCGGCGTTGCTGGTTCGTCGATTGATTTACCAAGAAGGGCAACGACATTGAGTGACTCCACGACCGGATGAGCTTTGCCTCCGGATTGCATTTCGTTGGCCGGAAACTCCGGGCAATCTCGGATCGCTCTTCCTTGGTTCTTTTTCTCGCCGGCGTTTCCCAGTTCCTGGACGCCGACATACGACCCATCATCGCTGAATTCGAGGAGCCATTTCACAGTCTTGACTGTGAACCCTGGGCGGACCGTTAGCCCTTCATCAAGGGCGTGTTTGGCTACAAGCTCAAGCACCGGAATCTCCTGCCTTTAGGACCGTCGGGCTCGCGTACTCTGGCACACTCATAGCTCCGTTCTGAACCGCAG
>Ga0206874_1283_pt2 | contig 10740 bp, 11 predicted proteins | sample Alteio_BWOrgCont_12_FD_152629 | JGI IMG/M metagenome (GOLD analysis project Ga0206874, IMG submission 152629) | Enriched cells from forest soil in Barre Woods Harvard Forest LTER site, Petersham, Massachusetts, United States -... | ecosystem: Environmental > Terrestrial > Soil > Temperate forest >...
TGACCGCCACCAAGCCAGTCAATATGCGGGGCTGGGTGGAGGTACCGGCAACTGCCGGCAACGGTCTGGATCACACGAGCTACCTCGACGCCAAGAAGCTGTACACGATTAGGAAGGACGGTATCGAGCGCATCGTCGGCGCTTTAGAGAAACGAAAGGTGTTTGAGATGAAGTCGATCTTTATTGAACTACTTGAACTCAAGGATCTCATGTGAGGGCAGATGATCACACCAATGGCGCTAGTCGTGTTCGAGGCGGGCGGACCTCCGCAGGCGGCCCCTTTAAGTCGTGACGAACGAGGGCGAAACTGAGGCGACGCGAATCATGATTCCCGCTGCGGAGTGCGCCTTCCAACGGCGTCGTTTTGCCAGAACACGTCCGGGTAGACGAGCGCGCCGGTCATCCATGGCTCATACGCCGGGAGGCGAAACACTTGAAAGGCAGGTACCGGAATCCGCACCGAGGGAGGTAAGAATGCGGCAGCGATCGCCGGCTCGAACCCGCATCGCGAATAGAAGGCCGGATTACCTTCCAAGAATACGAGCGGCTCCGTGCGGCCCGAGAGCGCGAAGCGACTCGACGACCAACCGCGTCCCGATCCCCTGCCTCTGGAACTCCGGCAAAACCGACACCGGACTCAACACAAGCACCTCGACACTCCGTTGCGGCGCGTCGAGCCACGCTCGGGTAAACGAAACATGCCCTACCACCTGGCCCCGGAGCTCGGCCACAAAGGATAAATCCCGCCAAGCCGTGCTCGCCCGAAGGGCCTCCAACCAGCAGTCGGTGTCTCGCCCAAACGCGGCGCGAACGACGCGACTTATCGGTTGAACATCGGCCGTCGCTTCCCGCCGCACGATCAGATCAGCCATCTTGACCAAAGAGCCGTGGTTCTCCAAGTGCACGCGAGATTATTCCACCTCTCTTGACGTCTTTTGGAGAACCATATACGTATCCTTGAAAGCTCGAGTGCGAGCCCTTCGTAAGTTCAGTGATAGACTCAACGCCCGTGGAGGTTTCAACTGGATTCGCCTGATCCGATTTCTGGGGCTCGCGCTTCTTGCGTGGCGGCTGCTAGAGAGGCATGGATCAGTCGCCTCATGGACACGACGCGGAACAATAATTTGCTCTACTTCCGAGAGCTTAAGGTTGGGACTCTTGATTGTGCTTCAGCCGACAAGGAAAGCATAACCAAGCTGTTCGCCAACGAAAAAGTGAGCCTTCGACGCCTTGTCCCGGCCTCGGCAGACCCAAAGGCTGGCGGCAAACTCAAGGCGATTGTCCGTAAAGCGAAGTCGAATCTGGATGAGAAGGGACTTCATACTCTATTTTTGGCTTACGGAATGGCAACATGGCCCCTCCAGGACCGGGCACAATCCGGTCGCCTTACAAACAGGATCCCCTCTGATAAGCCTCGGATAGGTCGCGGTGCGGAAGTTCAAGACGCAAGCGGCTCAAAGGCTATTGCGCTCGGCCAGCCCTCGTTTGGCAAAGTCCAGGTTGCGTATGATGGCGGTCGAGAAGCCGTTCTGGACCTGAAGCAGATAACCGTCATCAAAGGATCACAGGATGGCTCACTTGCGGACCCAAACCGTGCTCCATTAGCTGCGGTCCTTTTGCTGCCCGTTAGCTGTTCGGCACAGAACGGCAACTACGAGTCCGCAATGGTTGAGGCGGTGGGGCCACCGCAGATCAATATGGTGCTCATTCATGTACTGCATGAGTCGTTCGGTGAACTGGGTCTGGACGAAGAGGATCTCCTCGAATCGGCCCGACTAAATGACGAGGCCTTGAATCCCGACGCAGTGCTTCAGAAATTGCGCCAGCTGACGCGAGGGTGTGAAGGACTTGAAGTCTCGGCCAGATGCGTCCTCGGCAATTTTTCTTTCCAAAAGCTGGCCATGGTTAAAGACCTGAAAGAAGAGGCGCAAGGGCTCGCAGCGCATGACATGATTGCCGCGTTGGCCGGAGATCTTGATGCCAAAAATGCGCTGGGTGGTCGCCATGTCAGCGTAGAACCGTCAGCCCTCGATGCTGTACTAGCTGACAACGAATTTATGGTGCTGGATGCCGATTCCAGCCAGCAGGTAGTCGTGCATTCGGTGGCGTCTGGTCTTGACGGAGTAATTCAGGGTCCGCCAGGTTGCGGGAAGTCGCAGACTATTGCCAACGTTATTGCGACGCTGGTGGCACAGGGAAAGCGGGTTCTATTTGTTGCTGAAAAGCGGGCAGCCCTGGAGGCAGTATACAGTCGCCTTGAGAAAACGGGCCTTGATCACCTAACGCTCGACTTGCATGGCGCGGCAGTTTCGCAAAAGGCCGTAATGTCAAAGGTCGCTTCCTCTCTTCACAAGATTCGCCACATGGCCGACCCAGACGACCAAGAGTTGCACGTTCAGTTCGAAGATCGCCGGAGAAGGGTGGTAGACCACGCGCAAACCATGCACAGGGCTCTTCTGCCGAGTGGCCTTACTCCTTATCAGATTCAGGTCGGCGTAATGGAGACGGCCAGCACTATCACAGCCAAAACTCGTTGGCGCGGTGCCGAATTAGCGACGTTAACGAAGGAAGCAGCCATGAAAGTGGTCGACTTACTTAGTGAGGCAAGAGGTCTGGCCTCACTAATCGACCGGACCGACCCATCCCCTTGGACCAATGTGCCCCTCTTAGAAGGAAGCCAGGTTCAGCTAGCTTTGGATGCCGCTCAACGTTTGTCCGAGCGGCACCTGCCTGACTTCCTAGAACGCCTTGATCAGCTTGCCAAGGCAGCGAGCTTTCAAGTGCCTTCAAACCTTGAAGAGGCAGAGCGAATGATTACCTTAGTTGCCGAGACGAATGAGTTCCTCTCGCTATGGCAATCTGAGATTTTCGATGCTGGGGACGCGATTACGGCACTGGCGCCTGCCACAAATGGTCCGCTGCGTGTTGTTTGGGCCATTGTTACAGACCGCCGCTATCGTATAGCGCGACGTCAAATAGCTAATCTGTCTCGTAAGGGTGAGCGAAATAATTTGGTTCTTTTACGCGCCGCCCAACGAGGCTTGTCGCTCGCGGATCGCTGGTGCGAATTAGGTGGTCCAGCCTGCAGACCAATTGTTTGGCCTCGTATTCAAGATCTGGTGACCGCTTCAAATAATGTTAGATCGGATCTCTCGCCGCTCACTAACACGGTTCCCGAGTTAGCGTTGCTTTCCTTAGAAGGGCTCGTCACGGCAACCAAAGATCTTGCAATTGACGATCTCAATGCGCACCGCATTCCCACTGTACGAAGTATTGAGTCTAAAATCGGAGCCCTTGGAGCCGCCGCTATCCTAAATGAGATTCGAACCTCTAAGGTCCCACCAGGTTCTTGGCAAAATCTCTTCCGGCACGCTTATTTTGTTTCCTGCTACGATTCGGCGCGAGCAGCGATACCTTCGTTCGCTGCGTTTAGAGGCGAGTCGCACGCTCGGTTCGCTCAAGAGTTTCAAAATCTTGATAAAGGACGACTTGAGATTGCGGCCCTGCGGGTGAGTCGGGAGCATGCCGAGCGAGCGATTGAGGTCATGAACAGTCATAAAGACCAAACGTCGCTGGTCCGGGCCCAAGCAGGCAAAGGCTCACGACACCTGCCTTTAAGAAAGTTGGTAACCCAGGCCGCCGACGTCTTGACTGCGGTTTGCCCTTGCTGGATGGCAAGCCCTTTGAACGTTAGCCAGCTTCTTCCGTCAGATCGCCGATACTTTGATGTCGTTATATTCGACGAAGCTAGTCAGGTCCTTCCGGAGGATGCTGTATGCTCCATTCTCCGCGGGAGCCGACTCGTTGTGGCAGGGGATCAACATCAACTTCCACCGACCGCGTTCTTTGCAGATGGAGGCGACGATGAAGACGAAGATTCGCCGATTGCTGGCTTTGAGAGTCTGCTGGATCAATTGTCATCCTTTGTTGACCACTGGCCGCTCGAGTGGCATTATCGAAGCCGTGATGAACGCCTCATCGCTTTCTCGAACAAACATGTCTATGGCGATTCACTGACAACATTTCCCGGTATCGGGGCTTTCAATGCAATTTCGCACGTTTACGTGGATACGATTCCCCGGGATGGAGAAGAGCAGAGTAATAGCGCGGAAGTTCAACGAGTCGTCGAACTTATTATCGGACACGCCGAGAGGGAGATCAGCAAGGAAGCTAAGCGCTGGGGATCACTCGGCGTAATTGCCATGGGCATTACGCACGCTAACCGAATACAGGCGGCTTTGGACAGAGCCCTTGAGAGCCGTCGCGACCTTGACCGCTACTTCGACCCAAACCGCGCGGAAGCATTCTTTGTCAAGAACATTGAGAGGGTTCAGGGCGACGAGCGCGATCACATATTCCTTACGCTCGGATATACAAGAGGGCGCACGGGCCGATTTAACCATGGATTGCTGGGGCCTATAAACGGCGCTGGAGGCTATCGCCGCCTGAACGTCGCCATCACCAGAGCCCGAGAATCGATGACATTGGTGTCGGCAATAACCTTTAGAGACGTGCGAATCATTGATCCTGCGCCGACTCCCGGCCACAAGGAGTTCGGCGTTTACCTCTTCCGGTTGTATGTGGGGTTCGCAGAGTCGGGAGGCACGGTCCTTGGCGATACGGGAGGATCTGGTCAACCTATGAACGGTTTTGAGGCGGATATTTTCCATGCCCTTACTTTGCGTGGAGTTCCGCTGGTCCCCCAATATGGGGTTTCGGGATACCGACTAGATTTCGCTGCGAAGCACCCGCAGCGCACAGGCGAGTTTGTATTAGCGATCGAATGCGACGGCGCTTCATATCACTCGGCTCCCACAGCACGAGATCGTGATCGACTACGTGAGCAACTACTCAGGTCCATCGGTTGGCGTTTCCATCGCATATGGAGTACCGACTGGTTTCAACATCGAGAACAGCAGATAGAGTCCGCAGTCGCGGCTTGGCAGGAAGCCGTCTTGTACTCCGACCTGCGTTTGGAAGAACGAACTCGGCTTACCTCTCAACTTGGCGGACTCTTCCAATTAGATTCCGATCCGGTGCCGGAAGCAACGCTTATACCTAGTCGTTCCCCTCTCGCCACCCGGGACGGGCCCTGTCCCGCGGTGACACCCCCGTATGATTTGGTCAAACTGATAAGGTGGATCTGCTCAGATGGCCTTCTGCGCACGGATGACGAGATCATCAAAGAAGTGCTGCCACGAATTGGCTATCAGCGCAAGAGCCCACAAATCGCCAAAGCGATCCTCGAAGCTATCTGCCAGTCGCGATAACGAGAGCGCGCCAAGCAGCGTCATCAGCATTTACAGGTATATATACCATGCTTCATCGGAGTAATCGATTGGTTAAGTTGAAATTTCTTGACAGAAAAGGAGGCAAGCGCTCAGCAGAGCTTCCGGACATTAGCAGCGCTGCCGACCACGCGCAGTTTATGCGGAAGCTTGAAAATGCTTCCGGCTTCTCTGCTGAGGATGAAAATGGTGGCCCTGCCTGCGATCACCAGACCTGGCGTGACCAGCTTTTTGCCGCACGTCAGCGCTTCTGATTAGACTGGTCAGATTCGGGCTTGGTGTTGATCGTCAGGCACCCAATTTCGCGCCCAAGACAGTCATGCTGATCATTTATGACCGGACCTTCTTTCAACCGCAGGGCAGCTTTTTATTGGGCCAGCGGAGAGGATTTCGCTGCTTCTTTATTCGATGGGAAAACTGGTCGGCGTGAACGGATACGTGTCGCACTCCCACACCCATTGCTTGCACTGCCGCGTGAGCGGCAAGTTTTTTGTCGGGTCTTGGATGAGGGTGACCTGAACTTCAGAGTCCCCGGGAAGAATTATTGCAAGTATGTAGTTCTCCGATTTCTCTCTCGCAGTTGCCTCCTCGTTGCTGGTGAGGGTGAACGGTTGGCCAGCGTAATCAATCGACTTGACCTCAACAAAAACCGGCTTTCCATCTGGCCCTATTCCCTGAATGTCGTATCCAAGGAATTGCCTGCTTACATCCTCAACTTTCCAGCCTTGGTCTGCAAGAATATTCAGGACGTGCTCTTCAGATCTTCTCCAACGCTTTAGTTGCACAGTCGCCGGCTTTGAGAGGCCTAGTTGGCCCGTTGCCCCAGATAGCACCTCTATGGTCATCGAGGATACTTTTGCGCTCCTCGGAGGCGGAACGAGCCTACTCGCGACCTCTGCACTCGTAAGACGGCTGATCAGGCGGGAGATTCCGTTGAGTGAACCGAGGTGTTCGACAAGTAGGTCGAGGAAGTTCTGGTCAAGCGGTTTAGGGTCAGCCTCCGCAAGTCTAAGCGATTTCATTTTACCCGATACTGACCAAAGACGTAGGTCGATTAGGTTGGCATCAGTTCTGAGCTGTCCGGTGGAATCGAGGCTTACAAGTTGACGCACAATTTCACAGGAACCTCCGATTGTTAGGTCGGCCTCGATGGCTCCTCCAAGGATCTCGGTAATCGATGCATCCTTGACACCAAAGAATCGGAGGAGTTCTAACAAACCATCAATTTCTTCAAGATTTGGTTTCAAATACGAGAGATTGTTACATAGGCACAGCGTCTCAAAATCGTTGGGGTTCAGCCACGAAGGTCTTAATCGCAATTTGCCAAACCGGCTCCAGGCTACGACCTTCATTGCTTCATAAAGATCGGTCTTCAAGGACCTTCGGTGAAGCGATGCCAGTCTTGGGTCGATTGTTGGAGTCAGGCTCGGTAAGATTTCGAGTAGCCCAGATGTATCACGAGAAAGCACACTTTGTTCCATCAGACCGACAATAAGGTTTGCAGCCTCCCTTATCACGCCTTGGCTTCTGTCGTCCAGAACAATTCGAGTTCTTGACGGGTCTGTACTGAAGTCTCCATGAATCTTTGCGCCAATCCCAGTTAACTCCAGGGTTGGCAGAAAGGCGTGGGCAACGGCCTGTTTCTCTGGCAGTTTCGGCTCGTTACTGTCTGCGTGTCTAACTGCCAGCGCCACCCCGTTTTGGCTCCATATGTGCCATGCATAGGTGTGGCTGTCTGCTGTAAGGATGGTTCGACTGCGTTCACCGCTTAGTTGGTCTCTTTGTAGAGTAATTGTTCGTGTACCTTCTGATCGAAGCTCGACGTGCATGACGTTTCTGAGGAAAAGCAAAGACGTAGGATCGAATGACTCGAATTCTCTCTCTGCTGCTTCTTGGGAAGTTTGTTCGAAGAGGAAGATCGTGTTCAAGCCCTCTTGCCTAAGGTGACCAAGTGCCCCTTGGAAAGTGGCGCGATCTCGATCATTCATTTGATGAGGAATTCGGAGCAGGGGAACCCGCTTTGCGCCAGGTACCGCTTCTGCCGTCCTATCTCTCGAGAATGTGACTTCGAATTCACCGCTAATCAGATGAACCGTCTGGGCTATCGCAACTACAGATTTGAACCCAATGCCGCGATAGCCGATGGTGTCTCCCCTCGTTTTGCGTGAGGCAGCGCTTCTGCATAGCGCTTCCAAGTCGAAGGCGTCGAAGGGCTTGCCATTGTTAGCGATGAGGAGAAACTCCTCGCTCCGGCAGATTACGAATTTATTGGCCAATGCATCATCCGCGTTCTGCAGCAGCTCCACGAAAGATCGCGATTCATAGCTTTCCGACACGTACTGCTCCAGCCCCGCTAGGTCAGATAGCAAGATCGGGGACCGGATTGCCTCACCTAGAAGCTCGGAGCGAAGAGTATCAAATGCGCTCATTGGACCGTTTTCAGGAATGTAAGAAGATTCGCTGTATTTGAGGCAGTCGAGGTGATAATGTCTTCAAATATCTCAATACGGCGGTGGCAGAATTCGACTTCGAGCAGGGTAGCTGTCAAGTTTTCTTTGGATAGATCCGGATTTTCGCGACGTCTGAAACCGATGGTTCGATCAGAATTGCGAAGGTGTCGAGGCCAAAGAACCTTAAGGGGCTTATGTACATCTCCGCTGTTCCGATAACGCGCTCGCTGGAATCGTACGCGACGAACTGAATACAAATCTCTTGCGAAATGGTCGTTCCGGTCTTAGCGTGGATATCACCGGAAATGGTCAGATTATTATCATCGCGCAGTTGCTCGTAAAACGCTGACAGTCCCGAAAGCGAAAGACCAAATCGATCCTCGAGTGCCTCCAGCCGCTCTATCTTGCTTGTTACATCTTGAATCATAAGGCGCCTTACGTTGTCGCACACTGAACTCTTCCATCCTTTGCAAGGGCTGGATACGCTTGACCAGATCGAGCAGCTCAGGGTTTCTTAGGATAAATGCGAATCCTTGCGATGTCCGAGACTGGCACTTGGAACAGAATGTCGAAGGTCTCAAGTGCAAAGAAATCCTCAGTACCTACCCAATGGCAGGCGGTTCCGACTATCCGGTCCGCGCGGTCATACGCAGCCACCTGCAGTTTCAGGTCTTCCTCGAGGGTCGTTCCGGCGTTTAAAGACATCTCGCCGCGAACATGGCCAAAATATGTATCTGCTCCACTCTTATCGAGAAACGCTGAAAGGCTTGAAAGAGACACACCCAAGCGGTCCTCCAGTGCTTCCAGGCGCTCAAGCTTGCTCGTCAGGTCTAAGGATTGTGGCATGTCGCTATTTTTCTTTGTAGCATGTCCGGGAGGCGAGACAGGATGACTGCGTCTTGGAGTATTTGTATTTACCCTTTTCTCAGGTGGTCTTGGATGTCAGTGAGAGTTACAGCGGTTGGTATGAGGAAGACCTTGAGCAGTTCCCGGGCCAACGATGATAAAGTGGCGTTATCGCGTAGCTTTCAACGGTTCGGGGAACAATTCCCCATCGACCCTGGCAAGACCGCTAGGGGCCGAGGCACTCTATCTGGTTGTGGGTCAGCATTGTAAAGCGTCCCGACGAAATATCCGTTACAGCGTAGTCGCGCAGCTTCAAATTGACGGCTGTGGTGCCGTGGCGGGGTAATTTCGGGCGTAGGCGTCGGGATTTCAAGGCTCACGCCTGTTCTCAAGCTCGAGCGCGGAAGCCACGCTGGACGATCCGTTAGTCGTGCGCCGGATTTTCGGTAGCAAGTACCATCTGCTGCTCGAGCGGGGTCGACGCGATTAAAGGGTCGAGTACGACCTTCGGGTTTCGCAATTGGCCGGGAGGCGCATTCTTTGGCGTACCATAGGTGAGTTATGAATATCACCTTGGATGTCGAGCCTGATTTAGAGGCGGCATTAAAGCAGCGGGCCGATGCGTCCGGCCTTTCGCTGCCCGACTACATTCACCGTCTCGCGGAACTCGACGTACATTGTGATCCGCTTGATCCACGCGTCCAAGCATCCCTATGGCGGGCGGAGTCGCTGCGCGGGAAAATCGGGGTCCTCCCCGGCGATTCACTCTCGCATGAAGGTCTCTACGCGGATCGGTAATCAAGGGCCTGCAGGTTCACGACGCCAACCACGCCGCGGCGGCCATCGTCCACTCGGCGACCCACGTGCTCAGGCTGGACGGCCGAGACTTCGAACGATACCGCCGGTTCCTGCTCGAACCGATTACTCGGGATGACATCTAGTTGATCGGGCGCGTCTCTCTACGCTTTACTGGCGACGGGGTTCCCGAGCCTGGGCGGAGTTCATGCTTTGCCTCCTTGCTTTCGTTTCGCTTCGAAGCTAGGGTATTCGTATCCGTTGTAGTCCGATCTCACGCTGGTAACGGCTTCGCAGGCTTTTTGCCAAGCCTGGTCCTCGCTCAGGCCGTTGCCTTCCCAATCGAGCAAACACTCAAGCGCTTCCAGGAGTTGTCGCGTGCGGGCGTGGAGGCTGCAATCCAGGTAGATGTCCTTGACGATCTCCTCCAGCATCGCCGCATCTTCCGGACTTGAAAAGATGCCTATGAGGGATTCGCCGGTGGGGCGCTTCGGACGTTGGCTTCGTTTGATTTTCTCTGCGGCTGAGTCTCCTGGTGGTTTTGTTTAGCGTACGCTTTGCCGGGGCGATTGTGGCGGTGATTTACTACCGCGAGACACCGCTGGTTTCGGTGAAGTTGGTTCTGTATTTAGCGCCGACTAAGGCTTGCGCCAGTTTTCCAGCTGAAGGGAAAAACCGGCGTCGATGATGAACCGGTAGTGTTTCGTGTTGCCGGTCACGAGGGTCATGCCTCGGTTCATGACGTAGGCGGCGATCATGGTATCGCCATCCTCGATGGGTCGGCCGATGCGCTTTAGCGCGCCATTGACCTCGGCGACAAGCCAATAGTCTGCTGACGTTGGAACCAATTCCTCGTGGGCTTTCAGAAAAGTCCTAGCCTGGTTAATCTGCTTTTTGGCATCCCTCGCGTAAAAGCCGAACAGGAATTCGCTCGCGGTGACGCGAACGTTCCCTACGGGCCGCCATTACGATGGCTATTGCTTCGTCCACCACGGCGGCGTCTTCCGGGCTCATGGGTTGGCTAGGCAGGCCAGGGATGCGAGGCTTGCCTCCATCGCGGACGGCCGGTACTTGCTTCTGTGCTGCGAGATCGATGATTGTCTCGACGGCCTGGGTGGGCGTGAGATGCTGTTCGGCGGCAAGTGAGGCTATGAGATGAATCTCGTAACTCATTCTGTGCCTCCTTTCCTATTTGATATTATGGCTTTCCACGCTGATTCTCGCGAAAACTTTGGGGATGGCGGCACGAACCCGGACGCCTGCGCGCCGATCGGCCCTTCGATTCGCGCTGTAACGAGGATCAGGCCGTGTTCGTCGAACGGGTAGCTCATAGGATGACGGCTGTGTCTTCAGGCATTCGT
>Ga0206874_1290_pt1 | contig 10676 bp, 11 predicted proteins | sample Alteio_BWOrgCont_12_FD_152629 | JGI IMG/M metagenome (GOLD analysis project Ga0206874, IMG submission 152629) | Enriched cells from forest soil in Barre Woods Harvard Forest LTER site, Petersham, Massachusetts, United States -... | ecosystem: Environmental > Terrestrial > Soil > Temperate forest >...
ATCAAGAGCCTCCTATAACTATGTTGATTGTAAACCTGATTTAATAGACTATTAACGCGCCTAATAACGTGCCAATAATTTCGTCAAAATGTGTGTCAATGTAATTAATTGTCCTGCAGGTTTGTTGTATCTGCTGTAAAGCAATTTGTTTTTCAGCATCCGGTTTTTGGGACAAGAGTTGTTTCATGTTATGAGCCAGCCAATTAATCCAGTTGCCCAAAACTCCATTTAAACAGGGCCTGACCTGGCCGGGATCGATAGGGTGATTTGCGCTATAAGTTTGAATGATCTTTAAAAAGATATTCTCATCAAAATTGCCGGTATTAATGCCGCTCCAGTCTAACGCAATCATAATCAATTCCAGGGTTGGGTTCAATAACCGCGCAGATTCCCAGTCAACCAGGTATGGATTTTCGTCTTTATCCCAAAGTACATTTTTTTGATCCAGGTCGCCATGGCTTATGAGCGAATTGTTTTGTAGAGTGGGTATAGCGTCTATATATTTTGTGTTTAGTTCAATTATCCGGCTATAATTTTCACGTAAAATATCAGGAAGTTCAATTTTTTGAGCTTTCGCTGATGTAAAGAGATCAGTCAACTCTGCATGGCTATAGAAGGGATGGTTTGTTGTTTTTAGTCCTTCCACATACAGATCTATACTATGCATTTGAGATAAAATAGTTGCAATTTTTATTGCCTGCCCTTGTGATACAGCCGCATTTGAAAGCGCCTTTGCATCGATCCATGGATAAGTAATGAATGTTGTATCTTCAACAGTCAATAATGAAATGCCGCTGGATTTTATACTGGTTATTGCAGGAATACCCAGGCTTTTAAATTTTTCGGCTATTTGTTCGGTTAGTTCAAATTCCTGCTTAATAGCTTCAGTTAGCGGCACGTTGATTTGCTTAATGGCGTAGCTGTTTTTGCCGGTTTCCAATCGCCACATAATGTGTATCAGGCCACCATAAACGCGGGTTGGCAGGCCAATAGGATTTCCCAGGTTAAATTGATCGCAAATTGCTTGTTCTTGAAATGGGGTCATGTGGCGTTTATTTCAGCCGCTAAAACTAACAGCTTTCTATGTAAAGATTTCAGCATAAGTAAACCATAACACATTCATAATGCTTAGCTAATAAATTGATTAAATATAATGACCTGCATTTATTTTTTTGTCTTTCAAACATTTATCTGCTTGATAAGTTAATCAAAAAAACAATTTTATGGAACTATCAGTAGAACGAACCCAGCGCCATTGGTGGGTATTTGTTATAAGAGGCGTATTATTTATAGGCTTAGGTATTTATATGATAAGCCAGCCAGCAGGCAGTTTTGCAGCCCTGGGCTTTTTATTCGGGCTTATTATATTTTTAGCAGGTGTTGCTGAGTTGATACGCGTAACCCGCGAACGCACACAGGGAGGCCGGACCTGGCATTTGGTGCTGGGCATTATTGATGTAATATTAGGTATTATACTAATGGGGCACGTAGGTACCAGTATGGCTATAATGCGTATTGTTTTAGGAGTGTGGTTTTTATTCAGAGGGTTTTCCCTGTTTAGTTTTGCACGTCATGCAGGCAGGTCGTGGATGCTCATTGCCGGTGCTATCCTTATTTTTGTTTTTGGTTTATTGATACTGTTCGACCCGACATTTGGCGATATGACCATTATTTTATGGACAGCCATTGCTTTTATTATCACGGGGATATTTAACGTGTGGTTGGGATACAGGTTGAAATAGAGTGCTTTATAAATAAGACTTACGAAGTTTAATTCGGTGTGTTTGTTTTCAAAGGCCTCATTGAGGGCTTTGCCGTTTTAAAACTTCGTAAGTCTGTTTCCTAACCTCTAACCTCCAATCACTAATCCCTTCCCACACCATTCCTCGGGTCAGGCTTCATTTTCAGCTCATATTCTTTTGGCGGGGTAGCTTCCATTAAATTCTTCACAAAATAATCCCAGCGGCGGCGCATCATATATGGAGCAAAAGGGCCATAACCATGCGGACTGTTTGGAAACACCACCAGGTCGTAATCTTTATTCGCTTTCTCCAGTGCCTCAACTACCAGCAGTGTATTTTGTGGCGGCACATTGTTATCCATTAAGCCATGAGCCAGCATCAGTTTACCTTTAAGATTTTTGGCATAATTTTCATTGGCCTGCGCTTCGTAGTTTGAATTGGCGGCAAGGCCGTCATAACGTTCGCCCCAGTCATCCTCATAATTACGGTTATCATGATTGCCCGATTCAGAGATCCCAACTTTAAAGAAATCAGGGAAACGGAACATGGCATCGGCAGTAGCAAAACCACCGCCTGAATGACCCCATATACCTACCCGGCTGGTATCGATATATTTATATTTTTCAGCAAGCTGACGGATGCCGGCTATTTGATCTGGCAGGGTGTTTTCGGCCATGTTGCCATAGCTCATATCATGAAAGCTTTTTGAACGCAGCGGATTACTGGTACCTTCAAGGGCAATTACTATAAACCCTAATTCTGCAAGCGCCTGGTTATCGCCCCGTGAAGCAGCGAATGCCCAACTGCCAACACTGCCGCCTTGCGGGCCGGGATATATATAATCAACTATCGGGTATTTTTTATTGGGATCAAGATTGGTAGGCGTGAACAGTAACCCATATAAGTCTGTTTTACCGTCATTAGCTTTAACTGTAACAGGGGTAACCGGTTTCCAGCCTGTAGCAGTAAGTCTTGAAATATCAGTTTTTTCTAATGTAGTGATCAGCTTGCCGTTCAAGTCACGCAAAACCGTAACCGGCGGAACATCCGGTTTTGAATAGCTGTCGATAAAATAATCTTTCGATGGCGATAGGGTAACGGTATGATTTCCATCCTCGGGTGTAAGCAACGTAAGGTGCTTTCCATCAAACCCAATTTTATAAAACTGGCTGAAGTACGGATTCTCCGGCTCACGACCGTCAGCAATGAAATAGATCTCACGTTTTTTTTCATCTACCTTAAGCAATTTGGTAACTACCCAATCGCCTTTGGTTATTTGGTTTTTTACTTTGCCGGTTAAAGCATCGTATAAATAAAGGTGTCCCCAATTATCCCTTTCCGAGAACCATATAATTTCGTTGGAATTGGCAAGATACCGCCAGTTAATGCTTCCCCAGCCTGATTCGAATTGGGTAGGCACAGTTTCTTCAAAAACTTCGCGCACAGCGCCGGTTGCGGCATTGGCAATGCGGAATTTTTCCTGTTTATGATCACGTGATGTAGAAACAAAAGCCAGTTGCGAGGCATCTTCGTTCCAGTCCACATCATCAAAAGTGCCGCTGCTGGCAATATCGTCACTCAGTGATGCCCGGTGCGGATCCGGAGCAACCTGTGTTTTTATCACTTTTGGATTATCCACATCAATAATTACCCGGTGAATGGTGATGATTTCCTTATCGCCCGGCAACGGATATTTCCACGCTTTTAGGACCGGTTTACCCACATTGGTGGTAACCAGGTACATATCGCTCGCATTGCGCTGATCCTGTTTAAAGGTGGCGATCTTCTTTGAATCAGGCGACCAGCGTAATATCGCCTTATCGCTGGTTTGCCAGCCTGCATTATCGGTTGCGTAACCAAAATCTTTTATGCCGTCGGTAGTAAGTTGTGTCTCCTTTTTAGTAGCAACATCACGTACCCATAAATTATAATTTTTTATATATGCTTCCTTTTTGCCATCAGGCGATAAAACATCATTACCGCCGCCACGTCGTAGTGGAGAAGCCTCATTCCTGGTTGCTTTGGAGGTGTCTGTTGTTAGTTGATAGCTGTTAAGATCACATTTCCATTGCTTACCGTCGGCCCTGAAAATAATTGACCTGCCATCAGCCGAAAAACTAAAGGTTTGGAAAGGCAACCGGGATGCCTCATATTTTTTACCGCTGACTGTTGAAAGTGCCGCTGCTACTTTAGCCTGGTCAAATGCAGTGGAACGTACTTTTTTAGCAGGATTAACAAATATAAATTCACTGCCAGCTGCAGTTAAGTTACGGTACCAAAAACTATCGCCGGGCAGCCAGTTAGGGCGAACGCTGCCATGGTCAATAAGTGGCTCGGTGCTGTAGGTTAGCATGCTTTCGGCACGTTCATAATCTTTGGCAGTTAAAACGGTGCCTTGCTGCGCATTTGCAATAAGCGATGTTGAAAAAAATGCGGCTGTAAGTAAAAGCTTATTCATGTTTATTAGTATAAACTGTTTTGTGTTTGGGATAAAAAAATGCAAATTAATGATTTTTACAAGTATCCGTATGTTAATTTCAAAACGGCTAATCTCGCCAATATTTTACAAAGCGGTTTACTTGCCTAAAACCGTAATTGTTGTAAATTGCCTAACCAATCATTTATAAATGTTATGAAAAAAATCTATAGAATTTGTTCTTTTTTCCTTTTGATCACCGGTTTGGCCGGTACGGTTTCTGCCCAATCAAAACTGCCCCAATTATTAATACGGCTTGATGATATTGGTATGAATCATTCAGTAAACATGGCTGCGCAAAAGGTGGCCGAAACCGGGATGCCTGTTTCGGTATCGTTGCAATTTGCCTGTCCATGGTACCAGGAAGCAGTTGACATCTTAAAAAAATATCCGAATGTAACTGTTGGCGTACATTTAACGCTTACTAATGAGTGGAAGGGCTATCGCTGGGGGCCGGTATTGGGCCGCAGCGTTGTTCCAAGCCTGGTAGATTCCCTTGGCTATTTTTACCAGTCCGGCCGTGCGTTTAACAAAAGCGGTTACAAACTGGACGAGGTAGAGCGGGAACTGTCTGCACAAATAGAACGGGCGCTGCACTCGGGCATTAAAATAACTTATATCGACCCGCACATGGGCATTGCACTGTCCACACCCGAACTGCGTGCGCTTACCGAAAAACTGGCGCGGAAGTATCACCTGGGGATATCCGTGTTGAGCAGCGTTTCCTATTACCACGAAACGTATAAAGAAATGTGGGGCGAACCTATCGCCACTAAAAAGGCAGAATTTTTGGAATATCTAAATCACCTGAACCCCGACCGCCCTAACCTGATGGTATTGCATACCGCAACGCCCAGTCCCGAAATGGACGCCATGATTGATATGAACAGCCGGCTGATGAACGATAAGGAAGGGCATTCAACAGTAAGCCTGCACCGCCAAACTGAACTGAATGCGCTGCTGTCGCCGGAGTTTAAAGCATTGATCGGGAAAAAGTTCGAACTAACCAACTATGAGGAATTGCTGAAAGGCAAGGATTTAAATGTGCTGAAGGCGGTGGATGGGAAGTAATATTTATGTTAAATTAGAATAACAAGCGATATGAAATAAAAACAGGCTGCCGTAAAATGGCAGTCTGTTTTTATTGATGCAGGTATTTTATTTTTTTTATATTTATTTCATTCGGGCAGGTCGCAGGTAAATGTAACAGCGTCCCCAAATGCAACATTGTCAAACGTTACGTCAGAGCCCTGCATGCTGCCGTGACCGGCTACCATATATAATGCCGGGCCGCTTCCACTAAATTCAACATCGTAGGTTCCCACTAAAACCGAATAACTCCCGGAGCTGTAACCAGTAGGAATAGTAAATTCAGTTGCCGGGTGCCCAAATTGCCAAAACAGAACTGTAATTGGAAATGCATTGCTGTTGTAATACATTCCGGAGGCCAGATCCATAATAACCTTGCCTTTGTGGCGCTTACTGTGGTTGATCGAGACTTTTTTTGCTGCTGTTGAAGCAGATGAATCATTGATTTGGCTGAACAGGCACAGCATAGCAATACCTGAAAGGATTAGAACTTTTCTCATAATAATTATAGGTTAATTGTTACTTAATAATTAAAGTTAAAACCTATAATTCTAAAAACAAAAAAATATTAAATATTTAATAAATGTAATTTTTACACTTCAACCTGGCAGTGGCTTGTATAATAAATATCCTACCGAAAATATTACCTGATTCATTAATTCACTGGCTTAAATAAGGTAATGCTCAATAATATCCTGCGGAATTTTGGCTCCGCGGCCGGTTGCCATATCAATCATGGTATAATCAAACCAGCCATCGCAGCAAATTTTATTGGTGCCTTTATTAGTGATGGTAAATGCTACGCGGCAACCTTTTTCGTCGATGGTTTCGATGCCGGTTTTTACGATGAAATAATCGCTCATGGTTAGGGCACGTTTATAATCGACATGAGCGGTACGCACCACCCAGCCAAAGCCGCGCTCCATAAACTTCTCCATAGCCATGCCATAGCAGCGTTCCATCTGGTCGTACCGGGCGGCCAGCACGTAATCAAAGTATTTGCTGTTATGCACATGATGAAACATATCGATATCATCAGGGCGAACACGGAATTCGGTTTCAAAAGTGGAATAGCTCATGTTAATTCAAAATTCAAAAGTAAAAATTCAAAATTGATTTTGCCGCCATGACGAGGTTAAATACAATAAATAATTCCCCTGTAAATGACTGAAATACGCTTTTAAATTTTGGTTTTTTACTTTTGAATTTTTACACTATCTTTGCCCCACAATTAACAAAAATTATTTACGCTTTAATATTATTCAAGTAATGTATTTAAGTTCAGAAGCAAAGGCAGAAATCTTTGCAAAACATGGTAAAAGCGCTGCCGACACTGGTACAGCCGAAGGTCAGGTAGCATTATTTACTTACCGTATTGCACATTTAACCGGGCATTTGAAAAAAAACAAACACGATTTTTCGACCCAGTTATCACTGCAAAAATTAGTAGGTAAACGCCGCGCATTGCTGGCTTACCTGTACAAAAAAGATATTGAAAGATACCGTGCTATCATCAAGGCTTTACAGCTAAGGGATATCATTAAGTAATACTTTTGCATATTTTAAAAAAAGCCGTCCGATTTATCTGGATGGCTTTTTTACTTTTGAAACAATATACACAAACATAAAAACCGGTGTGCTCCGAAAGATGAAAAGTGCACCACAACGCAAAAAAAGATGAGTTTAAATGTAATTAAAAAGGTTATCGATTTAGGTGACGGCCGCACCATTGAGATCGAAACAGGTAAGCTGGCCAAACAAGCCGATGGCTCGGTAGTGATTAAAATGGGCGACACCATGTTATTGGCTACTGTAGTATCATCGCTGGAAGCAAAAGAAGGAGTTGACTTTTTACCATTATCTGTTGATTACCAGGAAAAATACGCAGCTACAGGCCGCATTCCCGGTGGATTTTTACGCCGCGAGGCACGTTTATCAGACTATGAGGTATTAATATCACGTTTGGTTGACCGCGCTCTGCGCCCGATGTTCCCTGAAGATTATCATGCTGATACACAGGTGATGATCTCATTAATATCTGCCGATAAAGATATTATGCCCGATTGCCTTGCCGGTTTGGCAGCATCAGCGGCTTTAGCAGTTTCTGATATCCCGTTTAACGGACCAATATCTGAAGTTCGTGTTGCTAAGGTTGATGGCCAATTAATTATCAACCCAACATTAAGCCAGTTGGCTACTGCTACTTTAGAGTTTATAGTCGCCGGTTCTGAGCATGATGTGAACATGGTTGAAGGTGAGTCGAAAGAGATACAGGAAGATGAATTGGTTGAGGCAATTAAGTTTGCGCACACTGCCATCAAATTACAGTGTTTGGCTCAAAAAGAATTGACTGAAGAAGTTGGTAAAACCGTAAAACGTACTTACAGCCACGAAAACAGCAACGAAGATTTAAAGAAAGCCATTTACGCAGCTACTTACGAGCAGGTTTATGCAATTGCAGGATCAGCTTCGGCAAAGGACGAGCGTGCAGCTAAATTTAAAGAAGTTAGAGATACTTATATCGCAACTTTGGGTGAAATTGATGATGTTACCAAATTCTTAGCTAAAAAATATTACCACGATGTGGAGTATGATGCTATCCGTAACCTGGTATTAGATGAAGGTAAACGTTTAGATGGCCGTACTACTACACAGATCCGCCCTATATGGAGCGAAGTTGGTTATTTGCCAGCTGCTCACGGTTCGGCTGTGTTTACCCGTGGCGAAACACAATCATTAACCAGCGTTACTTTAGGTGCTAAGGATGATGAGCAAATGATTGATGGCGCATTCATCAACGGATACGCTAAATTCCTTTTACATTATAATTTCCCAGGTTTTTCAACCGGCGAGGTTCGTCCTAACAGGGGTGCCGGCCGTCGTGAAATTGGCCATGGTAATTTGGCTATGCGTTCATTAAAGCAGGTATTGCCAGCTGAGGATGAAAATCCTTATACTATCCGTGTAGTTTCTGATATATTAGAATCAAACGGATCATCATCAATGGCTACGGTTTGTGCCGGTACATTGGCTTTGATGGATGCTGGTATTAAAATTACATCGCCGGTATCGGGTATCGCAATGGGTTTGATCACCAATGAAATGGGAACCAAATACGCTATCCTATCTGATATCTTAGGTGATGAAGATCACTTGGGTGATATGGATTTTAAAGTTACAGGTACCGAAAAAGGTATTGTAGCCTGCCAGATGGATTTAAAAATAAATGGTCTTTCATACGAAGTTTTAGGTAAAGCATTGGATCAGGCTAAAGCAGGTCGTTTGCATATCCTCGGCGAAATGAAGAAAACCATTGATAAGCCACGCGAAGATTATAAACCACACGCACCACGCATTATCACCATCCGGATCGATAAGGAATTTATCGGTGCGGTAATTGGTCCCGGTGGCAAGATCATCCAGGAAATGCAGCGTGAAACAGGTGCTACCATCTCTATTGAAGAAGTTGGCAACCAGGGCGTAGTTCAAATCTTTGCTGATAACAAGGAAGCAATTGATAAAGCAGTATCACGTATAAAAGCTATTGCTTCAAAACCTGAGGTTGGCGAAATTTACGAAGGTAAAGTAAGATCGATTATGCCTTTTGGTGCATTTGTTGAAATTATGCCGGGTAAAGATGGTTTGCTGCATATATCAGAAATTGATCATCGCAGGATTGAAACCATGGATGGCATTTTTGAAATAGGCGACGAAGTACGTGTAAAACTGCTTGACGTTGATAAGCAAGGTAAATTAAAGCTTTCGCGCAAAGCTTTATTGCCACGCCCTGAAAACAATAAAAATTAGTTTTGGGGTTGATTGGGTTGATTAAGTTAATTGGGTTAACAAAAACCCAAGCTAATTAACCGCTCACCCAATTAACCAAAAACATTAAAACCCTCTTTTTGAGGGTTTTAATGTTTTTAAATATTTTTTTTTAAATAATTAAAACAAAAAACGATTTTTTGAACTTCATTATGGTTAAGAGTTAATTGAAAATCCCTTAATCCGGTACTATTGAACAATGACATCTGCTAATGATCCTTTAGATTTTATCAATAATAACTCTTCCGGCTTGCAACCGGACTCACAAGTGGATTTAGTCCAGCTTTTATTATATGAAATCATCCGGGTTAAAGAATTAATAAAATATTACGACTCCATACCCAATGGAGCGGGCCAGCTTGGCTCATCTATCCTTAACGAGCTTGTATCCGAAGCTTATAACTCCTTAGTTAATTACGATACCATTTTGATGCAGAAATATTATGATCTGCTGTTGAATTGTGATTGATGGGAGAGGTTAGAGATTAGTTAAAACTTAGATTTGAAAGCGAGTCAAATTTGTCAACTTTTTAAAGTTGACAAATTTCGGGTTGACGAGAGGTTAGCGATTAGTTGATAATAAACCTGCTGGATATTCAAACGTAACAAAGCCAGATTTCTTAACCTCCAACCTCTAATTATCAATTATAATTACCGCATACAACGCCCCATCCTTCCAACGGGGAACAGCCGGTGATATGATAGCTTTCGATACAGGTTACATATGCCGAATAAGCTGTGGTAAAATGCCCGCAACCAGGGTCGCATGCAACCCATGCATCTGAACAGCTATCCTGTGCCTTGCTACCTTTTATCTTTTTAAGATCGGCACGGCTTAATACTTTTGAAGCAAATTTTTCTTGATTTTTCATACTTGTGTTGGTTTTGGTAAGTAAATTGAATGAGAGGTTAGAGATTTGAGATCAGTTAAAGGAAGTAACCGGCTGATTTTTAGATGTGATCATGGCAAAAATCTTCCTAACCTCCAATCTCCAGCCTCTAATCACTAACATATAATAGCTAAAATTAGGCGCCGCATATAGTATCCCAGCCGGCCAGCGGAGAGCACGGAATAACGTGTGCGTTATCAATACACTGCGCAAATATCGGGTAGCCAACTTCTTGCCCAGCGGCACAATCAGGATTACATGCTGCCCAGGCTGCTTCGCAAGCCGGGGTAGCACCACCTTTAATTTGTTTTAGCTCAGCCCGGCTTAACGGTTTTGGATTGAATTTTTCCGAATTTCTCATGATTTTTTTGGTTAATGGTTAATAAATAAACTTTTAATAAATATATAAACTATAAATTATTAAATGCAAGTGTTTTTATAACGATTGGTGATTAGAGTTTGGAGATTAGGATCGCAATTTTTAACAAGGGGGCCATTGGGAATTTAACGGAGTTAAATTTGTCAACTTTTTAAAATTTGACAAATTTTTGAAAGTGTTTTTGCAGGATTAAAAGCAACTAACCTCTAATCTCTAACCACTAATTTCTATATTTGTAATTATGAACCACCTCATAGCGCCTTCAATTTTAGCGG
>Ga0206874_1251_pt2 | contig 10670 bp, 3 predicted proteins | sample Alteio_BWOrgCont_12_FD_152629 | JGI IMG/M metagenome (GOLD analysis project Ga0206874, IMG submission 152629) | Enriched cells from forest soil in Barre Woods Harvard Forest LTER site, Petersham, Massachusetts, United States -... | ecosystem: Environmental > Terrestrial > Soil > Temperate forest > O...
GCCTCGTCCGCGCCATGGCCCACGCGGAACTTCAGGTCCAGGTAGGTGCCGCTGCTGCTGATGCCGTCATTGCCCACCGACACGACCACCCCTTGGCGGCCGCCGTTGAGCCAGGGCGCCGGGTTGTCCTTGTAGCTGATGGTGTAGGTGATGGTGTCGCCGGGATTGACCAGCGAAGGCGAGGCCGTCTTGGTCAAGCTCAAGGCCGCCGGGATGATGTCCACGCAGTTGCGCTGCATGACGGCCGTCTGGTTGTTGGGATACTCGTTGCTGGTCCAGCCGCTGCCGTTGCTGCAGGTGATGCTGCTGACGTTGCAGCTGCGACCGGTGCTGCCGATGACCTGGGCCACCAGGGTGATATTGCCCATGGTGGCGGCGTAATTTTGATTCTGCAGGCCCGGCACCCCGCCGATGTTCCAGCTGACCGTGCCGCTGCTGCCCACGCCCGGGGACGACGAGGGCGCGGGATTGGCGCTGATAAAGCCCATCTCCGCCGGCAAGGGATCGGTCACCACCACGCCCGTGGCGGCGCTGCTGGCGTAATTGCGGTAGCTGATCCAATAGGTGAGGGTGTCGCCCGTGGCGGCGTAGGTGCGGTCGACCGACTTGTAGATCTTCATGTTGGCGGGGGGCGTTCCGCCGGGCGCCACCAAGTCGCAAGGATCGGGGTGGTTGCCCGCCAGGATCTGCATCCCCAGGAGCCTGAACCAGCCGTGGAAATACTTGGGCTCGGACGTCAGGTATTCCTGGGTGCCCTCCACCCCATCCCACACCGTGACGCATTCGCGGAAGAGCTCCGCCATCAGGTGGAAGTCCTGGGCGGCGATGGCCGAGGGCGCCGCCGTGCCCATGAAGCGGTTCAAGTGGAAGCCGGGGCCGCCGGTGCCGTCCATGCCGAAGGTGGAGCCCACCGACGGGACGCCCCAATAGGTGACCGGGGAGGAGCCGAAGGTCACGCAGCCCAGGTTCCACGGGGCGCTGCGCTGGTCATTGAGGTAGCTGGCGAAGCGCACCCCCATGTCGTGCTCCGACGTGTTCCCCGCGGCGGTGACGCTGTGCGTGGCCGGGTCCCAGCTGCTGGCCGGGTTGCCGTTCCAAACGAAGTTGAGGATGGTTCGCCAGCCGGCGCGGAAGTCCTCGCCCAGCACATTGAACTGGCTGAAGGTGGGGGTGCTGCCCGCCACCGCCACCTGCCCGACCGAGGGGATGTACTTCGTGTTCTGGCCGTAGAACTGGCCCATCAGCCAATCGCTGGAAGCCGCCGCCGATTGGAACTGCGAGACATTGAAGGCCGGCTGGGCCTGGCCCTGCAGGAACGAGGCGAAGCAGCTGAAGTAGGAGGGGGGGGGCGTAGTCCATGTACTCGGTCTGGGCGCCGGCGAACTCCGGCCCATCGGGGCACTGGCCGGTGGAGTAGTTCGTCATCTCGTTCCAGGTGTCGCCGCCCTTGAAGTAGCCGTCATAGCCGATATCGCCGCTGGTGGTGCGGCAATCCGCCGGCGGGAAGTGGCGGTACTTCGCCACCAGGGCGTTCACCAGGAAGATGGCCTCGCTCTTGTAGCTGATGGGCTGGCCATTGAAGGCGGTGACGCCCATGTTGTCGCCCCACTGGTACCAGGCCATCAAGATGCCCAAGGCCGCGTCGAAATCGCCGTCGGCCGCCGAGTCGTTGGTGTTGTCCGTGGGCAGGTCGCCGTAGAGATACCCGGGGTTGGGCGTGACCCCGTCGCTATAGCGCGGCTCCATCTGCAGCTTGGCGTCGTGGAAGCGCATCCACAGCCCGTCAAAGGTGGTCTTGTCGGCCATGTAGGAAGCGGCGATCAGCGCGTAGCCTTCGCCTTCCGTCGTGTCGTAAGGGTCGCCATTGGCGTTGTAGGGATTGATGTAAGCGACGCCGCCCCAGGTCGTGCCGGTCGTATTCCATTCGTTGGCGAAGATCTGGTAGGCATCGCGTGTGCGCTGTTCCAGCTCCGCGTGCGGCACGCCGACCGGATTGTGCAGCGCCAAGGTCTCGCGGCCGGTGCCATAGGAAGCCAAAAATTGCGGGAAGGGATAGCGCGGATCGCCGGAGTTGATGTCGACGGTGACAGCGCCTAACGCCCAGCGCGCGCTCAAAAAGAGCACGCTGGCCAGCCAAAGAGTCTGGGCCCTGATTTTCACGTTAAACGCTCAACTTAAAATACCGGTAAACCCCAAAAACGCTTTAGACCAAGGGTAATTCTACCAGCTTCGGGGGTCAAAATGGGACACTGTTTCACAAAGTGCGCATCGTGAAACCTAAAAACTATCAATAAATCAGCTCTTTTTAAGCGGCCGGGTCAGATAGAGCCGCGCCGTCCCAAATTGATCCGTCCAAGGCAGGAAACGGCTGAGGATGTTCCCCGGCCGTTCGGCCAGCACATCCAAGCGCTGATCGAGCAAATGCCTAAAACGCGCGGGCGTCCAGCAATAGACATGGGTCGGATCGGTGAGCAGCATCCCCGGATGGATGAGGCCCGAGAGCACTTGCAGCGGATGGTACATGTTGTCGTACACGATGATGAAACGCCCGCCCGGCTTGAGCAGCCGGGGCAAGGCCTCGAAGAGCGCTTCCCTGACCTCGTCCTCTAAATGCTCCAGGACATTGACGCAGACCACCGCCTTAAAACGCCGGCCCTTTTTGACCATGTCCTGAAAGCTGCCCACATCAAAGCGGGTCTTGGGGAACTTCTTGCGAGCCAGCGCCACTGCCTCCGCGTTCCTATCCAAGCCGCGCGCGCCCAAGAAGTTCGTCACGTAGCCGATGCCGCTGCCCAGGTCCAGCACATCGCCCTTGGCGAAAGCCACGGCTTCCTTCAGCTGGGCATAGATGCTCATCCGGCTCAGATCCAGCTTTTCCACGACGCTATAGTTCTGGTAGTAGCGCTGTGAGCTGTGGAGCGGGGCGAAGAGCAGCCGAAAACGGCGGGGGAGGCTTCGGTTGGGCATGGGCTATTCTGCCACAGAGGCCTGGCCGCCAAAAAAGAAAATCCAGCCCTCTCGGGCTGGATCCGCTCCTGGTCCTCGTAAAGCCGCTGCCCTCGGCAAAACCGTCGGGGCGGGTCGTTCAGATCAATGCACCACCGCCACCTTCACGGTCGTCCGCGCGATCATGGCGCTGCCGCTCAGCTTCTCGATATCGACGACATAAATGCCGCCCGCCAAGCCTCCGCCCAGGAAGCGCATGATGCCCGTGTGGTCGCGGTCGTCCGCTTGGGCGACCAGCTCGCCGGCCATGTTGTAGAGGCGGGCAATGCCGCCGTATTGCGCGGAGACGGGGTAGCTGATCAAGATGTCCGAGCCGTGCAAGGCAGGGTTGGGATAGGCATAGCTGCCCGCCAGGCTGGTGGGGCTGCCCGCTTCCAGCACCACAAAGCTCTTGGTCTCCACCACCCGCGCGCCCCCGCCCGCCGGGGCGTTGTAGACGAGCTCAGCCGTGTAAACGCCGCTGTTCACGGGCAATCCCTGCGCGTTGAGGCCGTTCCAGGGCACTTGGAATTGGGTTCCCTGCTCGTCCGTGACGGTGATCTCGAACATGCCGCCCAGGTTGGTGCCCGTGGCCGTGTCATATTTCACGCCATACTGGGTGCTCGTCAGGCTCAGGGCCGAGAAGCGGCCGGTGCCCTGGGTGGTGGGCAGGGGCACGTTGACCACCAGCTCGCCGGCGCTGTTGTAGATGCTCAGCACGTTCTGGGGCACCACGTTGATCACCTGGACGCTGTGCTGCAGCGTGGTCACTTGGCCGAAGGCGTCGGTGATCTCGGCCTTGATGTAATAGGTGCCGCTGCTGACGAACTGGCCGTTGCTGTTGTCGGCCGCCCAAGTGACGCCGGTCTGGAGGCCGCCGGTGAGCGAGTTATACAGGTAGCCCGGGAAGGCGATGGCGATGCTGCCGCTGCCGCCGGGCACCACGCCATTGCCGCTGACGCTGAGGTCGCCGGGCAGGAACTGGGCGCCGCCGTCGAAGAGGACCTTCACCAGCTCGCCGGCGGAGTTGTAGACGGCCAGGGTGACGTGGTGGGGCAGCGGGATGGGCGTGGGCGAAGCGGTGAAGCTGACGGTGATGGTCGGCGATACGGTGCGCGTCGGCGAAGACGTGAAGCTGGGCGAAGCGGTCGGGGTCGCGGTCAGGCTGGGTGACGAGGTGTAGGTGGGCGTGGTGGACGAGGTCGAGGTGATGGACGCGCTGGGCGTGCTCGTGGCGCTGTCCGTGAAGGTCACGGTCTGGGTGTAGGTGGGCGTCACCGTCGGCGTGTCGGTGATGGTGGGGGTGTCGGTGGCGGTGTATTGCAGCGTCTCGGTCACCGAAGGCGTGGCCGTGGGCGTGTCGGTGAAGGTGGGCGTGGCGGTCGAGCTGAAGCTCTGGGTGACCGTGGCGGTCAGGGTGGGCGTGGCCGTGAAGGTGGGCGTCGCGGTCGAGCTATTGGTGATGGTCGGCGTCGGGGTGTCCGACGGCGAGGGGCCCAAGGTGATGGTATAGGTCGCCGAGCCCGTGATGGTGAAGGTGGGGGTGGGCGAGGCGGTGTCGGTGGACGTGGGAGTGACCGTGCGGGTGACCGTCTGGGTGGACGTCGCCGTCTGGGTCGGGGTATCTGTATTGGTGGGGCTTGGAGAGGGCGTCGCCGTGGACGTGCGAGTCGGCGTGGGCGATGGAGTGTCCGTGGAGCTAGGGGTGGACGACGAGGTCGCCGTGGGGGTGCGGGTCACCGTGGCAGTACGGGTGCCTGTAACTGTCGGGGTGAAAGTCGGCGAACCGCAGGACACCGTCAGTGTCACACCGTTGGAGTTCGTCGGGGCGCCCGGGTTGTCCGAATGCATGGAGGCTTGATTATAGATGTTGGAGCAGCTGGTGACGGTGCCGGTCCAGGTGTAGGAGCCCGTCTGATTGTAGATGGTGCCCGGGAAGGTCCACGCCACCATGCCCGGGTAACCCAGCACGCTGTTGGAGCCACCGTTCGTGGAGGAGACATAGCTGATGCCCGCAGGGATGGTGTCATAGAGGCGGGCGTTGACCACCGGATTGGGGCCAAAGACCTTGAGGTTGTCATACTCATCCAAGCTGTTGTCCGCTTGCCAGCCCACATAGTTCGAGCCGGCTGTGCAGGCCGCCGGTGACGGATCGGTATAGGTGAGGGTCCAGGCGGTCGGTTCGGCCGTTCCCCGAGGCCAAGCCTTTGCCTGGAACTCCAGGCTAGCGCCCACTTGGGTGATCTGCACTTCGACCGTGTACCAGACCCCCATGGTGATCCACGAATCTGTGTTGTCCAGGCCAGGCCAGCTCGGGCTGCCCGCCACCGACTTTTGGATGAAGAGCTTGGCCGGCCCAGGGTCGCCCGAGATGCCGATCAAGTACCCGTTCTGCCACGCGGCGTCACCGCGGATGACCATGCTCGCGTCCTGCCCAGTACCGCCGGTCTGGGCGGGGTCGATCATCAGGTCGCCTTCGACCGTGTAGTTGGCGCAGTAGGGCAAGGGGCTGTTGCGCAGCATCGCCGGATAGAAGCCATTGCCGTTCGATTGCACATACTTGTTCCCCGTGCCGTCATTGACCACCGTCCAGGTGCCCGTATTGCCGCCCTGTACGATGTTGTTATAGGTCGTGCCGTCATATCCCACGACATTCCCAAGGCCGGTCCCCGTCGTGTCATTGTCGTAGGGGTCGTAAAAGCTGAGGGTCTCGCCGCTGATGCCCCAGTCCAGGATGTAGTTCACAGTGCTACCGAGGGTCGCCGACGTCGGGGTCTCACTTTTCAGCACCGAAAAGCCGCCGCCGATCGTGCAAGTCACCGGGTTAGAGCTGAGGCCGGGCTGCTCATTGGTGGACGCCTGCGCGGTGTTATTGATGGCAGTTCCCAGGGACACCCCGGCCGCGATGCGGCAAAGGAACCAGACCGATCCCGAGACGGCTGACCCTTGGAATCCTGGCACGGGATTCCAAGACAACGAGCTGCCCGCTGCCGTGCCACCGTTGCTCCCACCCGGGCTCATCTGGACGAGGGTGCAATTGGCCGGCACCGTGTCTGTGATGTTCAAGTTCGTGCTGTTGACCATGTTATAGCTGATGGTGAACAGCACCAAGCCGTTCGCCACCCCAGCAGCGCCGTCTGCCTGCTTGACGATGCTCGCTGAAGGCGGCGGCAACGGCACTGTGAAGGGAGTGCTGGCCATCGGATTGCTCTGCGTGCAATCGATGTAGCCATCATTGATCGACCCGATCATGTTGTAGGACAGGCCGGCGCTCAGTGTGGTGGGAATGGTGATGTTGAAGGTGGCTACGGAGGCCAGGCAACCGCTAAAAGTGTTCTGCACGGGCAGCGCCCAGCCGGTAAGATTGGCGCTGCTGGTGTTCACCGGCACGCCATTATTCACCCCGGTGTAGACCACAAAATCTTCGTTGGCTGTGGGGCAAGTAGTGATCGTCGTGGAGGGATTGGGCCGGATGGCGATCAACAGATAGGGCGTCTGATATTCCGCAGCACAGTAATTGACGGTGACCGTCACCACTTGCCCGGGTGTGGGGTTGGACGGAGAAAAAGAAATACTGGTGATCGTCGAAGCCTCTAAAGCTTTCGAAGCCACCAACAGGACAAAGCCCGTAAAAAATACCAATTTCACGGAACGCTTTTGCGCTCCGTGGACCAGCGTCCCAAGGATTTTGCTCATTTTCGCTAACATCATCGTCTCAGGGGCCACTCTGCCCGGATGACACTATTCTGCTGACTATTGAGAACCGCTTCAAGGTCAAACATCCCATAGAATCTCAAAAAAACGTTTGAGCAAACGAGTTTTACCGCCTGGCGGAAACACTTTTATACTAAATGACTTTTTATTTATCTAATGTAGAACCACCAATTTGCACAGCCCTAGGCTGCCATTTTTCCCACTTTGAGCCCTGACTTGGACGAAATAGATCCCATTGCTCAGGCTAGCGAAGTTCAGGGGACTAGAAAGGCTGTTCCAGCCCGCCCGCAAGCCCGCCGTCTGCCGGGCGATGCAGACCATGGCGCTGGTATAGAGCTTCAGGTCCGCAGACCCCGGCCCACCCTCCGCCAAAATGGCCAAACGAAGCGGGTCCGGATTGGGCACCGGCAGCACCCGGAGGATCTGCAGCGGAGAACCTGAACCCGTTGGGCTGACGACCTCGCTGACCGTCACCACTGGCGTCGCCGTGACGCTGCCGCCGGGCATGGGCGTCGGGCTGACGGTGGATGACATCGTCGGCGACGCGGTCGGCGTGGCAGCGCTTGCCGGCGTGCGCGTCCTGGTCGCGCTGGGGCTGGCGGCCGCAGTGGCGGAACGGCTGGCGCTAACGCTAGGGCTGGCGCTGATGGTCAGGGTCGCGCTCAACGTTGCTGTGCTGACCACGCTGGGCGTGGGGCTGGACGTCGCGCTCACGGGCGCCGTGTTAGTGGCGCTGAGAGTGACCGTGGGGCTCAGTTTCGGCGTGGCACTGGCGCTCGACGTCAACGTAGCCGTCGCGCTGGGCGACGCCGTCATCGTCACGCTCGGCGTCGACGAGGGACTGCGGCTGAGACTGGGCGTGGGCGTGCCGCTGGCGGAGGCCGTCTTGGTCGAAGTGGCGCTGCTGCCGGGCGGGACGTCTGTGGCGCTAGGGCTGGCGCTGACACTGGGCGTGGCCGTGCCTTGCGCGGTGCAGCTAGGGCTGGGGCTGGATGTCTGGGTCGGGCTGAGCGTGGGAGTACGGCTCGCTGAGGCGCTGCTGCTCACGGTGGCGCTAACGCTCGCTGTCGCCGAAGCGCTGGCACTGGGGCTGGCGGACGGGCTGCGGGTGGGCGTGGCACTGAACGTCGGGCTGCCCGTGCGGCTGAGGCTGGGCGTCGGCGTGGCGCTGAGCGTCAAGCTGCGGGTGCTGCTGGGAGTGATGCTCGGCGTGCAGCCCGCCACCCCGATCAGCTCGATCCCCATCCAGGTGCCGTTGTTGTTGCTGGACCAAGCCTCCAGGGTCAGCTGTCCGCCGGCGGCGGCGGCCGTGAAGGTCAGGTCATAGGCCACGTTCTTGCCGCCCGTCAACGTGAAGAGGTCCACATTGTTCAAGACAGTCACGCCGTTGGCGGAGATGGATTCGCTACGGGAGCCCGGGCTGGCGAAGTAGGTCTCGGCGAGGCGCACGCGCACGCGGTAGCTGCCGTTGGGCACATCGAAGCGGTAGGCCACCGGGTTGCCATAGCGCTCGGTCATAAAGAGGCTGGGATCGCTGGTGTTGGTGATGGGGCCGGCAGAGCTGGCAGCGGTGCCTGCGGCGTAGCTGACGTAGCCGAAACTGCCGGCGCTGTAGGCTTGGTCGGCGGACCAGGCGTCGCCGAGGCTGTCCGTGTAAAGCGGGCCGCCCGCGTTGACGCGACGGACCACGGTGCAGGCATCGGGCGTGGGGAAGGCGGTGAATGTCGGCGTGATGCTGGGCGACGCGCTGAACGTGGGGCTGGCGCTGAAGCTGGGGCTGGCGCTAGGCGTCGGCGTGCGTGTCGGCGTGGCCGTGGCCGTCCAGTTGGGCGTGCGCGTGGGGCTGACGGTGGGGCTGCAGAGCGGGCCGGCCTGCACTTCCAGGGCCATCAGGGTGGCGTTGTTGACGCTGGCCACTAAGTCCACGTTCAGCAGGCCGCCCGTGACCGTGGTGGCGAAGCTGTAGTCCTTGGCCACGTTCTTGCCGCCGGCCGCCGTGAAAAGGTCCAGGTTGCTGAGCTCGGTGACGCCGTTGATGCTCACGTTGAAGCTGCGCTGGCCCGCGCTGGTGAAATAGGTCTCGGCGAAGTGCAGCGTCACCGTGGCGGGCCCATTGGGCGCGGTGAAGCGGTAGTGGACTTCCGTGCCGTAGCGCTCGTCCAGGTACAGCGAAGGGTCCAAGGTGCCCGTGATGGGGCCGGCGCTGGTGCCCGCCGTCGTGGCGGGGCTGCTGAGGTAGCCCCAACTGCCGCTGCTATAGGCCTGATCCGCGCTGAAGCTGCCGCCGGGACCGCTGTAAGCGGGCCCCGCGCAATTCACCCTCACATGGTACTGGCAGGCATCCGGGGTCGGCGTGGCAGTCGGGGTGGGGACGTAGTCCAGATAGTTGCCGCTCATCATCAGAAGGCTCATCACCGTCCAGCTTTGATCGTAATAGGGGCCGCCGATCAGCAGGGTGTCCGTCTTCAGGAGGTCGTAGCCGTCCTGCACAAAGCTGGCATAGGGCGCCTGGGCCATGCCGGCCACCGTCGCGGGGCCCACGAAAGCCGCGCTTTGGCCGGTGGCCCCCGTGCCCGACGTGTCGTACTGAGGCTCCACGGCCCCGGTCAAGGCATAGCCATCCGTGATGTGGGCGGCGCCAGCGGCGCTGAAGAAGCTGCTGGTCTTGGCCACATAGCTCAAGGCCCGCGGCTCGCCGAAGAAGAACCAATCCTTGGCGATGCGGAACGGCGTGCGGCAGCTGTCGTATTGATAGTTGGTGGGCGCGCCTGAAAAGGCCACGACGGGTGTGCCACTGCTATTGCACCAGGCCGGCACCAGGCCGTTGCTCTGGTTGCCGCTGGCCGCATTCAAGCTGTTCTGCAAGACGGTGTAGCACTCGTCCACCACTTGCAGCCAGCCGCTATTGCCCGTCTCTTGGGCGAAGACGCGGTAATGGGCCGGATCGAAGTAGCTGGGGTTGCAGGCGCTGGCCCCGCCCCAGCTGTCGCCGGGCTTGAAGACCATCGAAGGCTGCTCGACTTCGGTGCTCCATACCTTGCCGATCATGGACTGGGCGTAGGCGGCGTAGGGCTGAGGCAGGCTGGCGGACGTGCCCCACTGGTACTGGGCCATGCAGAGCGCCCAGGCCACGTCCTGGTCGGCATCGCTGGCCGCGCCGGAGCCCAAGGTGGTGGCGCCATCGGCGCTGATGTACCAGTTCATCAGGCCGTTGCCGTCCAGGTGCAGGTTATAGTACTGCCACAGGTCATCGAAGAGGGCCTGGTCGTTCATATAGACGGCGATGACCATGCCGTAGCCGATGCCCTCGCTGACCGTGCTCAGCGCCTGCAAGGTGACGTCGCCGTTGCGCTGCACGCGGCGGAAGCCGCCGGCCCCGCTGCTGGTCACCTGGGCGGATTTCCAGGCGTTGTAGACCGCGGTGACATCGGCATTGCTATAGGTGGGATAGAGCGCATTGAAGGGCTGGGCACGGTTTTGCGGAAAAGGATAGGCGGCGGCCGACCAGGCCCGCAGGGTCCAGCAGCACAAAAAAAAGACGAGGGAGCTCTTTCGGGTCATGGCTTTAATCGTTAAAGCAAAAAGGGCAAAAAAAGAGGCCTAGCGCAGGATGACCAAAGATCCGATCGCGGGTTTCAAATTCGTCTGAGATCCGCGTTCGCTCTGGATGCAGTAGTAGTAAGTGCCCGAGGGCAGTTGGTGCAGCTCGGGCGGCAGCGCGACCCGGGCCCAACCGGCGGGGCTGGCCCCGCTCTGTGCTTGGGCGACGCAGACCATGGCGTTGGTATAGAACTTGACCGTGATGTGGTCGACCCGGCCTTCCAGCTTGGCCAGCACGTAGCCCGGGCCCGTGCCCGACCAAGGGTTGGGGTAAGCGGCTTTCTGATCGATCTCGTTGGGCCCTTCGGCCGCAGGGGTGTTAACCGTTGCGGCTGTCGGCGCCGTCGTGAAAACCGGGGTCTGGCTGGACG
>Ga0206874_1292_pt1 | contig 10633 bp, 13 predicted proteins | sample Alteio_BWOrgCont_12_FD_152629 | JGI IMG/M metagenome (GOLD analysis project Ga0206874, IMG submission 152629) | Enriched cells from forest soil in Barre Woods Harvard Forest LTER site, Petersham, Massachusetts, United States -... | ecosystem: Environmental > Terrestrial > Soil > Temperate forest >...
AAGATGTGCGGATTGGCGGCGGTGTGAGTACGGTGCGGCAATACCTGTCGGCAGGGTTGGTTGACGAGGTGCACCTGGCGGTCGCGCCGGTATTCCTGGGGCGTGGCGAAAACCTGCTGACTGGGATGGATTTACCGGGAATGGGCTTCAAAGTGACGGAGCACGTGGCGACCGATGCGTGCACGCATGTGGTGTTGCACAAGGCAGAGTGAGAATGGAGCTTGCGATCACGCAATGCGGACGAAGCTCAAAAACGGCTTAGACAAAGAGCGCAATTCCGGCAGGCGTTGGGCGGTCATCCTGTTGGCAGTTGTTGCGCTGATCGCGGTCCTCTCCCTCTGTGTGCCCGGTATCGCCGGATTTTGTCACTGGATGAACCACAGGAAGGGTTCCTACCTGTCACGAGCGATTGATTTGCCGGTGATGTGGAGACAGGAGACGAAGGATTCCTGGCAGCGGATGTGGCCTACTGAGCTGTCAGAAAGCCGGGCACGCCTCAGCGCGACAGCATTCGACGCCGATGCGCATCCGCCGGACTTCTGGCATGAGGAGATGGTTGTAAGAGATCGTGGTTTGCTGCCTGCGATTCAAGTGCTGCTGGATGCTGGAATGAGTTGCCGCTCCATGAGCGCCGAAGGCAGCGATCCTGTGGAGTTATGGTGTTTCTCGTCCGACCGCCGGAAGCTGTTTATGTATGAAGGTTCGCGGTCGTATCTTTCGGGAGCGGTATCGATCATCAGGCAAGCGAACTAGCTTGCGGGAATTGGAAGGGAATTTTGGCAATTTTTTTACCAGGAACGGCTGAAGACCAGGCGCTGAGCGCGGAAGAGATGACTCCTCGCGAGATTGTGGCGGAACTGGATAAGTATGTTGTAGGGCAGGATGCTGCCAAGCGCGCGGTGGCCATAGCACTGCGCAATCGCACGCGGCGGCAGCGGCTGGCTCCTGAGCTGGCCGAAGAGATTATGCCCAAGAACATCCTGATGATTGGGTCGACAGGTGTGGGCAAGACGGAGATCGCCCGGCGGCTGGCGAAGCTGACGAATTCTCCATTTCTGAAGGTGGAAGCCTCAAAGTTTACCGAGGTGGGGTATGTGGGGCGGGATGTGGAATCGATCGTGCGCGACCTGGTGGAGATTGCCATCGACATGGTGCGCGAAGAGAAGCTGGAAGAGATTGAAGACCGCGCCGAGCTGGCCGCCGAAGATAAGTTGCTTGAATTGCTGATGCAGGTGAGTGTGGGAGTTGTTGGTGACGCGAAAGAAGCGCATTCCACCCAATCACCAGAGGCTCGAAAGGACGGGCTACCCGAAACTGTGGCGGCTCCGAAGACCGAGGCGGAGAAGACACGCGAGCGGGAGAAGTTGCGGGTACAGTTTCGCGAGGGGCGGTTGGACGATCGCATGGTGGATGTGGAGACACGTGACCGGCAGGCTCCTCAGATTGAGGTAATCAGCAATCTGCCGCCGGAAGAGATGGACCAGCGCGGCGATATGGGCGGACTGCAGTCGATGCTGGCAGGGATGCTGGGGCAACGCACGCGCAAGCGACCGATGAAAGTGAGTGAGGCCTTCGAGTACATGACGCAGGAAGAAGAAGGCCGGCTGTTGGATATGGACCAAGTTGTACGCGCGGCAGTGGAGCGCGTGGAAGATTCAGGGATTGTGTTTCTCGATGAGATCGACAAGATTGCCGGGCGCGAGGGTGGGCATGGACCGGATATCAGCCGGGAGGGCGTGCAGCGAGACATTCTGCCGATCGTGGAAGGAACAACAGTCAACACAAAATACGGCATGGTGACGACTGACCACGTGCTGTTTATTGCGGCGGGCGCGTTCCATGTTTCGAAGCCGAGCGATCTTATTCCGGAGCTGCAGGGAAGGTTTCCTATCCGCGTGGAGTTGAAGGCGCTGACGGTGGAGGATTTTCTGCGGATCTTGACCGAACCGCGTGCGTCGCTGGTGCGGCAGGCGATTGCGCTGCTGGAGACTGAGGGTCTGAAGCTGGAATTTACGACGGAGGCGCTGGAGGAAATGGCGCGGTTCGCGTTCCAGGTGAACGAGTCGACGGAGAACATTGGAGCACGGCGGCTGCACACGATCCTGGAGAAGGTGCTGGACGAGATCAGTTTTGCGGCTCCTGACCTGGTGAAGGGGAATGGTGCTGCAGATGGAGCGAAGGTCCCTAAGCTGGAGGAACGCGAGGTGCAGGCAAAGAGCGGGGAAAAGACGGTGGAGCGGGTGCTGGTGGTGAACCGCGCTTACGTGGATCAGCAGGTAGCGGGGATTGTGAAGAACCAGGATTTGAGCCGGTACATTCTATAAGTGACCGTAATTCAGGTAGTTGGGAAGCGACCACCATTATTTTTGAACACGTTCATTTTTATCTTGCAATCGTCAGGATAGAGGTCTATGTTGCTAATTGAACATGTTCAAAAACGTAGAGAATGGAGAATCCATATGAATATTGCAGGGTTTTACTTCAGCTATCTGGCAATCAGCGTAGCGCTTACGATTTGGGTGGCGCGGACGCTTCACAAGAACGGGCGCATCTTCCTGGTGGATGCATTTCGAGGCAATGAGCAGCTAGCGGACTCAGTGAACCACCTGCTGGTGGTGGGTTTCTACCTGGTGAATGTGGGCTACATTACAGTGGCGCTGAAGACGAGCTATGCGCTGAACAGCCTGCGAGCGGCGATTGAACTGGAGAGTACGAAGGTCGGAATTGTGCTGCTGATTCTTGCGGGGATGCATTTCTTCAATATTCTAGTGTTTTCGAGGATGCGGCACCGTGCGCTTAGAGGGGAGCCGGGCAACCCCCGGCCGTCGTTTCTCCCGCCGCCGCCGCACACGTCCGTGGTTCCTGCAGGAGGTGTAAGCCATTAGTCCCGCGAAGAAGAACGAACGGCCTTCGGGCACAAAATCGGAGGAGACCAGGGCGCGCATCTTGAGTGCGGCCCTGGTTGTGTTTCGCGAGCGCGGGTTTGAGCGCGCGACGATGCGTGAGATTGCGGTAGCGGCAGAGGTTGCGACTGGTGCGGCGTACTACTATTTCGATTCAAAAGATGCGATTGTGATGGCGTTCTACGAGCAGGCTCAGAAGGAGATGCGAGCAGACCTGGAGCGGAAGCTGACATCTGCAACGACGCTTGAGGCGCGGTTGCGGACCATTATTTCTGAGAAGCTGGAATACTTTGCACCCAACAGGAAGTTGCTGGGCGCGCTTTCGGCGCATGCCGATCCGGAGCACCCGCTATCGCCATTCAGCCGCGAAGTGAAGGCAATTCGCGAGGCCGACCTGGCCAGCTTTGAGGCAGCGGTTAAGGATTCCAAGGTGAAGCTGCCGAAAGACATCCAACCCTACCTGCCGCGGCTACTGTGGATGTACCAGATGGGGCTGATCTTGTTCTGGGTGTATGACAAATCTCCAGGGCAGCGAAGGACGAAGACGCTCTTTGAGCAGACGCTGAAGATGCTGCTGCTGACGCTGAAACTGGCGGCGATTCCTCTGCTTCGGCCAATGCACCGCATGGCGGCCGACCTGCTGCGGGTGGTCTACGACGACTAGCGATCGTAGAACGGTGCGGAAGAGGCGTATCCTAAGGATTGCGCGGAGGGAAGCATGAACGAGCGCGATTTTTTTGATGAGCGGGCCGAGACGCGGAAGCACACCTTGATATGTCCGCACTGCAACCAGCCAGGCGAGTATGAGCTGGGGTGGATGGTGCGACGGAAACGGTCACAGATACCTCGCGGGGCGGATGACCGGGAGCGTGCGATGTTCGCCAAGGCGCAGAGCTATATGGTGCGGCGCGAGGACATGGTGGGGTGCAAGAACATTCGCTGCCGGAAGAGGTTTGAAGTGGCGGGCGTGCAGTCGGTGGCGTATCTCGAAGACACGGCAACAGTAGGAGCAGGGCCGACGGGCGCGGTGGCGGACCGGGAATCGCGGATTCGGGCGGCGTTCGGGCGCAAGAATCTCGGTTAGAAGCTGACAGAAATTGTGATGTAATAGTTGAAGCGCGGTGGGCGCGAGCAATTTTTCAGGAGTTTGACGATGGCCAATACGCTGATCCCGATTGAAGAGCGGATTTTGACCCCGGCAGAGGTAGCGAAGCTGGATGCACGGCGCCGACACGGGCAGTTGCTGATTGTGATTGGCTTCCAGTTCACGATCATCAGCGTGCTGCTGACGCTATGGAGCGGACAGGACCTGACGTATTCGCCGGGATGGGCGCACCCTGTGTTCTATTGGAACTGTTTTACGGCGCTGGTTGCGCTGGTGTGCTTTATGCGCGGGTTGCAGATGCGCAAAGGGTTGAACGAGTTCTTCTCGTACTAGAGAAAGTTTGAGCAGAGATTGGCGGCGAGCTTCGGCTCGCCGTTTTGCTTGTGCGCGTCTGGTATCGTGGCTAGTTCGGGTAAAAGAGGCCTTCAAGTGAAAGTTTTTATGGCGGCAATGAGCATGATTCAAAGCAAACCGCTTTTGCCCTGCTGCAATTCGTTCTTGCAACAGCAAAATTATTGGCCGAGACTGGCAGAGCCGTTGGGGTTTTCGGTTGTCGAGATGATTTTGCTGGCGGCGCTGGTGGTGGCGTCGCTGGGAATGTTTGCATACCGGCTGTGGCCGATTGCGCGTAATGTTCTGCACGCGAAGAAGGATGTTGGGTTTAAGTTTGCGCCGGTGGGCCGGCGGGTGTGGGTGTTCGTGTGGGAGGTGCTGTGCCAGGCGAAGGTGATTCGGCAACGGCCACTGCCGGGCGTAGCGCATGCGTTCGTGTTCTGGGGATTTCTGGCGTTCGCGCTGGTGAGTTTGAACCATATGGCGACGGGTGTGCGGCTGGGATTTTTGCAGCACGTGGGCTATGTGGGCACGTTCTATTTCTGGTTTGCAGCGGTGTGGGCGCTGCTGGTGGCGATCTCGATTGCGGGATTGTTCTGGCGCCGGTTTGTGTCGCGGCCGAAGTGGCTGGGTGAGAAGGTTTCGGTGGAGTCAGGCGTGATTGCCGGGCTGATCTTTGTGCTGATGGTGAGCTATCTCGCCGCTTTTTTTGTGAGCGACGACGGCATGGCTGTGAAGGCGTTGTGGTGGACGCACACGCTGGCGTTGCTGGTTTTTCTGCCGCTAATTCCGCATACCAAACATTTGCACCTGGTGTTGAGCCCACTGACGGTGTTCTTGAAGCGCGAGCAGTTTGCGGAGATTCCCAAGCTGGATGAAGCGGAGGATGCGGAAGACTTTGGCTTGCTAGCGGGCAAAGATGTGACACAGATTGTGGCGCTGCAGGCGTACAGCTGCGTGGAGTGCGGGCGGTGCACGGAGCATTGCCCCGCTGCGACGACAGGCAAGGTGCTGAACCCGAAAGAAATTGTGCTGGGTGTGCGGACGTATCTGAACGAGTTCGGAGTGAAGAGCGATGTGCCGCTGCTGAATGAGATGCGGGATGCGAAGGCGAATCCTTCGCCGGATAATCCTGCGGCGAATTATTTGTCGATGGAGGCGGCGTTTGAATGCACAACCTGCGGCGCGTGTGAATTCCAGTGTCCAGTAGGGGTGCAACATCTGCCAATGATTGTTGGGATGCGCCGCGGCGCAGTGAATACTGGAGCGTGGGAAGACAAGTACGGGACGAAGCTGTTTCTGGCGCTGGAGAAGCAGGGCAATGCGCTGGGCTTGAGCTCGATGGAGCGCGACAAATTTATTGAGAAGCAGGCGTTCCCGATCTTTGACGGTTCACAGGAATATTGCCTGTGGCTGGGGTGCATGGGTGGGTACGATCCCAAAGGCCGCGAGATTATTGCCGATTTCGCGCGCGTGATGCGGCACCTGGGAACGAGCTTTGGCGTGCTGCGCAAGGAGAAGTGCACGGGTGATCCGGCTCGCAGGCTGGGAAATGATTTGGTGTTTGGCTCACTGGCCGAGCAGGGGTTGAAGGCGTTTGAGCAGGCGAAGGTAAAGAAGATCGTGGCGATCTGCCCGCATTGCGTGAGGACGATTGCGACCGACTGGCGCGAGTATGGAGTGGCGCCGGAGATTGAGCATCACTCGGAGTTCATGGCGCGTTTTGCGGACAAGCTGCCAAAGCAGAGCGGCGAGACGATTGCATATCACGACCCGTGTTACCTGGGGCGTTATCGCGATGTGTATGACGAGCCGCGTGCGGTAGTGAAGAACGCGGGCGAGCTGGTTGAAGCGGAACGAAATCGCGAGCGAAGTTTCTGCTGCGGCGCCGGCGGTGGGTTGGCGTTCCTGGGCGAAGAGACGGGCGAACGCGTGAGCCACGTGCGCGCACAAGAGTTGATAGCGACGGGGGCGAAGACAATTGGAACGGCATGTCCGTTCTGCAACACGATGTTCAAGGATGCATTGGGAGCGATGGGCGGCGAACGGTCTCCGCAGTTGCTGGACATTGCACAGTTGACGGCGAGGGCATTGCCGGAGACGAGGGCTGTTGAGTAAGTAATCGGATTCACAAGAAAAGCGCCGCCCAAATTCGGGCGGCGCTTTTGCGTGAGGGAAAGAGTTAGCTGGGCTGCCAGGATGTGTCGAAGTGCTTTTCTTCGAGGCCCATGTAACCGACGTCGACGGAGACCGCACCCTTCTTGTCGTCTTCCTTGGAGCTGTTGAAGGCGAGCAGCATCGCGGTGACGATGAGCGGGTCAGCATCGCTGTTGATCTGGATCTGATACTCGTTACCGGAACCGATGGTGAGCCGGTTCTTGGTGATGGCGGCGATCTGTTTGTCTCCATTGAAGACGGAGAACTTGACGCCGCGGTGGCGGTAGAGGCGATAGGTTTCACCATTGCCTTCGGCCTTGTAGACCGGCTTGAGACGCTGCTCAGTCTTGTAGTGATAGTTGCGGCCGTCGGCGAAGATGAAGTCGTACTTCTGGCTGAAGAGCGCGAAGCCGCCCTTGAGATTGACGACCTGCTGGCCGCCGGCTTCAACGATCTTGAGGTTGGGGAAGAGGGAGAAGATCTTCTTTTCGGCGGTGTAGGTCTTGCCGTCGGGCGAGACGATGTCATAGGTGGAGCGAAGACTGATGATGCGCTCCTTGATGCTGAGAAACATGGAAAACTCCAATCGAATACAGCAAAGAAATTTGAAATGAAGAAGTGAGGCGATGCTATCGCAGGGCTGTTAGAGCGTCAATGGAAGCCTTGGCCAGAGGCAGCGGACGGGTTGCAGTGCGGTAAATTTAACAGCTCAGTACAATATTGATGTGTTGCTTAAGCAACTATTTTGTTGCATGATTCATAAGTTTGTGCATAATATGCAACTGTATAGTTGCTTTTGTGGGGATTTGAGATGAACAGCAAAATTGAGAAGCAGATTGAGATTACGGCTCCGGTGGCGAAGGTTTGGGATGCGCTGACAGACTATAAGAAGTTCGGAGCGTGGTTCCGAGTGAAGCTGGAAGCGCCGTTTGTGGCGGGCGAAATTTCGCGGGGATACATTACCTGGCCGCGGTACGAGCATTTGAAGTGGGCGGCAACAGTTAAGGAGATTGTCCCGGAGAAGCTGTTCTCGTTTACGTGGCACCCGTATGCGGTCGATCCTGCAGTGGACTACTCGAAGGAGACGCCGACGCTGGTGGAGTTCCGGCTGGAGGCGACGGCGACGGGAACGCGTGTGACGGTGACGGAAACTGGGTTCGACAAGGTGCCTGAAGCGCGGCGCGCAGAGGCGTTCCGCATGAACGACGGCGGATGGGCACAGCAGGTGAAGAATCTGGAGGAGTATTTTGTCGGAGGAAAGTGAGTTGTTGAGCGGCAGCGAGGCAGAGGCGTTCGCGGCGCTGGGTGACTGGACGCGAATGCTCCTGGTGGTGCGGCTGGCGTCGGCTGGGCAGAATGGCGAACTATGTTCGATTGAAGAGCTGAGTGTGTTTGTGCGGCAGCAGGGCGTGAAGCTGACTCGGCAGGCGGTGACGAAACATCTGCACAAGCTGGAGCGCGGCCGTCTGGTACGCGGCGAGCGGCATGGGCGCGAGCGGTTGTATGAGCTTGATCCGGCTGGGATTGGCGAGATGCGCGCTTACCTGCAGATGGTGAGCGCGCACTGGGAGAGAGCGTTGGGGAGATTGAAGGATTTTGTGGAGGGTGGTGAGTAGCTATTCTTTTCGAACACAGTCGAGCGGTTTAGCATAGAGGCATCGCTTGTCACTGCCAGAGGAGAACGCATGAGCTGGATGCGGAAGACCGGAGTGTCGCTGATGGTGGCAGGGACGGCGATTGCTCTTTTCGGGCTGGGGACAGTTGTATATGGGCGCGTAATGGCGCGGACGGAAGTGTCGTGGTTCCGATCGCAAGGTGAGAATGTTGCTCTGTGGGATGGGAAGAGAATTCTGGCTTACAAGAAGTCGCTGCACATGAAATTTGCGCCGCCACTGGCGGTGCTGCGTGTGCCTGCACTTGGCATTGAGGCTCCCGTGCTGGAAGGCACGAGCGATGCGGCGATGAACCGCGGGGTGGGTCACATTCCTGACAGCGCGCTACCGGGTGAAGTTGGAAACATGGGCATTGCGGGGCATCGCGACGGTTTCTTTCGCGCGCTGAAAGATGTGAAGCTGGGCGAGGTGGTGGAACTCGAACGCCAGACTGGCACGGGGATGCAGCGCGATGAATATAAGGTGGAAGGAATTTCAATTGTGGCACCGACGGATTTGACGGTGATGTATCCGAGCAAAGACCAGACGCTGACGCTGGTGACCTGCTACCCGTTTTATTTTGTGGGGACAGCTCCACAGAGATTTGTTGTGAAGGCAAGATTGATTCGAGGTTGAAAAGGAGAGAGCGCAATGAAGAAGTTTGTACTCGGCTTAGTGATGGGGTTGTTGGCGATGGGCGCGTGCGGGACGGCGTGGGCTGGACCTGAGGCCGCGATTGGCGCGACCGTGGTGTACGTGAGCGGCAACGACCTGCTGATCAAGGCGACCGATGGGCGGCTGCTTAACTACAGCGTGCCGGCGGGGTATCAGTTCACGGTGGACAGCGGCAAGGTGGGTTTGAAGGATTTGAAGATGGGAGCGGTGCTGAAGGGGCCGGTGGCGACGGGAAGCGAACCGCTGATTATTGGGCATATTGAGTCGGTGAAGGCAAAGGTGTATGTGGCACGGCCGCCGGATACGGTGACGCTGATTTTGAGCGATGGCTCGACAGATTTCGTTGTGCCGGCAGGAACAATGTTCACGGTGAATGGCGCGAGCGTTCCGCTGAGTGGATTGAAGCGTAACGATGAGGTGGAAGCGACGCTGCTGCGAGCGGGCAAAGGCGATGGATCGACGCCGGTGCTGAAGGGCGCGCTGCTGGTGGAGAAGAGTGAAGACCTGCCGCAGGCGGGGAGTATGTTGCCGACGGTGATTGTGGCTGGGCTCGGGATGGTGTTGACGGGCTTCGCGATGCTGCTCGCGTCAAGACGAAGAGCTGCGCTTACGAGATGACCACGTCATGAATGCGGAGCTAAACATCGCACGGGTCATACTCTATTGCGCTGCAGCGCTGATCTCTTTGGGCGGTTTGTACGATGTACTCGTCCCAAGGCTACCCGCAAAACTTCTTGCGATGTGCGATGGCAATGAGCGCGCGGTGAACCTCGCTCGAGAGCTGTTGCGGGCGCTGGGCGGCTCGCTGATGGCAGTTGGTGTGACAGTAGCGCTGTTGGTCAGCAGGCTGGGGAGTGAGAACCGGTCGCGCACGCTTGCGCTGATACTTGTGCTGGTGCTGCCGGCAGAGGGAATGAACTCTTTCAGCATGTACCGGGCCGGCTCGCCATTTCTCATTCCCCTCGCATTTATCGTGTTGACGATAGGCGGAGTTGTGCTGGCTTGGCCGGGCATGGTTTCTTAGGATGTGCCACTGGAGGCTTGATTGTGAAGAAGTGTGTGATGTTGGCGATGGGCTTGGCCTTTTCAATTTCCGCTGCGGCGCAGCGGACGACTCCGGTCACACAGGCCGAAGTGGATGCGATTACGCGCGATGCGATCCTGATCGATACACATAACGATGTGCCGTCGCGGACGGTGGATGGCTACGACATTGCCACGCCGAACCTACACGGCATGACGGACCTGCCGCGGATGCGTGGATACCTGGGCGCTGAGTTCTTTGCAGTGTTCGTGGATGCGGAGTATGTAAAGGGAAATCATTCGGCAAACCGCGCGCTGCAGATGATCGATACGGTGCGGACGGATGTGATTGCGAAGCATCCCAATGATTTTTTGTTTGCAACGACGGCGGATGATATTGAGCGCGCGCATCGCGAGCACAAGATTGCAGCGCTGATGGGAATTGAAGGCGGGCACGCGATTGAGGATTCGCTGCGGCTGCTGCGGGATTACTACGCGCTGGGCATTCGCTATATGACGCTCACGCACTTCAACACGAATGACTGGGCGGATTCGCAGGGGGATTTTGAGAAGACGAGCGTGAGGCATCACAACGGGCTGACTCCATTTGGAAAAGATGTGGTACGGGAGATGAACCGGCTGGGGATGATGGTGGACATTTCGCACGTGGCGGACAAGACGTTTTATGACGCACTGGCTGTGAGCACGGCGCCAATGATCGCATCGCACTCGTCGTGCCGGGCGCTGACCAGCTTTACGCGCAATATGACGGACGACATGATCAG
>Ga0206874_1293_pt1 | contig 10583 bp, 8 predicted proteins | sample Alteio_BWOrgCont_12_FD_152629 | JGI IMG/M metagenome (GOLD analysis project Ga0206874, IMG submission 152629) | Enriched cells from forest soil in Barre Woods Harvard Forest LTER site, Petersham, Massachusetts, United States -... | ecosystem: Environmental > Terrestrial > Soil > Temperate forest > O...
GGGCCAATTAAAAGGCAACCATTTTGATGTGGTGCATGAATCGGATAAAGTAGGTAGTGATGATATTATCGTCATAAACACCTGCGGTTTTATTGATAATGCAAAGCAAGAGTCTATCGATACTATTCTTCAATACAGCGAGTTAAAGGAGCAAGGTAAAGTTGGCAAAGTTATCGTTACCGGATGCCTTTCGGAACGTTACAAACCTGAGTTGGAAAGTGAAATAACCAATGTTGATTCCTGGTTTGGTACAAATGATCTGCAAAACCTTTTACATTCTGTAGGTGCCGATTACAAACACGAGCTGATTGGCGAACGCCTGTTAACCACCCCATCGCATTTTGCTTATTTTAAAATAGCCGAGGGGTGTAATCGCCCGTGTTCATTTTGCGCTATTCCGTTAATGCGTGGTAAGCATTTAAGCCAACCGATTGATCAATTGGTAAAGGATGCACAAAATTTAGTAAAAACCGGAACTAAGGAACTGATATTAATTGCCCAGGACTTAACCTATTATGGCCTGGATCTTTATGGCAAACGCAACCTGGACGAATTGCTGCGTCGCTTATCAGATGTTAATGGTGTGGAATGGATCAGGCTGCAATATGCCTACCCCTCCGGTTTCCCAATGGAAATACTGGATGTGATGAACGAGCGCGATAACATTTGCAAATACATGGATATGCCATTGCAGCACATCAGCGATGATATGCTTAAATCCATGCGTCGTGGCATTACTAAACAAAAAACTATCGACCTGGTAAACCAGATCCGCGATAAAGTACCCGGTATTGCCATGCGTACCACCCTGATAACCGGCTATCCCGGCGAAACGGAAAAAGACTTTGAAGAAATGCAGCAATGGGTTGAAGAAACTAAGTTCGACCGCCTGGGCTGCTTTACCTATTCGCACGAGGAAAAAACCCACGCACATTCGCTGATTGATGATGTACCTGATGAAGTGAAGCAACAACGTGCCGATGCCATTATGGAAATTCAGCAGGAAATATCCTTCGAAAAAAACCAGGAAAAAATTGGCAATACTTATAAGGTTTTGGTTGATAAAAAAGATGGTAGCTACTTTGTCGGCCGCACGGAATACGACTCGCCCGAAGTTGACAACGAAGTATTAATTGATGCCAAAACGGATTACGCCACCATAGGCGGCTTTGTTAATGTGCAGATTGATACCGCCGAAGACTTTGATCTTTATGGACATATTGTAAAATAAAGCGATTTTGTCCTTCAGTTTTCTCTATTAGAAATTTAAAAATCTAAATTCGGACACTATAATTATTTGACGTTTGAATTTGTTTTTTTAAATCCGAAATCGAACATCCGACATCCGAAATTAAATCATGGAAGCTGATTGTATAAACTATAAAGACACCGGATCATTTTCGCCAACTGTTATTGATTACCTGGAAAACCTTCCTGATCTTAGATCATTTTATAGCTACTGCCCCGACCTTAACGGTTTTGCCGGGATACTTGAAAATAAAAAAGTTATAGCCAATCGTGAAGTATTGGTCAATGTACTAAAAAAACAGTACGAGCAAAATGGTTTAAGCACTGCTTATCATTCACAACCGGTACTCGAAAATATTTCCCTATTAGCATCCGGAAACTCCTATACGGTTACTACTGGCCACCAGCTTAACATTTTTGCCGGTCCGCTTTACTTTATATATAAAATTGTAACCGCCATCAAACTATCGCGGCAGCTGAAAGATGCTTTCCCTGATAAAAACTTTGTGCCCGTTTACTGGATGGCTTCTGAGGATCATGATTTTGCCGAAATTAACTATACCAACATTGGCGGTAAAAAAGTACATTGGTGGTACGAGGCATCAGGCGCAACCGGGCGAATAAACCCGGATACCATGCGCCAGGCGCTGAATCAATATAAAGGCGCGCTGGGGATTGAGCACCATGCCGATGAGCTTGCCGAAATTGTAGAAACAGCCTATACTAAATTTGATAAATTGGCAGATGCCACCCGGTTTTTAGTTAATGCCTTGTTTGGGCAATACGGACTGGTAGTTATCGATGCGGACGATCATCAGTTTAAGCAACAATTTGCCCCGATTATTGAGCAGGATATTATCGAACAAAACAGCTTTAAAAATATATCAGCAACCAATGAGCAATTGGTAAAGCTTGGTGTACATATACAAGTAAATCCGCGCGAGATTAACTTCTTTTATTTGCTGGACGGCTTGCGCGAGCGTATAGTATTTGAAAACGATGTTTACAAGGTGCTGAACAGCGAGATCAGTTTTTCGGAGCCGGAGCTAAAGCAAGAGATTAGTCAATATCCCGAAAGGTTTAGCCCCAATGTAGTGATGCGGCCGCTTTACCAGGAATGTATTTTGCCAAATATTGCTTACATAGGCGGCGGGGCCGAAGTGGTTTACTGGCTGGAGCTGAAGTCAAACTTTGAACATTATAAAGTTGATTTTCCTATTCTTATCCTTCGCAATTCAGGATTGGTGATCGGAAAGGAAACCGCCTCTAAAATTGCTAAAATGGAACTGCAATCAGCCCAATTGTTTAAAAGCAGTGATGAAATAAAAAACGACTGGATAAAAAAGCATAGCCAGCATACTTTGAACTTAACCGAAGAGTGGCGAGAACTAAGCAGTGTTTTCGAAAAAATAAAGCTTCGCTCCTATAAAATAGACAACACACTGGCTCCCTCTGCAGATGCTGTACAGGCCCGGTTGAAACATGCCATGGATAACCTGGAAAAGAAACTGGTAAAGGCCGAAAAACGAAATTATCACACCCGCCTTGAACAAGTTGAGCATATAAAAGCTGACCTTTTCCCGAAAGACAGCCTACAAGAACGCACAGAAAACTTTGGCTTATTTTACGTAAAATGGGGCCAAAACTTTATTGATGAGCTCATCCGCAATTTTGAACCACTGGATTTTAAGTTTACGGTGTTGACGGAGTAAACCGTCATTGCGAGGTACGAAGCAATCTCTGAACTTTGCTTAACAGCTTTGCATGGTGGCTTGTCCTGTTCGGAGGTTGCTTCGTACCTCACAATGACTGTTATATAGCCGACTATTTCTTAAAAATAGTATTTTTACCATATGCACTTCCAATTCACTATCCTTACCATTCCCGGCCTTGGTGGCTCGGGTCCACAACATTGGCAATCCATTTGGGAACGCGAGTATAACTTTACCCGCGTTGAACAAAAAGATTGGGATACCCCGGTGTGCTCTGACTGGATAGAGAACATCAATAACGAAGTAAAAAAGCATGAGCCGGCGAATGTGATATTGGTTGGCCACAGCCTGGCGTGCATAACCATTGCTTATTGGGCGCAAAAGTATAAAGTGGCTATAAAAGGCGCCTTGTTAGTTGCACCGAGTGATACCGAAGCGGATACTTATCCGCCCGGCACTACCGGATTTACGCCAGTTCCGCTTATTAAACTGCCTTTTAAATCGATAGTAATATCCAGTTCAAACGACTATTATGTAACAACCGAACGCGCTGAATTATTTGCCGGTAGCTGGGGAAGTGAATTGATAAATGTTGGCAATGCCGGGCACATCAATGTAGCTTCAGGATTTGGCGAATGGAATGAGGGATTGGAGATGTTAAAACAACTGGATAACTAATGTTAAATAGACTTGCGAAGTTTTAAAAAACTTCGCAAGTCTGAGTTCCAGGGACATTATATTTGCAAATGCTGATTTCCGAAACCGCTTTACGCGCCTTTACACAAAATATTTTTCTATCAATAGGTTGCAGTGATGAACATGCTGCCCTGGCGGCTGATGTTTTGTTACTGTCTGATCTTAGGGGCATTGATTCTCATGGCGTAGCGCGGCTGATTGGTTATGTACGGCTATGGGAAGCTAACCGGATAAATGCTAAACCCAATATCACCATTGTACACGAAACACCTACCACTGCCACTATAGATGGTGACGCTGGCCTGGGCCTGGTGGTAGCTCCTTTCGCTATGCGTTTGGCTATTAAAAAGGCTGAGCAATATGGTTCGGGTTGGGTATCGGTACGTAACTCCAATCATTTTGGGATTGCCGGTTACCATACATTGATGGCCGTTGAAAAGGATATGATTGGCTACGCGATGACCAATGCGAGTCCGCTGGTAGCGCCCACGTTTTCAAACGAACGTTTATTAGGCACTAATCCTATTTGCTACGCATTTCCGGCTGGGAAATACCCGCCGGTTGTAGTTGATATGGCGACCTCGGCAGCGGCCAATGGCAAACTGGAAATAGCGCAGCGACTGGGCAAGCAGGTTCCTGATGGCTGGATACAGGATGCGTCAGGCAATTATACCACTGATCCGCATGCCCTGAAAACAGGTGGCTCGCTTTTGCCGCTTGGGAGCGACAGGGACCACGGCAGCCATAAAGGCTTTGGCTTAAGCGCCACGGTTGATATCCTTTCGGCTGTATTATCCGGCGCTAACTACGGCCCGTGGGTGCCTCCGTTTGTTTCTTTTTTAGATCCGCCTGCCGACCCGGTTGGGCTGGGAATAGGCCATTTTGTTGGTGCCATGCGGGTGGATGGTTTTCGCCCGGTGGATGAATTTAAGGCTCATCTGGATAATTGGATATCCCGTTTTAAAGCAGCCTCAACGGTCGATCCCAATCAAAAAGTGATCATTCCCGGCGAACCGGAACGGGAAGCTGAAATTGACAGAAGAAAAAATGGGATCCCGCTTATTGATGCGGTAGTGGATGATTTGAACGGGTTGGCAGAGAAATTCAATATTAGCCCCCTAGCTCCCTGAAGGGCGAACTGAGGTGAGCGTTTTTAAGCCGAAATCGAACATCTGAACTCCGAAATCAACGAATGGCTCTAAATATCCTGCTCCATCTTATCCTGTTAAAGAAAGAAGCATTCTCATCCGTGCTCATCCATATAAACAGAGCCTTGCCTTCAATGTGATCTTCGGGAACAAATCCCCAGTAGCGCGAATCCTCGGAGTCGTGGCGGTTGTCGCCCATCATCCAATAGTAATTCATTTTAAAGGTGTAGCTATCGGTTTTCTTGCCGTTTATTAAAATATCCTTGCCTGCTACCTGTACTTTGTTTTTTTCGTACACCTCTATTGCCCGCTCGTAAAGCGGAAATGTCATGCTGTCTAATTTTACGGTCCAGCCTTTTTTAGGAATGATGATGGGCCCGAAGTTATCAACGTTCCATTTATAATCAGGAAGCTTTGGATTTAACATTACATGTATCGGATATTTTGCCGGGAAAACCGGATCCAAAGGTTCAGCATACCCCCTTTTTGCTATTCGCGGAAAAAGCGATTTAACATCGGCATATCCTTTTAATATCCCGGCAGCTTCATCTGTCATGGTTGGATTAGGGTTGCCATCATAAATTGAAATATGCAGCTCATCCAGAACCTTAGGATTTAAATCAACTCCTGTGGTAGTATAAGTATAATCAATTTGTTCGCCGGGAGGATTTGGCGCCATTTTGCCATTTACATAAACCTGGGCATTAAGCAGGCTCAGGGTATCACCGGGAGCACCCTGGCAGCGTTTTATATAGTTTTCCTGCTTATCAACCGGGCGGTAATAAGGCGAATCGGCATCCATGGGATAATTAAATACTACTACATCACCCTTTTTTACATTACTTAACCCAGGTAAGCGATAATAAGGCAGCTCAAAGCCATCCCAATAAGCTTTGGTATTAAACATGGGCAGGGTATGGTGCGCAAACGGAAAAGCTATAGGCGTCATCGGCACCCGTGCCCCGTAATTAAATTTGCTCACAAATAAAAAATCGCCAACAAGCAGCGATCTTTCCATTGATGGGGTAGGTATTACATACGCCTCGATAAAAAATGTGCGGATAAGCGTTGCCGCCACCATAGCAAAAATTATCGCTTCGGTCCATTCCCTTACGGATGATTTGTTTAAATTTTTGCGATACTTTTCTCTAAAATCGACAGTCGCCGACTGACCCAGGTAAACAGTTTTTTGCTCAAAACCCCATTTTGGCAGGTAAATAAATGATAAAAGTATTCCTGCGGCCTGTTGGCGTATAGTAAACTTTCCGTACGATTTAATAAAATCAAGATAAATACCCACGCCAATAATAACATTTATCCCTGGTATAATAAGCCATATCAACCACCACACAGGCCTGCCGCTTATTTTGAGCATTACATAAATGGAATACACCGGGATCAGTGCTTCCCAGCTATGCCGGCCTGCTTTTTCAAACAATTTCCAATAGCCAGCGGTAGCCAGTATTAAAAGCGGTAAAGCGAATATGTAAAACGCAATAGTGCTGTCCATCAATTAATTATTCCCATAAAGTGGATATTAACAAATCCGAAATAAAAAATTAATGTATCCCTCTAAATAGCCTGCTCCATCTTATTTTGCTGAAGAAAGGGGCGTTATCATCCCAGCTCATCCAGATAAATAATGCTTTGCCAACAATATGATCTTCGGGAACAAAACCCCAGTAGCGTGAGTCTTCGGAATCATGGCGGTTATCGCCCATCATCCAGTAGTAGTTCATTTTAAAGGTATAGGTATCGGTTTTTTTGCCGTTTATCAAAATATCATTACCCACTACCTGTACTTTATTGTTTTCATAAACCTCAATTGCCCGCTCATAAAGCGGAAAAGTCATACTGTCCAATTTTACGGTCCATCCTTTTTTAGGAATAATGATGGGGCCAAAGTTATCCACGTTCCATTTATAATCAGGCAGCTTTGCTTTCAATCGAACATGCATAGGATATTTTGAAGGGAAAACAGGCGATAATGTATCGACAGTCCCTTTTGGTTCAATACGCGGCGTTACCGATTTAATGCCTGTATACCCTTTTAATGCAACTGCCGAAGCTTTGGTCATAGTAGGGTTAGGGTTGCCTTCATAAAGCGAAATATGAAGCTCATCAAAAATTTGCGGATTAACATCTATACCGCTTGTAGTATAGCTATAATCAATTTGCCCTTCGGAAGGGGTTGCTTCTTCCTGATGATTTACATAAACCTGGGCATCAACAACGCTTAAAGTGTCGCCGGGCGTGCCCTGGCAGCGTTTTATGTAGTTTTCGCGTTTATCAACGGGGCGGTTGTTAATGGTATCCTGGGGGTAATTGAATACCACCACGTCGCCTTTTTTTACATCGCTTAAACCAGGCAGGCGATAGTATGGCAGCTTAATGCCGTCCCAATAAGCCTTAGTACCGAAAATTGGCATAGTATGATGTGCAAAAGGAAAAGCTATGGGAGTTATTGGCGTACGCGCTCCATAATTTACTTTACTAACAAACAAAAAGTCGCCAACAAGCAATGATCTTTCCATTGATGGCGTAGGTATAACATAAGCCTCAATAAAAAAAGTACGGATAAGTGTTGCGGCAATTACGGCAAAAACAATGGCATCAACCCATTCGCGGGTAGCGCTTTTCTTTTTTTTCTTTGGGGTAGCTTTATTTTTTTTATTCCAGAATTTCCAGTTCATATTACAATATTGGGGATAATAAATTAATTATGCTAAGATATATTAGATTCAAGAGTTAAGAAATCAAGATTCAAGAATAAAGCATAGCTAATTTAGTGAGCTATTTACCCTGGTCTAATATCTTGACTCTTGATTTCTTGATTCTTGTCTCTTATTTAGTGCTGAAATTAAACATATCCTGTACCGGGTGAAATCCTTTTTTATCCTGTATCCATTCGGCGGCAAGTACAGCGCCCAAAGCAAATCCGTTACGGTTGTGGGCAGTATGTTTAAATTCTATCATATCCACTTCCGAATCGTAGATCACAGTATGTGTACCAGGAACGCTATCTATGCGGAACGATTCTATCAATAGCTGATCGTTTTTAACGTTATCATCAGCTGTTTCATCACCATCGGCAGTCAACGCATTAATCCATTCTTTTTTCGAGTCGAGGCCATCAATAATGCCTTCGGCAATGGTAATAGCTGTGCCGCTGGGCGAATCCAGTTTTTGTGTATGATGTATTTCCTCAACCTGAACATCGTAATAAGGATAATTATTCATCAGCTTTGCAAGTATACGGTTGATATGGAAAAATATATTTACCCCGACGCTAAAATTTGAAGCCCACACTAACGAATTATTGCCTTCCTCACATTGCTGCTTAATGACATCCATCTCATTATACCAGCCTGTGGTGCCCACTACCACCGGAACGCCGGCTTCAAAACAATGATCAATATTGCCGGCCACAGTAGCAGGGGTGCTAAATTCTATAGCTACATCAGCCTTTTGCAGGTTTTCGGTAGTGAGCTCATGCTGATTGTCGAAATCAATTTTTAACACTATTTCGTGTTTGCGGTCAGTGGCGATCTTTTCAATGATCTTACCCATTTTACCATAGCCTAATAATGCGATCTTCATTTTACTAATTACCTTTTAATTTTTTAAAAATAGCAGGTTTATTTCATTAAAATGTAAAGGTAAATTTTACCCCCGGAATAAACGAACCAACAGGATTTAGCGCATACACCGGCTGGTTAAGCACACTGGGCTCAACTTTCATAGAGAGGTTGTTATCAACTGAATAGCTGTGCTGAAATTTTGCATCGATATAAGCATCTATTACATTTATACCCCAGGCGCCTAAAGTACCTAATATACAAAGATCACGATTGCGCTGATATCCATTAACTGCATCGTATAATGCCTGGTTAGGCTGGTTGGCATATAATATTGCCTGGTTATAATATGGAATGCCCGGCACAATCGGTGTTCCATGCTCCCTGTATTTTGACAATGCCAAAAATTCATGATAATAGGTGTTGTTAAATATAAAGGCTACACCTAAAAGACTGAGACCGCCGTAAATAACCGGTACTTTCCACCAGCGATGATTATATAACTGCCCCCAACCCGGGATTATCAGGGAACGGATAAGCGCCTTTTGCGGATCGTGAGTAGTATCGGGGTGATAAGTTTTTTCTTTTTCTTTTTTTACTTTCGGGATAAAAGAGCGGGCAATAATGGTATCCTTATTGGTGGATACCAATGTGTCTTTAGCAGCTTTTTTGCTTCTTTGTGTAACCCCCGAAGTATCCGGGCTTTGTGCCATTGCCGTAAATGCACCAAATGCTAACAGCGAAATAACGAGCAAATATCTATACATTTTTTACTTTAAAAACCCCGCATATTTATTGAGGTTGTATTTACGAATCCAACATTTCTAAAATACGGGTCAGATCATCATCCGATAAAAAGGGTATCTCAATAGTGCCCTTGCCATGCCCTGCCATTTTAAGTTTAACTCTTGTGCTAAACCGCGATGCAAGGTCGTCCTGTATTTTTTGAAGCTGAAATGATATGGGTTCGGGCTGCTTGCCTTCTTTCTTTACAGGAGCCCTTTGCATATCACGCACCAGTTCTTCTGTTTTACGAACGGATAAACCATGCTGAATGATATGTTGATGAATATATATTTGTTTGGTGGAGTCGTCGATGGTTATCAGCGCTTTAGCATGCCCCATGCTAAGTTGTCCATCGCGTATGGATGCCTGTATGCTGGGGGGCAACCGCAGCAAGCGAAGATAATTGGTTACAGTCGACCGGTTTTTGCTTACGCGTTCGCCCAGCTCTTCCTGTTTCAGGCTGCATTCTTCAATCATCCGCTGAAAGCTTAAAGCCACTTCAATAGCATTCAGGTTTTCGCGCTGAATGTTTTCGATGAGGGCCATTTCCAGCATTTGCTGATCATTGGCAGTGCGTACATAAGCAGGAATTTGTGTTAAGCCGGCCAGTTTGGAGGCACGGAAACGGCGTTCGCCCGATATCAGCTGGTAGCTGTGCGCATTTACGCGCCTAACGGTAATAGGCTGAATAAGGCCTTGTAGTTTTATTGAATCGGCTAACTCCAATAGCGCTTCCTGGTCAAAATCAGTACGTGGCTGAAAGGGGTTAACCTCAATTTCGGTTAATTTTATTTCATTTACCGAGCCAAGGTTATTTACTTCGGGGCTCGATGATACGTTGCTTTTGTTTGTTGTTTGTACATTTTCATTATCATTCAGCAATGCACTTAATCCTCTTCCCAAAGCATTTCTCTTCTCTGTACTCATTAGTTATACTGTTGCTGTTTTTACCGAAGCTTCGTTGCTTACCAAACCATTTTTGCGTAAAATTTCACGGGCCAGGTTCAAATAGTTTATAGCGCCCTTACTGGTTGCATCGTGCATAATAACCGATATCCCAAAACTTGGGGCCTCGCTTAAACGTGTATTACGCTGTATTATAGTGTCAAACACCATCTCTTCAAAATGGGTACGTACCTCTTCAACCACCTGGTTTGATAAACGTAGCCGTACATCATACATGGTTAATAGTATGCCTTCAATTTGCAGCTGGGTATTTAACCGGGATTGAACTATTTTAATGGTGTTTAACAGCTTGCCTAACCCTTCCAATGCAAAATATTCGCACTGTACCGGAATAATTACCGAATCGGCAGCAGTTAAGGCGTTTATTGTTATTAAACCCAGTGATGGCGTGCAGTCTATAATAATAAAATCGTATTCGTTTTTAATGCTGGTTAAAACCGATTTCATTT
>Ga0206874_1294_pt1 | contig 10582 bp, 6 predicted proteins | sample Alteio_BWOrgCont_12_FD_152629 | JGI IMG/M metagenome (GOLD analysis project Ga0206874, IMG submission 152629) | Enriched cells from forest soil in Barre Woods Harvard Forest LTER site, Petersham, Massachusetts, United States -... | ecosystem: Environmental > Terrestrial > Soil > Temperate forest > O...
TAGTACTTAATAATACCAAGGGCGAGCGGTTCATCACCCTGTTCCTGGCTAAATACAACCAAAAAACGCGGCTGCTGAATTACATTAATGCAGGACATAACCCTGCTATATTATATTCAAAGGGCGAAGCCATCCACCTTAAGCTGGGCACTACCATGATAGGCGTTTTTGATGAGCTGCCATTTATAAACCAGGGCGAAATTGATATTGACCCCGGCAGCCTGATATTTAATTATACCGATGGCTTAACGGATTATGAATCACAAGGACCAAAGCTATGGGATGAAGAAAAGCTGCATACCTTTTTATTGCAGCACGGCCATTTAGCACCCGACAAATTGAACGACCTGCTGCTTGAGCATGTAAGCCTTGTAACAAAGGGCAAAGCTATTGACGATATTACCGTGCTTACGCTAAGGATATTTTAGAGGCATTAACCTGAAACCTGACGAACATACATGACACAAACGACCACTCCCGTTAACAGCGTAAGGCGCGTACTGATGGCCAGCCTTATAGGCACAACGATTGAGTTTTTCGATTTTTATATTTATGCCACAGCAGCAGTGCTGGTATTTCCCAAACTGTTTTTCCCCTCGGCCGATCCAACATCGGCTACGCTTGAATCATTGGCGACATTTGCTTTGGCGTTTTTTGCCCGGCCAATAGGGGCGGCTTTGTTCGGTCATTTCGGCGACCGCTATGGCCGAAAAGCCACGCTTGTTGCCGCATTAATGACCATGGGGCCTTCAACGGTAGCGATTGGTTTATTGCCAACGTATGCCTCCATAGGTGTTGCAGCGCCCCTACTATTAGCCTTATTTCGGTTAGGGCAGGGACTGGGCTTGGGCGGCGAATGGGGCGGCGCTGTATTATTGGCTACCGAAAACGCTACGCCGGGCAAAAAAGCTTGGTATGGCATGTTCCCGCAATTAGGCGCGCCTATTGGTTTTATACTTTCCAGCGGCACGTTCCTGTTATTAAGTAAAACCCTAAGCGATACACAGTTCTTTAGTTTCGGCTGGCGCATACCATTCATAGCAAGTGCAGCGCTGGTTTGGGTGGGTTTGTATGTTCGACTAAAATTAACTGAAACACCTGCTTTTTTAGCGGTTATTGAAAAAGAAGAACGCGTAAAATTGCCTGCAATTACCGTGTTTACGCATCATACAAAAGCAATAATACTGGGCACCATTGCCACCATTACCACCTTTTTGCTTTTTTATTTAATGACGGTGTTTACCCTAAGCTGGGGCACTTCGACATTGCATTATCAAAAATCAAGTTTCCTTATCTTACAAATGATCTCCATGCTGTTTTTCGCACTGGCTATACCACTTTCGGCAGTTGTGGCTGATAAATATGGTCGGGCTAAAATGCTGCTTATTGCTACTGCATGCATCTTTTTGTTCGGCCTGGTTTTTTCGCCGTTATTCAGCACCGGGAGCATGGCTATTACCGCGGGCTTCCTTATTTTGGGGATGTTTTTAATGGGGCTTACTTACGGTCCGGTTGGCACTGCGCTTGCCGAGATATTCCCGGCATCGGTCCGTTACACCGGGGCATCGCTGGCTTTTAACCTGGCGGGGATATTGGGTGCATCGTTAACACCTTACCTGGCAACAACGCTGGCAACCAAATATGGCCTGCCTTATGTGGGTTATTATTTATCATTCGCGGCGGTAATAACTTTCCTTGCACTACTGGCCTCAAGGGCTGCAATGAAGGATACTCCGGATAACACGTGACACGCCTTGTCATCCTGAGCGGCAGCGAAGGATCTTCTACGCTTTTCATGTCACCAACCTTTCTATTTTAGAAGATGCTTCACTACGTTCAGCATGACAAATGATTACTCCCACTTTTTTTCAACACCCCAAAAATCTGTTTGCAAAAAAACTGATATTTGAAATATTGTTTTAGCCTCACCTAAATCCTCTCCAAAAGAGAGGACTTTAACGCCAGGCTTTCAAACCCTCTCCTTTTGGGAGGGCAGGGTGAGGCTTTTGAATTATTAATAATTACGGATGTTATTAGCAAGGTACCAGCATGAATTGATCGAGGCGGGATGCGATGAGGCGGGCAGGGGCTGCCTTGCAGGACCGGTGTTTGCGGCTGCAGTAATTTTACCACCCAACTTTAAGCACAAGCTGCTTAATGATTCAAAACAACTTAGCGAAGACGTGCGCTATAAATTGCGCAAGGAGATAGAGAAAAAAGCCATCGCCTATGCCGTTGCATCGGTTGATAATGTGGAGATAGACGAGATCAACATTTTGAATGCCTCGTTTTTAGCCATGCACCGCGCCATTGAAAAATTGCATTTAAAACCGCAATTCTTGATCATCGATGGCAACCGTTTTAATAAATACCACGACACACCACACCACTGCATTGTTGAGGGAGATGCCAAATATTTCAGCATCGCGGCTGCATCGATCTTAGCCAAAACTTACCGCGATGATTATATGCTACAGATCGCTGCTGAACATCCCGAATATAACTGGCATACCAACAAAGGCTATCCAACTGTAAAACACAGGCAAACAGTTTTGGACATTGGTTATACACCTTATCATCGCCGCACCTTTACCGTGAGCAACCTACAGTTAAGTATTTTTTAAAAATGGCTTTGATATGGCGGTATCGGATGGTATTTTTGCTACAGACCATATATTCATTTGAAAATACTCATTTTATCCCACCGTGTTCCATTTCCGCAGAATGGCGGATACCCGATTGTGGTTTACAATACCATAAAAGGGCTGGTAGATCTTGGGCATGAAGTTTCGCTAGTTGCACTCAACGCTAAAAAAAATCACCACGAGATCCCCGAGGATGCCATTCTCGACAAAATAAAATACCGGGCCTATGATATTGACATTAATGTTTCGGTACTTGAAGTAGCCCTTAACCTGTTCAGCAAAACATCGTTCAATATTGATAAATATTTCGACCCTGAATTTGAGCGCTTGCTCATCCGCGAGGTACGATTGAATAACTACGATATTATACAGTTCGATGGGTTGATGGTATCGTTATACATAAACGCGGTGCGCAAAAACTGCAAATCGAAAATTGTTTACCGCGCCCATAATATCGAACACCAGGTTTGGATGCGCCTCGCCGAGCAAAAAAGCGACCCGTTTAAAAAATCGTACCTGAAAATGCACGCGCGGCGCATTAAAAACTACGAGTTGGAGCAATTGAACAAGGTTGATGCTATTTCGGTTTTCACTGCACAGGATAAAGCAACATTAGCTGATTATGGTACCCGACCGCCCATTGAGGTACTGCCTGTTGGCATAAACATGGCCCTATACAACCCGGATTACTCCAAAACCGAAGTGCCGAGTTTGTTTTTCCTGGGGTCGCTGGATTGGCTGCCTAACCGTGAGGGTATTGAGTGGTTTTTGGATAATTTTCATAAAGACCTTGTTGAGGGCGAATTGCGCGTAAAGTTTTATGTCGCCGGTAATGATATACCCGAAACCTTTGACGATTACGAGGTGATGGGCAAAATATTTATACAGGGTGAAGTGGATGACGCGCTGGAATTTGTGAACAGCAAATCCATTATGATAGTGCCCCTGCTCTCAAGCGGCGGTATGCGGGTAAAGATAGTAGAAGGCATGGCGATGGAGAAGTGCATTATCTCCACATCGCTTGGCGCCGAAGGCCTGAATTTTACCAACGGCGAAAATATATTGATAGCCAATGATGCTGATGAGTTTTACGAAGCTATAAAACGCTGCATTGCCGATGAGGAATATTGCCGCTATATTGGCAACAATGCCCGTAAGCTGATAGAACAGCAGCACGATATTAGTGTGGCTACCGGTAAACTGGTAAATTTATATGAGCGCCTGCTACCTGTTGAAGTTAGCTAATTTTATTACTTTTGCGCCGATAATAACTGACCAATATTTATTTATGAAGAATACAGCTTTAACCGACATACACATTAAGGCAGGCGCCAAGATCGTCCCCTTTGCGGGATATAATATGCCGGTACAATACGCGGGAATTAACGCCGAACATGATACCGTGCGCAAGGGCGTTGGCGTATTTGATGTGAGCCACATGGGCGAGTTTATTTTAAAAGGCGACCATGCCCTCGACCTGATACAGAAAGTAACCAGCAACGACGCTGCTAAACTTTATGATGGCAAAGTGCAATACTCATGCCTTCCAAACGAGAACGGGGGTATTATCGACGACCTGCTGGTTTATCGTTTGGACGATAAAACTTATATGCTAGTAGTAAATGCCTCGAACATTGATAAGGATTGGGACTGGATAAGTAAATACAACACTTTTGGCGTGGATATGAAGAACATATCTGAGCGTACTTCACTGTTAGCAATTCAAGGCCCTAAGGCCGCGGAAGCTTTGCAAAGTTTGACAGACATCGACCTGCCTTCAATGGAGTATTATACATTCAAAAAAGGAAAATTTGCGGGGATTGATAATGTGCTGGTATCGGCAACGGGTTATACCGGCGCTGGAGGTTTCGAGGTTTATTTTGATAACGCGAATGCCGAACATATTTGGAATGCCATTTTTAAAGCCGGCGAACCATTTGGCATAAAGCCGATAGGCCTTGGCGCGCGCGATACGCTGCGTTTGGAAATGGGTTTTTGTTTATATGGCAATGATATTGACGATACCACATCGCCACTGGAAGCAGGCTTAGGTTGGGTAACCAAATTCAATAAGGATTTTGTGAACTCAGCTTCGTTACAGGCACAAAAAACCGAGGGCGTGAAACGCAAGCTGGTAGGTTTTGAAATGATAGACCGCGGCATCCCCCGCCATGATTACCCAATTGTTGATGCTGACGGCAATACCATAGGTAAAGTAACATCAGGCACACAATCGCCATCGCTGCAAAAGGCTATAGGTATGGGTTATGTTGATAATGCATTTGCCAAAGAAGATACTGAAATATACATCAGCATAAGAGATAATAAAGTAAAGGCAAAGGTTGTTAAACCACCGTTTTATAAATAGTCACTGAGTCATTGGGTCATTATTCATTAATTTCCCGGTGAGCAATGACCTAATGACTAATGACCCAATGACCAACGACCTTAACGTTTGCCTAACTCCTGCCCTGATACCACTTTTTAAGGTGGAAGATCATATAGTGGTGGTGATTGATATTTTCAGGGCTACTACATCTATTTGTTATGGTATTGATAATGGCGCCGAGGCCATTATCCCCGTATCGCAGGTGGAAGAATGCCTGGCTTACCAGGAAATTCACCCCGAATACCTGTTAGCGGCCGAGCGCAACGGCGAAGTGGTTAGCGGTTTCGACTTTGGGAACTCGCCCTTTTCATACACTAAAGAAAAAGTAAACGGCAAAACCGTTGTGCTAACTACCACCAATGGTACGCACGCGCTGCATTTATCGCGTAGTGCAAAAAAGATCATCATCGGTTCCTTTTTAAATCTAACTGCTGTTTGCAACTGGTTAAAGGATCAGCACGAGAACGTATTGCTGGTTTGCGCCGGGTGGAAAAACAACTTTAATCTGGAGGATACACTTTTTGCAGGAGCAGTTACCGAACAGCTAAAAAACGGTAATTTTAGATTGGACGACGCAGCTCTTGCAGCCAATGATCTGTATCTGTTAGCGAAGGATAACCTGGATGGCTATCTCAAAAAAACATCGCACAGTGAAAGGCTGAAACAATTAGGTATTGAGAAGGATATTGCTTTTTGCCTGAATGTTGACCTAACAACTGCCATACCGGTTTTGAATGGCGAACGATTGATAAAATTGTAATACTTAACTGGTTTCTTCCTTTAATTGTTATTAATCCCCCCAACTTCCATCGCATCCGCCACCCTCACTTGCTAAAGTGATAGTTGATATTTAGCTCTCCCTAAATAAGGCGATAAAAAATATTCAACTACTTTATGGAATTTCCATGCCCTGCGCATCTTTATTTAAAAATGCTTATTATTATAATCATATTCTAAACCTGTATTTATGAGCAAGCGCAGTTTTAAAATACTTCGTTACCTGTTTGCCCTAACCTTTCTGTTCGGCTATAACATTGCCTGCTGCCAGGTAAGGAACCCAGGCATTTCTGCCGATTCGCTAAAAAAAGCCGGCGTGCAAAGATCAGCCACAGTTGAGACCGACCAGTTCGAAAAACTGGAAAAAGCCATCGGCGGCAAAGCGGCTTTGCAGCAAACGCAGCAACAACTACTGCTTTTAAAACAGCAGGCCATCAAATCGCATGATGATATTATGCTGGCGCGGTCGCTGTATGAACTGATGAAAATAAACGACCTGCGCACCGAAGATTCCCTGTATTTTAAAAACAGCGCGTTTATGGATACACTGTTGAACGACCAAAATTCATCTCCAACGCTTAAAGCCATCATTTATGTACTTCATGCGCAACGCGTCAATAACTTCGACCATCGCCCGCTCAGGTTTAATCATGCCGCGTACCGCTCAAAAAATATCCCGGTTGACTATGCTTCGCTCACAACAGATCAGCGCGATAGCATCTGGATAAAAGACCTTAGGGCCGCATTACAATACCGCCTGCCAGCAGGCGATGTAAAAAGATTGCTCTGGCTGTCATCAAACCCCGATGTTTTTTTGTTCGATCCCCAATTCGCTGATATTGTATTATCAGAATACATTAACCAGGCTGCTTTAAAAAATTACTATAATTTTAACCATGGGGCTACAGCAAATATGTGGCCCTCTCTACCCGCTGCCGAATTCCGCAAAAAGTTAGACAGCATTGCAAAAAATGACAAAGCCATAAGTATCCTGGCAGGCTATCAGCATTGGCTATCGTTTAACAAAGGCAATAACGCTATAACCGCATTTATCGAATCGCTGGCACGTAAATATGTCTTTTCATTCACAGCATCAGATTCACTCAGCTATCAGGCATACATCCGCTACTTGCAAACGCAAACAACATCGCCCTATCCTGCGGTTAATGCGCATTCAGTTTACCAGCTTTGTTTAATATGGAACGAAGGCGGTAACAAATACTTTAATAGTCCTTTCGGATACAGCTATTTAAATATCGGCGCTTTCGACAAGAAATACCAATACCTGCCCGATAGCGCGCTGCATTTATTCGAAAAAAAACAAGCGTTGATGAGCAGCTATCCGCAGTTCAATGACATACTTACCTTAATGGCTAACCAAATACAAGCGCCGGGCTTAAGCATTAGCATGGACAATAAATTTATACCCAATGAAGATATTCCCATAAAAGCACTTTATAAAAATACCGATACGCTGTATTACCGCATCATCCGCGTCAATGCGAGCGAGCCGTCATGGCATGGCGATGTTACCGCTACCCCTGAATTGATGAACCGAAAGCCTGTTGGATCGGGGATTTTCGCCCTGCCCTTACCACCCGACCATAATAAACACGCCGTATTTCTAAAGCTACCGGCTTTGCCTGCGGGGCATTATCGCATGCTGTTTAATTATTCCGGATTTAAGGCTGATGGCCGGTCAATTTATAACATCCCATTCCAGGTAACCTTCATCGCCGCCATCAATTCCGATGAAAGGATATACGTGCTCGACCGTAAAACCGGCACACCATTAGCCGGTGCAGGGATACAGGCATTCAAGAAAGGCATAAATGTAACCGATAAAGTGCCGGGCAAGGTTAACAGCCAGGGATATGTAATTTTGCCTGCTAATATTGCCGACAGTGTGGCTATAGCCTGCAAAGACGATACCCTGGGTTATAGTTTTGTTGTTCACGATAACGACGGGAACGACGACGACAACGTTTATGATAAAGATTTATATGACGACCTTGTTGATTTTTATGACGACAAACTCAAGATGGACATTTTTACCGATAGGAGCATATATCGCCCCGGGCAAACCGTTCATTACAAGCTCATACTATTCACCCGCAACCCGCAAACAGGTGAGCTTATGCTATTTAACCGCCAGAACTTAGGCGGTGATCGTGTTAACGCCTGGCTCAAAAAGAACCATGCTATTATTACCCTTTCCGACCCTTTTAATCATAATGTAGACTCTGCACGAATGGTACCAAATGATTTTGGCAGCTTCGCCGGCTCATTCACCCTGCCAAAAACCGCCGCGACAGGCGAATGGGATATTGATGGAAAACCCGACCGCGATTATCAGAATGAAGGTAGATTTCGTGTTGAAGAATACAAAAGGCCCACCATTGAGCTAAGCATGGAAAAACAGAAAAAAATGCTCCGCCCCGGCGAACCTTTTACCATAAAGCTGAAGCTACGCTCGTTTAGTGGTGGCGACCTGGGGAATATCCCCATAAAATACACCATTAGCCGTAGCGGGGTGCTACCTTCTTCAAAAAAGATCAATACCGGTTATAGCAACAATTATTTACAAGGAAAGCTAAGTGATACCGTTGGCTATACTAATGAAAAAGGCGAGCTGAGCATACCGGTAACTGACACCTTACTTGCAAAATATAAATGGGGTGATGCGGATGCTGATAACTACCGCTACTCCATTAACGCTACAGCGACAGATGCAACAGGAGAAGCATCGGAAATAGATGAAAGCATTAATGTTTCTTCGCGCCCGGTAAAGATCAGCATTCAGCTTAGTAAAATTTACGACCGCCAATCGCTTCCGACATTGAGTGTTAATACTACTGCCGATTTTGAAGGTGTTACAGGCCATAAAGTAGCCATAAAAATTTATGCGGTAAGTGATCCTAAGCTAACCGGCATAAATTTTAAAAATACCGATCAATGGTATTACCCCGAATCCGAATGGAACAAATGGTTCCCTTCGCTTGCTACAAATAAACCATCGGCCCCCAAACGTACATTGGTAATGGATACCATTATCAATACCGCGCTATACGAAAAACTGGTGTTGCCGAAAGAAAAATTAAATACCGGTTTTTATGAGCTTATTGCCGATTGCCGTGCCGATGATAATGCTCTTATTGGTCATTTAACCTATAATTTTAAACTGTTCGATAGCGCCGCGGGTACAGCGCCGGGGGATGACTTGGATTATATGCCCGCTAATACCGCAAAACCTGGCGAAGTAATAACCTGGTACAATTTCAATGAGGGCAATACCTACACTATTTACCAGGTGCTTTACCAGGCAGGCAAAAAAAAGGTTATCAAAAATATTTACAGCCACGCAGCTGAACAACCGGGCTTACAACGCTGGGTTTATCGTGTACCTGCCAATGTTACAGGCAACCTGGCATTCACCCGTATTTATGTGTCAAATAATCAAATTATTAAAAACAATAAAATAGTCTTCCTCTATAAAGCTGAAGCTGCGCAGCCCGAAATAATCATTGAAAAATATCGCAAGGTTATGGTGCCCGGTGCCGAAGAATCCTTTACACTGTCGGTTAAAACCAAAAATGAAAATACCGCCGCCGAACTAATGACAACGCTGTACGATGCCTCGCTGGATAAGTTAAACGAGCACATATGGAATATCCCCAACCAGCGCGAATATCATCCCGACCCAGGGGCTGAATGGCCATATTCACTTTATTCGCAGCAGCAGGCGGGCAATTTCAACCAAAGCGACCAGCAAGTAGTGATGAGGGAGATCCAGGCGAAATCATATGGCTATTTTTCTGAATTAAATGGCAAAGTTGCCGGGTTAAGTATTACCAGTTCTCAAGGTTTGGGCGAAGTAGTTGTAACAGGTTACGGAATAGAACGCCGGTTAAACGCCACCGGAAGCGTAACCAATATAATGCTCCGCGGCAGCAGCAGCCTTGCCGATTATAAACAACCCCTAATAATTATTGACGGCGAAATTTATAATGGCGGCTTTGATAAAATTAATGCCGGGGCCATAACACAAGCCATTATTTTAAAAGGGGCCGATGCTGCGGCGATATATGGCGCACGGGCGGCTGAGGGTGTATTGATCATCAGTACAAAGGGCCCTATAATATTACCCGAGGCCCCCGAACCGGTAGTTAAAATACGAAAGAACTTTAACGAAACTGCTTTCTTTTTCCCGCAGGTACATGCCGGTGCCGATGGCTATTACTCGTTCAGCTTCACTATGCCTGAATCAGCCACCGAATGGAACTGGAAAATGCTGGCGCATACTAAAAAAGCTCAATTCGCTTACCTTGAGCGCAAGCTGCAAACCCAATTAAACCTGATGGTGCAGCCCAATATGCCCCGGCTTTTATACCAGGGCGATAAGCTAAAGCTCCAAAGCCGCATCACTAACCTCGATACCACGAACGTTGCCGGAAACATCACCTGTAAAGTTGAAGATGCCGTTACCGGCGAAGATATTACGTCAATATTGTTAACCAATAACCAACAGGCTTTTAATATCAATAAAAAAAGCTCCGTCGCCGCTTCCTTCCAGGTAAATGTACCGTCAGAACAATTAAACCCGCTAAAAAATTGTAATTACCGCGTCAACGCCCCGCGCTGCCGATGCGGAGGAGCATATCCTGCCCGTTTTGTCATCAAAAATATTGGTAAGGCACAGCCTTCCGGTTAAATTTGATCAACAATCAGCCGTTACCGTGCCATCAGTAAAGCTCCCCGCGGACGCACAATT
>Ga0206874_1295_pt1 | contig 10499 bp, 7 predicted proteins | sample Alteio_BWOrgCont_12_FD_152629 | JGI IMG/M metagenome (GOLD analysis project Ga0206874, IMG submission 152629) | Enriched cells from forest soil in Barre Woods Harvard Forest LTER site, Petersham, Massachusetts, United States -... | ecosystem: Environmental > Terrestrial > Soil > Temperate forest > O...
TAGATGTCGCCGCGGGTGCGGGCGATCTGTTCCTCGATCTTCTGGTTCTGGAGCTCGACGAGGAGTTGCTCGAGTTCGTTGGCGTTGGCCTGGATCTCGCCGGCGATGACGCGCCGTTGCATGGCGTTGGCCACGGCGGTGCGCATGGTGGCGACGTCGAAGGGCTTGTTGATGTAGTCGCAGGCGCGCAGGCGCAGGGCCTGGCGCATGGTGTCGGCCGTCTCAAAGGCCGTCATCATCACCACCTCGATCTTCGGCTCGATGAACTTGAGCCGTTCCAGCACCTCGATGCCGGACATGCCGCCCATGCGGATATCCAGCACGGCGACATCAATCTTGTTCTTCTGGGCGATGTCGATGGCGCTGCGTCCATCGGAGGCGAAGAGGAGGTCGTAGTCGTTCTTGAAGATGACGCGGAGCGACTGGCGCGGCCCTTCTTCGTCGTCAACGACGAGGATGGTGCCCTTGCGGACGGTTGGCGCGGGGCTGGCTGTTTCTTCGGTCGCTGACATGCAGTTCAGCGGCGAGAGTACCAGAAGGACTTGCGCAAGACACGTGTTAATTCACCAAGTGAGAGGTGTCAGGAACGGTTTGCCATCCGCTATGGCCGCTGCCTTAATTCGCGCTGGCAGTCTTGGCCCCGGCGAGTGCGGGAACGGCCGTGCTGGGCAGGGAGATGCGCACCACTCCGGCATGGCCGCTCTTGGACGGGACGATCTCGAGCTTGCCGTTATGGGTCTCGATGATCTTCCGGGTGACTGTGAGCCCCAAGCCCAAGCCCACGTTGCGCGTGGTATAGAACGGGGACGGAATTTTTTGCGCGATCTCGGAGCTGAAGCCGGAGCCGTTGTCCTGGATCTCAATCTTCAAATTTTCCAGAGGCCCGCCGGCCTTGGCCGCTTCGCCGCCTTGCAGATGGACACCGATCTGCGGGTCGGAGGGATTGGATTGCAGGGCGTTGAGCAATATCTCGGCGAGCGCATGTTTCAGCGCGGCGCGGTCGCCGGTGACGATGATGGCTTTGCCGCCGTCCTCGCACTTGAGGCGGGCGGACTTGACGGGCTGGTATTTTTGCGCCTCCTGATAGGCCTCCTCGATGAGCGGGGCCAGTGGAAAGGCTTCGGACGAAATGATGCTGTCGCGCGCGAGGAACCGCATCTGGTTGATCAACCTGGAAATGCGTTTGACGCCGTCGGCCAGGGCCACGTCCAGCGAGGCGCGGAATTCGGGGTCCTTGTAACGGTCGCTGAGCAATTGCTGATGCGTGGAAAGCGGTACGAGCGCGTTGCCGACCTCATGGGCAAGCCGGTCGGCCATGGTGCGGATGAGGCGCAGGCTGTTGGCCTCCATCTCGAGCTTCTGGAGCTGCTCGGTCTGGGTGAGGTCGTCGACCACCAGCAGCGCGGCATTGGGCAGCGTGGTGCCCGCGCGGTGAAAGGGCGTGATGGTGATGTTGTAGATGGCGGGGCGCGGGGAGTTTTCGGGATGGTACTTGAAGCTCTCGACGGCCGAGCCGGTCTTGAGGACCTGATAAATCTTGGCGCCGACCATCTGGGGCAGATCGGTGAACTCGAGGTCGCCGGCGCGCGGGCCGGAACGCCCGAACAGCTTGCGGGCGGTCTTGTTGGCGTGGACGATGCCCAGGTCGTGGCTGACGACGATGCACGCGCTGCTCAGTTCGCGCAGCACGTCCGCCATCATCTCGTTGTTGGCAGTGACCTGGTCGTGGAGCCAGATGTTGCGGATGCCCAGGCCGACGTGTTCCAACAGGTGGAAGATGAGCTCCAGCTCGGCATTGACGAGCGGTTCGCCGGTCACGCGGCCGTCGAACACGGCCAGGCCGACGACGGTTTCACGGTCCAGGATGGGCACGGCCACCTGGGCGCCGAGCAGCTCAAATTCCTTCTGCGTCTCAATGTCGGTGCGGGTCTCCTCGCTATTGCGGCGGACGATCCGGCCCAGGCGGAAGACCTGCCCGCCGATGCCGGTGTCGAAGGAGAGTTCAAAATGTTCGAGCAGGCCGGAGGCCAGGCCGATGGCGCAAGCGGAGCGCAGGCGGCGTCCCTCGCTGGAGCCGGGCGCGTTGTTATTAAAGGCGACTTCGGGCTGGCGCAGGAAAATGGCGGCGCGGTTGACGCCGAGCGTCTCGCGGAGGAAAAGCAGGAATTGCTTGAGCAGCCCCTCCGCATTGAGCGAATGGGTCAGGATGCAGGAATAATCGCGCAGGACTTCCAGCGTGGAAGCGCTGGCGGCGCGGGCGGCGGCGTCCTCCGCGGAGCGGGCGGCATCGAATGCCGGGGCGGTAAGCGCGGCGGGCGCGGGTGCCGGGGCGGCCTCGCCGAACACCTGGGCCAGCACGGCATTGAAGAGGCGGGAGCGGACGGGCTTGTAGAGCACATGCTGGACGCCCTTGAGATAGGCTTCCTCTTCCAGCTCCCAAGGAACGGTGCTGCTGCAAACTAAGATGGGCAGGCGGGGCAGGGCGCGGCGGACTTTTTCGACGAGCCAAAGGGTCTGGACGCCCGTGAGATCGGCGTCAATCAGACAGGCTTGCGCCAGACCGTGCGCGAGCAGGGGTTCGGCCTCTTCCCAAGTTGTGCGATGCACGACCCGGAACCCGTTCTCATCCAGCGCCGAGCGGATATTCTCCGCCAGATCCGGATGTTGTGCGAGGACCAGTAATGTTCTCACAATGAGTAAAAAAGGATTATCGCATGACCGGGAAAATGCCGCGTCGTACCTCAGTCTGCTGGGCTTAGATTAATCCACACTTCCCCAGCATGGTCAACAGATTCTTATAAGAAACTATGCACAGGAAATTGACAATCAATAACCAAACCTTGGTACCCGCCCCGGGATTTTTTGTGCCATCTTTTAACTCTCAACCAGTCAGGAACTGATGAGTTTTTCCCAGAGCGAATCGTTCAGGAGCACCTTTTGCAGGATCTGCTCGTCGGAGCCGCTCGCCGGCGGGCGATTGGAATTAAGCAACAGGCGCAGGTTGAAAATGGTGCCTTGGCCGGGTTCGCTGTGGGCCTCGATCTTGCCGCCATGGTGGTGGACGATGAAATAGCAGGTCATCAGGTTGATGCCGTATTCCACCGGGGTGTCGCTCCGCAAAACAAATGGATCGAAGACCAGCCGCAAGGCCTCCTGGGGAAGCCCCGGGCCGTTATCCTGCATTTTCACTTGGATTTCTTCCCGGCCGACGAGGTTGGCGGAGAAGGTCACGCAGGTACCGGCCGGCAAGCTGACCAACTCGTCCTTGAGCAGCAGTTCAAAAAGTCGCGAGAATTTCGGTCCGTCCACCTGCATGGCCGGGAGCGAATCCAAGATCTGGTTGTCGATCTTGATGTTCTTGGCGGTGAATTCCGCCTCAAACTTGGCCGCCGCCTCGCTGATGACGGTGCGCAGCTGGACGTGGTCGTTGAACTCAAGGGCGGGCTTTTCCGAGGCGGCCCAGAGGTCCTTGAGCATATTGTTGATCTTCTCGATCTGAGACTGGACGTTCTGGTGGTACTCCTTCCAGAAATCGGGATTGCGCAGCTCGTGGGCGCTCACCTTTTCCTCCTGCAACTTGGCCGGGGCCAGGTCCAGGAAGGTTTTGACGGCGACGAGCGAGTTGCGGATGTGATGGCTCAGGCCGGCGGCGAGCAGGCCCAGGCTCACCACCCGGTCGGCGATCATGGTGTTGTGCAGCACGGACATCTTCTCGTGCAGCAACTGGTCCCGCTCCGCCTGCACCTGGAAAAATTCGAGCGCGTGCTTGAGGGTCACCTCCAGCTCGGCCGGGTTCCACGGCTTGGTGACGTATTTGTAGATGGCGCCGGTGTTCACGGCGGCGATGGCCGCGTCCATATCCGAATAAGCGGTGGCGAGGATGCGGATGATCTGGGGGCGGAGGTGGCGGGCGCGTTCGAGCAGCCAGACGCCCTTTTCGCCGGGCATGCGCTGGTCGGTCATCAGCACGCCGATCTCGTCCTTGTGGGCTTCCAGCAGCTTGAGGCCCTCCTGGGCGGTGGGTGCGGTGAAAATCTGGAACTCGTCGTTGAAGGCGCGCGCGAAGTTCTTCAGCGACTGCACTTCGTCGTCCACGTAGAGGACGGCGAATTTTTTGTAGTCGTACAAATGTTCCATACGCTTTGCTTGTTCCTTTAATGTCAGGCTTTGACCGGGAATTCCAGCGTAAACTCACAATACTTGCCGGGTTCGCTCTGGACCCGGATGTCACCATCGAACTGCTGGATGATGCGGTAGCAGATGCTCAGGCCCATGCCCATGCCGTCGCCCACGTCCTTGGTGGTGAAAAACGGGTCGAATATCTTGCCGAGATTCTCGGGGGGGATGCCCGGGCCGTTGTCCCGGAAAGTCAGGAAATTCCGGCCGTTCTCCACCCGGCTGGTGATGCGGATGAGCGGCGGCTCGCCGTTGGCGAATTCCTTGGTCTTGAGGGCGTCCAGCGAGTTTTCCAGCAGATTGAGGCAGACCTGGATCAGCTTGTTCTTGTTGGCGTAGATGGTCTGGCCGGCGGCCAGTTCCTTCTCCAACTTGACGCCGCTGCTCCACTCATGGCTGACAAACCGGAGCGACTCGTCCACAAGAGTTGTCACGGGGACCTCATCGCGGCTCTCCTCATCGTGATGGGTAAAGCTGCGCAGGCTGGAGACGATGGTCATCACGCGGTCGAAGCCATCCTCGAGGTCCTTGACGGTGTCCGCGTAATCCGCCTGCCGTTCGGGGGCGAGGTGCTTGGTCTGTTTTGCCAGCGTGTACAGGCCGGTCTTGACGAAGTTGAGGGGGTTGTTGATCTCGTGGATGATGCCCGCGCTCATGCGGCCCAGCGACGCGAGCTTTTCGGTCTGCACCAGTTGCGCCTCGGCTTCCTTGATCTGCTTGTTCTGGCGGTCGAGCTGGCTGTTCTGGTCGTTAAGCTGGTAGCGCAGGTTGAACTCGCGGAAGCGCGCGCGCTCCTGATAATAGGTGCCGACGACACAGATGATATCCATCAGCGCGATGAAATAAAAATTGCTGAACAGGACATCAGCGGGAGTTGGAAGAGCGGAGGGATGATGAACGCTCGACCAGCAGCCCGCGCCGATATACATCGCCAGGACGAGCAGCACGGCCACGATGCTCTCCCGCAACGTCCAATGCAGCACCGCGCCGACCGCCAGCAGCACCAGGTTCAAGGCGGCGTAATAAGGCGAGGCAAAACCGTCGGTCATGGCGATCATCCAGGCCAGAAACACCACCGGCAGCAGCGGGACGATCTGACCGAGCCATTTGCACTGCCGGCGGCCGGTCTCGGTATACAGAAATGCCCAGATGCCCGCGGCCAGCGCCGAACAGAGGAGCCGGGCCACGAAAAAGCGCTCGAGCTGGTTCGGGTAGCAAAAAAAGTCGGCCGCGCTTCCCAGGGGCATCAGTATCACCACCAGCGCGCAGCCGATCTTGGTGTTGGCGATGCGTTCCTGCGTCTCGTAGGCCTGGAAGGCCCCGAGGATCTCCGGCTTGGCGGTCTGGATGGACTCGTTCACGATTCCGGTTTGGTGACTTCCAGGTAGACGTTCACACCGGTGATGTCGGAGATGACGCGGCAGTTGTCCGCCAAGGCCGTGTCCGGCTTCACGTCGGCCAGCTCCGCGCCGCTGCGGTAGATGAGGTGCCAGTCCATGACATAGTCCATCGTGAGCCGGCGCGGGTTGGAGGAATCCACGTTGGTGGAGACCAGCAGCCCGCCCGGGGCCGTCCATTCATACATGACGTTCATCATGTGCTGGCAGACCTGGTTGGACAGGTAGTCGAACAGGCCCGCGCAGTAAACGAAATCGTACTTCGGCTGGCTGGGGTCGTTGAGGATCTTGCCGCTTTCCTTGACGATGTTATAGACGGATTTCTTGATGTAATTGAAGGTGGTGTTGCGCTGGTGCTTGCTCTTGAACTCGTTCATCAGGGCGCGCGTGTTGGTGAGCGTCTCCTCGTTGAAATCCAGCAGGGAGATGTCCGCGTAGGAACTGATCTCGTGGTTGGCCAGGAACCGCTGCACTTCCTGGGCCGGGCCGCAGGCGACGTTGAGGATCCGGGCACGCCGGCCTTCCCGCACGGCGCGGGCACAGACGGAGATGAGCTGGCGGACGAGGTAATCGATGCGGTTGCGATGGGCTTCCGCCGGGGCCTGCTGGATGAACCACACGTTGGTCACCTTGGCAAAGAGCGAGTCGCCCTCGTACGGGCTGCGGAGCATCATGTTGACCATCTCGTAATCGCCGGCATAGCCGAGCGGCTTGACATAGCAGCGGTTCAGGAACGGCGAGCAGAGCAGGAGGGGATGCAACTGGCGGCGCGCGAAAAGCTGATGTGCCGCCTCCTGGCCGGGTTCGATCTGGAGGACCCGGTCTTCAAACTGTTCAAAGAGGCTGGTCATGGTCGCCACGATCGGCGGGGCCAGGTCGGCCGCGATCTCCTTTTCAAAGTCAGTCCGGCCGTTGGCCGGCATGGCGCGGATGCCCAGTCCCAATTGATCCAGCCACAGCCGCAGGTCGCTGAAATAGGTCTGCATGTCGGCCAGGATGAGCTTGTACTCGGGCCGGATGACATAGAGCTTCTGCCACTCGCGCAGGAAATCCTGGTAATCGCTGCGGAGCTTCAGCCCCATGTGGCCGTTCAGCGAGGCCAGGTTCATGTCCGTCCACGCGGCCTCGTCCAGCGTCACTTCGCAGATGACCACCGCCGAGCCGGTGTTGAGCAGGTTGCGGACGGCCGCCTTGCCGGAATACATCTCGCGGTCGTTGAGGGTGATCTTGAAGTCCGAGAGGGATTCGGAAAACCGGATGATGGCCAGCGGGTTGTAGAGCTCGAACACGCCGGAAAGGCGCGTGAGTTTGAGCAGCTTGCCCCGGAAGGCCACCCCTTCGCTGTTCTTGCCGGCGACAAAGCTGTCCTTCAACGCCATCTCGCCCAAGTTGGTCATAGTTGCCATAGCACTTATGAATTTAAAAAATCCACCAACACTTTGCCGCAAGCAAACCTAACAGGCCTGCCCGCGTTGTTAAACAAAATTAAACCCCTGTCGCGGGAGCGGCAAGGGCTGGACCGGGTCGGCCCGGCCAAGATCAACCCTGTGCCGGCCCGACTGCGGGAGCGATCAAAAATGGTACGTGCAGGAGACCGCAACGGCGTGGCTGATCCACGTATAATTGCCATCGGCCCCGTTGGGGGCGCCGGACACCGTGCTGGTGCCGTAGCCAAACTGGTACGCCACGTCGAAATCGATCTTCTTGCCCGTGTGCCCCACGCCCACGCTCACGAATTGCTTGTCCATGTCTGCCACCAACGGCGTGTAATTGCCGTTCGGGACGGAATTTTCGTTATAGATGTAGCCCGCGCTCAGGTGCCAGCCATTGTCAAAATAGCGGGTCCCGCCAAATTCATAGTACCAGCTCGGCACCCAGTTCAGCGGCAAGCTAACGGGTCCTAAAGCGGTGGGACTCACTACCAGCGTCCCGTCCGCTGACCAGTCGGTATAGTCGGCGTCGAACTCGAAGTTCCACTTGTCCGTCGGGCGGTAAGACACGCCGAAGATGGCCTTCATCGGCAGCGGCAGAGAGGTGCCGCCCGAGGTCTGCGTAGTCGGTCCACCCAAGCCCGTGACCGTGTGGCCGTGCAGGTCAACTGTTGCGCCGCTGCGGAAGGTCGCGCCGAAGGACAGTTGCTGGATCGGCTGCCAGCGGGCGCCGAGATTGTAGGCGAAGGCATAACCGTCGCCTTGATAGCGGAGGATGTCCGTTCCGGGGTTTTCGCCCAGCACTCCCAGCCGGAGGTCGGCGTTGGCGTAATCCAGCATGGGCCCGCCGCCGATGGACAGTGTGGGTGTGACTTTGAAGGCGATGACCGGGTTCAGTGCCATCGTGGTGAGCGCGGATTCGTAGCCGGCCGTCCGAAAACCCGCGTCCTGCGGCCATTCCAACCCGAGGCCGAACGGGGAATAGGCGCCGAGCCCAATGGTCCACTTCGCATCGGGCTTGGTATACGTGAAATAAAACTGCGGGACGGCGTGCCATTTGTTTTCGTTGTCTGAATCGAAGCCCGTACCGGTATTGTGGGTGCTCGCGTCGATATCAATGGCATACATGCCCAGACGCAGGTTGGTGCCGGGAATCTGCGTGATGCCGGCGGGATTATAATAGATCGCCGAGGGGTTGTCCGCGGTGGCGACCACGGCCATGCCGCGGCCAATGGCAAAGGCGTCCTGGTCCGGCAAATCAAATGCCGACGCGTGTACGGAGGCCGCTCCCAATGCCGAAGAGACAGTCACCAATCCAATTTTGAGGCACTTTTTTGTGTTTTTCATATGTTTTCCACAGTTTTACTGAGTTTAACCACGGATTAATGCGATAGTCCGCTTATACGGCAAGTTCCGTGCCGTTTATGTGAAAAAGACATTCCGCCCGGTCAGTCCAGTATCGCCGATTTTAACGCCGGCTCGCTCGCGTACTTGGGGGTCCAGCCTGCCGCCTTCAATTTTTTATTGTTGCCGGTGAAATCCACCAGCATGTCTTCGATCCAGCAGGGGTGAACGGGCGAGCCCGCAAAGTGCCACTTGAAAGCGGTGATCATTTTGGCGAGCGGCAGCGGGACGGTGGGCACAAATTTTTTGCCGACGATCCGCCAGACGTCGCTGAGGCGGATGAAGTCGTCAGGCGCGACGTTGTAGGCGCCGGGCAGGTCCTTTTTCAATGCCAGCAGGAACGCGGCCGCGACGTCTTCCTCGTGGATGAACTGGCGGCGCGGGTTGTAGCCCATGAAGTTCACGGCATTCTCCCGGTAGCTTTTCACCACCGCCTGGTTGCGCGGGCCGATGATATAGATGGGCCGCAGGAAGGTGAGGACCGTGGAAGTGGGGCCCAAAATTTCCGTCAGCACCTTCTCCTGCGTGGCCTTGCCGTTCCAGTAATAGTACGGCGAATTGCCGCCCAGCGGAAAATCCTCGGTCACGTCGGACTTGCCGCGGGCGAGGATGGGGTCGTATGCCGCCATGCTGCTGGTGTGGACGAACCGCCGCACGTTGTTGGCGCGCGCCGCCTGGGCCACATGCCGCACGCCGTTCAGATTGATGTCGTCGCGCTCCTGCGCCGGCATTTTTTTGGGCCAAAGGACGATCGCCGCGGTGTGCACCACCACGTCGTGGCCGGCCATGAGCTTGGGCATCTCGGGCGAGCGCATGTCCATCTGGGTGAACTTCATCTTGGCCGGCACCGGCCGGCTGGGGAGCGAGAGCCCGATGCCGGTGATGCCCTCGACTTCCGGCAGTTCCGCGAAACGTTCGGCCAACAGGCTGCCCAGGTAGCCGCTGGCGCCGGTCAGGAATATTTTCATAGATTTATTTTTGCCCGTGTTTTTGGGCTTCCACCACGCGTCGGAAAAAGGCGTTTCCACCGGTCTTGTCCGCCAGCCATTCGCCGGCGGAGGGGAACAGGGCCGAAAAACTGAAGAGCGGGCGCACCGGCATGGAGTTGACGATGACCTCCGGCAAATCATTCTCGATGGCGCGCAGGACGGCGCGGGCCACGTCCTCCGGCTGCGAGGTGCCCAGCAGCGCCGGCGCGGCAAAACCGCTCTTCTCCTTGAGCTTGGCGTAGATGCCCGCCTCGACAAATCCCGGCACGATGGCCGACGCGCTCACGCCCTGCTGGCGGTAACTGCCGCGCAGTGAATACGTGAAACCGATCAAGCCCGCCTTGGTCGCCGCGTACGGCTCCTGGCAGGCCGGCCCGGCCTTGCCCGCGAGCGAGGACATGTTGACGATGTGCCCGCGCTTGCGCTCCAGCATCCCCGGCAGCACCAGCCGCGTCAGCATCATCGGCCCCTCGAGGTTCACGGCGATGACGTCGCGGATATTTTCCTCGGTGAGGTCGTGGTAGAAGGAGGTGTATTCGATGCCCGCGTTGTTGATCAGGATGTCGATGCCGCCGAAACGGCGTTCAACTTCCTCGACCATGGCCTGGCGGTCGGCCGGGCTGCGCACATCGGCGGCCATGGAAAAGGCCCGGCCGCCCAAGCCCTTCAATTCGCCCTCGAGTTTTTGCAGTTCCACGCCAGGATACGCGATGAGGGCCAGATTTGCGCCGCAAGCGGCCAGCGCGCGGGTGATGAAGGTTCCAAGACCTCCGGTAGCCCCGGTTAACAGTACAGTCTGTCCCGCGGAAATCTTCATGGAATAGGGTGACTCTAACAAACCTTCATAAAAACAAAATATAATTATTAAATATTATTTTTTTGTCTGCTTGAAAGACTCGGTGATGACGCTCGCGCGCGGGGAGGAGCGCGACCGCCAGAAAAACAGCGCCGCCAGTCCCCCGAGCGCCAGCAGCAACCCCAGCCCGGCCAGGATGAGCCCGCCCTGCGAGCCGCTGTTCGCGGGGACGGCTGCTGTTGCTTGGGGCGGTACGGTCACGGATGGCGCGGGCTGGCTTTCCACCGTCGGGGCTGCCGCGCCGGCG
>Ga0206874_1296_pt1 | contig 10489 bp, 5 predicted proteins | sample Alteio_BWOrgCont_12_FD_152629 | JGI IMG/M metagenome (GOLD analysis project Ga0206874, IMG submission 152629) | Enriched cells from forest soil in Barre Woods Harvard Forest LTER site, Petersham, Massachusetts, United States -... | ecosystem: Environmental > Terrestrial > Soil > Temperate forest > O...
TTTCATGACGATGTTTATTCGTCCCGTTGGAGAAATTTTAACCATGCTGCCCCTTGCGCCAGATAACGAAAAACCAATGGATACATTAAGAGCCGGTGGGTCATTTGAATATTATATCAACACTGCATTAATGCCACGTACCAAAAAAGAATGGGTTTATCTCGGTGAACGGCTCCAGGAAATGACAGCATTGAGTAAAACACTACAGAATCCGGATGCGGATTTGCTCAAATACCTTCCCCAATCAGCGTATAGTTATTTACAGGAACAGATGAAGTTCCTGTACATCAACGTGAACCGGATCTGCGAAAATTTCAGTTTGGGAATGAATCTTAAAAAATAATCTTATGGCAACGAAAACAAACACGACCAAAAATTATATGCTCGAATTCAAGGGGTGGGCGCAAGGACGAATTCCAACTGATCCGGATCCCAGTAACGATCCGCGCGGCGTAACCGGGTACACTTTCGCCTTACCCGGGGAACCCGATTTGGATAGGATCATTTATTTCCAGCAGAAAGATGGCGTTATCCGGCGTTCACATTGTCCGGCCGTAGGGGTGTTCGTAACCGGCGGTTATGAATTTGTAACACAGGGAAAAGGTGGTGAAGTTGAATTTGTAAGCAAAATACCCATTATTGATGGACATCCTTTATATAAGGCCAGGGTCGATTTATTGGGCAATGCCACTTTCGATTCCAGGAACAGTACACTTATTTATAATGGATTTGGAATTGTAAACCCCTTTGCACTCAGTATTGAAGGGAAAGAAATTTCCATCAATCGCCGTTTTTATGCTGATAGCAGCAATGAACAGGATAATTTGGAAAGCTATAATATCAACACGCTTAATCCCTATATGATGAATACGGTGATTCCGAATTCTTTGGAAGTTATTTTAGGTACTGACGTACTCGACAGAACTGCTTTTCGAAACGAACGCCTCAAGTTGTTGCAAAAGGATTTGGCTTTTTTGCGCGAAGAGGAATTAAAACACCCCAACAACAAACCTGTGCTGGTGCAGATTGCCGCATTGGAAAAACGCATCGCCGAGCTAAAAATGAACGATCCCGTCAATCGGCGCACCAATCAAATTGGTACGCAGGTGCTCATCAATTATCCGCTTAATGCCACAACTGCCAGTGTTAATAATAAAAAAATAACACCTCCTGTTCAGTGGCCCACTATGGTTTGGTTGGGCGGTTGGGATGCCGATGCAATGGGATTTAATGTGAATGGCTTTGTACAGATTATCCTTGAGGAGTAAAAAATTAATGGATGATTAGTGTATTTTAAACGCAATACCACAGGTACTAAATAAGAGAGCCTGTTGAGATAATCATCGGGCTTTTAATTTTCATATCGCCCCACAGTTTCAGCAGATTTGGTATTCAAACCTTTCAATGCAATCGAACATTTAGGTCCTTTTAACGTTTTTGGATAGGCCAAAAACCAGATAATAAATATTTTTTGTGTTGTGTCCAATTTGTACTATCTCAATCATCATTGGGGTATAAAACAAAAAATAACATTTAACATCAACACAAAATGGAACCAAGAATCAATTTTTTCGCAAAGGGAGCAGATGCAATGAAAGCAATGTATGGTTTAGGCGCTTACCTGGCTAAATCACCGGTTGAACAAAAGCTATTGCACCTGCTTTATTTTAGGGTATCTCAAATTAATGGCTGCGCTTATTGCCTGGATATGCACTCAAAGGATCTACGCGCAGCGGGAGAAACCGAGCAGCGCCTGTACATGCTGGATGCCTGGCGCGAGGGAACCGTATATACCAACCGGGAACGCGCTGCGCTTGCTTTTGCCGAGGGGGTGACCAAAACCCATGTATCTGACGAGGTATACGCAACAGCTGCTGCCGAGTTTACAGAACAGGAGCTGATAGACTTAACTGTGGCAATTATAACAATTAACAGCTACAACCGTATTAATATTGCTTTCCAAACACCGGGAGGCAGTTATCAACCCGGACAATTTAAGTCGTAATAATCTATTGATTTAACAGGATTAATTTAAATTCACACATCAATTAAAAACAAGATCATGAATCAGGAAAATGAGTTCGTTTTTTTATTCCGCCAGCCGGCTTTAAATAACAGTCCGGAAAAACAGGAAGAAATCCACAAGAAATGGATGGATTGGATTGGCGGCATTGCCGCACAAGGAAAAATAGCTAGCAACGGCCTTCAGCTAAACCCAACGGGCAGTGTTTTAAAAGCCGGTGGTGTTGTTACCGATGGCCCTTTTGTAGAGATAAGGGAAATTCTTGGTGGCTTTATAATTGTTAAAGCTGATACTATGGACGATGCCGTTACCCTGGCTCACGGCTGCCCTGCCATTGATGTAGGCGGCAGTGTGGAAATCAGACCAGCATTTATATAAATATCTTTTATAATCCCCCTGGTCTATTTATCAGGCCAGGGGGGAATTAGCAAAATGGATCAGCACCAGGCGGCGTTAAAACATTTATTTAAACAGGAGTTCACCAAAATGGTAGCCGTAATAAGTAAACTTTATGGCTTGCAGCACATTGAAATTGCCGAGGACATTGTTACGGAGACGTTTTTATTGGCCACCGAAACATGGGAACATAAAGGTATTCCGCTTAACCCGGCAGCTTGGCTGTACACTGTGGCCAAACAAAAAACGCTGCAGCATTTCAGGCGCAATAAAATTTACGTCGAAAAGGTAATGCCCCAGCTGAGCCTGCAGCAGGAGGAATACGAAGAAATGGCCGGATTGAATTTCTCGAACCAAAATATTAAGGATAGCCAACTGCAGATGCTTTTTGCCATCTGTACACCGGCTATTGCCAGCGAAGCACAAATAGGCCTGGCCCTGCGCATCCTTTGCGGTTTTGGGATTGATGAAATTGCTGAAGCTTTTTTATCTAACAAGGAGACCATTAACAAACGGTTGTTCCGTGCAAAGGAAAAGCTACGGAACGAAAAGATACAGTTAGAATTTCCTCCTGAAAATGAGATCCCCCGCCGGTTGGACAATGTGCTGCATATCATTTACCTGCTTTTCAGCGAGGGTTATTATTCAAAAACTCAAAACGAGATCCTGCGTAAGGACTTATGCATTGAGGCTTTGCGTTTAGGATTAATGCTCACTGAATACGCCAAAACCAATCTGCCAAAAACTAATGCCTTAATAGCATTGATGTGTTTCCATTCCTCGCGATTTAATGCCCGGCAAACCGGCTTGGAAGCGCCCATACTTTATGGACAACAGGATGTGACGCTATGGGATCAGGCGTTAATTAACCAGGGCATCGAATTTTTAAACTTATCCGCACAAGGGAACGAGATCACATCGTACCACCTGGAAGCCCGCATTGCTTACTGGCACAGCCTGAAGGAGGAAACACACGAAAAATGGGAGAGTATTTTGCAGCTCTATAACCAATTGCTGCTGCTTAATTATTCGCCTGTTGTAGCACTTAACCGCACTTATGCTTTGTACAGAACCAATGGCAGGCAGGCCGCTTTGCCCGAAGCCGGGAAGTTAAAACTGGAGCATAACCATTTTTATTACCTGTTGCTGGGCGAGTTATATAAAACCATTGACGATGCTAAGGCTAAAAGCAATTATGAAAATGCCAAAGCCTTAGCCAAAACACAAACCGAGAAACAGGGGATCCAGGAGAAGATAGATCAACTTGGTTAATTAGGATCAATACAAAATTTTATCCCTTTGGTGGACTGCAATCTGCCGCTTTTTTCAGGGATATGAAACCTGCTCTGCTACCAGTTTCGAATTTTACGCCGGGCTATCGGCCTGAAATCCTTTATTAAGTACATCTAAGACATTGATACCGTAAACTTCCTTAAATAATTTATTGAAGTATGCAGGTGTGTCAAATCCTGCAATACTTGTAATTTCAGCAAGAGTGCTGTATTTACCTGTTGCAATAGCTTCCGAAGCTAGTTTAAAGCGTATAATTTGTACAAATTTGTTGGGTGTAATGCCTAATATACTTTTAACCCGTCTGAATAGCTGCCTTTCACTAATAATTAATTCAATGCTTAATAAGTTATTAGTCAGCTCTATTTTACCTATATGCTTTTTAATTGTTGCTTCAAAATCATTAATCCAAATCTGATCTGCAGGTAATAGTTCATTACCAGTTCCGCTAATGGGCGCAGCTATTTTTAAAGCTTTGCTTTCATGGATTGATACTGACTCATTGAATGATCTTTTTTCCCGATCGTCAGCATCCAGGATGGTCCATATTCTCAAATATTCTTCAAGTTTCTTTTTATGGTTGATGATTTTAGCGATAGCAAAAACCATTTTGTCCCGCTTTATAGGCATGGAGGTCCACGAAAGCCAAACAGTTTCGCCGCCTTTGGTGATATACCGGTTTTCAAAATTAATAAGTGGCTGGTCCTCCCTTATGCGTTGCCTGTTTTTTGAAGTTACTTCCTGGTCGTCGGGATGAACAAAGGAATTAATCGGGCTTGCAAATAACTCCTGATAGGTATAACCTAACGTTTTTGGAACCGCCGGGTTTATTTTTTTAAAGTAGCCATCATATCCTGCTATGCAAAGTAAATCGGGTGACAGATCAAAAAAATATTCTAAATCAAATAAGGTATCAAGGGTTACGGCATCCATCAAGAATTAAGCTTTGCTTAATTCAAATATATAATAAAATTTGGGTTAAAGCTTCTTTTAAGCTTATAGAAACCTAATGTAACAATATTAGTGCTATTTCATTACAGTTAATTTGGCAGTCCAGTTTAGTATTTTGGCAGTTCCGTTAATTTTTTAAGCCTGATTTTTACCTGATCTTAGCTGTTATCAATTTACAAAGCTTTTCAGCGAGCTATTGCTTCAGCAGATAAACGAATGATAATTGAAATATTGTAGTATGACAAAATAACTACATCATTATCAATACTTTATTTAGTCAACCCATCTGTCACAGTTAGCATATTTTATGACAAAATTTTATACTCTAAAAAGCATCACCGTTCTCTTTTTTGCATTATCTGCATCATTTGTATTTGCTCGTAGCCTGGTCATCGCCCCCTTTAATCATTCCGGCGGTACTGCAGGTAACCAGATAGCTATAAAAGAAACTAATTTGAAAGGTCCGGCAGCTACTATAAGTGGCCGGAATGGTATTAAGAAATTCAATGGTGCTAATGCTTTATTAGCTATGACCACGCCTGGGTCGAAAGCAGGTGTGAAAAAACCATTGCCACATAAAAAGAATACAATATTTGGCAATCCCGTACCGGCCCCGGTACCACCAACAATCACCGGCTTTAGTCCTTCCAGCGGGCCAGTGGGTACATCGGTTACCATAAGCGGTACAAATTTTAATACAACAAAAGCCAGCAATATTGTATTTTTTGGCGCCACCAGGGCGACAGTTACCGACGCTACCGAAAGCAGTTTAACGGTAACCGTTCCGGTGGGAGCCACTTACCAGCCCATATCTGTATTGGATGGCAGTACCCAATTAACGGGCTATTCCGCTATTCCTTTTATAACTACATTTAGCCCCAATAACAGCACTATCACTAACGCGAATTTCTTCTCTCAGCAGGATCTCCACCCGGCCAGCACGTCTATCGCTCAGTTTATGACAATTGGTGATCTGGATGGAGACGGCAAGATCGACGTGGTTTCAGTTAATAGTGACCCTACTATCAATAACGTATCCATTTTCCGTAATATTTCGAGCAGTGGTCCAATCACCGCAGCTTCTTTTGATACCAAAATTCAATTGTCGTTAAATGGCGCTCCCGTTGGTATAGTGATTGGCGACCTGGATGGCGACGGCAAACCCGAACTGGTTGTGCTCGACGCCTCTGGTGTGTCTATCTTTCGTAATACATCCACCAACGGTGTTATTTCCTTCGCTCCAAAAGTTGACTTAGCTGTCGCCAACGGCGTAAGTGTCTCAATAGGAGATCTTGACAATGATGGCAAAGCCGATGTTGTTGTGAGTGACCGTAAAGACGGAACTGTTGTCGTTTTTCGGAATACTTCGACCAGCGGCAATCTTACCTTTGCTAGTGCGGTAAACGCCGTAACCCTTACTGCCGGCGGCCCTGAAAACGTAGCGATAGGGGACCTTGACGGGGATGGAAAGGCCGACATGACGGTAGTTAGTAAGGTTAGTGGGGTTGTATCCATTCTTCCTAATATTTCAACAACGGGCAACATTGTTTTTGGTACTCCAATTGTTTTAACTCCCGGTACAAAACCTGTAAAAGCAGCACTTGGCGACTTTAATGCCGATGGTAAACCCGACCTCGCCGTTGCTAATTCGACAGGCAGTTCCGTATCTGTTTTTCAAAATACTTCATCCATCGGCGCTATTTCATTTGCTTCAAAAGTAGACTTACCCGCTGACGTTAAGACAATCAATGTAGCGGCGGCAGATATTGATGGCGACGGCAAAGTTGACATAGTTAGTGTGGCGGTTAACGGTACCGGAAGGATATCCGTTTTTCATAACACCTACACCAGCGGCAACATATCTGGTTCTTCATTTGGAGCCAGCAGCCTCCTTAACAGCGCACTTCAGGACGTAACCATTGGTGATATTGACGGCGATGGCCGGCCGGATCTGTCCGGAACTAACCAACAAATGGTATCTGTTTTGCGCTATAATCCTTTTGAAACCAAAGTAAGCGCCTCATTCTGCGGAAACGCGCTGGCAAATATTGATTCGGCGGTCCGTGCAGATCAGGTTCCTTCGGCAACCGGCTATCGTTTCCGGGTTACCAGGAACGACACTGTGCAAACCGTTGATGCCCAAACTAATTCCTTCAAGTTTACCCAACTTGCCAATTTTGACTATAATGCCGCTTACAGTATAGACGTTCAGGTTCAGACAGGCGGAAGTTGGAGTGATTATGGACCAGCATGCGTGGTAAGCACTCCCGGGCCTATGACCGAGATAAGTGCATTATTCAGCGGAAAAACGCTGTCTAATGTCGATTCTGTGATCACTGCAGATCCGATAGCTTCAGCTACGGGTTATCGCTTCCGGATTACAAAAGCCGCCAGTCAACAGCTCCTTGATGCTCCAACAAATTCCTTCAAACTGACTCAACTTGACAATTATGCCTATAATACCACGTATAGCATGGACGTTGCTGTTAAGACAGACGCAACCGTTGGCGCATTTGGGGCGGTAAGTTTGGTAACAACGCCTGCTTTACCTGTAACCCAGGTATCGGCGCTTTATTGCGGAAAAGTCCTGACAACCATAGAGTCGGAAATCCTTGCGGATAATATTCCTCTTGCAACAGCCTACCGGTTCCTGATAACGAGTAATGATGGTACCCATATAGACTCCGTAGATTCACCAACGAATTTCGTCAGGCTCGACCGCATGGCCAATTATCTTTATAATACCACCTATCGCATCCAGGTTGCTGCAATGGTAAATGGTACATGGGCCGCTTACGGGGCGGTATGTACCATTACAACGTCTCCACCATTTACCGAAGTATCGTTAATTAATCGCGGAACAGTTTTAACAACCAATGATAGTCAGATCTCTGCAGATGCCGTACCTACTGCAACTGAGTACCGGTTTAAGATAACACTTAATGGCCAAACAGACTCCCTGGATGAACCAACGAATTTTGCCAGGCTCGGCGCCATGCCCTCTTATCAGTTTAATACCACGTATAGCGTACAGGTTTCTGCAGAAGTGAAAGGGGTATGGATACCTTACGGGGCGGCATATAATGTAACAACGCCTGTACTTGTACCCCAGCTATCAACAGAAATTTGTGGAACGGTTTTGACGACTGTAACTGGAGAGATCCACGAGGATCTTATTCCTGCAACAGCTTTCAGGTTCCTTATAACAGACGGTACTCATACTGCTACCCTGCAGTCATCAGTGGGATCCATATTGCTCAGCTCTCTGCCTTTTTATGCTTTTAGTACCAAATATACCGTCCAGGTTGCTGTGGAGAGAGGTGGCGTATGGACAGCTTTCGGGCCAGCCTGCGATGTTACAACGATGACACCTTCAACCAATGCGAATCTTTCTGCGCTGGCGATAAGTCCCGGCACATTGGACCCTGTATTTGATACGGGAACATTGGCTTACACAGTGTTTGTTAGTAATGCTACAACATCCATTACACTTAGCCCAACGGTATCTGATGCTACTGCCACAGTTAAAGTGAATGGTACGCCGGTTAACAGCGGGTCTGCTTCAGGAGATATTGCACTAAATGTAGGAACAAACACCATCGCCACAGTTGTAACTGCAGAGGATGGCACAACTACCAAATCGTACAATATTATAGTAACCAGGGATAAGGCAACGCAAGTTATAACCTTCAATCCGCTGCCTGCCAAAACATATGGCGATGTAGATTTTGATCCGGGGGCGACAAGCGATAACACTGGGATACCTGTTACTTATATCAGCTCGAATACAGCAGTAGCCACCATAGTTAGCGGACAAATACATATTGTAGGGGCTGGTACTTCTATCATTACTGCCTCACAGGCTGATGATGCAACGCATTATGCTGCATCAGACATGCCGCAAACACTAACAGTAGCGCAGGCAACGTTAACGATCACAGCCACCGGCCCATCAAAGATCTACGGCACAGCCTTAACAGCAGGGACGAGCACGACGAACTTTAACGGCGGCACGCCGGTAACCGGTGAGACGGTGACCGGTGTAACGCTGACGCCAGATGCAGCCGGCCTGTCGGCCACTACACCGGCAAATACCAGCTACGTGGTAACGCCATCACTGGCAACCGGCACGGGCGGCTTCTTAGCGAGCAACTATAATATTAACTATGTACCGTTCAACGGGACAGTAGCGCAGGCAACGTTAACGATCACAGCCACCGGCCCGTCAAAGATCTACGGCACAGCCTTAACAGCAGGGACGAGCACGACGAACTTTAACGGCGGTACGCCGGTAACCGGTGAAACGGTAACCAGTGTTACATTAACGCCTGATGCAGCCGGCCTGTCGGCCACAACACCGGCAAACACCAGCTATGTGGTAACGCCATCACTGGCAACAGGTACAGGCGGCTTCTTAGCAAGTAACTATAATATTAACTATGTACCGTTCAACGGCACAGTAGCGCAGGCAACGTTAACGATCACAGCCACCGGTCCGTCAAAGATCTACGGCACAGCCTTAACAGCAGGGACGAGCACGACGAACTTTAACGGCGGCACGCCGGTAACCGGTGAGACAGTGACCGGTGTAACGCTGACGCCCGATGCAGCAGGCCTGTCGGCTACGACAACAGCCGGCTCAGCCTACGTGATAACGCCATCACTGGCAACCGGCACGGGCGGCTTCCTGGCAAGTAACTATAATATTAACTATGTACCGTTCGATGGAACGGTAACAACTGAAGCCTTAACGGTGACCGCCTTAGCACAAAGCAAAGTATACGGCACAGCCGACCCTGCCTTAACCTATAGCATCACTTCAGGCAGTTTGCAGAATGGTGATACTTTTTCAGGAGCCCTGAGCAGGGATCCTGGCCAAAACGCAGGCGTATATGCCATTACACAAGGTACATTGGCTTTAAGCAGCAACTATGCACTTACCTATGTTGGAACAAATCTGACCATAGGTCAGACGCCGCTGACGATAACAGCAGATAATCAAAGCAGTACCTATGGCGGAACGCTGCCGGCATTAACAGCCAGCTATACCGGCTTAGTAAATGGGGATAGCCCATCAAGCCTGACCACCCAACCGGCGATCAGCACCACCGGCACAGCTACTTCTTCAGCAGGCACTTACACGATTACGGCAAGCGGCGCAACGGATAATAACTATGCCATCAGCTATGTTACCGGCACGCTGACCATTAATAAAGCACCGTTAACCGTAACGGCAGATAACCAAACTAAGATCTATGCAACTGCTAATCCGCCACTGACCATCAGCTATGCAGGCTTTGTAAACGGTGATAATAAGGCCAGCTTAACCACAGCAGCTATCGCCACTACCACGGCTACTACCAGCTCAACAGTAGGCACCTATGTGATTACGCCAGCCGGAACAGTGGATAACAACTATAGCTTTACCTATGTAAACGGCACACTGACAATAACCGATGCCACTTCGAGGCTGACGTTTAATAAACTGCCTACCAAAACCTATGGGGATCCAGACTTTAACCCGGGAGCAGTAACCGGAACCGGGGAGATGGTGGTTTATGCCAGCAGCAATACAGGCGTAGCCACGATAGTGAATGGTAAGATCCATATCACCGGAGCAGGCACCACCACGATAACAGCCAGCCTTGCGGTCAACAGCAATTTTACCAGCACGCCATCCATCGACCAGATACTAACGGTTAATAAATCCGGGCAGACGATCGATTTTGCAACCATCCCAATCCAGGATAAAGGCAAGACTTATGACCTGAGCGTGGTAACGGCCAGCTCGGGGCTTCCGGTAAGCTTTGTATCCTCCGATCCAACGAT
>Ga0206874_1275_pt1 | contig 10469 bp, 10 predicted proteins | sample Alteio_BWOrgCont_12_FD_152629 | JGI IMG/M metagenome (GOLD analysis project Ga0206874, IMG submission 152629) | Enriched cells from forest soil in Barre Woods Harvard Forest LTER site, Petersham, Massachusetts, United States -... | ecosystem: Environmental > Terrestrial > Soil > Temperate forest >...
CATAGTCGGGGATTGCCACGTCGTTACACTCCTCGCAATGACGAAAAGAAAAAAAAATATCACAACTAACGATCAACAACGTAACCGTTTTCGCCGATGGCGTTGACCATTCAGAATGTGTTTGCGTACATCCCGATGGTTCGGTATGGTGCGGCGGCGAAGCCGGGCAGATATACCGTATAGGCACTGACGGCAAGGTACAGGAAGTGAATAACACCGGCGGCTTTGTGCAGGGCGTCGCGTTTTCAAACGATGCCAGCTGGCTGGCGGTGTGCGATTCGGGCAACCATTGTTTGTGGAAACTGGAACTGGCCACTAATATGCTCACCAAATTTGCCGATGGCGCCGATGGTGAAAACTTCAATATCCCCAACTCGGTAACGTTTGATAAACAGGGGCGCATATATGTATCTGAAAGCGGCAATTTCCGCAAGATAAACGGCAAGATCATGCGCTTTGAACCCGATGGTGCCGGTCATATTTGGGACCACGGGCCGTTCAATTTTGCTAATGGCATAGCGCTGTCGGAAAACGAAAACTACCTGTACATTGCCTGTACATGGCTGCCGGGTGTGGAGCGTGTGCCCATAAATGCCGATGGCACTGCGGGCAAGCGCGAGGTGTTTGTTACCATCCCGCAATCGTGCCCCGATGGCCTGGCGTTTGATGATGATGAGAACTTGTACATCGCCTGCTATTGCCCCAACGCGATTTACAAGGCCCTGCCCGATCAATCCATAACATTATTGGTTGATGATTGGGAAGCGCACACACTATCAAACCCCACCAATATCGCCTTCGGCGGTAAAAATTTCGACCAGTTGTATGTGGCCAATTTAGGCAGATGGCACATCAGTAAAATTGATGTAGGGGTAAAAGGAATGAAGATGAATTGCCATAAGTAATTTTTTACCCTCTTTGCGGCTTGCCGCAGAGAGGGTCGACACGCGTAGCGTAGTCGGGGTGAGTTAAATATTCAAGCGATATTAACTACCTTTAACTAATGAAAAACATCGTTGCCTTAGTCCTCGTAGCTTTCTTTTTCCTCATCAACCAAGCATCCGCCCAGCAAAACGGCGACCCCATTCGCGCCGATAAAGGACTGAGCAAACAATGGTACCACGACCTCTATAACGATAACACCCAACGCGTTTACAAGGGCGAACAATTAAAAACCATAGGTATGCCTGTTGGCGGCATAGCGGCAGGGCAGTTATATATTCGTGGCGATGGTACTTTCGCGCGGTGGTGGATTGCTAACAATGCCTATAATACCGGTTTCGGCGCGCCGCAGACCAATACCTTAACCACACCCTTTGGCAAAACAAAGGATTGTTATGAAACCTATACGCCCGAAAGCTATGTCGACCAGGGGTTCAGGATCAGCATTAAAACTGCGTCGGGAAAAAGCATCACCAAAGAATTAAATAAAAAGGATTTTGATAACATCAGCTTTATAGGCGAATATCCCATAGCAACGGTTAACTATGCCGATAAGCGCACACCTTTGCCGGTATCGGTTGTCATGAAGGTGTTTACGCCGTTTATTCCGTTGGACGCGCGCGAATCGGCTACGCCGGGTACTTATATCGTTTTCAAACTAAAAAATACAAGTAAAGAAAGGTTGAGTATCAACCTTGCCGGCTGGCTGCAAAACATGGTTTGCATGGATCTGAAGGGCCAGGCTAAAGGCATATTGCGCAATAAAGCTGTGATCGACGGGCAAAGCGCGTCATTATTTATGGATATGACCGAAGACAACAGCGGGCTGCGAGTGATGAAAAAGGAAACTGTATTTGATGATTTTGAAGACGGGAACTATAATAACTGGACGGTTACAGGCGATGCGTTTTCGAACAAACCGGCAAAAGGCACTTTGAAGGATCAGCAGCAGGTTTCGGGTTATTCTGGCGGACATTTGGTAAATTCTTTTAATAATGGCGATGATAGCAAGGGAGTAATGACCTCGAAGGAATTTACCATCACCGACGATTACATTAATTTCCTGATAGGTGGCGGCAACCGGCCTGATTCTGCCTGTATAAACCTACTGGTAGATGGCAAAAAAGTGCTGAGTGCCACCGGCAGCGATAATGAAGCCCTTGATGCAAAAAGCTGGAAGGTTACAGAGTGGAAAGGCAAAAAAGCCCGCCTGCAAATAGTTGATAATGCCGTTGGCGGCTGGGGGCATATTAACATCGACAGGATAGTTTTTAGCAATGTGGGTACAGGCTTGATAGAGCATATCGAAACACATCCTTACTTTGGCAACGTAGCGCTCACAGTTTTAGACCCGGTTGGGCGTGTAATTACCAATATCGATAACCCCACACAAACTGAAAGCACAAAAAAGCTTGGCGATAAACTAATTGGCCAGGTAGCTACAAACCTGTCGCTTGCGCCGGGGCAAGAGCGGGAAGTAACATTTATGCTTACCTGGTATTTCCCCAACCGGCCCTTGAACTATGATGGTGGGGGGTGGTCGTTCCCGTTAAATACCCGCGGGCCGGCTATCGGCAATATGTACAGCAGCTGGTATAGTAGCTCGCTCGATGTGGCGCGCTGGATGCGCGATAACCGGCAACGGTTGACCAATCTAACCGATCTGTTTCACGATAGCTATTATAAAAATACATCGTTGCCTTACTGGCTCAACCAGCGCATCATGATGCCGATATCGACCCTGGCGACAGAAACCTGCCAATGGTGGGCCGATGGTAAATTCTGGGCCTGGGAAGGTGTTGGCTCCTGCGATGGTACATGTACGCACGTGTGGAACTATGAGCAGGGACTGGCGCATTTGTTCCCTGAATTGGAACGCAATGTGCGGGAGCGGACGGATTTTACGACCTCATTCCAGGAAGATGGTGGTATACAGGCCCGCAACGGTGGCGGCGGGGTTATACTCGATGGCCATATCGGCACCATATTGAAATCGTACCGCGAATATTTGCTGTCGGACAATGCCTATTTTTTAAGTCGAAATTGGGACAAGATAAAAAGGGCCACGGAATACGCCATCCGCCAGGATAGTTTGGATGGCAAGATCGATGGCATGATAGGCGGTCAGCAGCCCAACACTTACGATGTTGCCTTTTATGGCGCGAACACTTTTGTGGGGAGCCTTTACCTGGCGGCGTTGCAATCGGCACAAAAAATGGCTTTGATTATGGGCGATAAGAATTTTGCAGATAGTTGCCGGGCAATATATGAATCGGGACGAGAGCAAACCGTAAAACGATTGTGGAACGGGCAATACTTTATTCAGGATGTAGACAGTAAAAAGTACCCGCTGGAACAATATGCCGATGGCTGTTTGGCCGACCAATTATTCGGACAAACGTGGGCGCATATATTGAATTTAGGCTACATTTATCCCGAAGACATGGTTGAAAAAACACTGGCATCAACCTGGAAATATAACTGGACAACCGATGTTGGCGCTTATAACAAGTTGCACGCGCCCGACCGGTTTTATGCAAGCAATAATGAACCCGGACTACTGATAACCACCTGGCCCTTATCGGCCTATTTGCAAAAGGGTGTGATGTATAAGAACGAAGTTTGGACAGGCGTTGAATACCAGGTAGCCACTAATATGATATATGATGGTATGATGGACGAAGGGCTATCGATAGTTAAAGGGATAGACGAGCGTTACAACGGCGTAAAACACAACCCCTGGAATGAGATAGAATGCGGCGACCATTACGCCCGTGCGCTGGCCTCGTGGGGTGTGTTGCTGGCATTGGAAGATTACAATTATGATGGCCCCGAAGGTAAACTATCCTTTGCCCCGCGGTTGACCCCGCAGCATTTCGAAAGTTTTTTTACCACAGCAAAAGGCTGGGGCAATATAATGCAGCAGCAAACACAAAGTTCACAAATAGATGAATTACAGCTGAAATATGGTGAGCTGAGTTTAAAACAGTTTACTGTTACTTTGGCCGATAAGATGAACGCGAAAAAAATTCTGTTATATGTTGACGGGAAAAAGACAGCTGCCGAGTGGCACATGGATGGCGGTAAAATAGTTATCAATGGATTTAATGCGATGCTTTATGCAGGGCAGAAGTTGAGAATTGAAATAGAGCAGTATAATTAAACTAAAAAGCGCAATGGCCCTCCCGAAAGAGGGGGCGGGCCGGGAGTATGGCCTGTGGGTGGAAGCATCCCCTCTTTCTTGATTTTTTTGGTTACTTTTTGTATCAAGAGGAGACTATATACCTGTTAGACCAAATTATTTAAAATGTTCGAAAATTATAGTGATTAAACTTCCTATAATTGCGCCAACAATAGCAGATACAAGCGTGACAACCCATAGGAATTTCCTATCGGATTTTCTTTCAGCTTCTTTCTTTTTCTCATTTAAGAAATGCCCCTCCGATATTCCTTTTATGCCCGGCAATTCATCCATAAAATAATTTTTATTTTTTAGCCTTTGGCTTAACCTCTTTCTTATCCGTATTAGCAACATTACTTCCCGTTGCTTTAGGCGACATGGATGCTTTCATTATTTTGTGAAATAAATCGGATGCTTCTTTGGGTGTTTTCTCTTTTGCCATACACTAAGGTAAGGAATTTGCGTAGTAATTCAATATGGCGATAAACAATTTATATTATGGTGTATAGTTTTTGTGTGCATTTTTCATATGGCAAACTATCTCGAAAGATATTGAACTTTATAATGGCTTATATAACAAAAGTTCGTTATATAGCTTAAAAACAATATTTAACATACTTAATATACATGATTAACATACACACCATAACCATGGTAACCATAATAATAATGAAAATGTTGGTGTGTTGAAAAAAAAGTTCAATATAATGGTGTGTTATTGTTGTTTAATTGAAAGTAGAATTTTATATTTACAAAGTCATTAGAACGAAGAAAGCCCGTGCTACTAACACAGGCTTTCAAAAAGTCAATTTAATGACAAATGTTTAAATAGTCATAGTAGGATTATCGGTTAATCCGCATGTCTGATACACATGAGATGCGTAGTTCAACTCTGCGCCTATGGCCTTTATTATACAATAATACTAAATAATATCGATATGGACAACTCTGTTTTAAGCAAAATTTTAAGAGAAGAGGCGGACTTAGTTAAGCAAAAAGAGAAGATAGATGAAGATTTGCGTTTTTTGCGTGAATTTAAAGCCAGGTTCTTTGAAGAGCATCCAACTGATACCGCTAATACATCTACTAAAAAACGTGTATCAGGTGTTATTAAACAAAAAAGAAACTATAAACGTCGGGGGGTGGTGACTTTGGCGGATAGGGTGATTAGTGTATTAAACACCATAGGATCGGGAATGCTACCCGATGTTACAAAAAAATTCATTGAGTTAAACCCGAAAGTCGATGCTGAAAAAGCCTATAAGGACTGTAAGTATCAACTCTCTAAACTTTACAGAGAGGGTAAAATAACTGGAGAGAAAGTTAATGGTAAAAAAGGGTATTTATTTAAACCCATTAATGGTAATCCTATTAGTGTTGGTGTTCAAACGGCTTTGATGACTGCCGATAATTTATAAATAAACAGGGATAGCAAATTGCTATCCCTAATAAGACACTTAACCAAGATGTGTGAAGTTGTGTAGCAAATTTATACTACAAACCTCATGAGCGTTGCGGGCTATATTCGGGGTTCATTCCCGAAAAGTGATAGCGAGCCGCCAGTAACCTCAAACGTTAAGCAGGAACGAAATGGTTGACCGCCACTGAAAGTAGCCCACCCTAAAGGTGGGTTTTCCTTTTTATACCCCTAATGTACACGTTTGGTTTCGATTTTACAAAATATTAAAGATAAATATTTGATTGTTAAGTGTTTATTAATAAATAATCTAAAATATATTTTAAAATAATTTTGGTTTGACACAAAATTATATTTATCTTTGATATAACAAAACGGTAAAACAATGAAAACTTTTAAAAACATCTTCGACTTTCAGGCGCACTTCAATACAGAGGAAAAATGCCGTGAATATTTAGAGGCTCAAAGGTGGGGTGATACAACCGCTTGCCCTTGCTGTGGGTCTACGAATGTGATTAGGTTTTCTACCAATAACAGGATTTTTAAATGCCGTGAAAAAGAATGCCGTAAGAAATTCAGCGTTACCGTAGGCAGTATATACGAGAACACCAAAATACCTTTGACCAAATGGTTTTTGGCTACTTACATTTTAACGGTTCATAGCAAAGGAATAAGCAGTTTACAATTAGCATCATGGTTGGGTGTTACTCAAAAAACAGCATGGCACTTAAACCACCGTATACGTGAAATGCTGACAGTTGCTGAACCTGAATTATTAGAGGGTGTTGTAGAAATTGATGAGAGCTATGTTGGCGGGTCTGAAAGCAACAAACACCTAAGCAAAAGAACCGTAAGAGGTGGAGCAAAGGGTAAAAATATGGTCTTAGGCGCTGTTGAAAGAGGCGGCGACGTAAGGACTAAGGTTATAGCCAAAACAGATGCAGAAAACATCATACCTACTATTAAAGAGTTTGTTGCGCCCGATACCATTATGGTTACAGATGAGCATAACGCTTATAATAAACTTCACTTAGATTTTACTCACAAAAGAATTAACCATAGGGAGAAAGAATATGTTAGGCGCGAAGATATTGTAATACACACCAATTCTATTGAGGGCTTTTGGAATATCCTTAAAAAGCAAATAAACGGCATCCATCACTCTGTAAGCGCAAAACACTTACAACGCTACTGCGATGAAAGCGCATTCCGTTACAACCATCGTAAAGCTTTACAGGACGAACGTTTTGCAGATGCGTTAGCCAACTGTGAGGGTACACTAAAATGGAAAGCATTAACCGCTAAACAAGCTTAATATGGAAAACGATATATTCCTTAAAGAAATGGGGCAAAAGATAAGGGATGCCCGTAAAGCTAAGAAGATCCCTATTAATGTATTGGCTGACCTTAGCAAAATTGATATGTCTAATCTATCATTCTTAGAGCGGGGAGAACGTAACTGCCATATACTAAGCTTAAAGAGTATTGCGGATGTGTTGGACATGGATGTGAAAGAATTTCTTTAACCAAAGGACTTATTTTATAACTTGAGAGGCTTAGTTGAGCCTCTTTTTTTATGGCTAATTTTTAAACTCTGACAAATGGAAAATCTCACAGCAATCGAAAAATTAGACGCTTTATTAACTTATTTTGTTATCGAAAAATCAACAAGGGTATCCTTTTCTGATATGACAACCCGATTTAATGCAACTCCGGGACAGATAAGAGAAATATTAGACCGATTGCTCTCGGACGGATATGTAAGGGAATTTATCCATACCCATCCAATGGGAACGAGCGAATGGGAGAGTTATTCAAGTACGTTTGATGGACGATTATTTTACGAATCCGGTGGTTATAATGCTAAAGCTTTAGCCGATGCCGCCGATGCCGAGCAACAGATGCTTGAGATTGCTCGATTAAAGTCTGTTGATGTTTCAAACGATCAGAACCAAAGGACGTTAAATAAACTGACAAATCGCCTTTCTTGGGCAACGTGGTTTGCATTTGGGGCGGCAGTTCTTCTCTTGGGATGGCAGATTTATTCTTATTACCACCCTGCGCCAATCCCTGTAAACGTGAAAATACAGACTGAAAAAAAACCTTAATTTGCCTCATGGTCTAACAGGTATATAATCTCCTATCAAGACAAAAAAGTGACAAAGCCCACCCGCGGCGATTGAGCGGGCCACAGCATCTTAATATCCATGAAACAATGTAATCAGCAAGATAAACGCCATTGGCGCAAGTCTTGTCGGCAGGCACGAGCTAAAGATGACTCGTGCCTACCAATACTTTCACCACCAAAAAATTAATATAAAAACCACAACCCCACCAATTCTGCCCATATGTTTGCCTCGAATGACAATATACTATCAGAATACGCCAATTATTCGCATTATTTCAACTAATTATTTCTTTTCTTTTGTATAAGCGTTGCTTTTAAAGCATACACTTTGATTATAACCTATTTTGCCAGGTTGGTTGCCCTGCAAGCCTGCAAATTATGAAGATAAAAATAATGAGTTGGTTTAGTGGCCGGGTTGGCCCCGGGGATGAGTTCCGGGGCCCGATCCCGGTATTTGGCTGCTAAATCAATTGCCCTTTCCTCAATTATGAACAACCAATTTATCAACCTTAATTAAACCAGACTTTATGAAAACAAGAATTGCTTTAATACTATTCTTAGCAGCTTTTGCACCAACCGTTTTAGCACAGCAGGCAGACAATTTTTCCGGTATTGGCATGTCGCTTGGTAATTTGCAAAAACTGTCCAAAGCCGAGACCCGTTCCATCAGTCCTGAAAATTATACCGGCGAAAAGGGCAAGGGCGGCATGGCGCAATTGAGCGATAGTACAAAAAACCACGCAGCATTGGCCGCTCACCAGGCGCGCGAGCTTGGGCAGGGCTGGAAACTAAATCCATGTGTAAAGATAAAGTCAGGTGAAACATTCACACTTGCCGAAATAAACGGTCAAGGCGCCATACAGCATATATGGATGACCCCGTCAGACAACTGGAGGCTGGCTATCCTCCGCATTTATTGGGATGGCGAAACAGAGCCATCGGTAGAAGTGCCCGTGGGCGATTTTTTTGGTATGGGGGCAAACAAATACGCGCCAATACATTCCATCCCGGTTACGGTAAATCCCGGCAGCGGCTTTAGTTGCTATTGGACCATGCCCTTCCGCAAGAAATGTAAAATAACCATCGAAAACCTTAACCCGCATGATTTTTATGTTTTTTACCAGGTAGACTATACCCTTACCAAGGTGGCCGATGATGATGCCTATTTCCACGCGCAGTTCCGCAAGAACGACCCGCAAAGCAAGGATTATCATTCTGTTTATACTTTGATCGATAATGTAAAAGGCAGTGGCCAGTACGTAGGCACCTACATGACCTGGAAACAACCCAACTGGTTATGGTGGGGCGAGGGAGAAATTAAGTTTTACATGGATGGCGATACACAGTTCCCCACCATTAACGGCACCGGCACCGAGGATTACTTCTTAGGCTCATACGGCTTTGCCAATGGTAAGGATGTTGAACCATACACCGACCCTTATGTAGGCTTAGTGCAGGAAATAAAACCCGATAAAGACAGCAAGGATAAATACCCAACCTATTGCATGTACCGCTGGCATGTGATGGACCCCATACGTTTTAAGAACGACCTTAAAGTTACCATGCAGGACCTGGGCTGGAAAGACATTGGACAAACTTATCTCGACCAGCGATCAGAAATAACATCTGTAGTATACTGGTACCAAACCGAACCGCATAACCCGTTCCCGAAGCTGCCATCGAAGGAGGAGTTGGTTAGGTAGTTTGCTTAAAAAACGCGCGTCATTGCAAGGTACGAAGCAACCCCACGATAAAGGTCGCCGACATATCTGTTTGCTATCAATCATGTGGGGTTGCTTCGTCGTACCTCCTCGCAATGACGTATTTTTTAGTCTAAAGATTTTTCGCCAGTTTCTCCAGCATTTCAGCCGGTACTTTTTGGAAATCGAGCACCAGGAAACCATCAAGGCAATCGGCAAATTTTGGATCGATATTAAAGCAGATGATGTTGGCATTAAGGGCTATGTATTGTCTTAACAATACGGGCACCTTCATGCTGCGTGTTTCCACTTCCGATATAAGGTCGTCCAGCAGCTTAAAGCTTTCCTCGCCGGCCATTAATATATCCGTATCGATCTTTGAAAAATCAACCTTGAATTTTTTGCGGGGACGAACAAACTGCGCCATATCATGATCGAAATGGTTGCGGTTAATATAATCTACAATAAGCGATTTTGAGAACTTGGAGAACGAATTGCTAATGCTTACCGGGCCAATAAGATAACGGTAACGCGGGTTATCTATCAAAAATTTAAATATGCCTTTCCACAATAAAAACAGCGGTAGCGGCTTTTGCTGGTATTCTTTGCGGATAAAAGAACGGCCAAGCTCGATGCTTTTCTTCAGCACCGGCATCATCTGCGCCTTTATTTTGAATAATTCGTTCAAATAAAAGCCTTTTTTGCCCAGGCTGTAAAATATTTCATCACCCAGCCCAATACGGTAAGCGCCTACTATCAGTTTGGCTTCGGTATCCCAAATAAACAGGTGATGATAGTAAATATCATACTCATCCAGGTCAACCGCCTTGTTGGTGCCCTCTCCAACATCACGGAAAGTGATCTCGCGCAGGCGGCCTATTTCGCGTATTACATTCGGTATGGCGTCGGTTGGTACTACAAATACTTCGTAATTTTTTTCCTGCCATACGCGGTAATTTTCGCGCAGCGGTTCAACTTCCTTTTCAAGTATTTCCGGTTTTATTTCGCGTGCAAAGGCCTCAGGTAGTTTTTTTATCTTGAACAGGTTGCGCGGGTTGAATATTTTTTTCTCTTCCTCAAGGCCCGTACCCAAAGCATAGG
>Ga0206874_1281_pt2 | contig 10438 bp, 10 predicted proteins | sample Alteio_BWOrgCont_12_FD_152629 | JGI IMG/M metagenome (GOLD analysis project Ga0206874, IMG submission 152629) | Enriched cells from forest soil in Barre Woods Harvard Forest LTER site, Petersham, Massachusetts, United States -... | ecosystem: Environmental > Terrestrial > Soil > Temperate forest >...
ACCTGTCTGGAGCAGCTCTGGGCAGACCTCACAGCCGGTCGCCGTCGATTCAAGCTCTATCGCCAGCTCAAGATGTACAACGACCCCACACTCAACCCCGTGCTCTACACTGTCTCTAAAGACACCGACACCAAACCCTGAACCCTGTACTCTAATCCCTTGCAGTTGACCCACGGCCACATGGCCTCGTATAACGTCGAAGCATACCTCTCCCGGGAAACACTTATGGCCACTAAACCCGCACCCTCCACAAAATCGTCCGGCATCCTCAAGGTCGCTCGCAAACCACGCACTCTCCTCGGTGATACCTCCACCGCCGACGCTGCAGCGCGCAAATCAACGCTCACCCACTACGAGAGCGCTCTCAAGCTTATGCAGGCCGGCAAATATGAGAAGGCGCACATCGCCTTCAACGCTATGCTCGCCACCGCTCCGCACGACCTCGCCGACCGCATCCGTATGTACATCTCTGCCTGCGTCGCGCAGATTGACAAGGGTTCAACCAGGTTTGAAACCCACGAAGAGCGTTATGACTACGCGATCTCTCTACTCAATGAGGGACATTACGAAGATGCCCGAGAGCATTTCCAGGAGATTCTTCTCAAGGACAAGTCCGCCGACTACGCCTTCTACGGACTCGCGCTGCTCTCCAGCATGACCGGCGACACCTCCCGCTGCATCGAGCACCTCACCGAGGCCATCCGCCTCAACGGCCAGAACCGCTTCCAGGCCCGCCTCGATTCTGACTTCGACGGCGTCGCCGAGGACCCCCGCTTCACCGAACTCCTCTACCCGGAAGCCTAGTTCCGCACAAAACATTGAGAGCGCCTGGCGAACAGCTCGGCGCTTGTCTTTCTGCTCCTATCTGCTTACTGCCTGCTTCCAAGTACACTGGCATCGCCGATGTCTTCATCACCGCGCCAGCTCCGTGTCGTCGCCATGGGTGGAGGCACAGGTCTTTCCACCCTCCTCCGCGGTCTCAAGCGGTACGTCTCCGCTCCTGGCTCCTCTCCCAGCTCGCAGTCCGGAACTCGCCCCTCGGCTTCGGATCGCGATGTTCCCTGCCTCATCCGCCGCCTGTCTGCCATCGTCACTGTCACCGACGATGGTGGCTCCTCCGGCCGACTCCGCGAAGAGCTCAACATGCTCCCGCCTGGCGACGTTCGCAACTGCATGGTCGCTCTCTCCGAGGATGAGCAGTTGCTCTCTCAACTGTTCCAGTACCGCTTCACGCAGGGCGACCTCCAGGGCCACAACTTCGGCAACCTCTTCGTCGCCGCACTCCTTGGTATCACCGGAGACTTCGCCGAGGCCGTTCAGCTTTCCTCGCAGATTCTCGCCATCCGCGGCCGCATCTACCCCTCCACCACTGCCAACGCCACCCTCACTGCGCGCATGGACGATGGCTCAATCGTCGAAGGCGAAACCAACATCACCGCCAGCCGCAAGACCATTGTCGAGCTCATGCTCACGCCTGCCGACGCTCAACCACTGCCGCAAACTCTCAATGCCATCGCCTCCGCGGACCTCATCACTCTCGGCCCCGGCTCTCTCTACACGTCGCTTATCACCAACCTTCTTGTCCATGGAATCCCCGAAGCCATGGCCGCCTCCAATGCCACGCGCGTCTTCATCTGCAATCTAATGACCCAGGCCAACGAATCTCTCGGCCTCACGGCCAGCCAACACATCGAGAAGATCTTCAACCACGCCGGTCATAAAATTTTTGACTATGCGCTCATCAACACTGCACCCATCCTCCCTGCTACTCTGGCGCAATATGCGCGTGAAGGCCAGATGCCCATCGAGCCGGACCTCGATCGCATCCGCGCCCTTGGTGTCCAGCCCATCACCGGCAACTTCGTCCACGAAGGCGAAGTCCTTCGCCACGATTACGACCGCGCCGCGCAGGCCGCACTCAATCTCGCCATGGGCATCGCCTCGGTCTAAAGTCAGCCTCGCGATATCCTCTTCCCATGCAGACTCCTACCCTCGAAGGCCCGCATGTTCGCCTCGAACCTCTCACTCTCGAGCATCTCCCTGCGCTCGAAGCCATCGCCTTCGACCCCATCATCTGGAAGTACATGCTGCGCAATGTGCGCACGCCGGTCGACCTCCGCGCCTGGACAGACGATGCGCTTGCCGCCGTTGCTGCCGGTAAAACTCTTGTTTGGGTCACCATCAAAAAAGCCACGCCCTCTGAGCCTGAAATGCTCGTCGGAAGTTCGCGTTTCCTCGATCTCGATCTCCACAATCACACCGTCGAGATCGGCCACACCTGGCTCAACGGCGCATGCCGCGGCACGCGCGTCAACACCGAAGCAAAACTTCTTCAGCTTACTTATGCGTTTGAGACGCTCAACCTCGTTCGCGTCGCGTTCAAGACCAACGCTAACAACCACCGCTCGCAATCGGCCATCAAGGCCATCGGAGCCACCTACGAAGGCACCTTCCGCAGCCACATGCTGATGCCCGATGGCTCGCATCGCGACAGCGCATGGTTCTCCATCATCCGCAGCGAGTGGCCTGAAGTAAAGGATCTACTCAACCGCCGCCTCAACGCCCCGCTCTAAAATCCACCCCACCACAAACGTCATCTCGACCGCAACGAAGTGACGATATCCCTGCATTTAGCGGATCCCGGCCAGATCCCCATCCATTGTGTGGGAAGCAAAATTTTCATCTTTATATCGCCGCCGCACGTATTGCGACCAAATCTTTATTCTCGTCCGCTACCGTTCTCTTCAACTGCCCACACGCGGCGTAAATATCTCGTCCCCTCGGCCTGCGTATATACGTCGCGATCCCACCTTCAATCAGCATCTTCTGAAACACGGCTACATCTTCCGGCTTGGGCTGTACGTAGTCAATCCCCGGCCCAGGGTTCCACACAATCAGGTTCACTTTTGCGCGCAGTCCGCGCAATAGCGCCAGCACCTCGCGAGCATGCGGCGGCTGATCATTCACTCCACCCAGCAGCACATACTCAAACGTCACCCATTCGCGCGTGCGCAGCGGAATCTTTACCACCGCATCCAGAAGCTCCGCGATATTCCATTTGCGTGTAATCGGCATAATACGTTCGCGCACATCATCGTTGCTCGCATTCAAACTCAGTGCCAGCTTCGGCCTTAACCTCTCACCAGCAAACGCCAAAATCCCCGGCAATATTCCGCTCGTCGAAACCGTCATGCGGGACTCAGGAATCCCAATGCCTTCCACCAGCAGCCGCACGCTTTTCATGAAATTTTCGTAATTCAGAAACGGTTCGCCCATACCCATAAACACCAGGTTGATGCGGTCCTTGCCAATCTGGATCTTGTGCCTGTTCAGCACCGCAGCCACCTGCCCCGCAATTTCTCCCGCGGTCAGATTTCTGCGAATCCCCAATTTTGCCGTCAGACAGAACTGGCAGTTCACCGCGCAGCCTACCTGGCTGGAAATACAAATCGTCGCCCTCCGAAACCCCTTCTCCGCCAGCGTCCCAAAGTTCGACCGCGCTCTTCCATTTCCTCTGCGCGCCCAAAAAGACTTGTCATCCTGAGCATCGGGGAAGACCGGCTGTTTGCCTGTAGCGACAAGGATGTCGTCAGACTCACCAACTTCTTCTTCCGCAGCTTCACTCCCATCGCCGCGTTCGCCACCGTCGCCATCTGGCATCCAGACTGTTTCGACCGTCTCTCCATCGGCCATTCTCACCAGGTAGCGCTCCGTACCATCCACACTCACTGCTGTCTGCACCATCTCGGGCATTTCAACGCGGAACCGCTCGTTCATCAGCCGCGAGCGCAGCTCCTGTGCCAGCGTCGTCATGTCTTCCACGCTGTTCACACGCTGCTTGTACAGAGCCTCAAAAATCTGGCGTGCACGATACGGCTTCTCTCCCAGCGTCTGCATCAACGCTACGAGCTCCGCCAGATCCATCCCAAACAACGCTTTATCCATCACGGCATCCACTCCTCCAGTTTATGCCGCGCAATCGTCTTGGCCGGAAGGTTATAGTGGCTTCTTAGCTCCAGGGAGACACCGTTTGACTCTGAGCAGCATCATTCTCGGCGGCGAAAAGCTTCTGCGCATCGGCCTTGCTCCTCTCACCGCGGCCAACACACTCGCCCATCTCGCTGGAATGCATGTTCGGCCTGTCTCTCTGCCGTGTCTTTTCACCCTCGTTTTTCACCATCATTGCCTCGGCTGCGGAATGACCCGAGCCTTTGACTTCCTCTGGACAGGCCACTTTCGACAGGCGATGGCCATGAACAAGCTCTCCCCGCTCGTTTTTATTCTTCTTTGGTGGATTTTCTATTTGCAACTTGCTGAGTTCCGTGGTCATATGGGGTCACTGTTCCGTCGAAATGAGCTGAAATCCGGGTCCTCTGGTGACGGAGCTACGACTATTATTTCCTAGGAGAAACATGGCTGAATTCGGTGCAACAGAAATCTCGCAACTTACTTCTGGCCTCAACGACCAGCAAAAAGCGGCCTTCGCAACCCAGTATGACGCGGTTAAGAAGGACCCACAGATGATCTTTCTGATCTCCATCTTCGCGGGTGGCATAGACCGCTTTCTCCTCGGAGATACCAAGATGGCGCTCATCAAGATCTGCACAGCCGGTGGCTGCGGATACCTCTACATCACTGACATCATCTCCGCGAAGGACCGCACTGCTGCCTATAACAAGGCCAAAGCAGAAGCGATTATCGCAACCCTCTAACCTCAGACCTGCAATCCTGGTCTGAGACTCATCTGGCTCCACGCTTCTGCTGAAGAAGCGTGGAGCTTTTTGCTGCTCGCATGAAACAATATCTCTTATGTCAGTTCTCCTGGCGGAAAACTCCGCTATCACCTCGCCTCATACCCGCGACATCCGCTCTACCCGTCTCTCGAACGGTCTCCTCGTCCTCACCGAGCGCATGCAGCATCTTCGCTCCGTCTCCATGGGCGTGTGGCTTGATACCGGCTCCCGCGACGAGACACTCGCGGTCAACGGCATCTCCCACTTCCTTGAGCACATGGTCTTCAAGGGAACCACAACGCGTTCTGCCCAGCAATTCGCCCGGGAGGTCGATTCGATCGGCGGCAATCTTGACGCGTTCACCGGCAAGGAAACTATCTGCTTCAACATCAAGGTGCTCGACGAGAACGTCCCTGCTGCTCTCGATCTGCTGACCGACCTCGTCCTCCATCCCACCTTCTCGCCCGAAGACGTAGCCCGCGAGCAGGGTGTGATCCTGGAAGAGATCAAGATGGATGAAGACAATCCTGACTATCTCGTCCACGAGCTGTTTACGCAGAACTTCTGGCCCAACGACGCGCTCGGCCGCCCGATTCTCGGCACGGCAGCAAGCGTATCCAGCTTCGATCGCCAGACTGTGTTCGACGAGTACGCTCGCCGCTTCACACCGCCCAACATGGTCTTCACCGCTGCCGGCAATCTCGAGCACGACGCTTTCGTCACACAGGTTGAAGCTGCCTTCAGTTCGCTCTCTGCAGGCTCGTCACACCGCATGGCGCACCACACGGCGCCGAAGGCACATCCTCACATCACGCTGAAGAGCAAGAAGTCGCTGGAGCAGGTGCAATTCTGCCTCGCCGTGCCTGCCCTTCCAGTCAGTTCGCCCTCGCGCTACGCGGCTTACCTGCTCAACAGCATTCTCGGCGGAGGCATGAGCTCGCGTCTCTTCCAGTCCATCCGCGAAGACCGTGGACTTGCTTACTCGATCTACTCAGAGCTCAATCCCTTCCGTGATGCCGGTTCGCTGGCAGTCTACGCCGGCTGCGCGATTGCCAACACGACCCAGGTGCTGGAGCTCACGCTGGCTGAGTTTGCACGCATCAAGCACGAGCCTGTGACGGAAGAAGAGCTCGACCGCGCCAAGAACCAGCTCAAAGGCAACATGGTGCTCGGCCTGGAGAGCTCCGGCTCACGCATGTCCTCGCTGGCGCGGCAACAGCTCTATTTCTCGCGCTTCTTTACAGTCGACGAAATCTCCGACGAAGTTTCCGCCGTGACCGCTGAAGAAATTCAGCAGCTCGCACAACAGTTGTTCGATCCGAATCAGCTGGCGCTGACGCTGCTTGGGCCGCTGAACGGGCTGAAGATCGACCGCTCTCATCTTGTCTGCTAAATCGGCTTCGCACCCTTCACGACTTCAACGCCTTTAGGCGCTACAAACAAGAAGTCCCCATCCTTGGTGGCCACGTTTTCTTTCATTCCGGAGAACGTGAAGTCTGTCGTCGCTCCATCCGTCTCTTCAATCCGCATCGCGTGGATTTCCCCGCGACCATCTACCGTAAGCGCCATCGACCGCACCCGCTGGTCCATCGCTTTGGGCGCGCCGCTCAGCGTATAGCCCGTGCTGCCGTCGTCGAGTTTGACCAGGGTGAGGGTCAGTCCGGTCAGTTCTTTCGCAAGTTCCGTGTGTCCCAGCAGAAACCGCAGCGGTGAGCGCAGATCGTCCAGGTCTTTCTCGGGAATCTCCTGCGCCTGGGCGTCGCCGGGAGTGTAGGTGATGGCGTTCCTGCCGTCCAGCAGAAACACCGTACCTGCGGGTGAGTCATAGGCCCAGCGCATCCTCCCCGGCTTCTTGAGCAGCAGGGTGCCGGTCTCCGTGCGATCGATGCCCATACCGCGATAGCGCTCCGTGTATCGCGCCTGGAGCGACTGGAGGTGGTTGTAGTGCACGTCTACGGTCTTGGCCAGTGCCGGGGGGCTCGATACAGCCTGTGCAGTCGTTTTTCCAGCAAACAGCAGCAAGAGAGCACAGACCCCCACCCCCCCTATTTTCTGCAAATAATTGGTTCTAAAGGAGCGGTATGGGCTAAATGATTGATCAATGGCCGCAAATGATTGATTTTTCATATAAATAATAGAAAACAATAGTGTTAGCTACTTCAGTGACCCCGACCTGTAATTCTGGGCCTGATTCAAGCCTTGTTAACAGGATAGCGGGTTGGCAGGGGTAACTACGCCAACTTTTTTTGGCGTGAAAGATGTTTATTTTGAAGAGTTTGCTGGATCTGTGGGCGGCTGGGGGGCTTGACACGGATTTTTGGGGTGAATCGCGAGCAGCAATAAGGCATTAACGCAGAGGGCGCAGTGGTTGCGCGGAGGGCGGGGAGAAAGCAGATTTCCTGCAGGAATGACAACAAGAAAGGCAAAAGCAAAGGGACAGCCTTGGCTGTCCCCGCTGACTTCAAAAATGCTTTCTGCTTATTGCAGCAGCTCGGTACAGTTGGTTCCGCCCTTGGGGTCGAAGCGGACTTCGCCGTTCTCATCGGCGCAATAGCCACGGTTACCGGAGTGGCCTACCGAAATAGGCACTGCCGTAATCTCGTAGCTGTTCACCTGGTCCACGTTGTTGATGGTCGTCTTCACACACTTGCCTATCGTGAACGTGTATCCAGCCTTGTGTCCGCTGGCCAGGTCGTCAGGAACCATCTGTGCGGATTCCGGCGTTGGCGGCTCGGCGCCTGCGCGCCCACCCATGGCCGGCAGCGAGCAGCTAAAGCCATGCGAAGGGTACGTCGATGCGTAGTTGTTCTCTTCCGTAACCAGGAACTTGACCGAGTTCACTGCCGAAGTCTCATTACCGTGGCGAATGACCGCCTGGGTTGCCGGAATGGCCAGCGTCATCAGGATAAGGATGACCGACATCACGATCAGAAGTTCGACCAGCGTAAAGCCGGCTGCGGTATTGCGGTCTTGCGTCTTCATAGTCTTCATTGCTTCCTCGCAATAGAACATTTCGGGGTGTCCGTAGTATGTCCGCGATACAGTATAGACGCACAGCCAACCCCTAGGGATAGCCCGCCTGGAGTACCGACTCCTGGCCCTCGACCCTTGGCCCTTGGCCCTGTCTTTCCTGTACCGTAAATTCATGTCTCGCCGCCTCGGTTTTCTGATTGCCGCCTTTGCCCTCGCCCTTCCTGTTCTCACTTCTTCGGCGCAAGCCCAGACCAACCCTCCGCTAGTGCCCATCCCGCGCGAGTACCACCCCGGCAACGGCCTGCCTCTCGGCGCGGGCATCCGCATCGACTGCGAGCAGCCCTGCGATGCGCAGGACGCCTTCGCAGTCGCCGATCTGAAGTCGACGCTCGCGACGCGTGGGATCCAGCTCACGGAAGTGCTTTCGGCACCGCACATTTTTGTTGTCCGCTCCAGCAGTGCGATGGGCAAACAGATCTACCAGGAAGCGGGCTCGCCGCTGCCGGCTGCTGCACACGCCGAAGGCTACGCTATCGTCCCTGACAAAGACGGAATCGCGCTAACTGCCGATACGGCTGCAGGAATCTTCTACGCACTGCAAACCGCACGGCAGCTTGTTACCGGGGATGGCGCTTCTGCAGTGCTGCACATGGCCACCATCCGCGATTGGCCTGCGATGCCGATTCGCGGCCTGCATGACGATCTTTCGCGCGGCCCTGTCGACACGCTTGAGTTCCAGAAAAAGATCGTTCGCACTATCGCCGCCTACAAAGCCAACCTGTACTCTCCATACTTCGAGTCGACACAGCAGTACGCGTCAAACCCTCTCGCAGGCGTTCCGGGGGCGAGCATGACGGCTGCTGACGCGCGCGAGCTCGTCGCCTACGCGGCGCAGTATCACGTGACCATCGTGCCCGAACAGGAGGCCTTCGGCCATCTGCGCCACATGCTGATCTGGGAGAAATACCAATCCATGGCGGAGACGCCGCACGGCGCGGTGCTTGCTCCCGGCGAACCCGGTTCCATCCAGCTCATCGATGGCATGTTCAAAGACCTCGCCACACTGTATCCAGGGCCATACCTGCACATCGGTGGCGACGAGACTGCCGACCTGGGCGTTGGCCGCACACGCGCAGATGTAGACGCGCGCGGAATCGATACCGTCTATCTCGAGTTTCTGCAGAAGATCGTTAAGGATCTGCAGCCGCTGCACCGCAAGATCCTGTTCTGGGGAGACATCGCACAAAACGCGCCGGAACAGCTCAAAGCGCTGCCGCAGAGTTTTAAGGACCAGACCATCGCCGTGGCGTGGGGATACAGCCCTAACCCTCGCGGCTTCGAAAAGCAGATTCGTCCATTCACTGATGCCGGGATTTCTGTGTGGGTTTCGCCTGCGATTAATAACTACCGGCAGATATGGCCCAACCAGCAGCAGGCGCTCGACGACATTATGGAGTTCACGCGCGATGGCCAGCAGTTTGGCGCGGCAGGGCAGCTCAACACACTGTGGGATGACGATGGCGAATCGCTTGCCAATATGAACTGGTACGGAATTCTTTTTGGAGCGGCCGCAGGCTGGCAGGCGGGAGCAAGTTCTATCCCCGCATTCCAGCAGAGCTATGCGCAGGTCTTCAACGGTGATTCCAGCGGGCTGCTGAACCAGGCACAGAACGAGTTAACCGCTGCAATGAGCCTGCTGCATGACAACAAGATTGGAACTGACAGCGAAGGCACCGACGGCCTCTTCTGGCTCGACCCGTGGTCGCATGACGGCCAGAACGTCGCCGCCAAAATTCGTCCCTTCCTTTCGCCGCTTCGCCTGCACGCCGAGCGCGCGATCGAACTCATCCAGCAGGCGCGGCTTGCCAACCCGAACCTGCGCGAAGCTGACGCGATTGACGCGATGGACTTTGGTGCTCGCCGCATCGACTTCCTCGGTCTCAAGTTCCAGGCGTGCGATGAAATGGCCAGCGGCTATGCCCGCGCACAGGCCACTGCTCTCGCACCCGCAACACGCAAGGTTCGCCCCGGAGTTTATTCTCTGCTCTCGGACATCAACGGCGTCAACGGCCGCTTGCAGGACTTGACGTATGGCTACTCGCAGCTACGCGACATGTATGAGCAGGAGTGGCTGCGATCCTACCGTCCCGCAAATCTGCGGCCAGTTTTAGAGCATTTCGACTACACCATCAACATCTGGCAGGCACGTATCGATAAGTTGACCGCCGTCCGCCATCAATGGGGCGCGTCACATACGCTGCCGGGCTCGACCGATCTTGGCATTCCAGCTCCGCCGCCTGGAACTTGCTGCCAGCTTGAACAGTGAATTTGGAAATTCCGTAACACAATGAAGCAGACACTTACAGCTCGCCGCCTGATCACCCACGATGCCGTGGTCGAATTTCCTGTGTTCGAGATCGCAGCCGATGGAACTATCGCGGCAATCTCGACAGACCCGAAAACACTCGCGAACGAGACCGCGACAATTACCGCGGCGTTTTTTGATATCCACACCCATGGCGCGCGCAACCACGATGTGATGTCTGCAACGCCTGCTGACCTGGGCGAGATGCAGCGCTTCCTGGCTGCGCGCGGTCTCGCGCACTATCTACCGACAACTGTTACTGCGCCGATTGACGACACGCTGAGCGCGCTGGAATCGCTCGCGAAAGCGATTGAAGCCGCTCCCCGGGCAGGCGAAGCGCAGCCGGTCGGAATCCACCTCGAAGGAC
>Ga0206874_1280_pt3 | contig 10357 bp, 7 predicted proteins | sample Alteio_BWOrgCont_12_FD_152629 | JGI IMG/M metagenome (GOLD analysis project Ga0206874, IMG submission 152629) | Enriched cells from forest soil in Barre Woods Harvard Forest LTER site, Petersham, Massachusetts, United States -... | ecosystem: Environmental > Terrestrial > Soil > Temperate forest > O...
CTCTTAACCTGCCCGATGATAACCATGAAGGCATTTTATCTTTAAATTCTTCGTAAAACGACCATGAAGCATTTATCGAAGGATAAAAAACAGCATCATTATTAGCTGCGCCAATAACAGAAGTAGGATAGGTAAGCGTGGATATCCAGTCATTACGCGCGGTTAATTCCAAATTAAGGAATTGCTTGTAGTTTAAATTAAGGTCGGCACCGGTACCTATTGTGAGTTGATTTTGGGGAGTATTGGTATAATAAACATCTCCATTTGGGTTGCCACTGCCATCAATAGAATATTTTAAATTGTTTACCGAATTATTTAGCGCAAACTGGTTGGGAACCAATAAGCCGCCATCGGTTGACGCGTAGTAGTTTTGCCCAAGCCGGTTGCCATAATATTCATTAAATAAACGGAAGTCGGTACTCAGGTCGTCATGCATGAATTTTTTAACAGCATGTCCCATCAGCATCAGGTCATAAGTGGTTGTGCTTGACCCGCCTATGGCATATTGGCCACCTGCGTTGTTCGCGTCATTGCCATAGTTCTCCGTTTGATTAGATTGGGTATAATAGTTTACATTACCCTGGGCGCTAAAATCTAACCAGGGGTTTACCTGCGCCTTTAATAGCAAGTATGCTAACACCGAATTTTCACGGTTCTCATAATTATCCTTATCTATTTTAGTAAAGGCATTAGGTATCCAGTTGCCGGTAGCTCCATCTATAGGAACATTTTTTAAGGAGTTGTCGGGATTCCTGTAATCATTCTTCCATGCGGCAAAATCGGTGTTGCGGGGTAAATAGTAAACATCAAAACCAAGGTTAGTACCGCCACCATAAGCGTACCTGCTTTGGTCATAATAATTTTGGGTGATAGTGTTTGCGTAAGTTACGCCCAACTCGGTTGAAAATACTTTATTTATCTTGCTCGAGTATTTTAAGGTAAGCGCATTTCTCTTCAGATCATTGTTGGGTAGCAAGCCATCGGCAAAGGTATTTGAATAAGCAAGCCTGAAAGTGGAATTGTCACCGCCGCCTGTTATTGCTATACCATTGTTAAGGTAATTCCCGGTTTGATAAAAAGTTTTCCAGTTGTTGGGGAGTGCCACATAAGGCACCATTTTACTGGGGTCATATATTGCAGGGTGCATTGAGCCGTCATAGGCCGGCCCAAAGCTATAAGTAGTAGCTACTTGTGTACCGTCAGAAGCGAAGTTACCTTCCCTTGAGTAAGGGCTGCCCTGGCCAAATTCATTCTGAAGGGCCATAAATGGAGCGTAAACATTGGTGGCGTCATATGTACTGGTGAATTCCACGCCCAGTCCTGCCCTTGCTTTTCCTGATTTTGTAACGATCACTATAGCACCATTGATACCACGTGAGCCGTATAATGCAGTGGCCGCCGCGCCTTTCAGTACAGATATCGATTCATAATCATCCGGGTTCAGGTTTTTTAACTGTGAGCCGCCATCAGCGCCATCGGGTGATGATAAATTGTTATATAGAACGTTACCGTCAATTACAAATATGGGTTGGTTGTTGCCGCCTATGGTATTTGCACCCCTTATTTGTATAAATGGCGATGTTTGTATACCTGCAGTGGTAGGGGTGCTTATTACAGCGCCCGCAACTTTACCTTGTAATGCGGTAATAGGGTTAACTGTATTGGTACGATCGATCTCATCGCCTTTTACAGTAGTTGTGGAGTATCCAAGGTCATTGGTTCTTTTCTGAATTCCGAATGAGGTAACGGTTACTTCATTTAAACCATTTGCAGATTCCTCAAGGCTTACCGCAATGCTGGTATTATTGCCAACAGCTACCTCTTTCGGGTTATAACCAATATAGGTAAAAATAAGAACAGTGCTTTTATCGAGTGCAACTATTTGAAAGGCCCCATTAGCATCGGTTGATGTTGCTTTGTCCGTTCCTTTAATCCTTACAGTAACGCCCGCAAGCGGGACATTATGAGCATCTGTTACCTTACCCTTTATAATAATGGGATCGGCCCGTTGCGTTTGAACATCGGCAGAACCCGGCGCTTTAGCCTTTAATACAATAGTATTTTGAACTATAGTATAAGTTATAGGCCTATCTTTAAAACAGGTCTCCAGCGTTTGTTCAAGAGATGAATTTTTTAGATCCAATGAAATTTTCGGCGACCGTTTTACCAAGTTGGTGTTATACCAAAATGTATAGCCGCTTTGTTTTTCAATTTCACTCAAAACTTTTTCGAGCGACGCGCCCTTCTCACTTAAGGTTATGCTTTGACCAAAAGTGGCGGCGTTTAAATTCATACAAGTAACAATAATAAGTAAGATGGTTAGCTTCATAACCAATAGGGGTTTTTTAAGCCGTGGGTATTTATACCTCAACGGATAAATAGTAGAAATTTCCATACATTTGTTTGGTTTTGGGTTAAACAATGGTTAGCAAAATGTCATTAATGTTTCCCAGCCTCATACGCCGGAAGTGCTCCAACACTTTCCGGCTTTTTTGCTGGTAAAAGCTATAAGGCCCTGCCTTTAGCTTATGATTTATCAGCTATGATCCTACGATAATCTTCCTCCCTTCTATTGTAAAGTTTATACCGCTTAATCCAAGTATCTTCAATACTTGAGACGCATTTGAATTGCGCGATATTTTTCCGTGATAGGTATAATTAGGTATTGGCCCTTTAAATTCCACATCAATATCATACCACCGGGCAACCTGGCGCATGATAGTTTGTATATCAGCCTCATCAAACTGGAACATGCCGTTTTTCCAGGCTATTACTTCATCAACGTCTGCATTTTTATTTACCAGCAGCTCATTGTTATTTGATAATACAGCTTGCTGCCCGGGGCTAATGAGCACATTGCCCGCAGTTGAAAGCACTTTAACGCTGCCTTCAAGCAGGGTAGTTTTAACAGCCATTTCATTACTGTACGAATTAATATTAAAGTGTGTGCCTAATACCTGTACAGTTTGGGTTGCTGTTTTTACATTAAATGGCTTGGCTTTATTTTTTGCTACTTCAAAATATGCTTCACCGGTTAGTTCAACTGTTCTGTCATTACCGTTAAACTGAGTCGGGAATTTTAATGATGATGCCGCGTTTAGCCAAACTTTTGTACCATCGGCAAGTACCAATTGGTATTGCCCCCCATTAGGTGTAGTAATGGTGTTGTACAAAACCTGGCTAACATTAGCTTTTGTTGCTTGGTACGAGAGCAAGCTGTCTTTCTTAATAACTGTAGCGCCTGCCTGTGTTGCGAGATCGCCATTTTTAATATTATTTAGAACCACCTTCGCGCCATTTGAAAGTGTTAAAATTGCTTTGTTCCCTCCCGGTGCTACATCATGTGTATTGGGTTTATTTTTGGCTATTTGTATCCTGTTATGTTTGTTGTACAAGAAAAGGGTGGCCATTGAAATAAATACCAGGATAGCAGCGGCACGTACAAATGTCCGTTTATAAAAAGGAATGGTTGTTTCTTCATTCGCAATAATACGCTGCGTAATGCCCTCTTTCAGGTATTCTTCCATGCCGGCTATTTCCGAAGCGGACATTTGCTCGGTTGCATTTGCTTCATCAGCAAAAAGCTCATAGTAGTGCTCAAGCAATTGAATTTCAGCCGTTGTAGCTGTATTATTCAAATACTTTTTTCTTAATTCCAGGAATTCTTTTGTCTGTTGGGCAGGCATGGTTTATAACTTATATTATAACAGTATATCAAAGCCGTATAATGTCCCATCCTTAAAAAAATATTTTTATAATAATTCTATTCGGCCCTCAAAGTTTATAATGCCGGGCCTGTTTGTAGCGGAGAATAGATGCCCTTTATAAGGCATTACCAGGAAGCGAAAAGTAGTAATATTAAGAGCAATTTACCCAAGGTTGACCGCAGACTATGCAACGAAATTGTAAACTGATTTTGCACTGTTTTTTGCGATATATTTAATACCTCACTTATTTCTTTTGTCGACTTGTCTTCTATAAATTTTAGCCGGAAAACCTCCCTGCGTTTCTCGGGTTGTAAATTCATCCATTCAAATATACAATCGCGTAATTCTTTTACTTCGTAAACAGAATCAGTGGCCATAGGCTGATTAGCCAGATACACCAGTGGTGTTTCAAAAAAAGGCTGTTTGTTATTTTTTTTATATAACATAAACACCTGGTACCGGGTTGCACTTATTAAATAAGCACCTAAATTTTCAATATCCCTGTTAAATCTTTTTATCCACAGGTCGGCAAAAACATCCTGTACTATGTCTTCCGTCAATTCAGTATCCCGTAACCTTTTGTATGATTCGTTATAAACTTTCTTCCAAAAACGCCTGTAGATCTCATTAAACGCACCTTCGTCGCCCTTATTAAGAAGGCTGGCCAATTGGGGATCAGTGAGTGCAGAGTGGGGCATTGGTCTGGTAAAATTTCCTGGTTAAATCTATGTAAAAAAATGTTTTCTATTTATAAAAAATTGACATAAATATTATTTTTTTTAAAAACTAACTACACTTAGCCTACACTTGCCTTATCAACATACAGCCATTCCGGGTTTCCTTTGCCGGGATCAGATTTAAAGATAGTACACGGTTTTCTTAGGATTTTTCGCACTTATAGTACTTTTACAGGCCAATATCTGTTTTTAATCCTCTTTTGGCCACCTTCATTTATTTGAGAACCTGCCTTGCAGAAAGGTTTTTTACAAGCTGCCCTATTTTCAAAAACCGATACACTAACCCATGAAGGTATATATGCCGTAATAACTAAAATACATTAAAACTTAGGTTATCTTTGTTTTTGTGGAAGAAAATAGCAAAGCCCATTGGGAACAAGTGTATCAAACTAAAAGCCCTGAGCAGGTAAGCTGGACACAAGCTATTCCGCAAACTTCGCTTGATCTTATTCAAATTTTTGATCTGCCTAAAACAGCTAAGATCATTGATATAGGCGGCGGCGACAGTAAACTGGTTGACCACCTGTTATAAGCCGGATTTAGTAACATTACGGTATTGGATATATCTGAAACCGCGCTTGAAAAAGCAAAGCTACGATTGGGCGAACAGGCAAGAACCGTTAGGTGGATAGTTTCAGATATTACCCAATTTAAGCCCGAAGAAAATTACGACCTATGGCATGACCGCGCCGCCTTTCACTTTCTGACCGGGGAAGACCAGATAACTGCCTATGTAAACACGGCATCAAAAGCCGTTAGCCAATATTTAATTATCGGCACCTTTTCAGAAAACGGCCCTGAAAAATGCAGCGGTTTGCCCATCAGGCGATATAACGAAACACGTTTACAGGGCTGTTTCCAAAATCTGTTTATAAAGGTTGGCTGTATGACCGAAGATCATATTACACCCTTTCAAACAACTCAAAACTTTCTTTTTTGCAGCTTCAAAAGGGTAATAACCCATCATTAGGTATATTGAAAGGTTGGCCGATTCCCCCTCCATAGGAGTCCTTTGGACCGGAAGGAATCAAAAAAAATATTGTTGGAGACAAACCAACAACGGCGTAATTACAGGGTTTACACAATTTGATCCGTTTCTTTAGCAAAAGACTGACAATCAATACGTTAATAAGAAATAGTTTGAAATTGTGTTAACTTATGTTAACCCTGTAATTTGAGTAATGCACCATATAAATGTCTTTTTATAGTACATTACTTTCAAAAGGCCACCTGTTTATTAATCAATCGGGTTAAGCCATAATGATCAAAACGGTCATGCTCCTGGGGCCATGGGCGCCCAGCACCAGCGATTGTTCTATATCCGCGGTTTTGGATGGGCCTGCTATAAATGTGGCGAAACCATACTGCCGGCCGCCGATCATTTCATAAGCCTGGTGCATATCGGGTACAATGTTCTCCACTCTTATTATCGCTATCAGGTGCTGGCATATGAACGGCAGAACTCTTATACCCAGCCCCTCCTCCGTTACCCACACTGCACCGTTTTCGGCCACGGCTATACCGGCTTCTATTACGGCATAATCTACATCCTGCAATGACTGAGCAGGTGTGAGCCCGGAGCTGATCGGTTCTAACAGGTCATTCAGCATAGGCACCGTAGTAACACTGCGTTTTCCCTTATCCAATTTTTGGATATAGTCGCGTGCATCCTGCATCGTACTTACTATTTCCGCCTTTCCGCCAATGGCGGTTAATGAGGCTGCAAACTTTTCCTGCAAATTGACTTCACCGGTATTTTTATTGGCCGGATAATCCATATGGGGTAAAGGCGCGTAATCAGGTTGACTGGCCTTTACCACGTTTAATATGTTTTCCCTGCTGCTCATGCTTTGTCTTTCCCTTCCCCCTTGTTTTTGCTGTACCACTCCCCGAACGATTCCTTTGGCGGGTTGGGCATATCCCGTTGTTTGTACCAGGGGTTTAATTTGTTATTAACCATAAAAGGTGCATACTTTAATACCGCTCTGCCGGCCTTGCCCCCCAAACGGTAAGCTCCCGGCGACGACAATACTGTATTCATTATTTTCATCCCCGTTTTTTTGGTGGTTGTGGTGTATCCGTTTTGCACGATCATCTGCCGCCATTTATATAGTTGGGTGTGTATATCGATCTTTACCGGGCAAACATTTGAACATGAGCCGCATAATGTTGATGCAAAAGGCAGGTCGGCGTACTCTTTCATATCAAGGTTAGGCGCAAGTATTGAACCTATAGGGCCTGCAATGGCGGTATGATAGCTATGCCCCCCACTGCGCCTGTATACGGGGCAGGTATTCATACAAGCGCCGCAGCGTATGCATTTTAATGAATTGCGGAAGTCGGCGCGGCCCAATTGAACACTACGGCCATTATCTACAATCACTATGTGCATTTCCTTGCCGGGGTTAGGTTTCATAAAATGGCTTGAATATGTTGTGATAGGCTGCCCTGTGGCACTGCGGGTAAGCAGGCGCAGGAATACGCCCAAATGCTTCCGCTCGGGTATAATTTTTTCAATGCCCATACTGGCTATATGTACATCGGCCAGGTGCGCGCCCATATCGGCGTTGCCTTCGTTGGTGCATACTACAAACTCGCCGGTTTCGGCTATCGCGAAATTAACGCCTGTAAGCGCCGCCTTGCGGGTTAAAAACACTTCACGAAGGTGCTGCCGTGCCGTTTCGGTTAAAAACTGAGGATCGGCGTTACCTTCGGGTGTGCCCAGGTACTGGTGGAACAGTTCGCCTATTTCTTCTTTTTTTTTGTGGATACAAGGCAATACGATGTGACTTGGCGCCTCCTTTGCCAATTGTACTATGCGTTCGCCCAGATCAGAGTCTATTACTTCCAGCCCCTGTTGCTCCAGGAACTCGTTTAAATGGCATTCCTCCGTCAGCATTGATTTACTTTTTACCATTCGTGTTACGCCGTGGCTTTTCAGTATTTCCAGCACAATGTTGTTATGCTCAGCCCCATCGGCAGCCCAGTGTACGGTTACACCGTTAGCAATGGCCTTCTCCTCGAATTGTGTTAAATAAGCCGACAGGTTCGATAACACATTACCTTTTATGGTCGAAGCGGTTTCGCGCAATTGTTCCCATTCTGGTATTTGGTGGGCTATGCGGTCCCTCTTTTGCCGCAGCCACCACAGTGTTTCGTCGTGCCAGTTTACTCTTTCCTCGTCCTTATTAAAGTCCTGAGCCAGCTCAGCGTGTTCAGCTTCCGTTTTCATCATCACTATAGTTCAGCTTGTCCGTTTAAAATTTCAGCTATATGTATTACCTTAACCTTGCTTTGCTGCCGGTGCAATATCCCTTCCATATGCATCAGGCACGACATATCAACCCCGGTAATGTATTCGGCCCCGTGTTGTAAATGATCGGCAACCCTGTCTTTTCCCATTTTTACGGACACAGCTTCCTCGGCTACGCAAAATGTGCCGCCAAAACCACAGCACTCATCCACACGCGACAAGGGAATCAACTCAATATCCTTCACCATATTGAGCAGATAGCCGGGCTTTGAAAACTCGGGCGCTACCAGTTCGCTCATTTGTGAAAGGTGCAATCCCCGTTGCCCGTGGCAGCTTTGATGCATACCCACACGATGTGGAAACCGTGCTGACAGATCCTTCACTTTTAATACATCTACCAAAAATGAGGTTAGCTCATACACCTTTGATGCAACTTCGGATGCCAGCTGGGGGTTGGCATCATCATGCAAATGCTCGCGGATGTGGAGCACACAGCTACCCGAAGGCGCTACAATGTAATCGAATTCCGAGAAATTTGTGATAAAAAGCGAATTGCATCCGCCCGTTAAATGTTCAAACCCCGAATTGGCCATAGGCTGGCCACAGCAGGTTTGATTTTTGGGATAAACAACTTCTACGCCCAATTTTTCGAGCAATTGCATAGTTGCAATAGCCGCGCCGGGATAAAATTGGTCTACATAACAGGGTATAAAAAGTCCAACTTTCATAATATTTTGGTTAATCGCCTGCCTTCAAGTGTACATAACTATTAGCGCGACTTACGATGTTGCAATAATGCAATAAAAAAAAGAATACAGTTATTAAAAATTAGCACGTTCTTAAACTATTTTAGCAATAACCTAACCTAAAGCGAAATTACCCGGCCTGAATTGTCTCTATTTAACCAATTATAACTTGCCAACATTTTTAACAGGTGGTTTTTACCTGCTATAAGGAATCCATGTTTCCATATTGGTATGCCCGCGGTTGTCCCAGGCATAGTATGGGATCAGTTGAATGGGGACTTTTACATCTTTAGCAGCGCTAACTTCCTGATAAAGCTTATTAGTCCAGTTTTTGTTGGCACTAAGTTCGCCTGTACCAATCAAAGTTACAATATTACTGCCTGCTAGTTTTACCCGCAGTGGTTTCAAACCGGCATCAGGCGATAGCGCAATGTTGGTTATTTTATCTGTTTTGGGTAAATCAACCGATTCAAGGCAATATACTATCGGCCCTCGCTTTATAGCCACCTGGTTACGCGTTTCGTCAACCAATGGGTTTGCTTCAATATAGGTAACCGGCATTGGCAATTGCAAAACCAACTCATCGCCAGCCTTCCATTTACGCGATACTTCAGCATAAGTTCCTGGATTAAGACTGATTTGTGCAGGTTTACCATTAATAGTGAGCCCTGCATTTTTACACCAACCGGGTATGCGCAGGAAAATGGAAAATGATTTATCCGGGGCTTCATCAACCTTGATAATAATTTTTCCATTCCATGGATAATCTGTTACCTGTGTTAATTTGATGCCGGAACCATCTTTTAGTTTGGTAGCCACGCGATTCCCTCCGTACAAATTGAACCATATGCCTTTATCAGATATGTTGTAGGCATAGTTACTCACCTCGGCAATTGTACGCACTACATTGGGCGGGCAGCAGTCGGAATAAGCGATGTAGCCTACCCTATCGCGCGACCAGCGTTGCCTGAAAGGGAGATCATCATTAACACTCAACGGGTTGGTATAAAAGAACTTGGTGCCATCAAGGCTGATACCCGATAACATGCCATTGTATAAAGTCGTTTCCATCACATCGGCATATTTTGCGTTACCGGTAAGCTGCAGCATGCGCCAGTTCCACAGTACATTCCCCACACTGGCACAGGTTTCATTATGAGCGGTAAAATTTGGCAATTGGTAGTCGCGGCCGTAGGCCTGGTGAACCTCCTGCACATCTTTTAAAAGATAAGAGGTGCCATCGGGCGAAACACCGTCGTATAAGGCTCCGCAACCACCGGTGACATACATTTTACGGTTCACTACATCATTCCAAACCAGGTTTAAGGTGTGCATTAACGTGGTATCACCTGTTTCGGCATAAACATCTGCGGCACCGGCATAAAGATAATTAGCCCTGACCGCGTGGCCTGTAGCTTGTGTTTGCTGCCGAAATGGGATACGATCCTGGTTATCATCCGATCCGTCTTTCATCAATCCACGAATATCGATCAGGTTTTTAGCCAGCTCCAGGTACCTGGGATCGCGCGTTGTGCGATACATTTCAACCACTCCCATATAATGTGAAGGGCATATAGCATTCCGGGCCAATTCGGGTGATGCGGTTTTGTAAAAATTATATAAATAATCGGTTGCTTTTATGGCGATATTGAGGAAATTCCTTTTACCTGTGACACGGTAATGTACACATGCGGCTGTCATTAAATGCCCAAGATTGTAGGTTTCAAAATTTAACCTGTCCTCAAAGGCTTTAGCTTGGTCGGGATGATTGCGTTCGTCAATTAATGTCGGTGTATGGATATAACCATCGGCCCGTTGCACTTTTGCAAACAGGGCGATGGTGTTATCCATCAAAATATCGAGTTTTGGGTCATGTGTGGCGGCGTACATGGCGGCCACGGCTTCAAACAATTT
>Ga0206874_1297_pt1 | contig 10332 bp, 12 predicted proteins | sample Alteio_BWOrgCont_12_FD_152629 | JGI IMG/M metagenome (GOLD analysis project Ga0206874, IMG submission 152629) | Enriched cells from forest soil in Barre Woods Harvard Forest LTER site, Petersham, Massachusetts, United States -... | ecosystem: Environmental > Terrestrial > Soil > Temperate forest >...
TTTAAGAAATATTCTTTTTCATTTCAATTTTATTGAAAGGACAACTGGAGGTAGCCACAGGATATTTTATAAAGAGGGAATAGAAGAAATAATAAATATTCAGCCGAAAGGTGGTAAAGCAAAACCTTACCAGGTTAAACAGGTGAGATTAATTATTTTGAAATACAAATTGATTGATGATGGAAAATAAATATGAAATTATCCTTTATTGGAGCAAAGACGATGGGGCTGTGATTGCTGAAGTGCCTGAACTTGCAGGTTGCATGGCTGATGGTAGCAATTATAAGGAAGCATTAGTTAATATAGAAATTGTTATCAATCAGTGGATTCAAACTGCAAAAGATTTAGGAAGGGATATACCTTTGCCAAAAGGGAAATTGATGTATGCCTAAATCGCTTAAACGTTTAACTATAGGGGCAATTTTCAAATTAAAAAAAGCTTCTCCGAATACTCCATCGCTTCCCTGAATTTATCCATATTAAGCCCTGTAGGCTCATTTTGTTTTTCAAGGTAAGCTATAAGGCTTTCAGTGGCGATATTGCCTGTAAGCTCATCTGCAGCCATTGGGCAGCCACCGTAACCTTTAATGGCAGAGTCGAAACGCCTGCAGCCACTTTTGTATGCTGTGTCTATTTTATCATACCAGTTATCGGGTGTAGCATGTAAGTGCAGACCGAATTCTGTTTGTGGGAAGCTTTTGCATAAGGCAGGATAAATATCGGTTATCTGTTGTGGCGTAGCTACGCCCACGGTATCAGATAAGGCAATGATCCTGATACCTTCGGCAATCAATTTTTGCGACCAATCCTGTACTATCTCCACATTCCATTCATCGCCATAAGGGTTTCCGAAACCCATAGAAAGATAGACCACTAATTGCTTACCTTGTATGGTACATAGTTCCTGTATATATTTTACGGTATCAAAGGCGTGCTGTATGGTGCTGTTTGCATTGCGCAGCTGGAATGTTTCGGAAATAGAGAAAGGATAGCCCAAATAGCTTATTTCGTCATACTGCGCCGCATCTTCTGCTCCGCGATAATTGGCGATGATAGCCAATAGTTTTGACCGGGTATTATTCAGGTCGAGTTTTTTTAGCACCGCGGCCGTATCCTGCATTTGCGGGATGGCTTTAGGCGATACAAAACTCCCGAAATCTATGGTATCAAAACCTACCTGTAACAGCAGGTTTATGTAAGCCGCTTTTAGTTCAGTAGGGATAAAATCATGTATACCCTGCATGGCATCGCGGGGGCATTCGGTTAGTTTTATGGGCTGACTGATCATTCCGTGTTTATTCGCCTTTGGTTACTTCTTCGGCATTTTGTTTTACATCGCCATGCCTAAAACGCCTGATGATGAGCCTGCTGCCGCCATTATAGCTTAAGTAGTTTGCCGTCCAGTTAAGGAATACGATAAACTTGTTGCGGGTACCCAAAAGTGAGAATAAATGCACGAATATCCATACAAGCCACGCGAAAAATCCCTGGAACTTTATCTTACCCAAATCGGCTACAGCCTTGTTACGGCCTATGGTAGCTAATGAGCCTTTGTCGAAATATTTAAAAGGTTCGGTTGGTTCACCTTTTACAATATGTACGATGTTCTTGCCTACGTTATCACCCATTTGTATGGCTACCTGCGCTACGCCCGGGTGGCCCTTTGGGGTTTCATCGGTTATCATGGCGGCTACGTCGCCTATGGCAAATATGTTATCATACCCCACAACACGGCAAATATTATCGGTACGGATGCGGTTGCCGCGCTCAATAAGGTCTTTTTTAATACCGTGGGGGATTTGCCCCATAACCCCAGCCGACCATATTACGTTTTTAGTTTTGATGCTCTTACCGCCTTCAAAATGTATCACGTCGCCATTATAGGTATCAACCTTTGCCTTTAGCAGCAATTCAACTCCCAGTTTCTTTAAATATTCCTCCGAAGCTTTTGAAGCCTGTTCCGACATGGTATTTAACACCCGTGGCTGAAAATCGGCCAGGTAAATCTTCACGTGGTCCTTTTGCAGCTCGGGATAATCTTTTTCCATCACAAAATTGCGGAACTCGGCAATAGCGCCTGCCAGCTCAACACCGGTTGGGCCGGCGCCAACCAATACAAAAGTGAGGTACGGTTCACGGTCTTCCTTCGTTTTTTGCAATACCGCTTCTTCAAAATTTTGAAATATCAGGTAACGTAGGTTAAGCGCCTCGGGTATTGATTTCATGGGCATAGCATTATGCTCAATATCTTTATCCCCAAAAAAATTGGTGGTCGAGCCGGTGGCTATTACCAAATAATCGTAAGCTATTTCGCCTATGGTGGTATCTATTGTATTATTTTCAGGGTTTATCTTTTTTACCTCGGCTATCCTGAAACGGAAATTGCTTTGGTCACTAAAGTTCTTGCGTAATGAAAACGCTATCGACTCCGATTCAAGGCTTCCGAGCGCCACCTGGTACAACAAAGGTTGGAAGGTGTGATAGTTATGCTTATCAAGCATAAGCACATCTACGGGCTTGTCTTCAAGCCTGCGGGCAACTTCAAGGCCGGCAAACCCACCGCCAACTATAACAACTAATGGGAATTTTGATTTTTCAGTAGTCTGCATAGCGTTTTAGTTAGTATATAAAGGTACAAACAAAAAAAAGGCCCCAAATGTTCTTTGGAGCCTTTGACAATATATTGTTTAATTATTATCTCAGATCTTTCTTTCCAAAGTCGATAATTACCGGTGTTGCTACGCAAATTGACGAGTATGTACCAAAACATACCCCAACCAGTAACGCGAACGAGAAGCCCCTGATGGCATCGCCACCAAACACAAACAATACGATCAACACAAATAATACGGTTAATGCAGTAATAATGGTACGGCTTAACGTATTGTTGATGGCATGGTTAATAACTTCTTTCGGATCATCGGTTTTAGCATGGTGCAGGTGAAGGAACTCACGTATCCTGTCAAACACTACTACGGTATCATTAATTGAATAACCGATAACCGTTAATATAGCCGCTATAAACGCCTGGTCAATATCAAGCGAGAATGGAAGCACGTCCTTAAACAACGAGAAGAAAGATAATACCATCAGCGCGTCGTGTGCCGTTGCGATCATCGCGCCCAGGCTGAACTGCCATTTGCGGAACCTGATCAATATGTAAGCCGAGATAATTAATATAGCGAATACCACTGTCCAAATGGCTGATTTCTTCAGTTCATCGGCAATTGTAGCGCTTACTTTATGCGAGCTTAAAATATCTGATTTTTCAATATGGGTTTTTTCGCCCTGGTTTAACGAAGTAATAAGTTGTTCCCTTACTTTGTTCTCAGCATTTTGCGAAGTATCGTCGATCAGGTAATTTGTGGTGATGCTGTAGTTAGCGCCATAGGTTTTAACTTCAGTTCCGCGCCCTAATGTTTTATCAATCGCATTATGAATATCTTCATCATTCGCGGCTTTATTAGGGAAGCTTATTACGTAAGTACGGCCACCTTCAAAATCAACACCATAGTTAAAGCCGCGTGTTGCAATTGAAATTAAACCGGCAAGGATAAACAAGCCCGAGAATATGTAGAATTTAAAACGGTTTTTTACAAACTGGTAATTGGCATTTTTAAAGGTATGCGAGCTCCATGGGTTCGAGAATTTAATATCCCATCCTTTGCCCAGCATCCATTCAAATATCAGCCTTGAAATTAATAGTGAACAGAACAGTGAAGTAACGATACCGATCATTAATGTAGTTGCGAAACCCTGTATAGGGCCCGAACCGAAGATGAACAGTATTAAACCTGTTAAGAAGGTACTAATGTTCGCATCTAATATTGATGATAAAGCATGTTTAAAACCATCATTAATAGCAATACGAAGCGATTTACCAAGGTTCATTTCCTCGCGTACACGTTCATATATCAGTACGTTGGCATCAACCGCAATACCCAGCGTTAATACTATACCCGCAACACCCGGAACTGTTAATACCGCGTGTAAGCCTGTAAGTACCCCCATCAGGAAGAACATATTAATGATAACCGCTACTACCGCAACAGTACCTGCACGGTTATAATAGCCAACCATAAATACCAATACCACCAATAAACCTATCAATTCAGATAATAAACTGGCGTTAATTGCTTGCTGGCCTAATGAAGGGCCCACTACGTTTTCGTCAACAATTTGTGCAGGTGCAGGTAAACGGCCGGCTTTTAATACGTTGGCCAAATCCTGTGTGTCTTCAATTTTAAAATTGCCCGTTATAGATGAAGTACCGCCCGGTATTTCGCCATCAACAGTAGGCGCCGAGTATACATTATCATCAAGCACGATAGCTATCGCCTGCCTTCCGGCAGGGTCATTGGCTGCTTCACGGGTTACAGTAGCCCATTTTTGAGCGCCGGCAGAGTTCATGTTCATTACCACATCAGGCTGGCCCCTTTCATTGGTTTCAGGGCGGGCATCGGTAATTACATCGCCGGCCAGTACTGGTCCGTTATCAACTCCATCTAATTTAATGGCGTATAATTCAAAATACTTTCCTTTTTTTATCTGCTCACTTGGTTTTACTCCCCATAAAAATTTCATGTTATGCGGAATAACCGATTGTACAGCCGGTAAATGTAAATAGGCATTCACCTTAGCGGTATCCTTCATGTCCACATAGCCAATTACAGGGCCCGGATTAAACCTTTGTTGGCCGCCCTGATCCTGGTAAATAGCAGGTTGTAATATCGAGAAAAGCGGGTTTTGCTGTGCGAATTTGTCTTTTCCAAGTGCAGCCGATGTGTCTTTTCCGGCAGTTTTCTGAACTTTGCTTAATAAAGACAGGTTGCTTTTTGGCGCGGTAGCTGTATCTTTCTTAGCTAAAAGGTTAGCCTTGCCTTTAGGCGGGGTAACAGTATCCTTCTTAAGTAATGCGGCAACAGTATTGCCACTCGCTTTGGTGGTATCAGTAACAGTAGCTTTTGTTGAAGCAATTATTTTGTTGATGTTTTCCAACACCATAAAGCCTTCACCCGGGCGGCCCTGCTGATCGCCGTTCTGGAAAGTTTTATAAAACTCCAGCTTAGCCGAACCTGATAACAGCTTGCGTACACGGTCTTCATCCTTCACACCCGGCAACTCTATCAAAATACGGTTAGTACCTGCCTGCAGCTGGATATTTGGCGATGTTACCCCAAATTGATCAATACGGGTATTTAATACCGTGTAAGTTTGTTTTACCGCGGTTTGCGCCTGGTCTTTTAACCATGTCTCAACTTCGGCATTCGAAGAATTGAATTTAATATGTTCCTGGTTGTCTTTGGTGGAGAAGATAGCAGCCAACTTGCCGTTAGGGTTAAGCTTTTCATATTCTTCAACAAATAATGTAATGAAATCCTTCGTGCTGGTTTTCGTATCTTTCTGGGCATTGGAGATTGCCTGGTTAAATGCAACATCGGGATTCTTATCTGATAACCTCTGTACAAGCTCGGTCAATGATATCTGCATGGTAACACTCATGCCGCCTTCTAAGTCGAGGCCAAGGGCCAGCGCATTATTCGCGCAGTAAGAATAAGTATGCCCCAATATTGGATATACAGGTACGGTCGACATGGAGTCGAGGTATAACGTATATTTTAAGTTATCACCTTTGGCATAAGCCGCAGCCTTTTCTTTAACATTATGGGTTACCCACGTAAATGAAAGCTGGTATAAACACACTACTGCCAACAATATGGCGAAAAATTTAACAACCCCTTTACCTTGCATCTTATATTATATATGTAATTAATTAGTTTATAAGCGTTTTTTAAAATAGACGGCAAATCTAATAAAATTTCGCAAGCAGAAAATTTAAAATTAAAAACAAAATAATCGCCAAAAATGTTAAGCGCGTTCCAGGGTGATGAATGAGTACGGATAGGGATTTTTTTCATCCGCATCAAAGTCTTCACGCTTTACTTCTTTCCATTCTTTTTTATCAATTGAGGGGAAAAAAGTATCAGCATCAAAAACTTTATGAATAACGGTCAGGTATATGCGGTCGGTGAGTGGCATAGCCAGTTTATAAATTTCGGCGCCTCCGCCAATAAATACTTCGTCTTCTCCTTTGCACAGCGCCAAAGCATCCTCAACTGATTTTACCACCTCGCAGCCGGGAATGGTAATGTCCTGCCGCGTAATCACAATATTGCGGCGCTTCGGCAACGGCTTGCCTACGGAGTCAAACGTCTTGCGCCCCATAATAATGGTGCGGCCCGAAGTTATATCCTTAAAATGTTTCAGGTCGTTCGGCATATGCCAAAGCAGTTGGTTCGATTTGCCTATGGCGTTATTTTCTGATATGGCTACTATTGCGGATACTATCATTGGTTAACTTTTACTAATCGGTCTTCAATCCATTGTTTTATTTCATCAAAACGAATAGTTCCACTACTTGCATTGATAGTCATTTTATATTTTTCATCCTCGAAGGCCATAACATCAAATCCGTAAAAAAATAGCGTTGCTCTTAAGAAAACGTATGCAGTACGCTTATTCCCATCCATAAATGGATGATTTATAATTATGCTTTCAAAAATAGAGGCCGCTTTTTCGATATGAGTTGGGTATAGATCCTGTTGGTCGAAAGTTGCAAAAGGTCTTGCGAGAGCCGCAAGTAAAGCCCCTTCATCTCTTAATCCACAACTACCACCATATTCAGCAATAGATTTTTCGTGAATATGTAACGCCGTTTCTAAATCAATAATCATTGAGCAAGCCGCCTTAAAAGCCCGTCATCTTCTTTGAAAACTTTATCAATAAACTCATAAAGTTTTGCCCTGTCGGGTGATTGATGCTGTTTGGAGTTGAGGTATTCTAAAATTTCAGGCAATACATTTTCAGGCACATTATCAATTGCTTTATGTATCTCTGATTTTAATTCTATTGCAGTCATAGCACAAATTTACAAAATAAACTAAACTGCAACAATTCCTTTTATGTGAGGATGAGGATCATAATTCTCCAGCGTAAAATCCTCATACTTAAAGCTGAAAATATCCTTTACATCCGGGTTTATTTTCATGGTGGGCAGCGGGCGCGGTTCGCGGCTTAGCTGCAGGTTGGCTTGCTCCAGGTGGTTATTGTAAATGTGGGCATCGCCAAAGGTGTGGATGAAATCACCGTATTCAAGATCGCATACCTGTGCCATCATCATCGTGAGCAGGGCGTAGGAAGCTATGTTGAACGGCACACCCAAAAATATATCGGCACTGCGCTGGTATAGCTGGCAGGAAAGTTTGCCATCCAGCACATAAAACTGGAACAGGCTGTGACAAGGCGGCAACGCCATTTGATTAACATCGGCCACGTTCCATGCCGATACGATCATGCGGCGCGAATCGGGATTGTTTTTGATCTGGTTCACCACCTGTGTTATCTGGTCAATATGGCCGCCATCAGGTGTAGGCCATGAGCGCCATTGGTAGCCGTAAACAGGGCCCAGGTTTCCATCAGCATCCGCCCATTCATCCCAAATACGTACGCCGTTATCTTTTAAGTATTTTATATTGGTATCGCCGCTCAAAAACCATATCAGCTCATGTATAATTGATTTCAGGTGCAGCTTTTTGGTGGTTACCAATGGGAAACCATCCTGCAAATTGAAACGCATCTGGTAGCCGAATACACTTATAGTGCCCGTGCCAGTGCGGTCGTGTTTCTGGGTGCCGGTTTCCATTACGTGGCGCATAAGGTCGAGATACTGTTTCATTACATTGAGTGAATTAGTGAATTAGTGATTGAGTGAATTAGGATTACCTAATAAAACACCTGCCAATAAATACAAATTAAAATATTCTAAATTTACCGTCCTACGGATGTGCAAAAATACACCGTTGTTAACACATTATATGGTCATTTTTCCTAATGCAAAAATTAATATCGGCCTGAATATTACCGAACGCCGCGCCGATGGCTATCACAACCTTGAAACTATTTTTTACCCGGTAAAGATTAACGATGTACTTGAAGTGATCCCCACCGATGAATTAAGCTTCGAATCATCGGGACTGGATATACCGGGTAGTTTGGATGATAACCTTTGCCTTAAGGCTTATCACCTGTTAAAAAAGCAACACAAATTACCGCCGGTAAAAATTCACCTGCACAAGCATATCCCCATAGGGGCGGGCTTAGGCGGCGGATCAAGCGACGCGGCTTTTTTTATAAAGTTGATGGATAAAGCCTTCGGCCTGAAGCTGAGTGTTGATGATATGCAGGATTATGCCCGGATACTGGGGGCCGACTGCGCCTTCTTTATTGAAAATAAGCCGGTGTTCGCTTTTGAGAAGGGGGATGAATTTGAACCTGTAAAGCTCGACCTGTCCAAATACAGCATCGCGCTGGTGATGCCGCCCGAGCATGTCTCCACATCGGAAGCATACAGGGGAGTAAAACCCGCACCTACAAAAACCTCGCTGATTGAGCTGATCAATCTGCCGGTTGCCGAATGGCGGAAATATATAAAAAACGATTTTGAGGAATCTGTTTTCAAAAACCACGTAATTATCCGCGGTGTCAAGGCCGCGTTATATGAAGCCGGTGCATTGTTTGCAAGCATGAGTGGGAGCGGAGCATCAGTATTTGGCATATTTGAACAGCGCCCCGACCTATCGCATTTAGAGGATGAGAACGTAGTTTTTTATGATATATAGAATTTCGGATTTCGGATGTTCGATTTCGGATTTTAAGAATTTAATAAATCAATTCGAAAAGTATTTGTCATCCTGAACGCAGTGAAGGATCTTCTAAGATAGACAGGTAGGCGCTTTGCACGGCGCAGAAGATGCTTCGTGCCTCAGATGACAAAAAAAGATAAATCCGAAATTGAACATTCGAAATTCGAAATAAAATTACATTCCCGCGTCTTCACTAACACCTCTCGCTACACCTTCAACCATGTCGTGCTCGCCCCAGCCTTTAGCTACGGCACTTAACAGGCGGTTGTGGGCCAGTGTAGCGGCAGGCATTGGTGTTTGGCTTAGCTGCGCCAGTTGAACGGCAAGGCGGGCGTCTTTATACGCTAATTTGGCGGTGAAGCTCACCGGTTCATATTGTTTGTTGGCTACCAGCTTTCCATAATTTTGGTAGATAGGGGCGTTGAAAATTGTGGAGCCAAAAAACTCTGCAACCTGTACGCGGTCCAATCCATTCTTTTCGGCAAGGGTAAATGCTTCGGCCATCATCTCAAGCGAGGCGATGATCATGAAATTGCCCGCCACCTTTACCACGTTGGCGCCACCGGGCCTTTCTCCAAAATCAATTACGCGTTGGCCTAACAGTTCCAATACCGGGGTCGCGATAGTCTTAGCCTCTTTATCGCCCGAAATGCAGATAAATAATTTCCGGCTTTCCACCGCTGCCGGGCGACCAAACACCGGGGCAGCCAAATAATGGCTTCCAGCGTCCTTATGCAGTTTTGCAAGCTCGTCGGATGTTCCCGGGGCAATGGTGCTCATGGAAATATGGACAGCACCATCCGGAAGGCCCTTTAATATACCCTCTGCGCCACTAACTATTTCGCGGACGATGTTGTCTTCGGAAAGTAAACTAATGAGCACCTGCACGCCCTTAGCGGCCTCTGCGGGCGTCTTGCAAATTGTAACGGATGCGGCATCCAATTCGTCTGCTTTTGAGTGGGTGCGGTTATACACCTGCAAATGATAGCCCGACTCAATTAAATTCTTCGCCATTGGCATACCCATGTTGCCAAGGCCTATAAACCCTATTCTGTTTTTCATATTAGCTAATGTAATCCCTGTCCTCGTCGCTTAGTGTACCGGGGCTGTTCCTTTCATGCTCGCCTTCTATATAATCGGCACCCAGTTTCTTAACCCTCGATGGCCTGCCAACCAGCACGCCCAGGATAAAGGCAACTATCCCGACTATCGCCATCATCACCAGTTTCGACATGCGGAACGTGGCCCAAAGAAATTTGAAATATACGGCATCGGAATTTTGCACCAGCACCAGGGTAATCAAAACGGTTACCAGGATAATGAACATTGTTTTTATTCTCATGATCTTTTGTTGGTTGAACTATGCTACAATATCAGCTTTTTTAGCGTGTTATAAAAATTGGTTTTTAATAGCCAGGGTAGGGAGCTGACTTTAAAAAAGGTTCGTGCTTTTCTGCCGATAATTTAAATGGTACACTTCGGCGATGGGTAATAATAACAGGTGACCAGAATGAATTTTAGCCGCGCTCTTTTCCCGCCCGTTTTTAAGGGCTGAAATGCGATAAAATTTTATTGCGCGATTTTCATGGTTTTTTAGGGTGAAACCATTACTGACGCAAAACCCGGCTCA